>Ga0182014_10007102_pt1 | contig 11809 bp, 12 predicted proteins | sample 612S2DmetaG_FD_120489 | JGI IMG/M metagenome (GOLD analysis project Ga0182014, IMG submission 120489) | Permafrost microbial communities from Stordalen Mire, Sweden - 612S2D metaG | ecosystem: Environmental > Terrestrial > Soil > Wetlands > Permafrost | place: Sweden: Stordalen | collected... | reverse complement strand
CCCGGCGCGCTTGGTGACAGCGACGAGAGTGCCGAGATTGTCGAAGAGATCGACGAAGAAGAAGACGAAGACGATCTCGAGCAGGCCCTTGCCAAGGGCCCCTGCGATATCGAGGTGAAAGGCGGTTTGCGAGAGCGCGCTGGCGCCGCCCCCCGAGCGGGACCAGTGGGTGAGGTGCAGCGGCCAGGCGAGGGCCGTGACCGCGAGCACGCCGATGAGGATCGCGCCCTTCACCTTGCGGATTTCGAGAGCCACCATCAGAATCAAACCGAACAACGCGAGATAGGCCGTGGGATTGCGGATGTTGCCCATGCCCACCAGGGTGGCAGGATCGCGCACCACCAGGCCCGCGTGCTGGAAGCCGATGAACGCGATGAACAGGCCGATGCCGCCCGCAATCGCCGCGTAAAGCTGGTGAGGAATGGCGCGCAGGATCAACTTCTGGACGCCGGCCACGGTAACGGCGAGAAAGATCACGCCCGAAAGAAAGACCGCGCCGAGAGCGGTTTGCCAAGGGATGTGCATTTTGATGCAAACGGTGTAAGTGAAGTAGGCATTCAGGCCCATGCCCGGCGCCAGAGCAATCGGGTAGCGGGCAATGATTCCCATCAGGATGGAGGCGAAAGCGGCCGAGACGCAGGTGGCCGCGGTGGCCGCGGACTCCGGCACGCCGGCGTCTTTCAGCATTGCCGGATTTACCAGCACGATGTAGGCCATGGTCAGGAAGGTAGTGACGCCGGCCAGAATCTCTGTGCGCCAGTTGGTTCCGAGACGAGAGAATTCAAAATAGGCTTCGAGTCGCTTCAGCATAGGCGGGTTCTAGTTAGCAAAACACAAACTCGCCCGGATACAAAGAGATTTATGCCCTGGTTGTGTCAAGCATTGGGATGGTCGTGCGCCGCGAGCGGTTTTCGATCGTCGCGGGCCGGATCTCTTTGCGCTTGCGCGCCGCCTCAGCCGCGCAGACGTGTAGTCATTCCGGCGACGCGGTGGACAACAAATTTCAAGTCAGGAACAGGCCAATCCGCGCCCTAAGGAACCAGGGACGGCTGGATCTGGCCGTAAATCTCGTCCGAGGCGTTTTTCACCTGGTTGACCTCGTTTTTCAGATAGGTGGCATCGGCCAGGCGCATGGAGGCATCGATGCGCACCGACAGGTCGTCGTCTCCGTCGAAGCCCACCTTCACCTGGTCGTAATCGTGGTTGGTCTTGAGCAGCTTGTAGCGGAAATCGGCCGTAGGAGGCATGGTCGCCTTCGGGGTCACGGTGACAAAGATGACCAGATCGCTGTCCTCATCGGCTCCCAGCGCCAGGATGACCTTGATGTCCTTCAGGTGATCCCCCGTGAAATGAATGACGAATACTGTTGGAGAGGACGTGGTGGTGTAGTTAAAGTTGTCCTCCTTCATGAGGCGAACCAGTTTATCCGTTTTGTCGGCGAGGGACTGGGCATGGAGCGGCGGAGCCGCTACAAACAGGGCTGCTGACAGTAGAACCAGGCATGCTGCAAGTGGCTTGGGCCGGAAATTCATTACGAAGACCTCATGGGGAAATAGGTTAGAGATTGCTGGAAGTATACCCGTACAGACAAGCAGTGGGAAAGATTCCGCCGCCTTAGAGCAATGTGGCGGCTTATTCGCTGGCCGGGTTCAGGGTCGCAAGCAGTTGCTCGAGAGCAGGTTTCAAGGCCGGGACATCGCGGGTCGCCGCATCCCATACGAGATCGGTATCGATCTCGAAGTATCCGTGAACGAGGACATTTCGCATCCCTGCGATCTGATGCCACGGAATCGCGGGCGCAAGCGCGCGGATTTCTTCGGGAATGGCCCTGGCAGCTTCTCCAATGATCTGGAGATTCCGCACGAACCACGCTTGCAGTAATTCGTCCCGCTCGAACGCCTTCTTTTCGCAGGTGGAGTAGCGTTCGATCGCCGCGATCGCTTCCAGGATGTCGCGCAGACGTTCGGCGGGGTCTCTCAAACCGGAATTGCCTCCTGGAGCACCCGGGTGCGGATGCGAGCTTTCAGGCCTTTTTCCGTCACGACATCGACCGGACGGCCAAGAGCAGTCTCCAATTCCGACTGCATTCCGCCCAGGTCGAAGAGAGATCTTCCGGGCTCCATCTCCACCAGAAAGTCGATGTCACTGTGCTCGTCGGCTTGCGCGCGAGCGACGGAGCCGAAAACGCGGACGTTGAACGCACCATACCTGGCCGCGATCCTGAGGATTTCCGCGTGTTTTTGTTTGAGCAGTTCCTGATGGGTCATTGTGACGACCTCGCGTACTTCTCAAGAATAGCCCAGAGTCGCTACCCAAGCAGCTTGGCGGCATCCTTGGCGAAGTAGGTCACGATAAAGTCCGCGCCCGCGCGGCGGATGCCGAGAAGCGGGATTCTTACTCCCACTTCTGGCAAACGAAAGTTTCGTTGGGGCTGCTGATTGCCTGATGCGTGACCCCATCCACAGCGATGTAGCCGCCGGGGCAGATGAAGAAGTTGAAATGCTGCTTTGCCGCGACCTCATCCTGCGACCAGCCGGTTTCTGCCTTCTGGCCGACGGCAATGTCCGCGCTGGCGGCTCCGTAGGTGTCGGTAGGGCTCGTTGCGATCCAGGTGAGGTGGACGGGCTGGCCGCAGTTGTTCTGGAGGGCGAGCCATCCGTAGTTGTTGGCGTCCCAGAACTCTGCGATGCAGCTCGTGGTGATGGGAGATGCATAGCTGTGCGCGTCTCCTCCGGTCGAGTTGGGACTACTGCTGTTTGAGCCGCCGTTCCCGCCGGAGGAATTGTTCTGATTGGCCTGTTGCTGCGCTGCCTCCTGTTGAGCCCGTTCTGTCGCTGCCTGCTGTGCGGCGCGTTGCTGTGCGGCCTGCTGCGCGGCGAGATTGGCCTGGGCCTGCTGTTGCTGGCGGGCGGCGTTGGCATCGCCGATGGCGCGGAGGTTGGCTGCTTGCTGGTCGGCGGTCTGCTGCATTGATCCGGGAGCGGAACCGGGCATGCTTTCAAGGGTCGCATTGATCGAATCATAGCGATGCAATGCTGCCTGTTCTCTCGCCTCGCCCGCGCGATCACCGGCTTCCTTCTGTTCCTGCCTAGCCCCTTTCTCCTCATTAAAATGCTCAGTCGAGGCGGTTAGGTCCACTTGTTCTCCCAGGCTTTGAAGGTACCTACAGGCGCCGCCGTTCATTCTCTGATCGCACTCGACATGGGCGAGTCGGCGGGCTCTGCCGGGATCGTCTGCGTAGAGACTCGCCATGTGACCGTAAGCAATTGCCTCGCCAAGACAAGTGTTCTGCTCATTCCCGGTAGCGTCAGCGTACATACAGGTGGGTGCGTTTTCGAGGAACGCCACAGCTGCCTGCTTTGCATTGAGCGTGTACAACTCCATCTCAATCGCTTGGCAATAATGGTAGTGGCTTTGACCGTCATGCAGATCGACGTGATCAGGGTAAGGGAGAGCGCAAGCCCGCAGCTTGTACCAAAATCCTATTGGCGAACCTTCGCGGAGAAATGAGGACACACCCCAGCAATCATCAGACCGAGTGTTGTTCTTATCATTCTCGGCATCGCTATTACAGAACTTAATATCGCGCTCGAATTCTTTCTTCTGGTTTTTTTCGCTGGTCTTGGTCTGATCGACATCCTGTGCTGGTGGCGACGCGAGTGGATGAGAGGCGACTTCGCGCACCAGCGACAGGATGTCGGCCGGAGTGAGGTTTTGCAACTCGCTATCGTCCGTGATCACGGTGAGGGGAGGGCGCGCCCCAGGCTGTTGCGCGGCGGCAAGAGCCGCACAGATGGCGATGAGGCAGAGAAGAGATAGGGCGCGTGTATTGCGCATGGTGTGACCTCCGGTGTTTCTTACTCTCCGAGGTTATGCACGGATGAGTTCTGTAGGGGAATCCCGCAGCAGGGAAGTAAGGACGATAAATATTCAATACACGAGCACAGGCTCGATTTGCAAGAGGATTTCAAATGATTCGTTGATTCGCCGGATATTTGGGGGTCTCCCAGACGGCCCGAAACGAGCCTTCGCCCGCAAATCAGGGCGAATCGATTGGCCAGCGAAGATTCCCGCTCAAGCCAGCAGTTTGGCCGCTTCTTTGGCGAAGTAGGTCACGATGAAATCGGCGCCCGCGCGGCGGATGCCTAGGAGCGATTCCAACATGGCGCGGTTCTGGTCGAGCCAGCCTTTCTCAAAGGCCGCGTGGAGCATGGAGTATTCGCCGGAAACCTGGTAAGCGCCGATGGGTACGTCGACACGCTCGCGCGCCGCGCGCACCACGTCAAGGTAGGGCATGGCGGGCTTCATCAGGATCATGTCCGCGCCCTCCGCGATGTCGAGATCGATCTCGCGCATGGCTTCGCGGAGATTTGCGCCGTCCATCTGGTAGCTGCGACGGTCGCCGAACTGCGGGGCGGAATCGGCGGCCTCGCGGAAGGGCCCGTAAAACGCCGAAGCAAACTTCGACGCATAGCTGAGGATGGGCGTTTGCGCAAGGCCCGCGGCGTCGAGCGCCTTGCGGATCGCGGCGACGCGGCCGTCCATCATGTCGCTGGGAGCGACGACGTCGGCGCCGGCCTTGGCCTGGCTCACCGCGGTGCGGGCCAATAATTCGAGAGTCGGATCGTTGTCGACATCGAAACTCGCATCGGGGCCGTCGCCCGATTTGACGACCACGCCGCAATGCCCGTGGCTGGTGTACTCGCACAGGCACACGTCGGCAATCAGCACCAGCTTCTTTGCCGCCGGCGATGCTTCAAGCGCGCGCAGCGCCTGCTGCACGATGCCGTTTTCCTCCCAGGCGCCGGTGCCTGTTTCATCTTTCGCTTCGGGGAGACCAAAGAGCAGCAATCCGCCAAGCCCCAACTGCGCGGCTTCCTCAGCTTCGCGTACGGCTTCATCCACGGAAAGGTTGAAGACGCCGGGCATGGAGCCTATTGGATTGCGTACGCCTTTGCCGGGGCAAATGAAGAGGGGATAGATCAGGTCGCCGGGCTCGAGCACCGTCTCGCGCACCAGCGCGCGCAACGGCTCGCTGCGCCGCATCCGCCGCATCCGGTTGGCTGGGAAGCTCATGATTCGATTGTAAGACAGCTTTTAGCTATTAGCTTTTAGCCGTTAGCTAGGTTGTGCTCCGCTCGGGGGCCTGCGCGAATATGCCACTGCAGTTATCCGTTGAAAAATTCGCGCGTTGAGTCGAGACGCAGCCTCAATCTGCAGGAATGAGCTAAAAGCTAAGAGCTAACAGCTAGGAGCTGCTTTCACAGGCTGTCGTAAAGGGTCGAATTTCGATAGCCGAGCAGGATGACCAGCGTGGCAATGCCGAGTGCGGTTCCGAACGGGATTTTGAGCATACAGATGACCGCGGCGATGATGGCCATGATGCGTCCCCACTGCGTGCGTTCGAGCAAACCCCATCCCGCCACGGCGCACACAATGGCGCGAAGAATCACCATCAGCAACGCGAAGTGAATGAATGCGGGTCCGAACCAGTCCGGGAACATTGGATGGTTGTGACCCCAGGGGCCAAAATCGCCGGAGAAGAAGGCGCGCGCGAAGTGCAACGCGGCCAAGCCGAGCAGGATCGACAGCCCCGCCCAGACGAGCCACAAGACGCCGAGCACGCGCACCTTACTGGCGTAACGCTCCAGTTCATACTCAAAGCCGGGCGCCGGGACCACCGGCGGCGTTAACGGCGCTGTCACCCGGCCGCATTGCGGGCAGAATCCCTGCCCCGCTTCGAGCTGGCGTCCACATCCGCTACAAAACATATCGCCTCCCCCACCATCGAGAGGGGATACGCAAACCAGGCGCGAATGGTTCCCAAAAGTGAAAAGAGTGAAAAGAGTGAAAACAGTGAACCGTGCTCAGCCCGTGGCTTGTAGCCACCCTACTTTCCCGCCGCGCCAGGGATCTTCACCCAGCGCTCCTCGTGGCGGTTGTCGTGCAGCACGTACGCCGTCACGTGCCCCTGCGCGTCGCGCTCAAACGTCAGATGCACTGTGCGCGTGCCGGTGGTGTCGCCGGGACGGAAGAACGAGTCGGTCGACTCTGCTTCGAGCCCGATCACTTCGCCAGCGGGGGTCTTCTCGAAGAGCTGGTCGCCCGTGCGGTAAATCGTGGCCACGCCGTGCGCGTTGGGCTCGCGATACTGCCCGGCCACGCTATCGAGTTGCGCGGCGGTGAGCTTGATGGCGGGCGGGTGCAGCGGAATCATGAGGAACTCCGCCAGGGTCTCGGGCGCCACAGGCGTGTGGTGCGCCAAGAACCAGCGCGGCAAGTCCGGCTCGTCGTAAGCGCGCGTCCAGCAGTCGTGCAACATTCCCTGGTAGAGCCAGAAGCGGATATTGCCGCCGGCCGCCCTGACGGCGTCGAACATCAGTTGGCTCTGGCGCGGCAGGACGGTCGTATCCAGGCTGCCGTGGAAGAGCCACACCGGCGTGTGGCCCACCGCGCGCGCGTACTCGGCGGGCAAAGTGGAAGCCTGCTGCCATCGCTCCGGCTCGTAGCTCCAGAACACGCCGCTGGCGGCAATGGCGATGGCCGCCCAGCGATGTGGATTCGCCCTGGCCAGCTCCCATGAGCCGTATCCGCCCATGGAAAGGCCGGTCAGGTAAGTGCGCGCCGGGTCGCCATGAAATTCTGCCGACTCCTGCGCGAGCGCGGCCATGGCCAGCTCCAGCATCGCGGGATCGGTCCAGTGCGCGCTCAGCGGGCACTGCGGCATCACAATCACAAACGGCCAGCGGTCGGGATGGTTGCGCACCGCTTCGGCAAGGCCGATCTGCGTTTGCCACATGCCTTCGGAGCCGCTCTCGCGGCGCCCGTGCAAAAACAGAATAATGGGCCATTTTTTTTGGTCGTCGCGCCGCCAATCCTCGGGCAGGTATACCTGAAAGCGGTACATGATGCCGTGCAACTCGGTGCGGCGGTTCAGGAATCCCGTATCCTGCGGCGCCTCCGGCTTGGCCGGGTGCGCCTTTTGCGGCACGGCGCGGGCCACAGCGGGCCACAGCATGCAGGTCATTGCCGCACAGGCAAACGAGATTCGGAATAGGCTGGGCATCTCGACCTTCATCATAGCGATGATTTCCGGCCAGATGCCGGGATTTTGTGGCGGGTCAGTTCGAAGACAATGCGTTTCAGGGGCTGAAGGCTCGCTTTTGTTGCCGCTTTACGGCACGGCTAAAGTCGTGCCCTGACACTTCGTGCCTTACGATGCATTCGTCGGCAGGCTCGGAGGCCCTGCCTTTTCGTAGCGAGTCAGAACCGCCAACGACCCGGTATTTTGCGGTGGCCGGCGCAGAATCATCCTCGTCCCGCGCGCCCGATTCCGATTTCCCGGCCTCTCCCGCCGATCCTTGCGAATTTCTTACGTTTTGCATGAAACACTCGAAATTGCGATGCTGACAGCAGTGATGACCACGCCCGAAGTCGGAGAAACTCTGGATCACTACCTCCTGGAAGCGGCGGTTGCCCGCAGTGGCATGTCCACGCTCTACCGCGCCACGGACTTACGCAGCGGCCGGACCGTGGCCGTGAAGGTGCCGTACCCGGAGATGGAAGCCGATCCCGTTCTGCTCGAGCGTTTCCGCCGCGAGGAGGAGATCGGCCAGGAGATCGACCATCCGGGCGTCGTGAAAACCTACGATGGCGAAGAGCGCAGCCGCCGCTACATGGTCATCGAATGGGTCGACGGCCGCCTGCTGCGCGACGTCCTCAACCGAGAGCGGCGCCTGCCCATCGACCGGGCCGTCGCGCTCACCATGTCCATTTGCGAAGCCCTCGACAATCTGCACAAGCATGGCGTGGTGCACCGCGATCTGAAGCCCGAGAACATCATGGTGTGCGAGGGCGACCGCATCAAGATCATCGACTTCGGCATCGCCATGAAGGAAGACGCGCGCCGCATCACGCACACGTCGCTCACGCCGGCTCTGGGCACGCCCGATTACATCTCGCCCGAACAGGTGAAGGGCCAGCGCGGCGATCAGCGCAGCGACATTTACGCTCTGGGCGCCATGCTGTACGAGATGCTCACCGGCCAGCCGCCCTTCACGGGACAGAATCCGCTGGTGGTTCTGAACGAGCGCGTGCTCAACGATCCCCAGCCGGCCCGTGAACTCAACCCCGACCTTTCGCCGCAGTTGCAGGAGATCCTTTCGCGCGCTCTGGAACGCGATCCGCGCCACCGCTACTCCACGGCCGCCGAGATGGCCTGGGAGCTGGAGCACCAGGAACTGGTGGGCGTGGACGACGACGAGCGCCGGCCATCCCTGCGCAGCCGGCTTTCGCTCAACGGCGCCAGGCTGGCGATTTACGCCGGACTCGCCCTGATTCCGGTGGTGTTATTCGTGGTCATGCTGCTGCTGGCGCGCAAGTAGTTGCACCGGTTGCTCGGCCCGGGTTTTCGTCTGGCCGGGACTGCACCCCGGGCGCTATACTCGCGGCAAGCCGCCGTGGTTCCGTGTCAGCTGGATTTGCCCTTTGCGGCGGCAAAGGAAACATCCCCATGAAGAGAATCGCCGTATTGATTGCCGCTGCTATGACTCTGGTTCCGGCCCTTGCACAGAGCCAGTCCGCCGGTATCCCGCCCAAAGGCGTTCCTGTCAATCCGAGGCTGCCGCTGGTGCCCCTGGCGCACGCACCGATGGTGTATTCCAATGGGCACGTCCTGACGCGCGCCGACAAATCGCAGTTCCTTGCCTCGGCCCGGACTGCCTTTACCTCGACGGACACTGGGGGTTCGGCCAGCACCAGCACCGCGCACAGCGCCATGACGAGCCGCTCCTTACCGACCACGGAAATGCTCACTGTCGCAGAGCCTACGGCTGCGAGCGGCTTTTCCATGGTTGCAGAAGACCCGTACGTATGGGACCCCCTCCATAACGTACTGGTGATGAATCCTCTGGGCACAGCCCAGCAGAGCTATCTCGGCATTTATGTGGAGGTGGCGCCCAACACCATTTATGTGCTGACGTTTCAAGTCAAATCCGACAGCGCCAGCCAATTCGTGATTGCCACGGCGCCAACCAGAAGCCCGGCTAAGGCTCAGACCGCAAAAACGGTGAATGCCCCGAAGGGCGACGGCGGCTTTGCCTACGCCTTTGACGCATCCGCGTCCGGCGGTGTCTGGATCTGGGTTTCTGCGAAGACGAAGTGGTCGTTCCAAAGCGTGCAACTGACTCCGATGCCGATGTAGGACGATCTGCGGCGATGGCTCCGCTCCTCGAATGGCGCCAGGCTGGCGATTTACGCCGGCATCGCCCTCATTCCCATCGCATTGTTCGTGGTGATGCTGCTGTTGGCGCGCAAGTAGCTGCGTACCCTTCCCGCCTCAAGTTTTTCACTCGTTTAGCCGATAAACGATGCTGACCAAGCTGCGTTTCGGCGGCTTCGGCTGCCGTCTATTTGGCCGCAGACGTCGCTGTGCTCATGCAGGTACTTGTCGAACTCGGCTTTGCCCTTCCGAGTCTGGCAATGGACTCGTGGCAATCCCTGGATCTTGCGTTCAGGCAGTTCCCGGGCCGCGAGCTCCGTTTCCACACGGTATGGCTGGTCCTGCTTCTCTGCCTGTCGGCGCTGGCCGGTGCTGCGATGGGACGCTTTTTCCGCTTCAAGCGGCCACGGTGGCGTCGCGATCGTGCCGCGCCCAGCGAAGTGGAGATGCTCCGCGCGGTGATGGCGAACGCTCCAGACATCATTTTCGTCAAGGACGCGCAATGCCGATTCCTGCTCGCCAATCCGGCCACGGCGCGGCTCATGGGCGCCGCGAGAGGAGCCGATCTCGTGGGCAAAACGGACTTCGACTTCTACCCGATGGAGCTGGCCTCTGAGTTTTTCGAGGCTGAGCAAAAGATCTTGAAGCTGGGCCAGCCGCAGGTGAGCAAGGAGGAGAGGAATCCGGAGCCGAATGGTGAGACGCAATGCCACCTCACCACCAAGGTGCCGATGTTCGATGACGCGGGTAGAATCATCGGCCTGATCGGCATTGGCCGCAACGTGACCGCCCTCAAAGCCGCAGAAGCGCAACTGGAGCGGGTGCGCGACGAACTGGCGTTCAAGGCCTCGCACGACTCCCTCACGTCGCTCTCGAATCGAGAGGCGATTCTGGAGATGCTGGACGCCGAGTTGGCGCGCAGCATTCGCGAGCGGAGCGGGATCGCCGTCCTGCTCGCCGACCTCGACCACTTCAAGTCGATCAACGATAGGTTTGGCCACCCCACCGGCGACGAAGTCCTTCGCCAAGTGGCATTCAGGCTTGTGAATGGAGTGAGGGTCTACGATCGCGTGGGACGCTACGGCGGAGAGGAGTTCCTCATCGTGCTTCCCGGCTGTTCCTCGTCCTTTGAAGCCGTGGCGCGCGCCGAGGAGTTGCGCATGTCCATGGCGGCTTCTCCCATTCCCACCGGGCACGGCCCCATTTCCATCACCATGAGCATGGGAGTGCTGGCGACCTCCGATTGGAGGCACATCTCGGCAGTCGACGTTCTGCGGGAAGTGGATGCGGCTTTGTATGCGGCGAAGGACGCAGGCCGCAACTGCTGCTGCCTGGCCGCGAGCCCCGCGCCGGCCATGGCCGACTGAGACGGTGAGCGTTGCACGGCGCTGCACCAGCAACTCCGCCGCAATTGCCGGCCGCGTTTTGCGGCGGAAGTCCGCGCCTTACCGGTACGATTCGTCGCGGTGATTCACGAACTCCGGATGCGGTGAGACCTGGCGCCTCGCACTCAGGGCTGATCCTCTTCGTTCATGAGCTCGGTCACTTCGCGGATCAGCACCGGCAACTTCGATTGCACGATACCCTAAACAATCCGGTCGTCAATTTGCGCATAAGCGTGGGTTAAAACATTGCGGAAGCCAACGATGCCGCGGAAATCGGTGATTTGGGAAGCAAGATCGGCGTCTATGCGGGCCAGTTGCGCAAGCGCCTCGCCAATGATCGTAAAGGCGCGCTCGATGGCAAGGCGCAGCATCGGATTCTGCTGGTAATCCGCAAAATCCTTGCCTGCGGTGAATTGGGAAACGAGCTCCGCCGCTTCCTGCACGTCGTAAAGATACTTGCGCGCCTCAAGCCGCATAGAGGAGTGCCTTACTCTGCTCAATGCTCCGGCGAAAATAAGGATTGCGAATGGCAGATGCAACAACCAGATCGACGGGCCGCCCAAAGAGCCGTTCCAGCGCCTCTTTGAAGCCGAAAAAGGCGGTAGCGTAGTCGCCGAACTGGAGCGGATGGAACTCCACCAGGAAATCGAGATCGCTTTGCTCGGAGTCGAAGGCGCTATTCAGAGCCGAACCAAAAAGCTCCAGCCGCTGGATATGAAATTCGCGGCAGAGCTTCGACAACTCAGAATGACGCGCGGCAACGACGCGTAACCCGCTCTCGGCTTCGGACTTCGGGATGTGTATCGTCGCCATACGTACGATGATACCTCGATCTCGAATTACCGGTACGACTCGTCGCGGTGAATCACGAATTCCGGATAGGCTCCGCCGCCCAGTTCGTGCAGGTCCATGCCGATGCGCTCGCCGTCTGGATCCACGCGGAACTCGACCACGCGATTGAGCAAGGCAAAGAGCAGATAGACCATCGGCAGCACCAGACCCAGCAGCGCCGCGATGCCCACCAGTTGCGCCAGCAGTTGCCCGGCTTGCGGCGCAAAGAATCCCGCGGCCACCAGTCCCCACAGCCCCGATGCGCCGTGCACGGCGATTGCCCCCGATGGATCGTCGATGGAGATCGCCAGCTCCAGCACTTCCACCAGCAGCGGCGTAAAGAAGCCGGCCACGGCTCCGGCAAAGATGGCTT
>Ga0182014_10007101_pt1 | contig 11809 bp, 10 predicted proteins | sample 612S2DmetaG_FD_120489 | JGI IMG/M metagenome (GOLD analysis project Ga0182014, IMG submission 120489) | Permafrost microbial communities from Stordalen Mire, Sweden - 612S2D metaG | ecosystem: Environmental > Terrestrial > Soil > Wetlands > Permafrost | place: Sweden: Stordalen | collected... | reverse complement strand
GGCATGGGGACATTTTCTTGGCAGACGTGGAACAGCGGTCCTTTCAGCATCGAACGCAAGCCGGGCAGTAAGCCGGGCACGGTCATTCTCTGTTTCCGCGGGCCCTTCACCATGCGCGATGCATACAGCAGCCTGCCCACCATGTCGCTGAAACAAGTGCTCGAGCTGGAACCGGCGCCGGGCGAGGCCCCGCCGGTCAAAAACATCCTCGACCTCACCGGGTGCCCCTATATGGATTCGAGCGGCCTGGGCATCATCGTCGCCCACATGGTCCACTGCAACAAGAAGGGCATGAAGATGATCGCCGCCGGCATGACGCCGCGTGTGCGCGAGGTCTTCCGGCTCACCAGGGTTGACTCCGTGGTCCCCATCGCCGCCTCAGTGGAAGAAGCGGAAGCGAGCTAAACCAGGGACCGGGGGATCGGGGCGCGGATTCGAAACCGAGACTTTTTCCGTGGCCCGCAAGGTCCATTTTGGCGCGAAGTAAACGCTTTCTAGCACCGAAAAACACGGAAAACATGCCATTTTAGGACCAAAAGCACGTGTTTTGAGCCTGTTTTGACGTGTTTATGCGAAATTCTCTCTTCACACGCACGCCTATTCGCGAAATTCTCTATTCACACGCACTGCTAAAGTGCGCAATTCTCATTAATTTGTCTCAAAAAATCGCGAAGCTCCAGACCAACGCAGGCGCGTCAAACGGTCGCTGCCATGCGAACATTTGGGGGGTCTTCGGCAGCCAGAAATCGAACATCTCCACTGATTCCATAGGACTTCCCAGCTCACACCCCACAGCGGCAACAAAACCCAACTTTGCCGGCACTCAATCTCGATCCGCGCGCCGCGCCCGCCGCCCTCATACCTGCATCACTTCCACTTCTTTCTTCTGCGACAGCTCTTCCATGCGCCGGATCTCGCCGTCGGTCATCTTCTGCACTTCTTCGAGCGCGCGCTTCTCATCGTCCTCGCTGATCTTCTTGTCCTTGGCCAGCTTCTTCAGGGCGTCGTTGCCGTCGCGGCGCACGTTGCGCACCGCGGTGCGGTGCTCTTCCAGCACCTTGTTCAAGTGCTTGCACACATCGCGCCGGCGCTCCTCGGTCATGGGCGGCACGGGAATGCGAATGATCTTGCCATCGGACTGGGGATTGAAACCGAGATCGGCGGCCTGGATGGCCTTTTCAATTTCCTTGAGGATGCTGGGGTCCCAGGGCGAGATCGTAATCAGCTGCGGCTCGGGCGCCGACATCTGCGCCATCTGGTTGATCGGCGTGAGCGTGCCGTAGTAATCCACCTTCACCTGGTCGAGCATGTGCACGCTGGCGCGGCCAGTGCGCGTGGAGGCCAGATTGGCCTGGAAATCGGCCACCGCATGGTCCATACGCCGCTTGAGATCGCCGTAAAGTTCTTTGAGCGCCGGATTGCCGGCCATGAAAGCTGTCATCGTAGATTGTCCTCGCTCGAGCGAATTCGCCAACCGATATTCTACAACCAGAACGGTAGGATGCCCCTGTTTACAAGGCGTTAAGCCACGGCGATCATTCCCGTGGCCGATGCCTGCTCGTGCGCGTGATAGCTCGATCGCACCAGCGGCCCGGACTCCACGTGGCGAAATCCCATCTTCAGCGCTTCGGCCTTCAGCTCGGCAAACTCGCGCGGCGTGTACAGGCGTTTCATCGGCAGGTGATCGCGCGAAGGCCGCAGGTACTGGCCGATAGTCAGGATGTCGCAGCCTACGGCGGCCAGATCGCGGAACACTTCGAGCAGTTCCTGCGTCTCTTCGCCCAGGCCCACCATCACGCCCGATTTCGTCACGCCTTCGGGCCGCAGCTCTTTGGCGTAGCGCAACAATTCCAGCGATTTTTCGTAGCGCGCGCCGGAGCGCACCACGCGATAAAGGCGCGGCACGCTTTCAGTGTTATGGTTCAGCACTTCGGGCCGCGCAGTAACAACCATTCTGATGGCTTCCCGGTCGCCCTGAAAGTCGGGAATGAGAACTTCCACGCGGCAGCCGGGGGCCTGGCGGCGAATCTCGTCGATGACCATGGCGAAGACCCGCGCCGCGCCCAGCAGATCGTCATCGCGGTTCACGCTGGTAATCACTGCGTGGAGCAGCCCTAACTGAGCCACTGCTTCCGCGACCCTCCGCGGCTCGTCAAAGTCGATTGCCTCGGGACGGCCCTTGGGCACGGCGCAGAATCCGCAACGGCGCGTGCATAGGTTGCCGAGCATCATGAAGGTCGCGGTTTTGTGATGCCAGCACTCGCCGATGTTGGGGCACTGGGCGCTTTCGCACACCGTGTGCAGGCCCAGCGAGCGCGCCAGCCGCTTCAGCGAGTGGTAATTCTCGCCCACCGGCGCGCGCGCCTTCAGCCACTCCGGCTTGGGCATAGGCGTGCGGCGAACAGGCTCAATCTGGACGAGTTCCATCACGTTTCCATTGTAGCGGGAGCGAGATCGGAAGCGGTGTGCCGCTGCCGCCGGATCCTAGTGCAGCTTCTTGCGCACATCGGTCCGCACCAAGTAGAGGAAGAAGACCAAATTCAGCAGACCCTGCACCAGAGCAGCGGAATTGTGCTGCGTCGTAAACGACCACAGAAACGAGCCTGCAGAAAGCGCCACTGCTGCCAGAGTCAGAGCCCAGGCCCAGCGCAGCAGCAGCAGCATGCCCAGTGCGCCGGCAATAAACAAAGCGGGAAAGATCAGCAAGAACGGCTGCGCGAGGCCGGTGGCGACACGCACGACCATGACCCCGGCCAGCAGGATCATGTAAAGACTGATGGCGATGAGGCCGGGGAGCTTCGACAGCTTCACTGGCTCCGCGTCCGGCTTGACGCGCGGTCCGGGTAGGCCGGCCGCGGATGGATGCGAATTGGTATCAATGCTCATAGTGTGTGCAGGTAGGCAAGCAAATCGTTCAGTTGGTCGTCGCTAAGTGGTGTGCCGGGCATCATCTGTCGCCCATTCAGGATCACCGCTGTCAGGCGCTCGTCGGTAGGCGGCGCACCTGAGGGCATCGCCTTCAGTTTCGTCAGCGCCTGTAACCCCGGCCCATGCAGCGGATGCCTCGACGTGGGATAGTGGCAACGCGCGCACTTCGCCTGGTAGACCGCCGCGCCGCGTGCCTCCTGCGGCGTCCACTCCGAAGACGGCTTCGACGGCGGCAACTGTCGGCAGCCGTCCAAACCGAAGGCGATCGTAGAGATGGCAAAAACCATAAGAAAATTGCGCAAGAACATTTGCCTCTCATGATACCGCGCATTCAATCGCTTAGTATGTGCATTTGGAGATTGTTCCTGGTTTTGCCACGGCACATGGGAAGAAGGCGGCTCAATCCATTGAAAACGGGAATCCTGGACTGTATCGGCGATACGCCGCTACTCGAGCTCGGCAGCATCTTGCCCGCCAACGGCGCGCGCATCCTGCTGAAACTGGAAAGCGCGAATCCCACCGGCAGCATGAAGGACCGCATGGCGCTGGCCATGATCGAAGCGGCCGAGGCTGACGGCCGGTTGCCGGCGCGGGGTCCGGTAGTGGAGTACACCGGCGGCAGCACCGGGGTTTCGCTCGCCTTTGTGTGCGCGGTCAAACGCCATCCGTTGCACATTGTCAGCTCCGATGCCTTTGCACGCGAAAAGCTGGACCAGATGCGCATCTACGGCGCCGAACTCAAGATCATTCACAGCGAGACCGGCGGCATGACCGAAAAACTCATGCGCAACATGATTGCAGCCGCGCGCGCCTTCATGGAACGAACCGGAGCCTTCTGGACCGACCAGATGAACAACACCGATCCGCTCAGCGACTACCACCAGATGGCCGAAGAGATCTGGACCCAAACCAACGGCGCGGGCGACGGAATTGATGGATTCGTGCAATGCGTGGGCACGTCGGCCTCGCTGCGCGGCATTGGCGAGGCGCTGCGCGAACGGCAGCCACAGATCAAAATCGTTGCCGTCGAGCCGGCGGAGTCAGCGGTTCTCTCGGGCGGGGCGCCGGGCTCGCATCACATCGAAGGCATCGGGGTGGGATTCGTGGTGCCGCTGTGGTCGAACGGCCTGGCTGACAGCATCGAGCGCGTCTCGACGGAAGAAGCTACGGCCATGGCCTTTCGCCTGGCACGCGAAGAAGGCTTGTTCGCGGGCATTTCCACCGGCGCCAACGTCGTCGCGGCGCTGCGCTTGGCTCAGGAACTGGGCCCAGGCGCAACCGTTGTCACGGTGCTGGTCGATTCAGGCATGAAGTATCTCAAGACCTACGGCGCAAGACTCGACAAGTTTGCCGCGCACGCATAGCTGCTACTCCGGCGCGACACGAACCTTGTACCCGCTCGTCTCCTGAACCATGTACCGCCGGTCTCCCGACCGGCTGTAGCGGGGGTCTCCAGACCCGCGCAGGGAAGACAGCTGCTACTCCGCCGCGGCAATGGCCTCGGCGATGCGGTCGATGGCCTGCTGCTCGTCGTCGCTGCCGGGGTAGCGGCCGTTCACCAGGATCGAGAAGGCCACCATGCGCCCGCTGGCCGTGCTCACGTAACCGGAGAGCGCGTTCACCTCGTTCAATGTGCCGGTCTTGGCCCACATCCTGCCTTTGAACGGCGTGTTGCCAAAACGATGATCAAGCGTCCCGTCCACGCCGGCGATGGGGAGCGTCTCACGCCATGCCGCGCCCCACGGCTGGTGCGACGCGTAAGCCAGCAGGCGCGTGAAGGCGCGCGGAGAAATCTTGTCCATCGCGCTCATGCCCGAGCCGTCGTAGAAAAAGAAATCGTTGTCGTCGATGCCGGCGTCGACCAGGAACTGTCGCACCACGCGCGTGCCTTCCTCAAAGCTGCCATCGCTGCCACACGTCTTGCCCAGCAGGCGAAGCAGCATCTCGGCGTGCAGGTTCTGGCTGGTCTTGTTCGTCACCTTGATGTCTTCGGCCACCGGCACCGAGATGCGCGCGGCCAGCACGCGGCGGCCCTCGGGGGCGCCGGCAATCGTGGTGAGCTCAACGGGCGCGAGCTGCAGCGGTTTCTCGCGCTCTTCGGCAAAATCGCCCGTTCCCGACGCATACTTATGCCGCGATTCGGGATCTCCGCTCACCTTGATGCCGCGACGCAGCAGGGCCAGCTTGAATGCGTCCGCCGTAAATTCCGCCGGATCCTCGACGGCCATAGAAACATGCAGGCCGCCGGCGAGCACCGTGCCCCAGGTGCGAACCATCGTCAAGCCTGGGCGGCGTTCCAGGCCGGGCCGCGCCTCTTCGCCGGGTGCGGCGGGCTTCATGCTGTTGTCCACCGTAAAGTAGTCCACGTCCGGCGCCCACTCGGCCAGCGTATGGCCGCTCCCGGCAGGATGCTCGATGACGTTCAGCTCGTCGGTATTTTCATTGAAGGTAAGCGCCGAAACCGGGGCGCCGTAGCTCCACTGCAAATCGTCCCAGCCCCACCCCTGTCCCCAGGGCTCGTCGAGAAAGTAGGTGTCGTCGCCCACCACGGTGCCTTCTACCGCGCGCACGCCCGATTGCTCCACCTGCTCCGCAAGCAGATCGAGCGGCGCCATCACCTTGAGCGCCCGCTCGGTCTCTGCGGCTTCTTGTGACGACACCTCACTGCCCGTAGTGCTGGCCGTAGTGGTACTCGCCGCAGTTGCCCCCGTCGGAGTTGTCCCCGCTTGCCCTGTGCTCGCAGCGGCATCCGGCTGTGCCGCCGAGGCGGTTCCAGGCTCCACATAGGGATAGGTGCGCGCGCTGATCGTAGGATCGCCCACGCCCAGCACAACGATGTCACCATGCAGAGTGCCCCCCGCGTCCACATCGCCATTGGCCACCACGAACGTCGTCCAGGTGAGGTTTTCCACGGGCAGCAGGGCGAATGCCGCCGCGGTCGTCGTGAGCTTGGCGTTCGAGGCAGGCGTAAACAGCTCGGCGTCGTTCAAGCCGTAGAGCGGCTGCCCGTCGAGCGTGGTCACGCTGATGCCGAATTGTGCGTGGCTGAGCGCAGGGTCGGCGAGAATGATTCGAATCCGGTCGGCGAGCGGGCCGGTCGTCGGCGCCGGGCGCAGCGGCGCATGAGGCGCGCGATGCGCAGGCGCTTGGGCATACAAACCGATACCGCAAACCAAAAGGCTGCAAAACGCAGTTGCGGGGATGCGCCGCAAAATCGTCATGCCCGGAGTGTAGCAAAACCCCGCCGCGTGGCGGGCTAGCGGCCGTGTAATGGGCCAGTTTGAAACCGTCGCGAAAGGGCACGACTTTAGTCGTGCCGTGAGAGACGCAAAATCATCGTGGGCTTTAGTCCCTGAGGGAAGTTCCTCTCGTCGCCCGGCACTCGCACAGACTTTTTCTCCAAAAGCCGCGGCGTACCATCGAAAATGAGAACCGATGCGAACTATCGCACATTGGCGGCTGCGCACGCGCACCCTCGAATTGGGCCGGCGCACGCTTGTGATGGGCGTGGTGAATATTACCCCCGACTCCTTCTCGGACGGCGGTTCCTTCCTCGATCCCGAAGCTGCAGTGGTCCGCTGCATGCAATGCCTCGATGAAGGCGCCGACATTCTCGACCTGGGCGCCGAAAGCACGCGTCCCGGCTCAGGCGCGGGCGGTCACACGGACGGCATTAGCGCGCTCGTCAGCGCCGATGAGGAGCAGGCGCGGCTATTGCCCGTTCTCGAAGGACTGTTGAAAGCGTTACCGCAAGCTGTGGTCTCAGTTGATACGTACAAGGCGGCCACGGCGCGCGCCGCGCTCCAGGCGGGCGCAGAGATCGTCAACGACGTGAGCGGCTTCACCTGGGACCCCGGCATTGCGCTGGTCTCGGCCGAGTTCGGCGCTGGCGTGGTGCTGTCGCACTCGCGCGGCCGGCCCGAAGCCTGGCGCGCGCAGCCGCAACTCGCCCCAGATGCGCTGCTGGCCACAGTGAGTGACGGATTGGCCGCAAGTCTCGCCGCGGCGCAAGCGGCCGGAATCGGGCAAGGTTGCGTCGTTCTCGATCCCGGCTACGGATTCGGCAAGCGGTTCAGCGAGAATTACGTGCTGCTCAACCGTCAAGCCGAACTCCTCAAGCTTGGCCGTCCGCTGCTTGCGGGCCTGAGCCGCAAATCGTTTCTCGGTCACACGCTCGCGCCGCTCTTTGACGGAAGCGACGCCCCACTCGACGCACGCGAGAATGCGAGCCTCGCGGCGATGACGGCGGCAATCCTTCACGGCGCGTCGATCGTCCGCGCGCATCAGGTTCGCCCCGCGGTCGAGGCCGCGCGCATCGCCGATGCCATCCTTGCCGCATCCGAAAGCCGGTAGAATGGCCGCAGGGATGCTTCCCTTGTTCCGCCTTCGCAATCCATGAAAACCCATTTCGCATTCGGCAAGAACGGCATTGACGTCGAAATCCCGGAGGGATTCGACTGCCAGGTGGTGCGCAGTCGCGCCGCGCAAGCGCTCAACAACGTAGCCGGCGCGCTCGAAGCTGCGCTCGACCACCCCATCCATAGCGAGCCGCTTGAGAAACTCGCCGCCGGCAAGCGCACGGCGGCCATCTCCGTCTGCGACATCACGCGCCCCGCTCCGAATCGGATTACTCTACCGCCGCTGCTCAAGCGCCTCCACGCCGCCGGCATTCCCAAAGAGGGCGTCACGATCCTAATCGCCACCGGCCTGCACCGCGCGGCGACCAAAGAAGAACTCGACATCATTCTCGGGGCCGAAATCGCGGCAACCTATCGCGTAGCCAGTCACGATGCGCGCGATTTTGCCGCTCATCGCTCCGTAGGATCCACGCGGCGCGGCACGCCAGTGTTTGTCGACGAGCGTTTTGTTGCCGCCGATCTGCACATTACTCTCGGCTTCATTGAGCCGCACCTCATGCTGGGATTTAGTGGCGGCCGCAAGCTCATCGTGCCGGGAATCGCGGCGCAGGAAACCATCAAAGTCATTCACTCGCCGCGCTTCATGCGCGAGCCGCGCTCCACTGAGGGATCGATCGAGGGCAATCCGCTGCACGAAGAGTTGCTCGAAGCCGCCGCGTTGGCGCGCCACGACTTCATTCTCGACGTTACGCTGACGCAGGAGCGCGAAATCTCCGGCGTGTTTACCGGCAATCCTGTCAAAGCCCACGCGGCGGGTGTGGAATTCATGGTGAGCACCTCGCTTACTCCGCTCGACGGCCTCGTCGATGCCGTCATCACCTCGTCAGCCGGCTATCCGCTTGACCTCACGTTCTACCAGTGCCTGAAGGAGTTAACCGCGGCGCAGCATATCGTCAAGCCCGATGGCAAAATGCTGCTCCTGGCCGAGTGCGCCGAAGGCATCGGCTCTCCCGAGTACGCGCGCCTCCTCAAGGCCTATCGCGGTCACGCGGAGTTCCTCAAAGAAATCGAGAGTACACCGGTCGAAATCGACCAGTGGCAGCTTGAAAAACTGGCGTTGACAGAGTTGAAAAACGAATTGCTATTTTACACCCCGGGCGCCGCGCGCAACGAACTCGGCTGCCTCGGCGCGAACGCCTTTGCAGACGTGAACGAAGCAGTTGCCGCCCTCTTCAGCGACCTCGTCCCCGGAGCGCGCGTAGCGCTCCTGCCCGAAGGCCCGTACACGTACGCCCGCGCCATGCCCACGTACGCGTAGAGCGCCGATTCATGTAGCGCCGGTCTCCAGACCGGGGCCCCCAAGAAACGGTCTTTGTTTCTCGGGGTGGTAGACCGGCTGTAGTGGGGGCGTCCACGCCCCCACATGTCCATAAGCGATTACGAAGTCACGCGGTCAAAGCGCCTAAATGCTGATCCCCACCTTATACCGCGGCCACAACGGACGCATCGCCGCGTGATCCACAATCGGCTCGCCGTCGCACTCCACCTCAATCACCGTAGCCGGCTGGTCGGGCGCCACCAGTGGAAGTCCCGTCAGCCTGAAGCTGAACTCGTCCTGCGTGAACGCAACCTTTTTACCCGTCTTGAGCAAGCGCGCCGAGAGCACCTTGGGCTTGAGCCCGCCGATCGCCACCACCACCTCGGGTTTGTAGAAGTCGAGCCAAGCCGCCGCGGGCGTGTGTCCGGGCCAGTTGTACACGTGCACGTAAAGCGTGTTCCCCTTGCGCGAGTAGTTGCAGCTCGCATCGGCGTTCAGCGTTCCCCGCTCCGAACCGTAGATGGTCTTGCCGTTCGTATCCATCCACTTGCCCACCGTCTCCAGAACCTCAATCGATGCGGGCGGCACAGAGCCATCGGGCTCGGGTCCAATGTTCAGCAGATAATTCCCACCGCCCCGCGCGCACGTAATGAGATTGTCCACAATCGTCTTCGGCGTCTTCCACTGATCGTCGGCGCGATTGAATCCCCAGCTGTCGTTCAACGTCATGCACGACTCCCATGCACGGCCGGCTTCCGAAGCCTGGATGCGCTGCTCCGGCGTGGCAAAGTCACCCTCCAGGCCATTGCGGTTGTTCACAATAATGTCGGGCTGCAGCTCGAACACCATCTCGTTCATCCGCTCCGACTCCCACTGCGCTGCGGTCAGCGGCCACGAAACGTCGTACCAAAGAATGTCGATCTTGCCGTAGTTGGTCAGCAGCTCGCGGATTAGGCCATGCGTGTAATCCACAAAGCGCCGCCGCGCCGCCTCGTCGGTCTTGCAAATGGAGCCGTCGGGATGGTGCCAATCCATCAGCGAGTAGTAAAAGCCCACGCGCAATCCCTCGGCGCGCGCCGCCTCCACATACTCCCGCACCAGGTCGCGTCCCGGCCCCTGCTTCATCGCGTTGTAATCAGTCAGCTTGGTGTCCCAGTTGCAAAAGCCCTCGTGGTGCTTGGTCGTCATCACCATGTACTTCTGCCCGGCGCGCCTGGCCAGCCGCGCCCAGTCGCGCGCCGCGTTCGGCTTGGGATGGTGATGCTTGGCCAGAATTTCGTACTGGGGAATCGGCACACCCTCGTGCTCCTTCACCCACTCGTGCTGGCCGATGATGCTGTAAAGCCCCCAGTGGATGAACATGCCGAACTTGGCCTCGTGCCACCACGCCATCCGCGCCTCGCGCGTCGCAATCTGCTTCTGGTCAGTAGCCGTCGGCGCGCTCTGCATAGGGCCGGCTTGTGCGCCCATTGCCGCCGGAGCTTGCGCACCCATTCCCAGACCCTCCGCCTTGGTGACGGCCAACGCCGCCGCGCCCGCCGCGCCAAACTGCTTCAAAAACGACCGTCTCGTGCTCTCGCTCCATTCCATCGCTGTCTCCTTCTCCGATTTCACTCTTTTCTATGCCCCATCTCTCTGGGTGCCCAGGTCTCGATTCTGAGACCTCGGGAAAGCTGCACTCAGACCGGATTTTCGTTAGCGTTTACGAAAACCGCGCAAAATCGCCGCCGAGCCAATATAGCAGACCCGGCGATGGGCCCGACGCGCTCTCGATGCGCTTCCCCCCGCACGCTGCGGTTCGGGAGGCGCGGCCCGGCGGCCTATCCCAACGAAAGGCTTCATTCCGGGCGTCATCGGCAGCTACACTCTTTCCATGGTCGTCCGCCTGAAAGATATAGCAGCCGAGCTCGGAGTTTCGGTGGTCACGGTGTCGCGCGCATTGCGCAATCGGCCCGACATTGCCGAGGAAACCAAGGCCAAAATTCTGGAACGCGTGAAGCGGCTGAACTACCGCCCCAACCTCACCGCGCGCAGTCTGGTCACGGGCCGCAGTTCGCTCATCGGGCTCGTCGTGCCCGACCTCATTCATCCCTTCTTCGGAGAGATTGCCAAGGGGCTCTCCAACAAGCTGCAGGAAAAAGAGTATTACCTCATCGTTTCCTCTTCCGAGAGCGATCCGCAGCTGGAGCAGAACGAGGTGGAGCACATGCTCGCCCACCATCTTGATTGCTTCGTCGTGGCCTCGTGCCGTAAAGACACCGACACCCTCCGTCGCATCAAAGAGGCGGGCGTGCCGCTGGTTCTCGTCGACCGCAGCTTTCCCGGCTTCCGCTCGAATTTTGTCGGCGTCGACGATGTGAAAGTGGGCGAGCTCGCCACCGAACACCTCATCGCGCAAGGCTGCAAGCGCATTGCGCACATTCGCGGCCCGGCAACCAGCGTGGGCAACAGTCGCGCCCAGGGGTACCGCAACGCGCTGGCGCGGCACGGCATGACGGTTGCTAGCAATTACGTGGTGGCCTGCGGCGAAGCTTCCGATTCCGACGGCGAAACCCGCGGCCGTCGCGCCATGGAAGAGATCCTGGCGCTGAAACCTCGTCCCGACGGGCTCTTTTGCTTCAACGACATCATTGCCGTGGGCGCCATGGAGCGCGCCCTGGAAGCCGGGTTGCGCATTCCACAAAATATGGCCATCGTGGGCTGCGGAAACTTCCACTACAGCAGCAAACTGCAGGTGCCGCTTTCGAGCGTCGACCAGAAGTCGCGCGAAATCGGCGAGCGCGCCGCCAAAATGATCATGACGCTGCTCGAAAAGCCGCCCTCGGCGCGATCACGCAGCGTGATTCTTGAGCCCGAGCTGATCGCGAGAGAGTCGTCGCAGCTGAAGTAGGCAGACGCTAATTCGCCGTCGGCCGCTCCACGTGATCCACCACGAGCACGTCGACGGGCGCTTTCGTGGCCACGAGCTTCAATCCGAGTTGTTCTTCGAGTGCGGTAAACAGGTCCGGCGGGGCGTTGGGATCGCTCGCCGGAGATCCGTCCGGCGTCCATTTGAGCGTGATGTCGTAGTAGCCGGTGAGGCCGGTTCGATCCACGACGATGCGTCCCACGAAATTGGATAATCCGACGATGAAGCGGGCGCCAATCGGCCCTCCGCGCACCGAAATCAGGCCCCGGTTCGTGTACATTCCATAGAGATTCTCAG
>Ga0182014_10007100_pt1 | contig 11810 bp, 7 predicted proteins | sample 612S2DmetaG_FD_120489 | JGI IMG/M metagenome (GOLD analysis project Ga0182014, IMG submission 120489) | Permafrost microbial communities from Stordalen Mire, Sweden - 612S2D metaG | ecosystem: Environmental > Terrestrial > Soil > Wetlands > Permafrost | place: Sweden: Stordalen | collected... | reverse complement strand
GGTTAGATACTCGCGACTCCGCACAGACTCGCCGAGATAGAGGTAGGCGGTGCCCAAAAGCGAGTAGCCGAATACAAAATTCGGATCAAGCTCAACGGCGTGTTGAAAGTAAGGCAAGGATGCTGCCGGGCTTTTCTCGTTAAACGCCTTCAAGCCGAGGCTGTAGGCTTTCAGAGCTTCGAGCGAAGACGTCGTATCCTGTTCGAGCGGAACATCGAACTTCTGCACCGTAGCCAGCGATTCGCCCAACTCAGTGCGCAGTTTCGATGCCGCCTCGCCCAGCGAGTCCAGCACCCTCTCCTTCGACGCCGCCGTCACTTGCTCCTGCGCCAGCGTGTCTCCGCTCTGGCAGTTCACCGCTTTCAGCCCCAGAACATATTCGCTGCCCAGACTGCCAATCGTTCCCGCAATGTAAGCCTTGCTGCCCGCCCGCTGGCAAAGCTCGCGGGTCACTGCGGGCGTGAGCTTCGTGTCCGCAGGACGGGTCATCAATTTCAAGGTCTCCCCGACTTGCTGATCTGAGAGCACACTTAAGAAAGGCGATTGCCGCAGGGAAACGTTGAGCGCCGTCTTGAGCGTGTCGTCGAATACCGCATCGCCCGTCTTGTTGTCGAAGTCGGCGAGAACGATGGTGTCCTTGTCGGTCAGGCGATTGCTCTGCTGATGCGACCGATAGTAAAGCCCGCCCGCTACGAGCAAGGCGACCAGCAGGACGGGAACCGCAATCTTCCAGAGCTTCCAGCCTTGAGCTGCAGGAGCTTCTGCCGCCGCACTCCGTCCGCTCTCGGAGTCCCTCTTCAGCCGTTGCAGGTCGGTGCGAATTTCCGAAGCGTGCTGGTAGCGCAGGTTGCGGTCTTTCTCCAACGCCTTGTTGATGATCCGTTCGAGTTCTGCGGGCACATCCGGATTCAGACGCACGGCAGGCGTGGGAGTCGCGTCCAGAATGGCTTTGAAGATGACTGCGGGACTCTCACCACGAAATGGCAACTGCCCAGTGGTCATCTCGTAGAGGACTGCGCCAAAGGAGAACAAATCCGTTCGGGCGTCCAATTCCTTGGCACGGACTTGCTCGGGCGACATGTATGCAACCGTTCCTAACGTCGTGCCCGGACTGGTCAGGTGATCTTCCAGCGACAGGGTGGATTGTGCCATCACCGCATCTGCTCCGACATTGGCGAGTGCAGGTGTCACTTTCGCCAGCCCGAAGTCGAGAATCTTGGCGTGCCCGCGCTCGGTGACAAAAATGTTAGCGGGCTTGATGTCGCGGTGGACTATCCGCTTGGAGTGGGCAGCGTCGAGTGCGTCGGCAATCTCGATTCCGAGCGAGAGAATCAGTTCGGTTTCCAGCGGACGCCCAGTGATGCGCTGCTTTAGCGTCAGCCCGTCCAGAAACTCCATGACGATGAAGGGCTGCCCATCTTGATGCCCGATTTCATGAATCGTGCAGATATTGGGATGGTTCAGTGCGGAAGCAGCTTGAGCTTCGCGCTGGAAGCGAGCCAACGCTTGGGGGTCTTTGGCTACTTCTTCGGGCAGAAACTTAAGCGCGACAAATCGGTGGAGAGTTACATCCTCAGCCTTGTAGACGACGCCCATGCCGCCGCCCCCGAGCCTTTCGAGGACACGGTAGTGCGAGATGGTTTGGCCGACCAAGCCGGACGGATTTGCCATTGGCGAGAATGTTAGGTCGGATGCGAGGGAAGGTCAATCGCAACGTCGCTATTGCATGTCGGGGTCGGCTGCTTCACTGCTTGGATTCTTGCAGCAGAACAACGTCGGAATCCCCGTGGCCGCGCAGGATAGCGAGGCTCTTGCCGTCCGGCGAAAGGCTGAATGACCAGATTTGCTCCGACGTAAAGTGCATAAGTGCGTGCCCTGCAGAACCGTCGAGCGGCTGCACCCATACGTTGTCCACCCCGTTCTCACGAATGGAATAGGCTACGGACTTGCTATCGGAAGTGAATTGCAAGCCTTGCCCAGAACAATGAATGGCATTGAGCATTCGTGGCGGTCTTGATGATCCGAGTTCAAACAGAACAATCTTTACGGCTCCCCCTTTTGACTCCGCAAGCGGAATCGCTAGGCTATTGCCGTCCGGCGACACGTCTAGCCAATCGGAACCCGCGGGAATGAGGTCGTAACCTTGGGGAAAACGGAAAACCGCTTCCGCTCTGCCGGAGCCGTCCAGCGGCACACGGGAGATGTGATGACTGGGCGCGTCAACGTAATACACCCACTTCTGATCGGCAGAGCAAACGGGCGATTCGTCCCATATGCCATCCGTCAATTTCAGAGGACTCGACCCGTCAGCAGTGACTCGCCAGATGTTTAGTGTCCTCGTGCCACCGTGATAACCCCAACTTAGAAGGGAATAGCCCGTGCCACACGAAGAGCGTCTCTGAATAAATGCGCCAGAATCCTCCAATAATTGAGTTTGGCTCTTTCCATCTGCACCCAACCTGAACAGGCGACTAGAGTTGCTAACAAGGAGATTGCGATCAGCACTCCAACTCACCACGCTGTCCTCATTAAACTCGTTCGATTGCGACAGTAGTAGGTGAGGCTCCCCGAACTCGCGCCCCGCCTGTGAGAGGACAGAAATGGTTGCATAATTTCTGTGCAAAACTGTGGCAAGAGTTCTCCCATCGGCGGAAAGCGTCAGAGTGCTATAACTGTTTGTATCCCGAGTGATTGGCTCGATGTTCCAGTCTGTGTCGCGCAGGAACCCAATCTGCCCCGAGTAGATCGTATATAGCGTATGACCATCCGGCGACCAGCGGATCGTGGAGGGACTTGTGGCTTTGAAAGTGACCATGCGGTGAGACTTCCCCGTGTCCACGCTGAGTGCGTCAATCGCGCCTGTTCCTTCTCGAAACAGGTACCGAGAGTAGAAGAGGTCATTCGTGGTCGAAGACCACGCCAAGGAAAAAAGTGACTCCATGGGGACATCAGAGATCATCTGCAAGGCCCGCTCCTCACCACCTTCCAAGGATGTGGTGAAAACACCGCTCCCGCGCACGTACGCCATGCGTTGTCCGTCAGGAGAGAATGCAACATCACTGTCGACCTCTTGCACAACCATCTTCTGAACCCCCCTAGTACGGGAGTGCGATAAAGGTCGAAGTGAAGTCTGCTTGCGTCCCGGGCCTTGCGGAAGTAGATGTAGTTCCCGTCCGGCGAAAAGGCGAGGCGCGTATATTCCGAAGCCGATGGCGAAATGATTTGCGTGTCGCTGCCCGTGGGCACGTTGCGCAACCAAAGGCTTTGCATTCCGTTGTCGTCCATCACGCTGAGCACGTACCTGCCGTCCGGCGAAATGGCAGCCAGTGCTGCCTTGCCCGTGTGTGTGATTTGCGTGACGGTGAAGTTCTGGAAAGGCTTCGGGGCGGGACGGTGCAAGATGGAGTAAACTCCGAAGCCTGCCACGCCGAGCAGAATCAAAACCACGAACACTCCTGCCGCAACCCCCCATTTGTGCTGCTTCGCGGCGGCGATGACGGCGGAACTGCTGGTCTGCGTGGCTTCGGGCACTGCCTGTGTGATCGTTGCCTCGCCTGCCGCTGTTCCGACCTTCCGACTGGATTCGATGTCGCGCCTCAGCCGCTTCAGATCAGCCCTCAATTCGGCAGCCGACTGGCAGCGAATGTCGCGATCCTTCTCCAATGCCTTGTTAATGACTTGCTCAAGTCCCGCTGGAATATCGGGGTTCAGCCGCACAGGGGCTACGGGATCGCGTTCCAGAATGGCGTTGAAGATCAACCCTGTCGTGTCGCCCCGAAACGGCAAGGTGCCCGTACACATCTCGTACAGCACCGCGCCAAAGGAGAACAGGTCGGTGCGTGCATCAAGCTCTTTCCCCCGCACCTGTTCCGGCGACATGTACGCTACCGTGCCCACCGCACTGCCGGGGCTGGTGAGATGTTCCTCTGACTCAATAGTCGGGGCGCTGAAGGCAACGCTCTGCGGCTTGAGAGTGACCTTCGCTAGTCCAAAGTCGAGAATCTTGGCGTGCCCGCGCTCGGTGACAAAAATGTTAGCGGGCTTGATGTCCCGGTGGACGATTCCTTTCGAGTGTGCGGCATCGAGCGCGTCGGCAATCTCGATTCCGAGCGAGAGAATCAGTTCGGTTTCCAGCGGACGCCCAGTGATGCGCTGCTTCAGCGTCAGCCCGTCCAGAAACTCCATGACGATGAAGGGCTGTCCATCTTGATGCCCGATTTCATGAATCGTGCAGATATTGGGATGGTTCAGTGCGGAAGCAGCTTGAGCTTCGCGTTGAAAGCGGGCGAGTGCTTGCGGATCACGGGCAACATCCTCCGGCAAGAACTTGAGGGCGACGAAGCGATGCAGGGTCAGGTCTTCAGCCTTGTAGACGACTCCCATGCCGCCACCGCCCAACTTCTCGACGATGCGATAGTGCGAGATGGTTTGGTCGATCACTGGCGCGAATCTTACGTCTGCGAAACAGGCAAGTCAATGAAAGCCATGGAGTTGGCGGTGGCTCAAGAGGATTGCTGTTGTAATATCCCTATTGCGCTCATGACCCCGGATAAGGCCCGTCGCAGGCTTCCCCGTAAAGATGCAGCTTGCCGCCTCTCCTGCCGCGGAGTGAGACGAGGCGAGCCCCGTCTCTACCGCCGGAGCTTGCTCACCCGTTGGCCTTGGCCACCAGCAATATCCCCACGCAATAAAAGACGAACATGAGGACCAGGTACATTTTGGCTTTGCCGGGTGCGCCTGCGAATTCCTTCCAGGCAAAAATGCCCCAGAGCGCGGCGACCATCGGCGCGGATTGCCCGATGGCGTAGGAAATTGCCACGCCAGTGAAGCTGGCAGCGACCAGATTGAAAACCATGCCGGTGCCCCAGATGCATCCGCCAAGCAGTCCAAGGGCATGGCCGGAAATCGGTCCACTGAAAAAAGCCCCGAAGCTCACCGGCTCACCGACCAGGGGATGCTTCATAAAATAAATGTTCCAGACCAGACACGAGAGCAGCGCGCCCGCCGTGAGGAAGACGGCAATGCTGTAGGGGCTGAGCGTGTTGCCGTTGGTCATGGCTCGCGCCACAAAGTATGGCCAGAGGCCCATCAGAACGCCGGAGACGATGCAGGTAACGATGCTCTTCCTCGAAACCGTTCGGCCGGCAATGGCCAGGCTGCCGTAGGCCTTGCCGTCGAGCACTACCGCAATCAGAGCGCAAACGACGCCGGCGGCGAGCAGCGCGGCGCCCCCTTTGGGCTGCCGTATGTAACTGGAAATCACGCCGACGACAAGCGCGATTCCGATGGAGACGGGGAAGGCGACGGCGAGTCCAGCCATGTCGATGGCGGCCACCAGCAGCAGGTTGGCCAGATTGAAGATGGCGCCGCCGATCATCATGTAGACGATGTTGTTGGTGTCGGTGGAACGAACATTATTCAGGAAACTGTTAGCATCATGGCCCGAGCTTCCCATAGTGAACGCGAAGACCAGCGATGCCAGAAAAATGCCGATGGCGTAGTCCCAGTAAAACAACTCAAAACGATAATTCTTGACGCCCTTGAAAGTGTTGGCCCAGGAGCCCCAGCAAATGGCGCTCGTGATCATCATGAAAAGTGCAATACCCAGGGTGTGGGGTGTGAACATCGATTCTCCTTGTACAGTGCTTCTCTGAACGGTGCTTCTCTGTGAGTATAGTTGCCGCCAATTTATTTTCCGCGAATTCTGGAAACAAACAACTGCAGGAACCGGCTGGCGTCGACGTCGACGCAAACTTTCGCATTCGGCTCAACCTTGTCGAGGCCCTCAACCATGTAGCGGTCGCCGTGCAGTACATTGCGCTCGACTTCGTTGCGCCGGTTGGCAACGGTCTCGCCGCGCGCGAAGTCGCCCCGGGTTTCGACATCCACATGCATCGGTGGCGCGGTCACGAGCGTGGCATCGATGGCGACTCCGACGGCGAGCGGATCATACATGGGCGTACCGTCGGAACCGAATTGCGCAGACAGATCGACCAGAAAGCGCGCCACCTGGTAGATGAAGTCGTTTACCGGCCCGTGTGTCTCGCCAAGTTGTGCGAGATACTTCCGCGAAAGCAAGGTTTTATCGCCGACATCGAGGCCGACCATGGTCAGCGGCCAGCCCGCCTGGAAAACAATCTGCGCGGCTTCTGGGTCGTTATAGATATTGGCCTCCGCGGCCGCGGTGGAATTTCCGCCGGTGATCGCGCCGCCCATGAGGATGACTTCCTTTACCAGCGGAACGATGGAGGGATCTTTCTCCACCGCGAGCGCGATGTTGGTGAGCGGGCCGACGGGCACCAGCGTAATTTCGTGGGGAGCGGCGTGCACCATCTCGATAATCAGGTCCGGGCCATAGCGGGGATCGACTTTGCATTTGCTGGGCGGCAATTCGATATTCGCCAACCCATTCTTGCCGTGCCAGAACTCCGCGGTGATCAGCTTCTGAAAAAGCGGATGCTGCGCTCCAGCGGCCACGGGAATATCGCAACGATTGGCCAGCGAAATCATGCGCAGCGCGTTCTCCAGTCCCTGCTTGGCGGTTACGTTGCCGGGCACCACCGTGACGGCGCGGACGTCCAACTCAGGCGAGTTCAGCGCCAGCATCAGGGCCATGGCGTCGTCCGTGCCGGGATCGGTATCGAGGATAATCTTCCTGGTGGCGCCGAGCGCGGGAATGGCCAGCGTCATGAGAAATGCGGCGAAAATTGCGGCGATAAAAAGCTTTTGGCGAACTCGGAAACGACCGTGCAGTGTAATCAGAACCGGCCTCCACCTTGCAGATTGCGAGATTTAGGAATCGCGCCGAGCGTAGTCGCGCAACGTCCCAGTGTCAAGGCGAAATGGGCGCTCTTCTCGAACCTCGGCAAGAATTAGCGGCGAAATCAACGACCGATGCGCGCATTCGGAGAATGCATCTTTCATCGTACCTGCCGTACAATCGAACCGCAGAAGGACGGTCTGCCGGAAACCTCGGATGCCGCTGTCCAGCTCGACCGTCCCGTAGAGACGCGGCTTGCCGCGTCTCCCGCCGCAGAATAAGACGGGGCAAGCCCCGTCTCTACAGATGGAGTGGCCGCGAAGCCCACATTTGTAGTGGAGATTCTAAATGCCGGTCGAACACAACGAATCTCGCAACTCCGCACCGCACAAGTCGCAGACCGGCGGTGCGATTGCGCTTCTCTCCGGTCGCCCTCTGCTGCCGAATACTGGCATTCCTCTCAATCTGGATTGGGTGCGGGAAGTGCGCGTCAACACCAGCGCAGTCGAGCGCCGGGCTCAGTCGCAGGTCGCGCGGCGAACCGTGAAAAAAGAATGGCAGGCGGCGTGGCTCCTGCGGGCGATCTCCTGCATGGATCTGACCACTCTTTCCGGCGATGACACCGACGAGCGTGTTCGCCGTCTGTGCGCGAAAGCCCGGCATCCCATCCAGCGGGAAATTGAACAGAAGCTTGGGATCGAGGAGTTGCAGATTAAGGTCGCAGCCGTCTGCGTGTATCACACATTTGTGGAAACCGCGCTGCGTGAACTGGAGGGCAGTGGAGTGCACATCGCAGCCGTGTCCACTGGTTTCCCCGCGGGTCTATCGCCGCTGACCGAGCGCGTCAACGAGATTCGCCGCTCGGTCGAGGCGGGCGCGCAGGAGATCGACGTCGTCATCACCCGGTCGCATGTTTTCGGCGGACGCTGGCAGGCGCTCTACGACGAGGTCGCGGCTTTCAAGCAAGCTTCCGGATCCAGACACATGAAGGTGATCCTCGGAACCGGCGATCTGCTGACGCTGCGCAACGTAGGGCGCGCGAGCGTGGTCGCCATGATGGCAGGCGCTGATTTCATCAAGACTTCGACCGGCAAAGAGCCGACGAACGCGACCTTGCCGGTAGGCTTAGTGATGACTCGCGCCATCCGCGAATACGCGCAGCAAACCGGGATGGCTGTGGGATTCAAGCCAGCGGGCGGCATCCGCACGGCGAAGCAATCCATCGATTGGCTGGCGATGATTAAAGAAGAACTCGGCCCATCGTGGCTGCGGGCGGAAATGTTTCGCTTCGGAGTCAGCGGCTTGCTGGGCGACATCGAGCGGCAACTGGAGCATCAGGCGACCGGACGCTATTCGGCGGAGTATCGGCATCCGATGGCGTGAATTGCGGGCAGGAATTGCGAGTCTGGAGAGTTTGTTGAAGAACCATTTCAAGGAACCATTTCAATTGTCATCCCGAGCGAAGCGAGGGATCTGCAGTTCGCCGCCAGATGCAGATCCCTCGCTTCGCTCGAGATAACAATCCTTAAAGTTTAAGAGGGCCTAAACGCCGAAGAAGGAATCGAGCCAACGCAATGAGCATTGCCGAAAAGTTCGTGAGCATGGAATACGGCCCCGCTCCAGAAGATTCGAAAGAAGCCGTGGCTTGGCTGGAGCACCACAGCCACCGCCTTCAACATTTCATCGGTGCCGGATGGCAGGCGCCCGTGGCGGGAGAGTACTTCGACACAATCGATCCTTCGAACGGAGAGAATCTCGCGTCGGTTGCTCAAGGCTCGGCGGCAGACGTTGACGCCGCGGTCAAAGCCGCGCGGACCGCGTCTTCTGGATGGCGGGCGCTCACTCCACATGCGCGGGCTCGCTACCTTTACGCCATCGCGCGCTTGGTGCAAAAGCATTCGCGGCTGCTGGCGGTGCTTGAGACGATGGACAACGGCAAGCCCATCCGCGAGAGCCGCGACATTGACATTCCGCTGGTTGCGCGACATTTCTATTACCACGCCGGCTGGGCGCAACTCTTGCAGCAGGAGTTCCCCGAGTACGTGCCTTGCGGAGTCGTCGGTCAAATTATTCCGTGGAACTTTCCGCTGCTGATGCTGGCGTGGAAGATCGCTCCCGCTCTGGCGACAGGCAACACCGTGGTTCTGAAGCCGGCCGAATTCACGCCGCTGACCGCGCTCGTCTTCGCCGAAATTTGTCAGGAAGCTGGCCTGCCCGCCGGTGTGGTCAACATCGTCACCGGGGACGGCGCAACCGGCGAGGCGCTGGTCAAGCATCCGGATGTCGACAAGATCGCGTTCACCGGATCGACCGAGGTCGGACGCGCGATTCGCGCCGCCACGGCAACGAGCCACAAGCGGCTTTCGCTTGAACTCGGCGGTAAGTCTCCATTCATCGTCTTTGAAGACGCCGACCTCGACAGCACGGTCGAAGGTCTGGTGGATGGAATCTGGTTTAACCAGGGGCAAGTATGTTGCGCGGGCTCGCGCCTGCTGATGCAAGAGAGTATCGCCGAGGCTCTGATCGCCAAACTTCAGGATCGAATGAGCACACTGCGCATCGGCGCGCCGCTCGACAAAGCGATCGACATCGGTGCCATCGTTGCGAAGGTGCAGCTCGACCGCATCCGCAAGCTGGTGGACCAGGGCGTGGCCGACGGCGCAACGTGCTGGCAGCCGCAGGTCACGTTGCCGGCTCGCGGCTTCTACTATCCGCCAACGCTGCTGAGCAATGTGCATCCGGCATCGATCGTCGCGCAGCAGGAAATCTTCGGACCGGTGCTGGCGGCGATGACGTTCCGCACGCCCGCGGAAGCGATCGAGTTGGCGAACAATACGGTCTATGGTTTGTCGGCCTCGGTCTGGAGCGAGAGCATCAACATTGCCCTGCATGTTGCCGCGCAACTTAAAGTGGGAGTGGTTTGGGTAAACTGCACGACTTTGCTCGACGCTGCCTGCGGCTTTGGCGGTTACCGCGAGAGCGGCTACGGCCGCGAGGGCGGACGCGAAGGGCTACTTGAATACATGGAGCCAGCATGGTTCAAGAACGCGCCGGCGCTTCTCGCGGAGAAAGGTCAACCCGAAGATTCAAAAATGGAGCGACCGGCGTCCTCGCCCGTCAATGACGACGCGCCCGGGCGGGGACGCCCGGCACTCCACCACGCGAACCCGGATATCGATCGCACCGTCAAGCTCTACATCGGCGGCAAGCAGGCGCGGCCCGACTCCGGCTACAGCTTGGAAGTGCGCGCGGCCGATGGACGATTGCTGGGTGAAGCTCCGCTGGGAAATCGGAAAGACATTCGCAACGCAGTCGAGGCGGCGCGCAAGGCCGCATCGTGGGCAAAAGCTACGGCGCACAATCGTGCCCAGGTTCTTTACTACAGCGCGGAGAATCTTTCCCAACGGCGCGATGAAATTGCGCATCGTCTGGCGGCCGTGGTTGGCGAGAAACAGGCCGCCGCGGAAGTGGATCTCAGTATCGAGCGCATCTTCTCGTACGCGGCGTGGGCCGATAAATTTGATGGCGCCGTACACAATCCTCCGTTCCGAAATATTGCCATCGCGATGAACGAGGCGCTTGGGACGGTGGGCATCATCTGTCCGCGGGAAACGCCGCTGCTCGGTTTTCTTTCCGTCGTGATGCCCGCTCTTGCCATGGGAAACACGGTGATTGCCGTTCCTTCGGAAGCCTACCCGCTGATTACCGGTGATCTCTACCAACTTTTCGACACCAGCGATCTGCCCGGCGGCGCGCTGAATATTGTCACCGGATACACGTCGCAGCTTTTGAAGACGCTAGCCGAACATGACGATGTCGATGCCATCTGGTGCTTTCGCGACGAAGCCAGCGCCGCGGCAGCCAAAGCGATGTCGATTGGCAACATGAAGCAGGTTTGGACGAACGAAGGCCGCGCCATCGACTGGTTCAACCCCAAACTGGCCGAGGGCCGCTGGTTTCTGGAGCACGCCACCCAGGTGAAGAACATCTGGGTTCCTTACGGCGAGTAGGATCATTGAATCATTTGGTCATTGAATCATTGGGTCATTGAAAACCTGGATTCCCGGTGGACTTTCAATGACTCAATGGCTAAATGATTCAATGACTAAATAACTAAATGATTCAATGTCTCAATACCCCGCCCCGAGTAAAAATCTGCTGCATCGGCAGTGTTGACGAAGCGGCCCTGGCCGTCGACTGCGGAGCATCCGCGCTGGGCCTGGTTTCACACATGCCGAGCGGTCCGGGCGTCATCAGCGATGATCAGATCGCGGAGATTGCCGCCACCGTTCCACCCGCCGTCGCGACCTTCCTGTTGACTTCGCGGCAACGGGTTGCCGACATCGTCGAGCAACAACGCTTCTGCCGCACGAATACGATCCAGATTTGCGATCATCTCACCGTCGGCACGCATCGCGATCTGAAGGATGCCTTGCCGGGGATTTCTGTGGTGCAGGTTGTCCACGTGACCGGTCCCGAGTCCATCGAAGAGGCCGCGCGTGTGGCGCCGCATGTCGATGCCATCCTGCTCGATTCCGGCAATCAAAAACTCGCCGTCAAGGAGCTAGGTGGCACGGGCAGAACTCACGATTGGACTCTCAGTCGCGCGATCCGGGAACGTATCGGCATCCCGCTGTTTCTGGCGGGAGGGCTCACGCCGGAGAACGTAGGCCAGGCAATTGACGAGGTGGGCCCTTTCGGGCTCGATGTGTGTTCCGGCGTGCGAGCCGACGGCAAGCTGGATGCATCCAAGCTGAGCCGGTTCTTCGCAGCCGTGCGCGGTCACTCGACTCCCTGACCGGCTACCGGCGAATGACCGGCTGAAACTCCCGCCCCCGGCGGAGCTTGGATGGGGCAGCGTGAAACCGCAACCAGTGACCGTTTCTATTGTGGACAAGACGGGGACATTTCTATTGTGGTATGACAGACATAGGGCGTCGCGTTGACTTTTGCGAGCCCTACAGGCAAACTCTCAGTTCGCCCGTCCACTGCATTCGGGCTGGCATAATGAGCCCGGCGTCACCCTGGCAAGCGAGGCGAAGGCCGACTC
>Ga0182014_10007097_pt1 | contig 11811 bp, 6 predicted proteins | sample 612S2DmetaG_FD_120489 | JGI IMG/M metagenome (GOLD analysis project Ga0182014, IMG submission 120489) | Permafrost microbial communities from Stordalen Mire, Sweden - 612S2D metaG | ecosystem: Environmental > Terrestrial > Soil > Wetlands > Permafrost | place: Sweden: Stordalen | collected... | reverse complement strand
GTGGAGTAGTTGGTTCCCTTGGCGGCTTCCAGGCGTTTGTGAATGTCGCGTACCGGACTGGGGCCAAGTTCCCACAGAATCCGCAGGATTTGCATTTCCACTTCGGTCGGCTGGGCAGAAACTGGTCGGGGCATGAGGGCAGATCCTCCTGGTTACGGCAGACTTTACGAGTTGCCTTTCTTCACCGCGAAGATGGGAAAGGACGAAATCGCCAACGCGGACGTCTCAGCGAATTCATTCGCTACGACGGTTATTGTAGCGAACGAATTCGCTGCGTCAAGACCGGTTAGCGAATTATTTCGCTGCCACGCGAGTTGGCCCTCCGGTAGCGAAAGGAGGCGCGCATGGTGGCAGCCGTTGCCTGACGGTTCGGCCAGGGCGCATAGGTCACTCATGCAACGGGTTGTCGGCCGGAAACGGTTGTTGGTCGTGAATCCAACGGAAACAGGTTTTCAGCGGACGGTCGGCGGCTGAATGCTCCGGCGGAAGTGGTGGGGTGATTGGCCGGCCTTCTTCTTGAAGATTTTCGAGAAGTGAAAGGCGCTCTCGAAACCAAGCGCGACCGAAATCTCCTTGACCGTCAGAGCACTGCCGGAAAGCATCTCCCGGGCCCGGTTGATTCGCAGTTGCAGATGGTACTGGTAGGGTGAAAGGCCCGTCTGCCTGCGGAAGACCCGGTGGAAGTGGGTCGTGCTCATGCCGACCGCTGCGGCCAGCTTCTCGATGGCGGGCACTTGTGTCATATCTTCCTCCAAGATCAGCTTGGCTTGGCGAATGCCTTCCAGGTTGCGGCTGTCGGTGCCGTGGGCGTGGACCGCCCCCAACATGCCGGCCAGGATCTCCATCACACTGGCGGCCAGCAATCGTTCGAAACCAGTCGGCTCGGACCGCAACCGGTCGATGAAAGTCAAATAGGCGTGGAGGATGACGTCGCTGGAACCGGTAGTCAAAACCGGATCGACGGGCGAGAAGAAGCCCTGTTCCACGAGCCGTGCCACATAGTCGCCGCCGAAGCTGACCCAGTATTCGTCCCAGCCGGCTTCGGCGATGGGGCGATAGCGATGCCACACGCCGGGGAACAGCAGGAACGCGTTGCCGGCGTCCACCGCCTTGCCGCCGGACGGCTCGGACTCGAACTCGCCTTGCCCGCGGGTAACGTAGTGCGCTTGGTATTCGTGCAGCACGCGTCCGCACGACCAGGCGAAGGCGTATTCTCGCGGATGTCCGGTGCGAGGGTACGGGTCGCCGGGCGCAATCGCATTGAATCCACCGGCGGTGACGTACAGTCCCCATTGTCGGTCGCGGTCGCTTACAGCCAGATAGCGGAAGTAATCTCTGATAGGATGCGACATCTCGTCACCTCCTGACAACCGGCGCCGTTTGGTCTTCTTGCAGCCGCCGGCGGTATTTTACCATGCGAATAACCGTACAATAACGCCCGTATCGGGCAACGGCAACTCCTTCCTCCCGCCCCTGGGCTGCCGGCCGAAACAGACAACCTGGATGGTAGAAAGAGACATGGAAATGGTAGTTTGAGCCATTCCACCCATTGTAGTTGTGATTAAAATGGGCATGGCAGCGATGGGCCACCAGAGAAAAGGGCCGCCAAACTCGGGCACTCTTGGGAGAACTTTATGGTAGAGAATCGTCTCCTCCGCATCACACTCGTTGTCTTGATTCTCGCTGCCGTGCGGCCAGCGTGCGGACAAGAGACGAACGTCGCCTCGGCCGCCAATGGCGCAACCGTTCGGGCGGATTCCGAGTTTGCCGAAAATCCTGGCGGTGCGGCCGTGGCCGCCCGCTTGCTCGACGGCGTGATTCGTCGGCCGGCCAGCGCGGCGGAGGCGAACCGTTGGCACTCGGAACTCTCCTCGCCGCATCCGCACTGGGTGTGGATTCGATTCGCCCGGCCCGCGGAGATTTCCAAAGTCACGCTGTGGTATTCCGACATCGGCGCCCCGGTCGACTTTGCGGGGCAATCCACTCTGGACCATGGCCGCTCGCTGCAAACGCTGTTTCACCAGGAGAATGCCCGACTCGACGCCGCGCACCCTTCGGTCACCGTCCAGTTTCCTCCCGCGGTCACCGACAACTTCCGCCTGCTGATTACCCGGTCGTCGAACAAGGAATTCCCAAACTACACGCAACTGAGCGAAATCCAGGTCTTTGGCACTTGGGCGGGCCAGCGGATGGCGGCGACGAAGCCCACGCCGGACCGCCGACGAGGCGAAATGCTCGACGGGCCGCTGCCCGAGGGACTAAAGGTCGAGTCGGCCGAGGGCGAAGTTGCCATGGTGTCGCCCTGGCTGAAGGTTTCCTTCAATCTCCGTCGGCCGAGCATCCGCTGGTTCTCCGTGGACGGCGCCGGCAGCGGAAAGCACGCCAAGAACCTCTTGAAGGGAGCTCAGGGAATCGACTCGGTCGCCAAGGGATGGGATGAAGAAGCCTCGGCGGCCGACGCTTCGTTTGTCGTCTCGCGGAAGGGCAACACCGTGCGCTATTCGGGCATTCGACTGGGCACCTTGGAGACGGTAGACGTCGCCTACACGGTCCGGCCCAAGGGGCTCCACGTGACCATTGATCGGCACGTGCCGACGGAGTATCTCACCGCGGAAAGCTCTCCGTTGCGGATGCTTTGGGACGTATCGGTCACGCCCGCCACTCCGATGGGCCGATTGAAGACGCTGGGCGAGCTGTCGTTCCCGGTTCTGCTGCACTTTCCCGACTATGGAACGCTCTTGGTCCGCTCCAGTACGCCGGAGGCGACGTGGAAGTTCACTGGCCGGCTCGGTCCGCGGGTGCAACTCGCCCTGCGCGAGGGTTGCCGCATTACTCCCGATGGCACGACAATCCAGAAGGCTGGCCAGTATCATGCGGAGTTGGACATGGCGTTGACGGCGATTTATCCGGAACAATCCCTGGTCGACGCCGATCCGAAACTGGCGGGCGTGAAGCGCGGCTGGCTCAATGCCTTCGGTTTCCGCCCCGATATCGCTACGCTATCGAACAATTGCGTGAGCGACAATGCCATTTTCTGCTTGTACGAATTCGCCGATCAGGCATACTACACGCCGCCGCTCTTCGACGACTTTACGGCGCTGGACATGGTTCGCATGAGTCTCGACGCCTACTTCGGCGGTGTCAAGAGCTATGGGCGGGACAACGATGTCTTCGTCGATACCGATCCGGCCATCATCATCTCCGCTTGGGACTATGCCACGGGCAAGCCGGACGCCGAGTGGCTTCGGCGTCGGATCGGCGACGTTGAAAAATATGCCGATCACATCATCGCCGCCGACCGAGACGGCGATGGCCTGGCCGAGTCGGCCCGAACGGGCATGAGCGGCACCGGGCCTAAGGGAGCCGGCATGTGGTCGAGCAACTGGTGGGACGTGATCTCCTTCGGCTGGAACGATGCCTACGGGATCGCCCTGGACTACCGCGCGTTCCGCTGCGCGGCCGACCTGGAACGTCGGCTTGGGCAAGCGGAAAAGGCGGAGACTTACCGGAAACGGGCCGATCGGATCAAAGCGGTGTATTACTCGACGTTCTACAATCCGAAGACGGGCGTTTTGGCCGGTTGGCGGGGCAAGGACGGCCAACTGCACGACTATTACTTTACCTTCGTCAACGGCATCGCCGTGGCCTACGGCCTGGTGACGCCGCAGCAGGGAGGCGCTATCATGGATCGTATGCAGGCCAAGATGCGCGAGGTGGGCTACAAGAACTTCCGCCTCGGCTTGCCGGGAAATCTCGTCCCGATCGCTCGAAAGGACTATGCGGGGGGCGTCGGCATCCTGGGGGCGCCCTCGAAGGACGACGGCTCCGACACGTTCGGGGTTTTCGAGAACGGCGGGGCAACGGCTTGCTTTGCCCACTTTTACATTCAGGCCTTGTACACGCTGGGACGAAAGGCCGAGGCCGACGCTATATTCGATGCCATGTTGGAAGGATATCGCGACGGAACCTTCCAGAACGGTATTGGTTCAGGGGGCGAGTGGACGCGATGGAACGGCGTTCCGAGCGGTTACGAGGGACTGCTCACCGACAGCTACTATACGCTCAGCGTGCTGATCACCGGCCGTTTGGGCAAGGGCATTCCGATTCCTTGATATTTCTGGGCAACTGGAGCATGGTATCATGAACCGAATCACGTCAATCCGATCGGCAAGCTATCAATCGGCCAGCGTTTACGGCACAAGGGTCATCCTGAGCGCAGCGAAGGATCTTGTATCGAGGCGCGGCCCGCGAGATCCTTCGCTGCGCTCAGGATGACAGGCGCTTCACCGGCGTGTGAACGGTTACTTCCACCTCCAACAGAGAAGAGAGTCGTATGAGCAAGTCCATTCTGCCAACAACGACCTTGATTCTGGCGACCATTTGTGGGTGGGGATTGTCTCCGGTTGCTTCTGGGAGCGAGTCGGGAGGCGGACTCCGTACACAGGCCAACGTGATGGTCGAAATCACGTTCACGGCGACCCGGGACTACCGCGATCCTTTCCGCGACGTAACCTTGGACGCCGTGTTTCAGACTCCGCAAGGCCGCACGCTGAAAGTCCCCGGCTTCTGGGCTGGCGGCCGCGAGTGGAAGGTCCGCTACGCTTCGCCCGAGGTGGGTACACATCGTTGGCGGAGTGTGTGCTCCGTGACAGCCGATCAGGGTCTACACAACTCCACGGGCACGGTGACGGTGACGCCGTACCAGGGAGAAAACCCGCTCTATTGCCACGGCCCCGTGCGGGTCGCCGCCGATCGGAGGCATTTCGAGCACCTGGACGGCACGCCGTTTTTCTGGCTCGCCGACACGTGGTGGATGGGCCTTTGTCATCGGCTTCACTGGCCCGAGGAGTTCCAGCGATTGGCCGCCGACCGGAAGGCCAAGGGTTTCAACGTGATTCAGATCGTGGCCGGGCTGTATCCCGACATGCCGGCCTTCGACCAGCGCGGGGCGAACGAAGCGGGCTTCCCCTGGCAGAAAGATTACTCCAGCATCCGCCCCGAATACTTCAACCAGGCGGACAAGCGGCTGAAGTATCTGGTCGATCAGGGTTTCGTGCCTTGCATCGTGGGCGCTTGGGGATACCATCTTCCGTGGATGGGTACGGATCGCATAAAGCAGCACTGGCGATACCTGGTGGCCCGTTATGGGGCATTGCCGGTGGCCTGGTGTGCGGCGGGCGAAGGCACCATGCCGTTTTATGGCTCCAAGGACGCCAGTGAGGACGCGACCCTCCAAAAGCAAGGCTGGAGCGAGGTGATTCGCTCCATCCGAGCCACCGACCCGTTCGGACGGATGATTACGATCCATCCCTCGCGATCCGCCCGCGAAATCGTCAACGATCCCGCGCTGCTCGATTTCGACATGCACCAGACCGGTCATATGCCCGAGGGCGCCATCGGCCAAATGGCCGGGCAGATGCGTGGTGCCTATGAGGCCCAGCCCGCCATGCCGGTGATCGCGGGCGAATCGAGCTACGACGGGCTCGATATGCGCGAGTGGGGCGGCGGAGTGCTTTCCAGTACTGCGTCGCGGCAGATGTTCTGGATCGGGCTGATGCACAACGGTGCGGCCGGCGGAACCTACGGCGCCAACGGCATCTGGCAGCTCAACGGCCGCAATGCACCCTACGGGCCGTCGCCGCACGGACGAAGTTGGGGAAGTACTCCATGGGATGAGGCGATGCTGCGTCCCAGCTCGGCTCAAGTCGGTCTGGCCAAACAGTTCTTTGCCCGCTATCCGTGGCACCGCCTGGAACCGAAGCCGGATACGGTTGCTTGGGGCGATAACCAGCCGACCAAGGACAACATCCGGCCCTGTGCGTTGGGCATCGGCACAGACTTGCGGATCGTCTATGTGCCGCGCCCACGCCCCGTCGTGGTAAAACAACTCGTCCCGCAGGCGGACTATGCGGCCGGCCTGTTCGACCCGGTCACGGGGGCATACTCTTCCCTAGGCACAATCAAGACGAAGGCGGACGGGACCTGGCAGCGTCTCCCTCCGGATCACGGTCACGATTGGGTGCTTGTCCTGCAGCGATCAATCAACCAAGCGGCCGCCGGCACACACACTTCCTAGCCCGGCCAACCGATCGAGGTGAGGAGTCACCGCTCGGAGCGTATCCGAGCGGCATCCAAATGGAGAATACTGGTTAAGAGGGTACAACCATGATTAGAAGTCGAATGGTGCTTGCCGTAGCCCTGATGTTTGCAGCGCTCGCAAACAGTCACCCGGCTTCGGCGGCAATCGCGCAGGAAGTCAAGGCGCCGTACCGAGTGGGGTTTCTGGCTCAGCCGGCCTCATGCAAGCCAGAATGGCTTCGCAAGATTCCATGGAACAAGGAGAATATCGGCAGGCTGAAGGCCCTCGGCTTCACGGTGATCCAGGTGGATGTGGCCTGGACGCGGCCGGACGATGAGATTCTGAACATCGAGGACCTCGTGGAACTGTCGCCCGCCGAGCAGAAGGAGTATCCGCAGCCGGTCCCTCTGCGCAGCAAGGCCGGAGCGGAGAACTGTGCCGCGCGGCAGGAAACCATTCGCAAACGCATCGCTCTCTGCAAAGAGGCGGGCCTGCGAACGCTCCTGCTTGTCGGCGCCCCGTATAACGCCCATTGCACGTACGGCGATAATCCGCCAAATTGCATCCTCGACGAAAAGACCGTAAAACGGCACGTCTTGATGCTTGAGAAGCTCGCCAAAGCGTTGCCGGGATTGGACGACCTCCAGGTCTACACCTACGATGTTGACGCTTGGCTTTGCAGCGAATTCGGCAAGTGCCCCCGCTGCCGTGGTGTTCCGCTCCAACGGCGACTGGTGGGATTCGTGAACACGCTGACGTCCACTTGGCGCCGGGTCAACCCGGGAGGACGAGTCTGGTGGGAACCCTGGGAACTTTCGTCCGGCCAGAGTCTGCGTTGCATCGAAACGCTCGACCCGAACGGACTGGGCTTGGTCATGCACGGCAACTCGGCCGAGTGCATGGCCACCATGCCCGTGGATCGCTGGATCAGGAACATGGGCACGATTGCCGAACATCGCGGCATCCCAGTGATGATACAGTACTTCTTGGGCGGCACGAGCGAGGAGACCGAGCCGTTCTTTCTCTCCCATCCCCTGGTGACGCTCCGCGGGCTCAAGGCAATCGCGGCAGTCCCCGGCCTGGTGGGCATCAAGGAATACTACGGCCTTGGACCCGATCGCGATGACCCAAACCTGCGCATGACGCGCATTTTCTTCCGCAATGCGGCGATCGGCGAGGAGGAGGCGCTCGAGGAACTGGCCAAACCCTATGGCAAGGCGGCCGCCGAGATCATTCGTTTCTGGCGGCTGACAAGCGAGGGGATGGAACTGTTTCCCTGGGAGACGACGTGGTTCATTCGCGAGATCGGGCGAAGTCGCGTCGATCACAGTCTTTCGGCGGCCACCTTGCGCGGCATGAGCTGTCCCACGCCCACCTGGCAGTCTTCGCGGCATGCCACTTTCATGCGAATTGAACCGGCCTATCCGCCGCATCCGTGGATGTTGGAGGATATTCAGTTGCGCTGTGAAGCGGCGGCGAACCGCATGAGTCGGGCCATGAAAGTCGGCGTGCGGCTGCAACGAGACCTGCCCCGGGAGTCGGTGGACAATTTCGCCCTGAATTTACTCGACCTGGGGCGATTCCGGCGGCGCGCGCTGGCGTATGCATACCATCTGCGCGAAACGAACATCGCGACCTGCCTGCGCGCGGCGCGGGCGGACAGAGAGCAGGCGACGGCGGATCGACTCGCCCAGGAATTGCTGGCGGTAATGAAGGCCGACCTGGAAAATGTTTACGCCGATCAACGGGCGACGGTCGCCGATCCGACGCCTGCGACCGCGGTAACCGCCGGCTCTTGGCCGGAGATGGAAACGTCGCGCGATCTTGCACGGCGAGACATGCAGAAATTCCTGGACACGTATTTTGGCGATGCGCCCGACACGGGATCGAAGGGAGTCTTCAGTGCGACGTCCCGATGAGGCGTATCTGTTCTACTGAGATCAGGTTCGACGGCCATTATCCGGACCGGGAGGGAGAACAGATGCCGCTCGAACGCTGCCATGCCAAACCGAGCTTGTCTTTGAAGCTAACCGCGATGTTCCCAAACAAACGGACGCCATGATGAACTATAAAGGTGTTTTTGGGCTGCTGCTGACGTATGGTTTGATGGCTGCGACGGAAGCGGCGGCGGCCACGCCGATTTGGGGCGCATCGCCCATCGCCGAACCGTACCCTTATGTTTCGACGGGGAGTTTCAGCGGGCCTGCCGTTGCCGCTTCGCCCGACCCACTGGTCCGCTACCGGTGGCCGAACCCCAAGGCATCGGACGGCCTGGAGATTTATCTCCGGCAGCCGGAATCGGCCACCTGCGATCCACAATCTTCGTTCGCCAATGTCAACTCGCTGTTGACGCCCACTCCGAACGTAACGGTCAGCGGCACGGGAACCCTCCGGGTGGATTTCGGCCGCGAGAACGCCGGCTGGTTCGAGATCGACAGCCCCGACTGTCCCGGCGGCATCCAAATGAGCATCAGCGAATATAACGAGCCCGAGTACACCAATATCGGCGACAAGACCATCACGCCAGAAAAAATCGGCAACACCTATCGGGCGAAATTCAACCCGGAGTATTACGAAGGCGTTCGCTTTGGCTTCATCCACGTGAACTCCCTTGCCCGCCCCTGGCACATCACCCGCATCAGGCTGGTGTGCCAGGTCAAGCCGGCCAACTACGAAGGCCGTTTCCAGTGCAGCGACCCGATGCTCAACAAAATCTGGTACGTGTCCGCGTACTCCGTGAAAGTCTGCAATCTGAAGGACTTTACCACGCCGATCCTCATCGAACGCACGGACCGATATCTCTGGAATGGATTGGATTTCTATCTTTACAACACCGCCAACATGGTCGTGCTGAAGAATTACGATTTTGTGAAGCGGCAGATAACCAAAGTCAATACGCCGCCGGGGATCAACTGCGGCCTGCCCAGCTACTAACTCTACGATGTCCTGAGCATCTGCGATTTTTACAATTACACCGGCGACGCGGGTTTCGTGAATGCCTGCTATGCCATGGCCTGCGGCAAGTTGGACAGGGCCAAAGAACGTTACACCAGCGGCACATCGGGAGCCCTCGGCTGGGACGAGCGGCTTGGTGCCTTCGAACGAGTGACATCGTACAGCGTATGGAACTACCGCATGCTTTGCATCAGGTCGTGGAGGGAGTTCGCTAAAGTGATGGAGCGGATGGGAAACACCACGGTCAGAGACAAGTACAATGGAATTGCCGACGCCACAATAGCCGAACTGAGACGGAACAAGACCTGGTATGCCCCGTTGGACGTTCACGGCTGCGCCGAGGCCATCCAGGCCGGGTTTTGCACCCGGGCGGAAATTGAGGCGATGGGCGCGGCGGAATTCACCGATCGCGTCAACCGCGTCTCGGGCTCGCAGGCCAACACGGGCCTGATCCTACAGGGCATGGCGCGGGCCGGTCGATATGACGACGCCCTCTGCACGATGAAAGACCAATGGGGCGCAACCATCGACTACGGCGGCACCACGACGTTCGAAATGTTCCACCCGTCGGCCAAGGACGTCTTGGGGAAGAACGATCCGCCCATCAACGGCTTTTGCGGCATGACGAGTCTGTGCCATCCCTGGGGCGCGTTGCCGTGCAAGTATCTGAACGAGGAAGTCGTGGGCATCAAGCCGACGACGCCGGGGTTCGCCACGGTGGATGTATTTCCGCATCTGGGCAGGAAGTTGACGTGGGTGTCGGGCACGACCCCCACGCTCAAAGGCGACATTAGCGCCAGTTTCGACGTTGCATCCGGAAAGTGCGGCGTCACGATGCCCTTCGGCGTGACGGCCAGGGTCGGCATTCCGAAGGTGGAAAGAACCATCAAGTCGATCACGATCAATGGCGTTTTGGCTTGGGATGGCAAGTATCATCCGGCGTCGAGCATTGGCGGGGCCAGCGAGGACGCCGATTTCGTGTGCTTCACGTCCGTGCCGCCGGGGAAATATGAGTTTCTGGTCTCCTACGCGGGCACGACGCCGTCGCCTGTGGACCCCATGGAAGTCTATCCCGTCAAGTTCGTGGGCGAGGACGCCGCCACGCAGGGCAACTGGGGCAAGAAATACGGGGTGGACGGCTACGTGCTTTTCAATTACAACGGCGTCGGAAAAGACGTGCGCGTATTGCCCGCCCACGTAACTTCCGTGGTGTGCGATCGCGAGCGTTGCGCGAACCTGACCTGGACGACCAACACCACGGATGTCCGTGCGCCGGCCCGCGACCGGACCAATTCCGGGACGCGATCGGCCGCGGCCATCTATACCAAGGATCCCGAGCCGACCTATGAGACGATGTTTTTCGACGTCACGGTCAGTGGAACGCACGACTACACGCTGGCCCTGTATTTCCTCGACTGGGACCTTACGACCCGGCGAGTCGCGGTGGAGATGATCGATCCGCAGACGTTGAAGCAACTGGCGCCGGTGAAGGTGGTGCGGGATTATCACGCGGGCAAATACCTCGTTTACCAATATAATCGGTCCGTGAGGGTCCGCATCGATACGATCAAGAAGCCCAATGCGACGCTGTCGGGGATATTATTTTCACCGTAGAGTTATATGGAACTTCTTACATGAAAACATCAGCCGTCCGAAAACTCCGCAATCCGCTATTGGTTCTCGTTTCGCTCGTTCTCGCGGGACAAGCCATCGCTGCTTTCGCCGGTGAGCCCGTTTTGCGTGTGGAGTTCGACGTCGAGCGGTCCGAAGTCGGCGTTCTCAGTTGGGATACCGAAGGAGGCAATCGGGCCCAGACCAACCTGCTGCGCGCAAATCAACCGCTAGGGTTGCGGGTGCGCGTGGCGGGCCAATGGAAAGCGGGTAGAGATTTTCCCGTCAAGCGTGAAGTGCTCAATGGGCAAGAGATTCGCTACCAGCTATCACTAGCGGCCGGCGCCGACTTGCATTGGAACGTCATTCCTGCGGCCGATCGGCTGAAGATGACTTTTTCTGTCACGGGCACGACCGCCGACGGAGTAAAAGACGTCGAGTTGGTCTTTCCCTTCGACCCGGGGGTTACTCCGACGACGGTGCTGCCTAGCCAGTGGGCCGATGACGGCAGCCTGCGCTTGCCGGCCGTGATCAGCGCCCCCGACTTTGGACAAATGGTGCTTGCCGATGCCGCGGGCCGCCACTTGTCGGCCCGGTTGGAGGGGAGCCGAGCTAAGAAGACCGTCGACTTGATTCTGGAACTGCCTAGCCTCCGGTCTGGCGAAGTCTGTACGTTGAGCCTAACCCCGCTGTACTTGTCACCTCCGGCAGGACTCCAAGATCAAGCGGTCTGGAAGAGAATACGGCGCGGTTGGTTCGGAGCGTTGCAGCCCAATGCGCGATGGGGCGACCAAGGCAATCCGTTCAGCGCGCCCGCGGGCGTACTGGCCAACAATGTGGTCAGCGATCCGGCCAGTTGCTCACTCTGGTTCTATGCCGATCAGGCCCTTTGGACGCCGCAGGTAGCCCCGGAGATTTCCGTCGCGCCACTGGTTCGCCGCACGGTGGACTGGTGGCTGGAGCATCGCACCCGTCCCTCGGGCGAAGTGATTTGCTATTGGGACTACGGCAATTTCCTCGACGCCAACGCCGGACCGCTGATTGCCGCCTGGGATTATGTCGAGGCAACCGGCGATACCGCATGGTTGCGGCGGCGCATCGAGCGGCTGGAATTCATTTCCGAATTTTTGGCCAAGCGGGACGTGGACGGCGACGGCATGGTCGAG
>Ga0182014_10007096_pt1 | contig 11812 bp, 14 predicted proteins | sample 612S2DmetaG_FD_120489 | JGI IMG/M metagenome (GOLD analysis project Ga0182014, IMG submission 120489) | Permafrost microbial communities from Stordalen Mire, Sweden - 612S2D metaG | ecosystem: Environmental > Terrestrial > Soil > Wetlands > Permafrost | place: Sweden: Stordalen | collected... | reverse complement strand
GCCCTGCTTGCCCATCAGGTCAAGCATTCCATCAACCCAGATCTTGAACAGCAAGCCAAGGCCGCGTAGCCTGTTCAAACAGCGACGCCTGCCGAGCGAATTTCAACACGGCTCGGGACATTGCCTTCAGACAGCTCATTTCCTGTATTTGAGCTATGAGGATCACGTTGACGAAGTCACACGACGCACACAGGCCATCACTCGGCGCCTAAATCTGCACCTGGACGAAGCCCCCAGGTACTGGGATTTGACCAGCAAATCCCCACCACTGGCGACTATTTCGGAAAACGGAATTGAAATACAACCATTCTGGACGGAACTGCGAACCTACCTGTTATCAATTTCCGGACCGAAGTTTGTGGTGGCTGACAGCACATACAATCTACTGCAGTTCACGGGAGCGGCAAAGATCAACGAGACATCTGTCAAGATGAGCATTGAGCTTCTCAATCGGCTCTGCCATGAGACGGACACCACCTTGCTGATGCTTTGGCACCCTAGCCAATCCGGTCAAGAGCGGGGCGACGCATCAGGCTGGTCCGTTGCCTGGCACAACACACCCCGCGCGCGGCTCAGCCTCGCGGCCGATAAAGACCATGACGGCGTCATCGAACTTAAAGTTGAGAAGCGCAACAATGGACCGAAGGGCAAACCGATCACATTGCACTGGTCAGATGGTGCACTTTTGCCACTGTCGGAAACAGCTTCAGAGGAGCAAAGTTCGTTGTTCCTGGAGGGCTGCATCAAGGTTGCGAAAATGGCGGCCGATAATGACGCGCCAATTCAAAAACAGCGTCGCCTTGACGGTTGGATGATTGGTGAAATTGAAAGAGCCGCTGGTCGCAAGCCTTCCGACCGCGACGTGAAGGAAGAGTTAGCGCGCGCCATAATGCTCGGCAGACTTCGCTATCAGAGAGGTCATGGGAAGCAGACGGCAGGCTACTTTCCGATTGAGCAATCGAAAGTGACGTAGTTATAGAGTTTCGTCAGACAAGCCGGAGACCAGTGAGACTTCGGCTGGCTCCATCAATGACTCGTTCAAAGGCAGTCGAGATCAATTCTATCTCAAAATCAGTCAGACCTATTGGTGGCCATACGACGATGCTCTCCTTAGCAGGTACGATTTGAACAAGCTTGAGAGTCAACGGAGAGCCGGCAGGCCAAATCCATCGGGATATGGTATCGGGATCACCGCTGATGACATGCACAAAGAGATTTCCAATAACAAAGGTCGTCGTTTGGGTGTTGGGCTGGGCAATACCGTCGATCACGGAATCGGGAACGTCCTTGGCTTCCAAAATTGGAACGACAAAATGCGTCCATCGTCCCTTTCGACCTGTGTAATGCCCAATCCAAATCTTCCAATTCCTTGGTGTGGTCTCATTGTCCCGTAACCAGTCGCGTTCTTCTTGAGAAATCGCTACCGCCGTGTCGTCATGTGAAAGATAGTCGCCAGTCATGGTTGCCATTGTACACCAAGCGGCAATTGCTCTCTGTGCTTCCAACCCAAATGTGGCTTTGCGGCCCTGAATCAGAGGTAGCAGAAATGGCTTTGCGGCATTTTGTATTTTGCTCATCCAACCGCTGTTGCACGCTTTGCAAACAATTTTTAGCTTGCTTAACAACGGCTCTCCAGTTCTCCGCGTAATCCTTATCTTGCTGAGAGTTCCGGGTTTTCCTGTTTCCTCTTCACGCAACCGGTGCTCGTTTGCATTTGCACGAATGTATGGCTTGAGCCACTTCCCCCATATGTGCTCTCGGTCCAAAGGAGTGTGCGGCTTACTCGGCTCCCAAAAAATGCAGCGCGTGACAAGAGGGACCTTCGCCGATTTTATTTTAGCGGTCGATTTCATGGAGTACTCGCGGATGGAACCGGTAATGCGTCAGTTTGAACTTTACTCGTCATCGTTATCATCTTGACCAGACTCAAATAAGCTGATGACAGACTCGACCGCGCGCCGTATCCGCTTTTCGGATGACTGGTTATTGGTCGGCGCATAGAGTGTAATATCTTCACCGTCGGCCGGTGCGTAGCCCAACGTCTCATCCGGGTCACTCGTATCAATTCGCGCTACGCTATGGGTGTCGAGTGTAAATGCCGTGATCGAGATCCCCTTCGCAAGAAGGTAAGAACGAAAGATCATAAGGGCCGGGACAACCTCATTTAGCCAGTCTTCCTCGCCGTCCATTTCGTAGCGGAACACGCTGCAGCCTTTTCCACCCAAAACGCTCAAACATGCTGCGGACATAGTTCCTCTCATTATTGTCTGCACCGGTTAGGTCGTAGGAGACGGTAATGGGCATTTCATCCTCCAATTTTGGTGTGCTTGCGGAAGCTGCACCGAAGATGAAGGCGAACGCGACCGCTGGCACGTTATCGGGAGCCCCATCATGTTGCTCGGATCGCGGCGGGGGATCATTAGTACGGATTTGCCGTACCGGTCGGGCAATATAAAGCGATAATTCGGTTCGTCCCGTTCTTTAGGCTCTTAAGCTGACTGGGGCTCGGCGTGGGCTTTGCTGAACGAAAATCAATTTGGCTAGGATATGGGTTTGTCGGGTCTTTGCGGCGGACGACGAAGGTGATGTCAGGATAACCGAGCTTGCGTTCTTCCTTTGCGATTGCGTCGAAGTGCCTTTGATACGGAAATCGCCCCTTCATTTGCTTTCTCGCGAGCTGCTTATAGAAATCTTCATAGGTCGGAAAATCGCCAGCAGCGGCGCAGCGAAACAATTCGAGACGAATTTGCGCTTTGAGACGGGGATTCATTTATCCTCCTGACGCTGAAATAATTGCAGTGAGAGCCAGGCCCCTGGAACGCGGATTATAGTCGTCGTACCAAGCTTTTGGTCCAGCTCATACAGGTCTCGATTGTCCAGTTGGTCTGTTCGGGTGACAATTCCGGCATCGGCTCACCACCGGGTCCATGCCCAAGAGGGTTGCGCACTTTAGAGAAAATCCCCTTCAGCACTTCGCTTTCCCAAACTTCAATGAACCGGCCATTCTTTGCGCTCACGAGATTGTCGATATAGTCAGCGGCACCTTTTTCGGTGCCTCGGGTAAATCCCTTTTTTCCCGAAATGACCTTGATCGTGCTCTCAAGCGCCTTGGCTGCATAAAATGCCGGGTCGCGGCCGCCGTTGTCACGGCGATCGACCGCCTCCTTCATGTCAATATCGACGTTCTTCCACAGAGCGGCCGACGTGATTTCCCAAAATGGAGTTTCGGTTTGCTGGGTCGAAAGAACGTCGCCTGCAAGCTGAATCAATCCGTTGTGATAATTTAGGCTATAGCCGGCCTGTCGAAAGCGGGCGTTCAGTTCCTCGACGTTCTGGCGGAACCCATTATTCATCGTCTCGTTTTCGGCGCGAATGCCGTCGCTTAGCTTCCCTGGCACCGTGAGCGTACTATTCGGAAATCGTCTTGCCGATCGTAAGTCAGCCTCCTGAATACGCCGCGGCAACGCAATGTTGGCGGCAATCGTCTCATTTTCTTTCATTCGGAACGTCAGCTCGAAGAAGCTGAGCCGCTCGGCCAGAAACCTGCTAACGGGAACGGAGCCATCATAGGGTTTACAGAGCCAGGTCTTGCAGATGAGGTCGAGACTATATGTCCCGCTAACCGTTTGCGGATTACCGCTCAAATTCGTCGTCTGCCAGGCATAGTGCCTCGGGGACAGTTCGCTTACGCCAAGCTCCATCGTTAGCCGATCGTGGACCTGCTGCAACGCTGCCTTGGACGGAGGGCTTTCTTTGCCATCTATCCAGAATGGGAACACCTGTTCAAAGCAAAGCCGGAAGCCCTGCATCATCAGGGCCTGGTCCTGAGAGGTGAATGCGTCTCTCAGGCGGGTATTCTGATATCGATAGACAAATGCGTCGGTGAGCATGTCGTACTCTAGCACGCCATCGAAAGGAGCATGCCCCGGCCGCCCGGTATCGACAAGAAAATGCTCGCTAGACGCGAGCGTCAGCGACGCTCGCGCAATATTATTGCGCGGCAGAATAGGAATAAAAGCCGGTTGAGGCACTTTTCGTTCTGATCTGCTGAAACCGTTTGAAACCCAGTTGAAACCGGGGTGGTTGAAGTGCCCCCCTACTACCCCCCGGGCCTCTCAACCCGCCTTTTTGGGCGGCGACAGGCCAAGAGAAGGACTCAGCCACACCATCCTCGTCGTCTCCGATCGTCCTGATGCACCGGGCGACCGGCCCAGCCCCTAATTTGGGGCAAACCCAAATCGCAAGGGTTAATCTTTACAGTGGCAAAATCCGTCCACCTAGACACCCTGCCAATTCTCGTCGCCGAATCCTAGCCAGGCATCTGCGAAACCACCCGCTGCACGACGCTGGTGCCTATGCCCAGGGTGCGGCCGATCTTGAGGATGCCCATACCCTTCTTGCGGAGCTTCTGGATTCGCTTTTCGACTGCCGGCTCGGTAGGGCGACGACCGAGCACCACGCCCTTCTCCTTGGCCCGCGCAAGCCCGGCGTTGACTCTCTCGCGAATAATGCCGCGTTCAAACTCGGCAAAAACACCAAGCATCTGGAACATGGCACGGCCGGCAGTGGTCGAAGTGTCGAGCCCCTGCTGATGCAGGAAGAGGTCTACGCCCTTGTCACGCAATCCCTGAAGGATGCTCAGCAAATCGGTCAGAGAGCGGCCTAAACGATCCACGGACCAAGCCGCGACCATGTCGAACTCTTTGGCGTTTACAGCCTTGAGCATCGCATCGAGGCCAGGGCGCCTATCGCGGCCCTTAGCACCGCTAATCCCAGCGTCCTCATAGACCTTCACCACTTGCCATCCCGATCGCGTTGCCACCGCCTCAAGCTCGCGGCGCTGGTTGTCCGTCGTTTGGCTGTCGGTGCTCACTCGCAGATAGATCGCAACTTTCTTCATTGTTCATCCTATCGAATGGTTGGGCCTAGTCCGGAGGCTTGTTTCTTGTATTCCGACCACCACGATTGCTGTGCCCGAATGCAAAGCTTGCAGGCGACATCGGCGAAGGTCTCAGTGATTTGAGCCGCAGCCCCATCGTCGTCTTCGCAAACCGTCCGACCGCACCACGCCGAAACGAGCGTGCGATCCATGGTGAAGCAAATACCCTGGTAGAGATGGGTTTTCCTCATCGAGGATCATCCATTTTCATGCTCTAAACGAAACCATAGCAGAATAACATACGCAAACCAATTGATTCACGTATAGCAATTTTGATTGAAAAATTGTGAGCATCCGCAACGCCCATGAAGAGAGGCAACGGTTAGGGTTTTCCGTATAGGGGGCCAAATAGGTAGGTGGATCGTGGCTTTGCAGTTGGCTTCCAATCGCGTGCCAGCTTTTGCGCCTCGGCTATCTGACTTGAGGTCATGCTTTTTGCAGCAACATCTCGAAGGCTCACCGCTTTTGGATCACCTTGGGCGGCACACAAATTGAACCACATGTGGGCCCGGACATAGTCCTGAGGTACGCCGCTCCCTTTGTAGTACATGACTCCGAGCATTCCTTGGGCTTCCGGAACACCAGCGTCCGCAGCGCGCCGATACCATTTTGCAGCCTCAACGTAGTTCTTCGGTACGCCCCGGCCGCCCGCGTACATGGAAGCGAGCGCTGCTTGGATAAGGCCGTCCCCTTGGTCAGCGGCCATGCGGTACCATTTCGCCGCTTCAACATCATTGCGAGCAACGCCCTCGCCGGAGGCGTACATAGAACCTAACTTTCCCTGAGCAAGAGCCAATCCTTTATCGGCGGCGAGGCGATATAATTTCAAGGCCTCAGCGTAGTTCTGCGGCACACCCAGGCCCTTGTGGTAAAGTACACCAAGATTGAACTGGGCAAAGGTGTTACCTTGGTCGACAGCTTTTCGATACCATTTCACCGCCTCAGGAATGTCCCGTTGCACACCATCGCCAAATTCGTACATCGCGCCGAGATAGGATTGGGCTTGAGCGTCGCCGCTTATTGCTAGCGGGTGAACGAGCGCCAATGCTGTTGCGTTGTCACCTTTTTCAAGCGCGGCATGAATGTCATCGATGGGAGCTGCCATCACGAGGGTAGCCAGGCACGTTGAGAGGACCGCAGCGGCACACGCCCAATTGAGAAGAAACTTCATTGTTCTGAGAAGAAGCTTCATTGTTCGGACCCACCAAGCAGATCATGCTCCCAATTCAAGATAGTGAAGGTGGATCGACATGCAACCTGCCAAACAGAAGCGCTCCATCTAAATTTGCTCGATCGAAAAGACCGGGGTGGGGTGGGGCATACCCCCGATCGCCAAACGCCTCGAACCATTCGCACAGACGATCTACCGCGCGGCGCATTTCTGGAAACACTAGTTGTCGGCGACTGTGCGAGAGACCGGCGGCACCGCAGAAACGCTACCCGGAAACGACTCCCATGTTAGACCGGCCCCAGAGCGGGTGCTATAACCTGATGTTTCGGTTCGCAACAGTCGAGCGGCCCACTAGTACGTTGGCAAAGGCGGGTACTTTACTCGATCACCGTTTTCGTCAACGACAATGGCAACGAATGACGGATCATTCCCACAATTGTACTCCGGATAAGGACCGTTCTTTTGTACATGTAGAATATCGTGCGCCCTCCTCGTTTTGCGCTTAACGTACGCCCCAACTATTTCTTCGTAAGAAAGCGTCTCCTTCGCCGCGAAGCATTTGAGCAATTCTTGAAGATTTCTCTCCATCAGGTTACCAAAGGGGATCGTTATGTCGACAATCGTGTCGAATTTTTTGTAGCCTCTGATACGCCAATATTTTTTGGCCATTTTAAACTCTCATCAGCTCCCGGTTATTTCGCGATGTTCGTAGACGGCAACGCCTCCACCCATTCCAAAATAACGCCGTTCGCTGTCTCGATGCTCTTACTTTCTTTGAACTGAGCTATATCAGACAGCTCCAAAATCTGATTGCCGCGGCGTATCCATGCTACGGCCCCTGTAAGCGGTATCAAGACTTGACCCTGGTCCGTTTGGGCCGAGGTAGAGACGATCACCGACATTGCGTAGATGTCTTCAGTCTCCAAAATTGAACCTAGAAACGTAGCCCCGATCATATTGACGGATTGTCCTTGGCGTTCCTTCGTGGCGTCCACATATCGCTGGACGATCCGGCCCACGTCCGGGTCGGTTAGATCGAATTTGTTCGACTGCTCCTTTTTCGCGCCGACTACCAATTGACGGAAGAAAGCCTTGGCCTCGTCCGGTGATCCAAATTCGTCGTTCACGTAGGCGCGACAGAAAATCGTCATATGCTGGGGCGCGCCATGCATAATGCTAGCCAGCTCGTCCGGCAGCAAGTAGACGCCGATTACCCGCGTGCGTTTTGGGTGACCAAGCAGGGCTTGGTCTTTGAGCGCCGGGACAAGATTCGAAGATTCAATGAAGCCTTTTGGCGACGGAATGGTCGGCAAATTGTCTGACCAAGCCGGAATAATTAGTGCCCCGAGCAAAGCCGCCCCAGAGAGGGCTAGCAGACCGAATCTATGCACATGCATGCAACTTCGTCTCCTACTTCCTCCAACCATATATAAAACTAATGCCGTCCGCGAGTTGTCTCGCACTCGGTATAAGCCAAACGCGCAAAATACTCGCAAAAGAGCAGGCGCGCTAAACCAACTGCAGATGCCTCAACCTGAGGCCTGGGTATTGAATTTTTTCAGTGATGCCTTTAAGCCGCTCAAGCTCCAATCCTTTGGAATAAGTGTCAAAGGTAAATCCCCGCTCATGGCCGATTAGCGCCGCAAGGTCGCCCTGCGGTACGCCCTTATTGTCCAAAGCGGTGACGACATTCTTGCGGAATGAATGGAACGAAATGCGTGCACGGTCAACACCGACGTCGCGCCGAAACTTGGTGTAAGCGCGAGTGAAATACCAACTCAGCTTACCGTCCGGCCCGCCGGGTGTCAGTCCGGGGAATAATTGACCGTCCGGTAGTGCAGCAGCGTAGTCAAGCAACCCACATTTTATGAGTTCACTGTGCAGCGGGACATGACGAATGCCCGCTTCCGTTTTTACGCTTTGCTCGTCCCCGTCCTCTGTTACATTGAAAAAGGGAATATTTCGTTCGGTCTTGAGGTTGGCTTTTTGAAGCTGGCAAATCTCTCCGAGACGCATTCCTGAAAACAATGCGATCAAGGGCACCCACCGAAGAGCCGTTTCAAAATTGTGCTTTTTTGGCCGTATTCGATCGGCTGTATCAGCTTCCAAAAACGTCGGAGAGCTAAACAATTTGTTCAATTCATCGATTTCGTAAGGAAGCCAACCCGTTGTTCCTTTGCGCGGCTTCGGTCTGCTCTGCTCACTGAAAGGATTTGCCCCGTCAAAATAGCCGCGACGACGTGACCACTTGAAAACGCCCGATAACGACGAGGCATAACGGTTGAGCGTCTTGTTGCTCAATTGCTCTCCGTTGTCCTTGAACTTTTCAAGCAATTCCCAAACCGTCAGTTTCTTCGTCGCCGATGAGCGCCCCCAATGTGGGGGAAGCTTGGAGATAGCTTGTAGGAAATCACCCGCAATAGTCCGGTCAATCGCAGCCAAGGAGGCGTCGTCACAATACTGTCCGAACAATCGGAATGCCATTTCGTGCTGGCCGCGGGTTTGCTCAGTCAGCTTCGCATTTTGGTCCCGTTGAATGTCAGCAATGTATTCCAACGCTGCTTTCGAAAATGGTGTTCCATTCACGTTCTTCCGTATCTTGGGACGGGAAAGGCTCGCCAACGGCTGCAGGGTCACCCGATCAATGCCACCGCGTACGAACGTTTCTGGCGCCGCAGAGGACCGCTCCAGCAATGCGGCGATCCGGCCGCCCAACGCCGCATGAACGGCCGAAAGCAATGCATGGCCCAGAAGCTGGTACGTTTCGTTCCCTTTGAGAATTGCCGAACCGGTTCGTTTGCAGACTGCATCCAACTCTGATGCGACGAAATCAAAGTCGTCAGCTTCGATGGCTTCCTCGCAAAGGTTCACCTGGATTTCTAGAGCTGCAATCTCGGCATCGTCCCCTTCCCGCTCAGGTTCTGCTTGCGACGGTCCATGTCTGCGAGCGTGGCTGTCAAAGCCCGCGAGGGTGTCAGCGTAGACGCGCCTAGCCTCGTTATCTATCTCCGCGCGCGTTAGAGAAATGTCGCCGGCACAGCGCCGAAACCGCTCAGTGTACTCGTCAAGCAAGCGCCAGCGATTTGCTTGAGCAATGCGGAGGTCTCGCGTTTTGGTGGAGACGACAACCTTATCGACAGGCTTCCCGGTTTTCGTTTTCGCGTATTTGCCGCGAATTTCACGTGGCACCGCCATCTCAAAAAACCACGTCTGTCCGCGACGCTTGAGATACCTCTCGTCAGCCATTCCCTGCCCCCCTGATGGTACAGGACGATGGTACATGTCGATGGCACATATGTCACTGAAATATAATAATTTTCAGCGTATTCAGGCCGTTAGCTCCCCCAGCTTTTAGGGTCCTAGTTCCCCAGCCAAGTCCTTAGAAAATCCAGCATAAACAAGCGATTTTTTCCCCGTCATCCTACTCGGTACCACCACTCAGGTCCACCGGAGGGATGCAGAAAGTGGGGGAGATTGTCTTTTTTACCGTTTATTCGCCAAAAAGCCGGGATCTTTGTCTTCCGGCGCAAAGTTCCGCGTCGGCTGCAACCATTAATACACCGGGTTGAAATACTGTTTTCCTTAGGACGCTGCGAGCCCCGGCGCGCGCGGCTGCAGGCAATGCGCCTTTGGACGATTAGTGAGCAATTATTTCAAATGTTAAGTGAATACTTGGCCGGCGAAACGGACGACGCGGACCTGTTGGCGCCCAGCCAGGTCAAGCACATGGTCGACGAGATGCTGGCCAGTTTTCGTTTCAATGATGAATACACGGCTTCTGTCTATGACACGGAAGAGATCAGGCGCAACAACCCTATCGACCGGCAGATTCTCCAACTCATTTATGGCGCAAAACGCCTTCGCGCGCAGCTCGTGAAAAACGACATATCGGAAGTCGTCGATCAGATGCATGAGCTTTCAGCCGAGCTCAATATTCCGATCAAGCGCGGAAGCATCAATGAAAAAATACTCGGACGTGAGATGCTCCGTGCGATTGCCAACTATTATGAAGAATCTGCCGACCGTGAGCGAAAAGAACGGGGTCTGCCTGATGATCCAGAGTTGAAACAACTCAGCCTAGACCAGCTAAGAGATCGGGTATCCCAAACTTGGCAGCGACAGTTCGCAACGGCCAATGCGCCGACAAACCCGCCGCCAACATCCGTTGCGCCAGAAACAGGCAAATTAACCGACGCATCTACTATTCGCGACCGAGCCCGACCAACAAACGAGCCCCCTATTCCAAGCGTATTTTCGGGTCGAGTGGCGAGGCATGAAGCTCGTAGCAAAGGGCCGGACTCTAAAGGTCTTAAAGCAGGCCATCGACAAACGCGTTCTACCAATCAACGTTCAGAAATTAGTCGAAGCGGCAACTAATCACAAACAACGTGCGGAACCATGAACAGGCATCAGCGTCGGGCTTCCAAGGCCCAGGGCATTGTTAAACAATTGGATCCAGTAATTGCGATCCACGAAGCAGGCCATGCGGTCGCCAGGGTACTGAGCGCCGAAGATTTTGGTCTACCGGCGGAAAAAATGATTAGCTATATCGAGGTGGGGACTGCGGAAAACCTTGGCAAAAGCCATTTCGATAAATCGGTAACACTGACTTCCCAGGCCGTAACGTACGGTCCCATGCTCTCGGCAGAGCTGCAGGCTACTTTCAGTCGAGTCACGAAGGACGTCGAGCCGAACAAGCTGACAAATGAGCACATGATAGATGCAGTTCAGTTAGCCAAAGATGAGGGCGTCGACATCACACGGTGGCTTCGAGCGCGCATGCTGATATCGACACTCGCATCGGCTGCAGAAGCACGACATACCGGCCGCTTGACCGACGATGTATGGAACAGCACAGAATCCGAAGGTGACATGAAGGGCGCAGTCGAGGACGGCATCTATGCGGGCCTGCCGACCGAGCAAATATCCGTTTATATCAATGAGGCTTTAGATCAATCCGAGATCCTGATGAGACAGGCAAATGTTCAGCGTGCCGTACATGCGCTTGCCGAAGCGCTACCGAATAGTGGCAAGCTGAATGGTCAACGAGCGGTTTTCATAATCACTCGGGCACTGACTGCGGTCGACTAGGTGTTGGCTTTGTCCGACTAGACCGCGCCCCACTGGCGATCCGTGCCCCTGACGTTGCTGACACTCGCCGACGAGGTTAAAGCGCCGAGCAGCGGCCCAACAGGATAGCTCATCTCAGTTCGTCGATCGCGCGCCGCTTGAGTGGATCGCATCCATCGCCAGGTTACGCTTTTGCCCAGGCTTCGTTGACGGATCGCCGGCCATCCCCGAACCGATCAGGCTCGGGTTCCTACGCTACGTCGCGCGTATTAGAGCTTTGGGATATGAGCTTGTATTTTCCCGATCTATATTCCCCATCGACAAAATAGCTACTGGGCAGCCGATTTTACAAGCTATTCAAACCGGTCCTGTTGACCGCGGGTATTACGGAGGAGGGGGTAGGTTCGCATGCGCTTCGGCATGCGTTCGGAGAAATCTTGAAAAAGCGCAACGTGCGAGATGAGCTTCGTGCGGATCTCATGGGCCACCGAGGGAAATCGGGTACGCACACGACGAAGGCCGCCTGATTGACGCATGCGCGCGGGCACGGCGAGCGCTATGATGGCGTTGCGTGAAGGTCAGGCGGCCTGCTGATCGGCGGGCTTGTCGGCTTGGCGCAGGAGCTTCCATTC
>Ga0182014_10007093_pt1 | contig 11813 bp, 6 predicted proteins | sample 612S2DmetaG_FD_120489 | JGI IMG/M metagenome (GOLD analysis project Ga0182014, IMG submission 120489) | Permafrost microbial communities from Stordalen Mire, Sweden - 612S2D metaG | ecosystem: Environmental > Terrestrial > Soil > Wetlands > Permafrost | place: Sweden: Stordalen | collected... | reverse complement strand
TATCAGCTCTCAGTCTCGCTCCGGCGCTCTGGGCTGCGTATCGGCTGTTTTCGGTCAATCGCTCACGCTTGGGGATGCGTTTACCGCGGGGCCCGTCCTTTTTCAGGGTGGACTGTGAGCCGCAGGTCGGGGCGCATGAGTAAACGTTGTCCAGATTGTCACGCTTGGCGACTGGAGATTAGTATGGCGTAGCTATGAAGAAAACTCATTTCTCGCTCGCAATTCTTGTTGCGCTTGTGTTGCCGGTAGGGCTGGCCGCGCAAAAGCCCACACTCACGATTGATGTGAACCACCCCACGGCCAAAGTCAGCAAGATGCTGTACGGGTTGATGACCGAAGAGATCAACTACTCGTACGACGGCGGGATCTACGGCGAGCTGGTGCGCGATCGCGCAGTAGGCCGCGAATGGGGCTCGTTGTCGCACTGGCCGATGGTGGCCAGGGGCAACTCTGAGGTGCACGTATCGCTGGACGAGACGACAGGCCCAAGCACTGCTCAGCCGCGCAGCATCAAGTTGAACGTGGTGACGGCGAGCGAAGCGGCACCTGCCGGAATTGAGAACGACGGCTGGTGGGGAATCCCAGTGCGGCCGAATTCGACCTACAGCGGTGTCTTCTATGCGAAGACCGACGGTGACGGTGTTGCGGTGACGGTGAGCCTGGTCAACGATCAGACCGGCGAGGTCGCAGCGAAGACAACCGTGGCTGGATTGACGGGAGCGTGGGGCATGCATTCCTTCAAGCTCAAGACCGCCAACGTTCCCGTAACCAGCAACAATCACCTGGTCCTGACGATTGCGAAGCCGGCGACGATTTGGCTTGACATGGTTTCGCTCTTTCCTCCTACGTACAAGGGCCGGTCAGAGGGAAACCGGATTGACCTGATGGAAAAGCTCGCCGCAATGCATCCGACGTTTCTGCGCCTGCCCGGCGGAAACTATCTTGAAGGCGACCACATTGCGGACCGGTTTGACTGGAAGAAGACGCTTGGATGGTGGGTTGACCGACCGACGCACCCGAGCCCCTGGCGCTATCGCTCGTCCGACGGCATGGGGCTGCTCGAATTCCTCGAGTGGTGTGAGGATTTGAAGATGGAGCCCGTGCTCGCTGTGTATGCCGGCTACTCGCTGGCGCAAGAGCATGTGGACCCCGGACCGGCGCTTGAGCCGTACGTGCAGGATGCGCTGGATGAGATTGAATATGTAACCGGTGGCGCCGACACGAAATGGGGCGCAGAGCGCGTCAAAAACGGGCACAAGGCTCCCTTCCCGCTGCATTACATCGAAGTCGGCAACGAGGACGAGTTCGATCGCTCGGGCTCATACGACGGCCGCTACGCGCAGTTCTATCGGGCGATCAAGGCGAAGTATCAAAATTTGCAAATCATCGCGACTGCACCGATCAAGAGCGTGAAGCCGGACTTGCTCGATGAGCACTTTTATATGTCGGCCGAGAAGGCATTCTCAGATGCGGCGCACTATGACAACTACGATCGCTCAGGGCCGAAGATCTTTGTGGGCGAATGGGCCACGCGCGAGGGCGATCCTACGCCGAATCTGCAGGCGGCACTTTCAGATGCGGCGTGGCTGACGGGCCTGGAACGCAACAGCGACCTTGTCGTCATGTCGAGCTATGCGCCGCTGTTTGTAAACGTGAATGCAGGCGGCATGCAGTGGGCGCCGGACCTGATCGGCTACAACGCGCTGACGAGTTACGGCTCGCCGAGCTACTGGGTACAGGTGCTGTTTGCAGGCCACGTGGGCACTGAAGTGGTGGAGAGCACACTGACCAATAGCGGCCCGCGGATCTATTCGGTGGTGACGCGGGACGAGAAGAATCGCAAGCTGATTGTGAAGATCGTGAACGGAACTTCGAATGCGGAGCCGTTGACCATCAAGCTGGATCATGCAGGCAAAGTGGGCGCGCAGGCAAAGCTGATTACGCTCAGCGGCAAGACGCCGAATGCGACCAACAGCATTACGAATCCCAATGTCGTGGTGCCCGTGGAGAGCACGGTCGCGATTGCGGGACCGAGTTTTGTGCACAGCTTTGCGCCTTACTCCGTCAACGTGCTGGAGCTGAGCTACTAAGCAAAGAACAGAGATAAAACGGAGGCAAACCGGACCGCCATCCCGGCACTACGCCGGGGCGGCGGTTGCTTTTTGGGAACGACTCGATTTCACGCCGCTGAGTGACGCGCGGCAACCAGAGCAGCAATGAACTCCGGCGTTGATCCGCAACAACTGCCGACGAAGGACGCTCCTGCCGCAGCGAGTGCCGCGAAATGCGAAGCAAAGTACTCGGCAGACGTGGCGTAATGAATGGCGCCCTCCTGAATGGTGGGCAGGCCCGCATTGGGCTTGATCCAGATGGGCAGGCTGCAAGCCGCGTGAAGCCGGCTGCAGATGGGAACGGAAAGTTCAACGCCAACACCGCAGTTTGCGCCCACAGCGTCTGCCCCGGCCTCGGCCATCGCCGCAGCAACGGTCTCGGGCGTGGCGCCCATCATGGTGCGGTCCTTGTTTTTGCCGGAGTCGAAGGCGAAGGAGACAAGGACGGGCAGTCCGGTGGGCAATGCCGCATCAACGGCGAGGCGGGCCTCGTCGATTTCGCTCATGGTCTCGATGAGCAAGGCATCCGCTCCCGCCGCTGCCAGCGATTGAGCCTGCGCGGCAAAGGCGGCACTGACCTGGGCGGGAGCAACTTCGCCGGACATGAGGATTTTTCCCGTGGGGCCGATGGAAGCGAAGACAAGAGCGCGCTTGCCTGCTGCGCGTTTTGAGATTTCTACGCCGGCACGATTGAGGTCGTCGAGCTCGGCCACCGTGGAACTATGCATGGCGACGGCATTGGCGCGGAAGGTGTTTGTGAGGATGACCTGGCTGCCGGCTTCAACGTAAGCGCGAGCTACAGCTTCAACCTGATCGGCGTGGGCAAGGTTCCAGGTGTCGGGCGTGGTGCCGGAGGCGAGGCCGCGCAGCTGCAACTGCGTTCCCCACGCGCCATCGGAGATCATGAGGCCGTTAGCCAACCATTTGTCGAGGCGGCTCATTGTTGGCCTCCGACGAGGGACGTAAGTTTCGCTCGAGAGTTGAATGCGCTGACGGATTTGTCTCTTTGATCCAGGTCTTTCATGGATAACTCACTTTCATTGGCCGCTGATTAAAAGGAGCAGATCATGCGTGGGCAGCACTGCTGCGCTCGGGCACTGCTGCGCGCAGAGGAACCGAGCGGGTGCCCCTGGTCCCTCGTCCGCCGCGGCGGAGGGACCAGGGACCGGATGAAACCAACCGAAAACTGAAGGCGGCCCGGCTCCCACAACCGGGAACGAACCATCCACACCGTTCAGTCCTACATCTCGTCGGCGGAAGGTCCAAACGTTCCCGGAATGGGCTTGCCTAGAAGCCGCAGATATACGCCCAGCTGCGCCCTGTGGTGAACCATGTGATTCAGCACTGACTCGCGAAAGACTTCGTGCCGCGGCTGATCGATCCATGCGTGCCCGCCAAAGATGAACTGCCATTGCTGGTCCCATTTCTCCAGGGGCAAGGCCGCCAGCTCAGCCCGAACGGTGGGCAACTGCTGATCAAACCGCGCCAGAAGCTCCGCTTTGCTTTTAGGCGCGTACGCTTCCCATTTGTGGTCAGCCGCGAACTCCAGTTTGTCCTTGGTGACGGTGTGGAGCGCCCAGTCTCCGGCAAAGTCGGTCAGATGCCCGGCCAGGCGGCCAAGGGCCATGGATTTCGGGTGCGGCTTGTATCCGAAATCCACGTCTTCCGGTATCGCCTCCAGCATCTTCCGCGTCTTGGCTGTTTCGCGATCGAATTCAGCCAGTAAGTCTTTTTGAAAGTCCATTCAGGCACCTCCCTGGTGCGAAGCCAGCATAGCCCATCCAGGCTCAAAGAGGCGAACAAAAATCGAATAAAGTCCAGTAAAAACTCTCGCTCTCACCCAAAGCCTATAATTCTGTCGAGCTATCTCCGATCATGACCCGTTTTCCTCCCAGCCTCAAATCCCACCTGCAATCTCTTTCCCTGCTTGCGCTTGCATCACTAACGCTCGTTGCCGCCGCACAGCGCCCCGGTCCCTCCCCCCGTTTCGACGCCTGGACCATCATCGGTCCCGGAGGCGGCGGAACCACGGTCGACCCAACCATCAGCCCCACCGATCCCAATCTTGTCCTCCTGCGTTGCGACATGACCGGCAACTACATCACCCACGACGGAGGCCAGTCCTGGCGTATGTTCAACCTGCGGGCCGGCGTCTCCGCCTTCGCCTTCGATCCCGCCAATCCCAACCGTATCTACGCTGGCGGCGCGGCTCTCTGGCGCACCGACAACCATGGCCGCACCTGGCGCATGATCTTCCCCAACCCCGCTCATAACACCGTCGAGCATCAAAATGGCGACCACAGCGACTACTCCCTCACCTCCAGCGACCGAAACTACGTCTCCGGCCTCAACATCCGCCAAATCGTCGTCGACTCCGCCAATTCCAGCATCCTCCACATCGCTTTCACTGGTCCCCAATCCCCCGACACAACCCTCCTCGTCTCCACCGACGCCGGAGCCTCATTCCACCCTGAGCTCGAGTTCCCCGGCGATCAAATCCTCCTCCTCAAGTCCACGCCCAACGGCCTGCTGGCCATAGGCTCCCGCGGCGTCTACACCAGCCCCCACGCCGGGCTCGCCAAATCCCCAAAGCCCATCGACCAGCGCAGCGGCCAGCTCGTCCATGCCAGCGCCGGCGTCGCAGGCGGAGTCACCTATGTCTATGCAACCACCAGCAAGGGAGAACTCTTCGTCTCAGAAGACAGCGGCCTCACCTGGCAAACGCGCACCCCATCGCTCGGCCAGCAATCCGGTGATTTCGCCGCCATAGCAGCCTCAGCCAACAACGGCCTGACCGCCTACATAGGCTTCCGCGACCTCAAGCTCGGCAATCGCCCACAGGACATCTACAACGGAATCGCCAGCACTCAGGACGCAGGCAGAACCTGGTCCATTGTGTTCCGCGAATCCACCCAGCCTGCCGCCAATCTCGATCCCTCATGGATCGAACAGCGCGCCATCGCCAGCGGCACAAACCAGCGCAGTTCCATCTTCTTCGACAGCCCCTATAGCCTCGCCGTCGCTCCCAACAACGCCGCGATCTGCTACGCCACTGACCTCTTCCGCACCTATCGCACCCTCGACGCCGGCAAAACCTGGGCCCAGGTCAACTCCGTCAAAACCGCGCAAGGCCATTGGACAACCCGCGGCCTAGATGTCACCACCGCCTATGGCGTGCAGTTCGACCCCTTCGATCCCAGGCACATCTTCATCGACTACACCGACATCGGTCTCTTCGCCAGCAACGACGGCGGCGCGTCCTGGGAGTCGGCAACCAACGGCGTCCCTGAAACCTGGCGCAACACAACCTACTGGCTCGCCTTCGACCCCAAGGTCAAAGGCCTTCTCTGGGCAGCATTCAGTGGCGTGCACGATCTGCCCCGGCCCAAGATGTGGCGCAGCGGCGCATTTCCGCAATCGGCTCACGGCGGTGTCGGCGTCTCAACCGACGGCGGCCGCTCCTGGCTCCCATCCAACTCCGGCATGAAGCAGGCCGCCATCACGCATGTGCTTCTCGATCCCGCCAGTCCCGCCAGCCAGCGCACTCTCTATGCCTGCGCATTTGGCGTCGGCGTCTACAAATCCACTGATAACGCCCGCACCTGGACCTTGAAGAACAACGGCATCGCTGAAAGCAATCCCTACGCCTGGCGCATCGTCCGCTCGAGCGACGGCACGCTCTACCTGATCGTCGCCCGCAGTAATGAAGGCAGCTTCTTGACAGCCTTCGGAAGCGGCGCTCTCTACAAATCCACCGATGGCGCAGAGCACTGGACCAGAATGAATCTCCCCGCCGGCATCAACGCACCCAACGGCCTCGCTCTCGACCCCAGAGACAATCGCCGCATGTATCTCGCTGCCTGGGGCCAGGAACGCCCCGGCGTCGACTCCGGAGGGGGCGTCTTTCTTTCAACCAACGCCGGCCAAACCTGGAAAAGCGTCTTCACGCAGGCGCAGCACGTCTACGATGTCACCATCGACCCCAAGGCGCCAGACACCCTCTACATCTGCGGATTCGATGCTGCTGCCTACCGCTCCACCGACGCCGGTCACCATTGGGCGCGCATTCGCGGATACAACTTCAAGTGGGGACACCGCGTCCTCACCGACCCCAATCACCCGTCCACGATCTACATCGCAACCTACGGCGGCAGCGTCTGGCACGGCCCCGGAGCCGGAGACCCCAAAGCGGCCGAAGACATCGAGACACCCGTTCCCGTCGCGCACTAGCGGCGTCCGCTACAAAGAGGTTCGATTATGTTTTGAAACGGTACGACCTGACAGCTTGCTGAAAAACCCAAGCCGGAGGGAGGCGGGGGTTTTAACCCCCGCATAAGGCTAACAGGATCTATAAGAGCTTCAGCCCCGGAGGTTTTCTCCCTTCGGCATCGCTCGAAATCCTGACTTTTTCCGCAAGCTGTTAGGTCGCTCCGAAAAATCCCCCAAAATTGACTCTGGCCTCCAGCCCGCGCGAGACGTGAAACATGCAGTAAATGCCGGGCTGCCGACCGGAACGAGGCTCAGTCAGCGCTATCATCCCATAAGCCGGCTTTTGAGGAGTCATCGGTATCCGTGAATGCTTTGGCGATTGAGCTTGAATCCAGATTCCTCGCGGCTACATGTATGTTTCCCGATACCGGAGCGCGAACGCCTGGAGCAACCTGCGTGCAGATCGCGGGAGAAATGAGGATTGAATACCATGAAGGCCATGATGATAACGGCCGTTCTAGCGGCATCGATTTCCGGGCTGGCATTGCAGGCGCAGGGGACGGCGCACCCCATCCCGCGCATCGTTCAGCAGAACGGCCGCTATGCCCTGATGGTCGATGGTGCGCCATTTCTGATGCTGGGTGCGCAGGCCAACAACTCTAGCGACTGGCCGGCGACGCTCCCAAAAGTGTGGTCCGCGATCGAGTATCTGCACGCCAATACACTCGAAATTCCAATCTACTGGGAGCAATTCGAGCCCCAGCAGGGTCAGTTCGACTATTCGCAAATCGACAGTGTTCTGGCGCAGGCCCGCGTGCATCACGTTCACGTTGTTCTGCTTTGGTTCGGAACGTGGAAAAACGGCAGCCAGCACTACATGCCTGAGTGGATGAAGCTGGACCCGGAGCGCTACGCCCACGTCGTCAACAGGAACGGGGAACGAGTGGACTCGCCCTCGCCGTTTGCGCAGGCCTCACTGGACGCGGACATACGCGCTTTCACTTCGTTCATGCGGCACTTGAAAGCGGTGGATCCCGAGCGAACGGTGTTGATGGTGCAAGTGGAGAACGAAACAGGCACCTGGAGAACGTTGCGCGATTACTCTGCTGAAGCCAACAAGCTCTTTACGGCAGCGGTCCCTGACGATGTGTTGAAGGCCATGAACAAGACCGCCGCAAATGGGGCGGGCTGGGCCGAGGTGTTTGGGACGGAGGCCGAAGTCTGCTTCCACGCCTGGGCGATAGCCCGGTATGTAGGACAGATTGCCAGCGCGGGAAAGGCCGTGTACCCGCTGCCTCTCTACGTGAATGCGGCGCTGCGCGACCCGTTCAAAGGCGAGCCCGGGACCTACGAAAGCGGTGGCCCTACAGACAACGTGCTTTCAATCTGGAAGGCCGAGGCGCCCGCGATCGACGTCCTGGCGCCGGATATCTACCTGCTGGATACAAAGTCCTATCTGAAGGTCATGGAGCTCTACCACCGGCAGGATAACGCCTTGTTCATCCCCGAGACAGCAGGGACGCCGCATGCTGCGCGTTTTCTATTTGCAGCACTGGGACTGCAGACGATTGGCTATTCTCCGTTTGGGCTGGACTACACGCGGACCAATCATCCGGAAAGAATGGCGCCGAATGAGCCGAATGCCTTTCTTGACCCCACAGCGCAGAACTACAAGCTTCTCGGTCCGATGATGCGCGACATCGCACGCCTGAATTTCGAAGGAAAATTACAGGCTCTGGCAGAAGCGGAGGACCAGCCGGGGCAGACGCTTCACTTCGGAAGTTGGGATGCGGTGGTCTCTTACGGGGGCAGCCGGGGCGGTGAAGCCAGGGGCAATGCAGAGCCGATCGGACGCGCACTTGTGGCTCAATTGGGCGACAATCAGTTTCTTGTCACAGGATTCCATTGCCGCGTCGACTTTCATCCTGCAGGCACGGCACAGCAACAGACAACACAGGCGATCGTCGTCGGGACCGGTCAGACGCCCTCTGCCCTCATCGATGGGAAGTGGCAGCACCGTCAATTCCTGCGTGTAGAAGAAGGCACCTATGAGAACGGCGTCTTCCAATCGGACCGCATTCTGAACGGCGATCAAACCGACTGGGGGCTGGACTTCGGGTCGGACTCCGAGGTCCTGCGAGTTTCACTCGCCACATATTGAAGCTGGCAGCGCGAGGAAAAGCACTGCAAAACGCAATAGCGTGCTAGAGCCGAGTCGCGTCCATATCGCCAATCCCCTATTCCCTCGCTCCCTGCTTCCCTGCCTCCCCTACCGCGGCAAAGCAAACGCAACATACACACCGCCCACTGGCCCTTTCGGATCGCGCCCGCCGCTCGCCGCAATCACCACATACTGTCTTCCATCCACCATGTACGTCGACGGCGTCGCGATCCCGGCGAACGGCAGCTCCGTCTCCCACAGCAGCTTGCCTGTCTGGCTGTCGAACGCGCGGAACTTCCGGTCGTAGACCGTGGCGCCGATGAACACCACGCCCCCTGCCGTCACAATCGGCCCGCCGTAGAGCTCAGTTCCGGTATCCTTCATTCCCTGCTTGGCCAGCTCCGGATACTCGCCCAGCGGAATCTTCCACAGGTACTTTCCCGTCTTCAAATCGATCGCGTTCAGCGTGCCCCACGGCGGTGCAATCGCCGGATAGCCGTCCGGATCAAGAAACTTGCGGTAGCCCGTAAAGATAAACTCCGGCGGCGCTTTCTTTCCTGCATCTTCCGCCGACGCCAACTTGTCGCCAATTTCGAGATATCTGAGCAGCGCGTCCAGGTCCGCCCCTTTCACGTCAGGAAACGCGGGCATCGGCCCTTTTCCGTTCTGAATCAACTCGGTCGCCTGCGCGGCCGTCAGCCGGTTTCCCACCCCAATTAGAATCGGCAGATCCGGCGGAACGCCTTCCTTGTGCTCCCCATGGCAAATGTTGCACTGCTGCTCCTGATAAACGTGGGCGCCTGCTTTGTCTGCCTCGGGCTCACTGGTTGCGCTCAGCACTGGCAATCCCGGCTTCATCTCCGCAACGCCGGTCTGGTTTGCCGAGGGTGCACTCGTGCGCAGGTAATCAAGCAGCGATGCCAATGCCGCATCGTCCACATTCGGGAACGAAGGCATTCTCCCCTTGCCGTTCTTGATCCGGTCCGTCACGTCCTCGGTTTTCAGCCTGTCCAAAACGCTCACAAGCGAAGGAAATGCAGGAGGCGCGCCCGCGCGGTCCACGCCATGGCACATCGCGCATTGCCCCTCGTAAAGCTTGGCTCCCGGACTCGATCCCGCACCCGCCGGAACCAGGCCGCCGAGCCAGGCCATCTCGGATTCACTCACGTAGAGGATGGCGGTGGTTGGATCTAGCGCTGGGCCGCCCCATTCGCCTCCGCCATCGAAGCCTGGGAACACTACGGTTTGCTTATCTAACGAAAGTGGCAGGAACTGTCCGTCGCTGCGAAAGGTTTTGAACTCCTTCACCGCCCATGCATGAGCCTCTGGAGTGCGCGTGGTCAGCATGTCTTCCGTCAATCGCTGGCGGCCGAAGGGCTCCGGCAAATCGGGCTTCGGCTGCGTCGGTGAAGTCACTTCGCCGGGGACCGTGCTTGCGGGATACGGATGCTCATGGATCGGGAACAACGGCTTGCCGGTGATCCGGTCGAAGACGTAGATGTAACTCTGCTTGGTGATCTGCGCCAGCGCGTCGATCGTCTTGCCGTCCCGCTGCATGGTAAACAGCGCAGGCTGCGCCGGAAAGTCGCGGTCCCATACGTCGTGATGCACGCCCTGAAAATGCCAAAGCCGCTTGCCCGTACTCGCATCCAGCGCCAGCAGCGTGTTGGCATAGAGATCGTCGCCCAGGCGGTCGCCTCCGTAAAAGTCCATCACGGCAGAACCCGTGGGCACGTACACAATGCCGTGCGCCGCATCCAGAGCCATGCCTGCCCAGTTGTTCGCTGCGCCCGCCGTCAACCACGCGTCCGCAGGCCACGTCTCAGCACCGGGCTCGCCCGGATGAGGAATCGTGTGAAAGGTCCAAATGAGCTTGCCCGTGCGCACATCAAACGCGCGGATGTCTCCCGGTGGCGCCGGATGCGTTTCAGGATTCCGTCCGCCCACGATGATCAGGTCCTTGTACACCACGCCCGGAGTGGTCAGGGCAACGGACTGCTGCAGGTAATCGCCGCGCAGCCCCTTGCGCAGATCGATGCGGCCCTCCTCGCCAAACGAGGCGATGGGCTTGCCCGTCTGCCCATCCAGACAATACAGAAAATTCATGATCCCGGCGAAGATGCGTTCTTCCTTGCCGTCGGTCCAGTAAACAACGCCGCGCGCAGGCTGCGAACCGCCCACGCCGGAGTCGAACTTCCACTTCAGCTTGCCGGTCGCGGCATCCACGGCAACCACTTTCTGCGTGGGTGTGTAGGCATACAGCGTGCTTCCCACAATCAACGGATTGTCCTGCAGCCCACCCTTTTCGCCGGTATCGAAGGTCCATGCGGCAGTAAGGCCGTGCACGTTGACGCGGTTGATCTGGGTCAGCTTTGAATAGTGATCCGCATCGAGGCCGCCACCATAAGCCGGCCAGCCAACGGTCGTCTGTGCGGGGCAAAGGGCGCCGCAAGCCGTCAACAAAAGAAAGCCGGAAAATACGGCGCGAGCCGCGCGCCCGCAGTTTGCATTGGGAGTCATCTGGATCGACCTCGATCAGGGAATCGAGACGATTGTTACACGCTGACGAGGGGGCGGTAAACCCGGGCTCGCGATATGGGAGCAATTCAGGGATTGAGCTGCGACATCCGTTTGAGCCAGGCAGACCGTGCTTCGAGAGCTGACTACCGTGTGCGTCGGTACTTGAAGTTCATCATCCCATTCAACCCACAGTTGGCGAAGTTTGCCTCAAGGTTTGAATCGAGATTGGGAATCAGGATGCCACTGCCGTCTTGTTCAAGAAGGAGCCGGTGCTCCGTCTCAGCATCGATCGCTTCCAAGCGGTTTTCGTGCACTGTTCCGATCCCTTCAAAGTGGCAGAGCCAGCGGGCGGTCTTTGGCTCTGCGCCTTCGACCAGCACCCGCGCCGAATTCGCGTCGAGCCGCTGGACGTATACACGCATGAAACCCTGGTGGTCGAATTTGCCGACAAATCTGTCCACTGGCGCCGCCTCCGGAAACGGGCGGAACTCGAGCACCGCAGTGCGTTGCTGATAAGCGAACCGGAGGCAGCTCATGTTGCCGCCGCAGGCATTGCGCTTGCCCAGCCATTCGCGCTGTTCGTTCCTTAACGTCACATCCATCCCTTCCGCTTCGGGGCCTGTAAAGATCTCGGTCGATTTCTTCCACGCGGTGGTCATTCGGGAATCGAGCGCTGAGAGCTCCGCCGATGCGCAAATCGCCTTCTCAGTGGACGAAGAGGCTTTGCGGCAGTCAAACGACTGCCCGGCGGCAAGATCACAGCGCAGGCTCAAACAGGTGACCAAGACCATAAGGGCCGTCTTCACGGCGGG
>Ga0182014_10007091_pt1 | contig 11815 bp, 7 predicted proteins | sample 612S2DmetaG_FD_120489 | JGI IMG/M metagenome (GOLD analysis project Ga0182014, IMG submission 120489) | Permafrost microbial communities from Stordalen Mire, Sweden - 612S2D metaG | ecosystem: Environmental > Terrestrial > Soil > Wetlands > Permafrost | place: Sweden: Stordalen | collected... | reverse complement strand
GTTGACGGCGGTCGTCGTCTTGCCGACGCCCCCCTTGCGGTTCGCAACCGCGATGATCTGGGCGGTCATCTCGCGCTCGTCGCCGTTGGAGGCGTGGCGCGGCCATCGGGCGGCGGCCCCTGGCGCCGGCTAACTTTCGGGCGCATCGCCCACCGTGACGTAAGGAGACAATTCGCTCGATTCCGCAGCAGCGGCGGCCGATTCCATCTCGGCGTACGCGGAGAGGAACGCGTCGAGGCACGCGGGATCAAAATGACGACCGCGTTCGGCCTCGAGAATCGCCAGCGCGCTGGCGACCGGAACCGCCTTCTTGTAGGGCCGCTCGGTCGTCAGCGCGTCGAAGACGTCGGCGATCGCGACGATGCGGGCGCACAGCGGAATGGCCTCTCCCGCGAGGCCCCTGGGGTATCCCGCGCCGTCCCAGCGCTCGTGGTGGCATTCGGCGATTTGCGCCGCCAGCCTGATGAGATCCGACGCGCTGCCGCGCAGGATTCGGGCGCCGATCTCGGCGTGAGTCTTGATGATCGCCCGTTCGTCGTCGTCGAGAAGGCCGGGCTTCAAGAGAATTCCGTCAGGGATCGCCACCTTGCCGATGTCGTGAAGCGGCGACGCCAGATAGATGCTGCGGCACTCTTGCTGCGTAAGGCCCAGGCGTTCCGAAATCATGCGGCTGTATTTCGCCACCCGGAACGTGTGGTCGTTCGTGTCGTTGTCGCGGTACTCGAGCGCTTTCGACAAACGGAACACCATCTCCTCCTCGCGAGAGAGGAGGGCTTGCGTCGCCTTTTCGATCTCAAGGGCTTGCTGCGTCACGTGGTCGTCGAGCTGGCGCAGGGCGTTGGAAAGTTTGACGAGATTGCGCAGCCTGACTTTGAGTTCGACCGGGCTTTGCGATTTGCTCAAGAAATCCGTCGCGCCCGCCTCCAGCGCCGCAAGCCGAACCGCGTCGTCGCTCGTCGCCGTCAGCATGACGATGGGGATTTGTCCGTGGCCGTTCGTCCCCCGCATCCGGCGAATAAAGGTGATTCCGTCGACTTTCGGCATGATGTGGTCGACGATCGCCATGTCGAACCGGTGAGTCAGCGCCGCGTCGAGAGCCATTTCGGGATCGAGGAACGCCATAGCGCGCACGCCGGAGTCGCGCTCGACCAGCTGCTGCAAGTGCAACAGGCTGCTTCGACTGTCATCGACGATCATCGCGAGCATGAGCCGGCGACCCTTCCGTAGCGCCCCAGTCCGCTACGCAGAACCCCCTGAAGCTTCGATTCAAGTCAGAGCCGACGCCGTACGTCACGAAACCCGTCGAATGCCTGCTTTTAGAATCAGGCTTGCCGCAAATTCATAATGGAGATGTCGCCAAGTTGAAAGGACAGAGTGGAAGCGTCTGCGGCATTGAGGACTTCTTTTGGGGCGCACGCCACGAACTGGCCATCGCGCCCATGAGCCGATCGCGGCGGAGGGCCTCGCAAGGTGGCGCAACAGGCGGCGTCGATGGCGCGCGCCTGGCGTAAGCGGAGGACGACGCCTTTTCGGAGCGCGGCGTCGGCATCACGCGTGGTAGCCCTCCTTGAAAGTGTCCACGCTGAAATCGACGAAGGCCCTCACCCGGCGATGCAAGTGCAGGTTGGCGGGCCAGGCGAGGGACACCGTCAGGCGCGGGACCGAGTTGGCGATCGGGCGGACGACCAATGGCAGGCCCTCGGTGGTGAAGTCGTTCTTGGGACGCTGAACCAGCACCGCGTAACCGAGATTGTGGGCGACCAGAGCGCGTACGAATTCGAAATTGGTCGTCCGATGGACGATATTCGGCGTGATCCCGACGGCGGCGAAGAGGTGATCGGTGCGGCCCGGCAGGACGTCGATCTGAATGAAGGGATCGTCGCCGAACGAGGCGAGGTCCACCGGCTCCGTCGAATCGGCGAGGCGGTGCTGGGGCGAAAGAAGGACATACGCGACCGCGTCGTACAGACGCCGGCGTTCGAGGGCGGGGCCGACGCCGAAGTCGTAGACGATGGACAGGTCGATGGTTCCCGCGAGCATGGCGTGTTCGAGGTTGAACTGCGAGTCCTCCACGAACCGAAACGTCACCTCCGGATGCAGGGTCTGGAAACCGGCGATCAGCGGCGGCGCGACGAACGACAGCATGGTCGGGAAACAGCCGACGACGAGTTCGCCAGTCAGGTTCATGTCGGGGCCGCCGGCCAGCGCTTGAAATTCTTCGGCCTCGCGAACCAGCCGTCGGGCCTCGACCAGAAGTTGCCGACCGGCGCAGGTGAGGGTTACGCCGATCGCCTTGTGGCGGATAAAAAGGTCTAGCCCGAGCTCCTTTTCCAGATCATTCAGCGCCTCGGACATCGCCGCCTGCGAGAGGCTGAGTTGTCGGGCGCCGGCGCTGACGCTTCCCGCGTCGGCGGCGGCGACGAAACAGGCGATCTTGCGCAGCGACATGCGGGGCAACGACACTCTCGGCTCCCTGAGCGACCGGCTCCGCTGTGCAATGGCGTCTGAATTCCGGTCCTTCCGCCGCCGCGTTCACGAGGCCGCCGTGGCCTGTGACGCTTGACGCCTTGGGTGACGGAACATCGGAAAGTCCGATCACATTACCGGAAGATAGGCAATTTTCCAATGATCAATTCCATGCCAACGTCATGCAGCCGGGCGCTCGAATCCTGCGCCGCTCCCCGCCGATGGCGGAACAGCGCGACAGCTCTCGCCGATGCGCAGGTTTTGGACAGCCGGGGCTGCGCCTCGCCCAGAGGCCTGGCGGATTGATTTATTTCTTGTGTCGCCGGGATTGGTTTCTTTTCGCGAAAGAAGAAATCAAGGCGTGAAAGAGGAGGGCGAAAAGTGGACACCAAAAAGCGGCAGTTGGCGGCGATCGTCGGCGAGAAAAACGTTCTCGACGATCGGCGGACCTTGGAAGAGTTTTCCAAGGACGAGAGTTTTTCCGAGCCCTTGATTCCCTGGTTCGTGGTGCGGCCGGGCAAGGACTCTGAGGTCCAAGCCCTGGTGAAATGGGCCAACGCGACGGCGACTCCGCTGGTGCCGGTGAGTTCCGGGGCTCCGCATTTTCACGGCGACACGGTGCCGACCGCGACCGAGGCGGTCATCGTCGATCTCAGTCGGATGAAGGCGATCAAGAAAGTCGATCGGCGCAATCGAATCGCCGTGATCGAACCGGGCGTCACCTTCAGCGAATTGGCGCCGGCGCTGGCCAAGGAGGGGCTCAGGATTCCGCGGCCTCTGATGCCGCGCGCCAACAAGTCGGTCGTCGCCAGCCTTCTCGAGCGGCAACCGACCACCATCCCGCGGCTCAATTTCTCGTTGCCCGAGCCCCTGCGAACCTGCGGCGTGGTTTGGGGAAGCGGCGAATTGGCCTTCACGGGCGAAGCGGGCTCGGGGCCGCTGTCCCTCGAGGATCAATGGAAGGTGGGCCTCGCGCAGGTCGAGCCCAAGGGGCCGGCCGCGACGGACCTGATGAGGCTGGTGACCGGCGCTCAGGGATCGATGGGCATCGTCGTCTGGGCTTCGATCAAATTGGAGCTGGTCCCTGCCGTGCGCAGCTACTTCTTCGTGCCGCACGACGACATCTCCGGCCTGATCGATCTGGTCTACAAGCTGACCAAGGTTCGCTTGGGCGACGAGACCATGCTGCTCAACCGCGCCAAGCTCGCCTCGCTGCTCGAACCGCAGCCGGCCGCCTGCGCGAAATTGCGCGACGCGCTGCCGGAATGGGTCGCGCTGGTGGGTCTGGCGGGGACCGCGCTGTTCCCTGAGGAAAGGCTGAAGGTCCAGGAGAAGGAATTTCGAGCCATCGTCCAGCAATTCGGACTGACCCTGTGCGGCGGGTTCCCCGGCGTCAGTCGCGCCGACGTCGCCAGGCTCGTCGACGGCGATGCGGGCGAACGGCCGCGGACGGTGGCGCAGAAGGGCGCGTCTCAGGACATCTTCTTTCTCACCACGCTCGACAAGGCGCCGCCGTTCATCGACACGGTTCAGTCGATCGCCGCGGGTTACGGTTATCCGCTATCGGACATCGCAATCTACGTACAGCCACAGCATCAGGGCGTCTCGCATCACGTAGAATTCAATATCCCCTACGATCCGAACGACGCGAGAGAAGTCGCCAAGGTGAAGGATATCTACCTTGACGCAAGCAATGCGCTCGTCGATCAAGGCGCATATTTCTCTCGGCCTTATGGATACTGGTCGGAATTGGTGTACCAGCGGGACGCGACCTCGACTGATCTGCTGAGGACGGTCAAGCACATCCTCGATCCGACGAACATCATGAACCCTGGCAAGCTCTGCTTCTAGGGGCCCGAAGATTTAGGAGAACGCAAGTGGGCATTGAGAACTTTCGCGCTGACGCGATGCGGTGCAGCCGGTGCGCGTACTGCAAATGGGTGCCGCTCGATTTGATGAAGAGCTGGCGGTTTTCCAAGGGATGTCCGAGCGTCGAATACGGCAAATTCGATTCCTATTCGGCCGGCGGCCGACTGATCACCGCCCTGTCGTTGATGGATGGCCGCTCGACGGTGACGGATAAGGTCAGGGACTCCGTCTTCATGTGCCTGATGTGCGGGTCCTGCGACGTCACCTGCAAGATGTGCCGCTACGACATGGAGCCGCTGCTGGCGATGCACGAATTGCGCGCCAAACTGGTCGACGACGGCCACCTGCCCAAGCAACTGGAGCCGATGCTGGAGTCCTTGCGCAAGGACTTCAATACGATGGGCGAGCCGCACGCGCGGCGTGGCGATTGGGCGAAGAATCTGGGCGTCAAGGATCTTTCCGAGACCACGGCGAAAGCCGTCTTCCACGCCGGCTGCCGCTATTCGTTCGACGGCGAGCAGAGCGGCGTGGCCAAGACCGCGGTCGAGATCCTGAAGAAGGCGGGCGTCGACTTCGGCATCATGGGCGCGGCCGAAAGCTGCTGCGGCGGGAAGGCGTACAGCGTCGGCGTCGACCAACAGCTGAAGCTCGCCGCCGATCATAATCTGGCGGCGTGGAAGAAGGCGGGGGTCGACACGGTGATCACGCCTTGCGCCGACTGCTACTACGCGTTCAAGCGGCTTTATCCGAAGCACGCCGGTTCGAAGATCAAGGTCGTCCACATGGTCGAACTACTCGACCAGATGGTGGCGGACGGGCGGCTGAAGATGACCAAACGCGTTCCGATGAAGGTCACCTACCACGATCCGTGCCACCTCGGCCGCCAGGGCGAAGACTACGTGCCGTGGGACGGGGTGGAGAAGAAAATCTTCGGCCAGGCGGTCTGCTACGACCCGCCGCGTCCGCGCTACAACGGCGCCTTCGGCGTCTACGACGCGCCGAGGAACGTGCTGAAGGCGGTGCCCGGCGTCGAGCTGGTCGAAATGGAGCGCAACAAGGAAGCCGCGTGGTGCTGCGGCGCCGGCGGCGGGGCGAGGGAAGCCTATCCCGAATTCTCGAAATGGACGGCGGGAGAGCGCATCGAGGAAGCCGAATCGACCGGGGCGGACGCCTTGGTGACGGCGTGCCCGTGGTGCGAGCGCAATTTCACCGACGCCGTGCGGGGCAGGAAGGGAAAGCTGGAGGTCCTCGACATTCTTCAGCTCGTCAACATGGCCCTCTGATCGGAAGGATCCGAAAAATGGAAATCTCCAGAGATGCCTATCGCGCCATCGAAGACATCGTCGGTCCGGAAAACGTCACCGACGACCCGGCCTTCCTCGACTCCTACGCTTTCGAGTGGCTCGCCGAGCTGGTCCGGCCGAACCGCAGCCACTACATGCCGCGGCCGTGGGCGGTGGCGATGCCGATCTCGACACGCGAAGTGCAGGCGGTGACGAAGGTCTGCAACAAATACAAAATCAAGATCAAGCCGATTTCCACCGGCTGGTATCACTGGGCGGCGCCGATGAAGGACAACGAGCCGACGGTCCAATTCGATCTGCGGCGGATGAACCGCATCCTCGACTTCGACGAAAGGAACCGCTTCGCCGTCGTCGAGCCCTACGTGATTTGCGCTCAGCTTCAGGCGGAGGCGATGAAGCGCGGGCTCAACTGCAACATCATCGGAGCGGGCAGCTCCACTTCGGTGGTGGCGAGCGCCTGCGCCTATTTCGGCGGCGGCCCGTCGAGCTTCTATACCGGCAACAATTCCGACAATCTGCTCGGCCAGGAATGGGTGACGCCGGCGGGAAAGATCGTTCGGACGGGATCGCTCAGTTCCGGCGCCGGCTGGTTCTGCTCGGAAGGCCCCGGTCCCAGCGTCAGGGGCATCACCAGAGGCGGCCTAGGTTCGCGCGGCGGCCTGGGGACCTACACCAAGTGCGCCATCAAGCTCGCGGATTGGCCGGGACCGACCGAGATGGACGTGCAGGGCCGGCCGCCGGGCTATCGGCTGCCGATCGCCGAGAACTTCCGCGCCTACACGATCGGAGCGCCGAACTGGGACGCCTGGGCGAATTGCTACTACGCCATCTACGACAATGGCCTCGGGTACATCTTCCACCGCCAGTTCAATCTCGCCGGCGCCGACTTAGCGACGGCGATGTGGCTGACCTACATCGATCCGACCAAGACGCTGAACGACATCGAGACGCTCGCCAAGGATCCGAAGATCATCGCGATCAACGAGAAGGCGAGAATTTCCTTCCAACTCATCCTCGCCGCCAGTTCGGTGGACGGAATCGAGCTGCAGGACAAGATTCTCAACCAGATCCTCGCGCAGACCTCCTGCTTCAAGGTCGAGCGGTATTGCGAACGCGACATGGCCGAATTCACCAACATGTACATGCAGCGGCTTGGCCACAAGCACTGCAACTTCATGTGGGTCGGCGGCTATATGGGCAGCTGGATGCAGGCCGGAACGCCCGACTTCGTCAAGAAGTACGTGCCGACGGCGATCAAGGGCTTCAAGGAGGACCAAGAGAGCCACAAACTGGTCGAGTGCGGCGGCGACGCCATGATGGGCTGCGGCAGCACCTTGGGCGGCGGCGGCTATTTCGGCCTCGAGCAGTTCGTCTCCTACGATCCCGCCGACAACGACTCGATCGACGCGTGCGTCAAGCACATGGAGGATGCAATCGAGGACTGCATGGCTGCGGGCGTCCCGCTCGGCAAGGAGGCCTTGTACCTGCAGATCGGCTGGCCCGACGAGAAGATCTGGAACGGCATGGCCAAAGCGCCGCAGACCTTCGTCTTCAACTTCCAGCGGAAGTTCAAGGAAGCAGTCGATCCGAACTCTCTCGGCGATCGCAACTATCCGTGGTTGCCCGAGGGGTGGGGGCAGACGCAGGCGAAATGAAGACGCGCCGGCGGCGGATCGTCGCTGCGTCGCTTCGAGAGACGCCGCCGCCCTTTCCCGTCGTCGCCGCGAAAACGGCGATCCGGGGGCCTGACGACGGCGTCGCCTCCCGCGACCCCGCGCGGGGGGCGACGACCGAAAGCGGCCGCGGCCGTCGGGCGGCCTCTCCGAGACGGGACCTGGAACACGAGGAGCGAATTATGGACCACGGTTACTTTGCCGCCGAAGCGCGCGCGGAACCGGACCCCATCAGCGGCGAACGGCCGAGAAAGCTGTGCTACGGGGTCGGCGGCAAGTGGAAAGACTCCGCCACGCAAAAATTCATGCCGTGCTTCGATCCTTCCACCGGCGCCGTCATCGCGCTCGCCCCGCAATGCACCGCCGACGAGGTCGAGGAAGCCATCCAGGCTGCGGCGAAGGCCTTTCCCGCCTGGCGCAACACGCCGGTGAGCAAGCGGATCCAGGTGCTGTTCAGGATGAAGGCCCTCCTGGACGAACATCTGGACGAACTGACCCATCTCTGCGCGCTGGAAAACGGCAAGAAGTGGGACGAGGCCCAGGGCGACATCCTCAAGGTCATCGAGGTGGTCGAGTTCGCTGCGGGAGCGCCGCACATCATGAAGGGCGACTCGCTGGCCAACGTTTCGTCGGGCTACGACACGGTGCGCTTCAACGAGCCGATCGGCGTGTTCGCCGGCATCGCGCCGTGGAATTTCCCGGCGATGATTCCGCAGGGCTGGATGGCGCCGATCTGCATCGTCACCGGCAACGCCATGGTCCTCAAGGCGGCCAGTTTCGCGCCCCAATGCGCGCTGTGGATCACCGAACTCTGGTACGAGGCGGGGCTTCCCCCCGGAGTGCTCAACGTCGTCACCACCAGCCGCAACGAAGCGGAGATCTTCCTCAAGCACCCCGAGATCAAGGGCCTCAGTTTCGTCGGCTCGACCAGCGTCGGACTGCACATCTATGCTACCGCCGCCGCCCACGGCAAACGCGTGCAGGCGCTGACCGAGGCCAAGAACCACGCGCTCGTGCTGCGCGACTGCGTGCTCGACCGCACCGTCCAGAGCATCGTCAACTCGTTCACCGGCTGCGCCGGCGAACGCTGCATGGCCCTGCCCTGCGTGGTGGTGGAGAACGCCATCGCCGATCCGTTCGTCGAGGCCATCGTCAAGGCCTGCAAAGCGATCAATCTCGGCCCGGCCACCGACAAGGCGACCGGACTGGGTCCGGTGGTGAATAAGGGCCACAAGGATTTCGTCCTCGACTGGATCGCCACCGGCGTCAAGGAAGGCGCCCGTCTCGTCCTCGACGGACGCAAACCCAAGGTCGCGGCCGGATGCGAGAAGGGATTCTTCGTCGGGCCGACGATCTTCGACCATGTCACGGAAGACATGTCGATTGGCCGCGACGAGATTTTCGGCCCCGTGCTGTGCGTCAAGCGCGTCAACGACTTCGAGGAAGGATTGGCGATCATGAACGCCAACCGGTTCGCCAACGGCTCGGTGATCTACACCGAAAGCGGCCACTACGCCCGCGAATTCGCCTATCGGACCGACGGCGGCATGGTCGGGATCAACGTCGGGATTCCGGTTCCGCTCGGCGTCTTCGGGTTCACCGGCCACAAGCAGTCGTTCTTCGGCGACCTGCATTGCATGGGGCGCGACGGCTTCATCTTCTTCACCGAGAGCAAGAACGTCACGACGACCTGGTTCACCGGCAAGGCGGCGCCGGCCAAGGCGAGCACCTGGGACGGAACTATGACGCGGTGACGCACGAAGTCGGCGACGCCCGTCGGCCGTCGGTCGGGCGACGGGCGTCGGTCATCCGGAAGAGGCGGGTTCCATGCGGGTCATAAGGACGCGCAAAGGGAGGCGTCTTGCAGCGACGATCGAACGGCGCAGCGCAGGACGTTGATGCGGCGAGAGGCGGGCGGCTTCCCGCCGCCCCGAGCTACGTCCGCGAAAATCGCGAGCGCGCGCGCCGTTCTCGAATAGGCCCGAACGCAGCGGAAGGAGAGTCCGTTCGGGCTGAATTTGGGTGGGAACGATCACGATGGAGGACCATACAAGAAGTCGTGTTGATTGTGACCGGATCATCCAAGTTCGGCGCCTGATCGGCGCCTTCGACGCTTCGGGAGGCGCGGGGACTCTCGAGGAACGGGCGGCGGCGGAGGATTCCGTTCGCCCGTTCGTGCGTCGAACCTGCCGGACTGTCGGCGATCGGCTGGCGGCGTGGAAGGCGCGTGTGACGCCGGATGTCGCCATCAAGCACAACTCTGTCGGAGCAAACTGTGGAGCTCAACTATGGACTAATCACGAAAGGGGAGCGTCGCCTCGGCGACGAAGCAAACAATGGAAGACGTAAGGAAGGAACTGATCGAACTAAAAACGGTTCTGGTCGTGGTGATCTGTTTTCTGGTCATCATGCTGGAGGGCTTCGACATCCAGGCCGCGGGCGTAACGATGCGGAAACTGGCGACGGAGTTCCAGCTGGACAAGATGCAGATGGGTTATTTCGCGAGTTCCAGCGCCGTTGGCGTGCTGCTGTTCGCGGCGATCGGCGGCATGCTCGCCGATAGGTTCGGCCGCAAGCCGGTCCTGATCGCGGCGACTGCGGTGTTCGGATTGGCCTGCCTGCTCACGCCTTGGTCCACCGGCTTCGACAGCCTGCTCGCGGCGCGCTTTCTCACCGGCGCCGGCCTCGGCGCGGCGATGCCGGTGGTGATCGCGATGACCAGCGACCACAGCCCGGCGTCGCAGAAGAAGCGCTATGTCGGCATTGTTTACGGCGCCATCTCGCTGGGCGGCATGCTATGCGCGGCGATCATGGCCACCGGCTGGCTGGGTTCGGACTGGCGTCCGATCTACTACATCGGCGGCGTGCTGCCGATCGTGGTCGCGCTGGCGATGATCGTCTATCTGCCGGCGTCGCGGCCGAAGTCGGCGCTCGTCACCGACGCGGCGGGGGTCGAGGGCGACTGGGCCGACATCCTCGGCCTGAGCAAGCTGCCGATCACGCTCACTCTGTGGCTCGCCACCTTCCTCACGCTCGCCGTGATGTATCTGTGCGTGTTGTGGATGCCGACGTTGCTGCAGGCGCGCGGCTTCTCGCCGACCGACGCGTTGATCATCCAGACCATGTACAACCTGGGATCGACGGTCGCGGCGATCATCGTCGGGTATCTGCTTGACCGACGCAAGGCCTATAGCGTGGCCACAGTCGGTTACATCGTGCTCGCGCTGGGCCTGTACTTCCTCGGCGCGGTCGCGCTGGGCCTCGCATTCGGCATGACCACCGGCTTCTTGGTCGGCATCGGGACGACCACCGGCCAGACGCTGCTCTATGCGTTCGCGCCGCTGTGCTATCCAGCTGCGGTCCGCAACCGCGGCGTCGGTTGCGCGGTCGCAGCCGGACGTCTCGGCACGATCGCCGGCCCGATGTTCGCCGGCATTCTGCAGGCGGCCGGCCTCAGTGCGGGCATGGTGCTGGTGTGGATGATCCCGGCGGTCGCGGTGGCGCTCGTCGCGTGCCTGGCGGTCGTCAGAATGCTGCACGGCGGCGACGCCTACGCGGCCCCGAAGCCGGTCCACGCCTAGTCTCTAGGCTGGTCCAGGCGGCGACGAGGCGGCGCGCGGTTCGCGCGCCGCCTTCCCTGGTTCTGCCTTCGTTATTTTCGTGCGCCGGCTTGGGCGCGGCGACGCCGGTCGTCATCGCCACGACGAGCGACCACACGAACGGCCGCCCTGGTGGGCCGGGAGGGACTCGAACCCCCAACCAGACCGTTATGAGCGGCCGGCTCTAACCGTTGAGCTACCGGCCCGGACAAGGGCGCGACCGGGAACGGCATTAAACGCAAACGGCGGCGCAACGCAATCATCGCCAAAGCTCGGCGCGGGGCGCCCGCCCCACGCCTCGCCCACGCATATCTTTTCCTTGCCGTTCTATTTATGCTAGCGACGCGGAGCGGCGTCGCCGCCAACAACCTGGGAGACCATGTCGGCGCCAGCATCGAGAGCGGACCGGACGTCCCGAGGCCGCAGGTTTGCGGCGAGCCCGCCTTCGCCCGTCGGAGGCGACGAGGCGCGGTTGCGCGCCTTCGCGGCGGCGCAGCGTCACTCCCGGCTGGTTCGCTTCTTGCGCGTCGCGGCGCCCATTGGCGTTGTCGTCGGCGTGGCGGCGTTGATCGTCGGCGCGCTGTTCGATCCATTCCGCGCCAAGATGGCCCAATTATCGATCGGCGAGATCAGCGTCGACGGCGCGAAGATCACTATGGGCCGGCCGAAGCTGACTGGCTTTCGTCGCGACGGGCGCGCCTATGTCTTCACCGCCGCCAAGGCGATTCAGGACGTGACGCGCCCGACCCTCGTCGAATTGCACGGCGTCAACGGCGACCTGGGCATGGGGGAGGACGGTTCGCTCCATATTGCCGCCGCGGTCGGCCTCTACGACACCGCCAGCCAATCTCTGGACTTGTCGCAGGACGTGCACATTCGCAACGCCGACTACGACGTCACGCTC
>Ga0182014_10007090_pt1 | contig 11817 bp, 10 predicted proteins | sample 612S2DmetaG_FD_120489 | JGI IMG/M metagenome (GOLD analysis project Ga0182014, IMG submission 120489) | Permafrost microbial communities from Stordalen Mire, Sweden - 612S2D metaG | ecosystem: Environmental > Terrestrial > Soil > Wetlands > Permafrost | place: Sweden: Stordalen | collected... | reverse complement strand
GGCCTCGGGGACGCACCGCCGGCGGATCTGCGGCTCTACTGCGACCAGCTGTTGGCGCGATTGGAGTCGGCCGAACGCGTCCAGGCCGAGCATCATCTGGCGCGACAGGCTACGGATCAGGCACGCGCCACCCAGCGCGACCACGAGGCCCTGGAACTCAAACACCGGGAGTCCCTCAGCGGGCTGTGTCACGCGGCCGGGGTCGACTCGGCGAGTGAGCTGCCCGAGGCGGAAGAGCTGTCTCGGCGCAAGCGCGACGCGCAGCAGGTCGTCGACCGCACGCGCGTGCAGCTGGCCCAGGCCTCCAAGCGCACGGCCCTGGAGCTACGCACCCTGACCGCCGCCCGGGACGTGGCGCAGATGGATGCCGACGAAGAATCCCTCACCCAGGAACAGAACCGGGGCGATCTCGCTGCCGCGCGCGAGCGCGAGGAGCTGGCGCGCCGCGAGCTGAACGACATCGACAGCTCGGATGTGGCCGCAGCCTCGCGCGAAGCCATGGAGCGCGCTGCCGCCAGCGTGCAGGCGAGCATGGCGCCGTGGATTCGCTCGAAGATCGCGCATTCGTTGCTGGCCGAGGCGCTGCGACGCTTCCGCGAGCGCGCCCAGGGGCCCATGCTCACCGCCGCGTCGACCTACTTCGAGCGCATGACCCGTGGGCGATTCGTCAGACTGTCGAGCGACGATTCGGGGAAGGAGCCTGTGTTGATCGCCCTGCGCAACACCGGCGAGCGCATCGGGGTCGCGGAAATGAGCGAGGGCACGCGCGACCAGTTGTACCTCGCGCTGCGGCTGGCAGCGCTCGATTTCCGGCGCGCCGCCGGGGTGGACCTGCCGCTGATCCTCGATGACATTCTGATGACCTCGGATGAGGAGCGCTCGGCGGCCATGCTCGAAGCGCTGGGCGACGCGGCTCAATCGCACCAGGTCATCGTGTTCACGCACCACCGGCATATTGCCGACATCGCGGCGCAGAGCGTGCCGGCGCAGGCGTTGCACCTGGTCACGCTGGAGTAGTTCATGGGCTTCCGGCGAGAGCGGCACGCGTATGACGGTGGGGTGCCCGGATCAGGGCTAAGCTATCCGCATCTCGAGGAGCCGGCGTCTGCGGCGGGTGAGAGGCCGCTGGTCTCACCGGTTCCAGCGGCGCCGGCGGCCAACCCGAGCGGTTGGTTGTGGATTGCACTGGTGACCGTCGTCTGTGCGTGGTGGCTGCTCGGTGGCCGAGGCTGATATCGTCTCGAGCGCCTCAATTAGTCGAAACTAATCACTTCTGCAAGGACTGTCATTTTGCCGACCCCCTCTTTGATAGGCCCGCTGTTCGTGGGCCCGCTCGACATCGTCGGCGATATTCACGGCGAGATCGATGCGCTGCGTGATCTGCTCAAGCATCTCGGCTATGCCGAGACCGGCGAGCACCCCGCCGGCCGGCGACTTGTTTTCATCGGCGACCTCACCGACCGCGGACCCGACAGCCCGGCCGTGGCCGCACTCGTCGCGGATTTGGTGAAACGCGAGCTCGCGCAGTGCGTGTTGGGCAATCACGAATTGAACCTGCTGCGCGAGGCGCGCAAGGAGGGTAACGGTTGGCACTACGAAGAGAACCATGACCTTCGGGACGGGAAATTCACCACGGCTCGGGCGCTCGCCGCCGAGCACCGCCCCGCGCTTCGAGGATTCCTGGAAAGCCTTCCGCTGGCGCTGGAGCGAGCGGACCTGAGGTTGGTGCATGCCGCCTGGGACCCGCCGTCCATCGCCGCGGTCCGCTCCGCGCCGTTGACTGCGCTGGAACTCTACGCCGTGCACGACAGAGCCGGCATCGAGCGGGCGCAGTCCACCGGGCTCGCGGAACGCGCCGAGGTTGAGCGCGACGCCTACGCCACCCATCTCAAGGACCCGCACTTCGCGATGCCGTTGTTGCCGAACGAGGGGGCACTCGAAGAGCTGCATCAACTCAGCAATCCCGTGCGCATCATCACCTCCGGGATCGAGCGCGTCGCGCAGAAGCCGTTCTTCGCCAGCGGCAAATGGCGCATGGTCGAACGCATTCCGTGGTGGGACGAGTATCGGGAGTCGACTCCGGTGATCATCGGGCATTACTGGCGCTGGCCCACGCCGGCCGCGCGCGACGCGCATTCGCGCGGCGAGCCGGACATGTTCGAGGGGCATGCGTGGCATCATTGGTTTGGCGCCGGGCACAACGTGTTCTGCGTCGATTTTGCGGTGGGCGCGCGATACAGGGAACGTGTGACGGGGCATCGGGGGCAGTTCGAGTGCCGTCTGGCGGCGGTGCGGTGGCCGGAGCGAGAACTGGTGCTCGATGATGGAAGGGGAATGGCGCTTGAATAGGGCGGCGCGAGCGGCGTGTTCGATGATGGGACCGCAGAACCCGCATCCAGCCAAGGAACCCGCATGACCGTCCGCTATGCGCCTTTATATCGCTTCTGATATAGTATCCCGATGAAAGATTCGGGCCCCAAGCCGGCAACATTCGTGGGGTCTTCGCTGGATGATTTGCGGGACTTTCCGCGAGGTGCCCGACGCCAGGCAGGTTTTCAGCTAGATAAGGTACAGCGCGGTGAACAGGCCGACGATTGGAAGCCGATGACCACAGTCGGTATTGGCGTGCACGAAATTCGAGTGCGGGATGATGCCGGCGCATTCAGGTTGATATACGTGGCCAAATTTCCGGAGGCAATCTACGTGCTGCACGCGTTCCAGAAGAAGACACGGGCGACCGCAGGCAAGGATCTGGCATTGGCAAAGGACCGGTATCAAGCAGTATTGACCAAGAGGAATTCATGAAGACATTTGCCAGCGTATGGGATGCGATCGAGGACTCTCAGAGCGATGCCGCCAGCATGAAGGCGCGGGCGCAATTGATGCGGGCGCTGCAAAAAACAATCAATTCCTGGGAACTGTCGCAAAAGAGTGCTGCCAACCGGCTCGGGTTGACGCAACCGCGTCTGAACGATCTGTTGCGCGGTAAAATCGACAAATTTAGCCTGGATGCATTATTCGATCTCGCCGGGCGCGCAGGGCTGAAAATATCCCTCGCGTTACGGCAAGCGGCGTAAGTCCGGCGGGGAAGGACGCAGCGGCAATCTGCTGCTGGCATGCGAATGATTTCGGCAGAGCCAAGCTCGCTGTCGCGACGTTCAGGCGCCAACCTCATCGACCGTGGCAGGTGAACCGCCCACTCGACCTCGCCTCGCAGCAGGTCAATCGATCCATCCAGCGCCTCCAATTTCGTGGAGATCCAGTTTCATGGAGATTCGGTGATCCGCTGTGCGTCATTCGACGGTTCATCATGCGGCACGCTGTTACAATCAAAAGTTAAAGATAGAGGGACTTTCATGGCTCGTACGAAATCCAACACCGCGGCCGCCCAGTCCTCGGCCACCATCGGTTTCGAGGCCAAGCTCTGGCTGACCGCCGACAAGCTGCGCAACAACATGGACGCGGCAGAGTACAAGCACGTCGTGCTCGGCCTCATCTTCCTCAAATACATTTCCGATACCTTCGAGGAACACCGCGCCAAGCTTCTCGCCGGCCAGGGTGACTATGCCGGGGCCAATGCCGAAGACCCAGACGAGTACAAAGCCGAGAACGTCTTCTGGGTGCCGGCCGAGGCGCGCTGGTCCCACCTCCAGGCTAGTGCCAAGCAGCCCACCATCGGCAAGACCGTGGACGACGCCATGGTGGCCCTCGAGCGCGATAACCCGCGCCTCAAAGGCGTCCTCCCCAAAGACTACGCCCGGCCCGGTCTCGACAAACAGCGCCTCGGCGAACTCATCGACGTCATCGCGACCATCGAACTTACCGCCGCCAGCGAGGGCGAGAAGACCCACCGCTCCGTTGACTTGCTCGGCCGCGTTTACGAGTATTTCCTCACGCGCTTCGCCAGCGCCGAGGGCAAGAACGGCGGCCAGTTCTACACGCCGTCGTGCGTCGTGCGCTGCCTCGTCGAAATGCTCGCGCCGTACAAGGGCCGCATCTACGACCCGGCCTGCGGCTCCGGCGGCATGTTCGTGCAATCGGAGAAATTCGTTGAATCCCACGGCGGCAAATTGGGCGACATCAGCATTTACGGCCAGGAGAGCAACGCCACCACCCGCCGCCTTGCCGTGATGAATCTTGCCCTGCGCGGCATCGAGGCTGACTTCGGCCCCGAACAAGCCGATACGTTCCGCCGCGATCTGCATCCCGACCTGCGCGCCGACTACGTCCTCGCCAACCCACCCTTCAACGACTCCGACTGGTTTCGCAAGGACGACGACGTTCGCTGGCAGTTCGGAGTTCCGCCCAAGGGCAACGCCAATTTCGCCTGGGTCCAGCACTTCATCCACCACCTTGCGCCCCATGGCATGGCCGGATTCGTCCTGGCGAACGGCAGCATGTCCTCCAACCAGTCCGGTGAAGGCGACATCCGCCGCGCCATTATCGAGGCGGACCTCGTGGACTGCATGGTCGCGCTTCCCGGTCAGCTGTTCTACAGCACGCAGATACCCGTCTGCCTATGGTTCCTCGCAAAGAGCAAAGGCGCCGACGCCAAGCGCGGCTTCCGCGACCGCCGCAAGCAGACGCTGTTCATCGATGCCCGCAAGCTCGGCACGCTCATCGACCGAGTGCACCGCGAGCTGATCGATGCCGACGTTCAGAAGATCGTCACTACCTATCACCACTGGCGAGGAAAATCGCGGGCGGGGGCGTACGAAGACATCGCCGGATTCTGCAAATCCGCCACCACGGCTGAAATCGCCGCTCACGGTTATGTGCTCACGCCGGGGCGCTACGTGGGAGCCGAGGAAGTCGAGGACGATGGGGAGCCGTTCGAGGATAAGATGAAGAGGCTCGTCGCGGAATTGCACGCTCAGTTCGCGGAGTCCGCGAAACTGGAGCAGGCTATTAGCGCAAACCTCAAAGGGCTAGGTTATGGCGAGTGAGTGGGCCGAAGTTCCGCTCGGTGAAGTAATCACACTCCAACGTGGTTTCGATTTGCCTTCGCAAAACCGCAAACCGGGCAAGGTGCCAATCGTGTCGTCTTCTGGCGTAAGCGACTACCACTCCGAAGTCGGCGTCAAAGGCCCCGGCGTTGTGACCGGACGATACGGCACCATAGGGCAAGTGTTTCTCATCACGGAAGATTACTGGCCGCTAAATACAACACTCTGGGTCAAAGACTTTCACGGCAATGACCCACTCTTCGCATCGTATCTTTTGCGAACCATCGATTTTCGCTCGTGCAGTGACAAAAGTAGCGTGCCCGGCGTCAATCGGAATGACCTCCACCGGATCCCCGTTTTGCTGCCGCCCCTCGCCGCGCAAAGGGCCATTGCGGCGGTGCTTGGGACACTGGACGACAAGATCGAGCTAAATCGACGGATGAACGCGACCCTGGAGGCCATGGCTCGTGCGCTGTTCCAGAGTTGGTTCGTGGATTTTGACCCTGTTCGCGCCAAACTTGATGGCCAATCGCCCGCAGCTTTGGATGTAGCGACCGCCGCTCTCTTCCCTGACGCATTCCAAGATTCCAGCCTCGGTCCTATTCCGCACGGATGGCAGGCGCAACGGTTGCCCGACGCCATTGAAGTAAATCCGCGACGTACGTTGAAGGTTGGAACTGTCGCTCCTTACCTGGATATGAAAAATTTGCCGACGCAGGGCCATTCTGCCGAGGATGTAGTCGACCGCAAGTTCGGCTCTGGCACAAAATTTCAGAATGGCGACACGCTGATGGCCCGCATTACGCCCTGTTTGGAAAACGGCAAGACCGGCTACGTCGATTTTCTAGAGAATAAACAAGTCGGTTGGGGCTCCACGGAATACATCGTTCTCGCGCCAAAGCCACCGCTGCCCTTGCACTTTGGCTATCTCCTCGCTCGCTCCGACTCCTTGCGTTCCCACGCGATTCACAACATGACCGGCACCAGCGGGCGTCAACGTGTCCCGTCCGAGTGTTTCAACTCATTTTGGCTCGCGGTCCCAACGCCCGAGATCGCACATCGCTTCGAGGAAATAACCGCTCCACTCATGGCGAAGATAAAGGCTAACTCTTCCGAATCCCGGATCCTCGCCACTTTGCGCGACACGTTGTTGCCGAAGCTGCTGAGCGGCGAACTGAGCATTGCAGACATGACCAGGCAGATGGAATCTATTTTATGAGCGAGTTAAATACCTGTTTCAAAAAAGTGGATTATGACCTCAATGGGTTGCTTCACTACATCGACATTGGCGATATCGCGTTGCCCGACATCCAGCGGCCATTTGTCTGGTCCAACGCCAAAGTGCGCGACCTGTTCGACTCCATGTATCGCGGCTTTCCAGTCGGCTATTTCCCCTTCTGGGAAAACGTGACAGGAGGCGCCACGAAGCAGATCGGCGTCGGGAGCAAACAGCACGTCATCGCACGTCTGCTGATCGTGGACGGGCAGCAACGATTGACTTCGCTCTTTGCTGTATTCCGTGGCCGTAAAGTACTAGATGAAGACTATAAAGAGCGGCAGATCGACGTCGCCTTCCGTCCGCGCGATGGGAAGTTCGAGGTGGCCGATGCCGCAATCCGGCGCGATCCGGAATGGATTCCCAATATTTCACAGCTTTGGGCATCGCGGAGTTCCAGTCGCAAACTCGTCAATGACTTCATCGCCAAGCTTGGAGTGAAGGATCCCTTGACCTCTGATGATGAGGAGGCAATCGCCTTCAATGTCGACAGGCTAATCGATCTTCAAAAGTATCCATTCACCGCGTTGGAGATCGCCTCTTCAGTCGACGAAGAGCAAGTCGCGGATATCTTCGTCCGCATCAACAGCGAGGGAGTTCGCCTGAATCAGGCGGATTTCATCCTTACCTTGATGTCCGTTTTCTGGGACGATGGCCGGATGGCGCTTGAAACGTTTTGCCGTCAGTCGCGGCAGGCCCCTTCGCCGGGTAGCCCGCCATCCCCGTTCAATCACTTCATTCAGCCGGATCCCGACCAGCTTCTGCGAGTGGCTGTCGCCTATGGTTTTCAGAGGGGACGCCTCAAGAGTGTATACCAAGTCCTGCGCGGTAAGGACATGGATACGGGCCTGTATTCGCCCGAACGCCGGGACCAACAGTTCGGTGCACTGCGGGCGGCTCAGGACGAAGTGCTGAACCTGACTCACTGGCACCAGTTTCTTTCCTGCCTGATAGGCGCCGGTTTCCGCAGCGGAGATATGATTTCGTCGCAGAACGCGATGCTCTACGCCTATGCGTTCTACCTTGTCGGCCGAAAGCGTTTCGACTTGATCGAACATCAGCTTCAACGACTGATTGGACGCTGGTTCTTCGCAGCGAGCCTGACCGGGCGCTACACCAATTCACCCGAGACCGTGATGGATGGCGATTTGAACCGCCTCAAAGAGGTGAAGGACGCCGTGGGATTCGTTGCGACCCTCCAGACCATCATGGACAATGAACTCACAAATGATTATTGGACAGTCACGCTGCCTTCTAATTTAGACAGTTCATCGGCACGTAACCCGGAGCTCTTTGCGTATACAGCTGCCCAAAATCGTCTGGGTGCTCCGGTGCTGTTCTCACACAAGAAGGTTGCGGATCTTCTCGATCCTTCGATCAAAACTAAGAAGAAGGCGTTGGAGAGGCATCATTTATTTCCTCGTGCTTGGCTAGAGCGCCAGGGTATCGATGACTTGAAGCGCATCAATCAGGTGGGCAATTTTGCGCTGCTGGAATGGCCAGACAACATCGACATTAGCGACGATTCGCCCGCCCTATATGTGCCCGAGATTCAGCGCCGTTTCTCGGCCGATGAGTGGAAATGTATGCTCGATCATCACGCTTTGCCAGGCGGGTGGCAATCGATGGCCTACGACGTATTTTTGATCGAACGGCGCAAATTGATGGCGGCGATCATACGGAAGGGATTTGAGTCGCTAAAGCAACCATGAGCGTCTACGAATCCAGTCTCGAAGACGCCCCCCCGAATGGTTCGGGCAACTGGACCGACGCGGTCGGCCAAGGGCCGCATCTCGCGCCAGACAAGGCCTTGCAATCTTGTTCTCAAATAAGCTACATTTGTTCTCAATATGAGATCACATAATTCGACCCCGCATCCGCAATTGGTGGAAATTCTGTTCGGTGCCTATCGTCGGCAGATTCTTGGTCTGCTGCTTCTGCGCCCCGACGAAACCTTCTATGTGCGTGAAATCGCCCGACTCACCGGGGTGCCAGCAGGTTCGTTACATCGTGAGTTGAAGTTGCTGTTGGACGCCGGACTGCTGCTCCGTACTACGGCGGGTAATCAGGTGCGCTATCAGGCAAATCGTGAATGCCCGATTTATGAAGAGTTGGCCGGGATTTTTCGCAAGACCGCCGGTTTGGCAGATGTGCTGCGAGATTTGCTGGCACCATTGCAAAGCAAGATTGCGCTAGCACTGATCTTTGGTTCGGTCGCGCAGGGCAAGGAGCGTGCGAACAGCGACGTCGATCTGCTCGTCGTCGGATCCGTGCTGTTTGCAGACGTGGTCGGGGCTTGCCACGCCGGCCCAACTCGCCTGGGTCGCGAAGTGAACCCGGTGGTGATGACCAAGGCGGTATTTAATGAAAAGCGTGTGCAGAGCGACCGCTTTGTGTCCAGGATCGCGAAGGAGCCGAAGATAGTCCTGATAGGAGATCCGCGTGAGTTTGGAAAACTTGCTGAAGATCGGGCAGCTTAAATCGCATCCGTCCACCGTCCTGCGCTGTCACCGAAGAAGAGCTGACGGAACAGAGTGGCAAACACGGCTGCAATGACTCCTCTCTCCACTGTAGACGCAAACCACCTACGCTCATGAGCCTTAACGAATCCGTCGTCGAAGTCGCTGCCCTTGAATGGTTTGAGGAGCTTGGTTTTGCGGTCGGGCACGGGCCTCATCTCGCGCCCGGTGAGCCGGCCGCGGAGCGGGAATTGTTTGGCGAGGTGGTGCTGGTGGGCCGCTTGCGCGAGGCCATACGGCCGTTAAATGCTTCCATCCCCGAGGAGGCGCGGGAGGAGCCATTGCGAAAAGTGCTGAGGGTGGGGACGCCTTCGCTCACGCAGACGAACTGCGCCTTTCACCGGATGCTGCGCGATGGCGTGCCGGTCGAATATTCCCGGCCCGATGGCAGCATCGCGGGCGATCACGTGCGGCTCGTGGATTTTGGCGAGGTCAGAGCCAACGATTGGGTGGCGGTGAACCAGTTCACGGTGATCGAGGGGCAGGCCAACCGGCGCCCGGACATCGTGGTGTCTCTCAATGAGTTGCCCGTGGGTCTGATCGAACTCAAGAACGCGGCGGATGAGGACGCGACGATCTGGAGCGCCTACGCGCAGCTCCAAACCGCCCGGCACGGCATGCCGGGATGAAATGATGCGCACCCTTCGTCTATTTGCCTCATCGCAATTTCAGATTCCAGCCACAACAGCCTGGTACTTATCTGACCTTGGCGAGTATCGCGGAAAGCAGGAGCTGTACACGCGCCAGTCACCGCAGCGACTGAAAACGTTGCGCGAGCACGCATTGATCGAAAGTTCGGTGTCGTCGAATCGAATCGAGGGGGTGGCGGTTGAACCATCGCGCGTCCGTGATTTGCTGGCGTCACCTCGTCCGCTGTTCCGGGACCGAGATGAAGAGGAAGTGCGTGGCTATCGCGATGCCCTGACGTGGATTCATCGGGATGCGGCAGGGATTCCGTTCACCGAGGACACCATCAAACAATTGCATGCGACGGCGCGTGGGCAGATATGGGATGCCGGCAAGTACAAGGAACGTGACGGTGACATCATCGAACGATATGCCGACGGCGGCGAACGAGTCCGCTTTCGAACCGTGAAGGCTGTCGACACGCCGGACGCCATGTCGCGGCTGATTGCAGATTGGCAAACCTGCCTGGATGAGCGTTGGGCTCCGGCGTTGGTGGTCCTGGCTGCATTTAATTTGGATTTCTTGTGTATCCACCCATTTCGCGATGGGAATCGCCGCGTGTCGCGCCTGCTGTGGCTATTGCAGAGCTATCAGTTGGGTTACGAAGTGGGCCGGTACATTAGCTTGGAACGCTGGGTTGAGCAGAACAAGGATCGCTATTACGAAACTCTGGAACAGAGCTCGCAAGGCTGGCACGAGGGTAAGCACGATCCTTGGCCGTACATCAACTATGTGCTGTCAATTCTCAAGTCCGCATACCATGAGTTTGCCGAGCGCGTTGGAGAAATAAAGGCGCCGCGCGGCGCGAAGCGTGAACAGGTGTTGGCGGGCATTGCGCGACTCACATCTATATCCGGAACGCGATTCACGATTGGTGAGCTCGAACAAACCAGTCCGGGGGTGAGCCGCGATATGGTGCGGCGGGTTCTGCGCGAACAACAAACCGCCGGTGCCGTGGAATGCCGGGGACGAGGACCCGCCGCTGTCTGGTACAGGAAGGGGTAATAACCCTTACATGGGGGTAATAGTCAGGGTAATAGCGTGGGAATCGATCAAAATGCAGAGCCGCAATGCCAGCAGTTAATGAATCCATCGTCGAAGACGCAGCCCTGGCCTGGTTTGAGGCGCTGGGCTATGCGATCGGCCACGGACCGCATATCGCTCCCGGAGAACGGGCGGCCGAGCGCCAATCGTTTGGCGAGGCGGTACTGGTCGGACGCTTACGCGAAGCCATTGGGCGGCTAAACGCCTCCGTCCCCGAGGAGGCGCGCGACGAGGCCTTGCGCAAAGTGCTGCGAGTGGGAACGGCTTCGCTCACCCAGTCGAACCGCGCCTTTCATCAGATGCTGCGCGATGGCGTGCCGGTCGAATATTCCCGGCCGGATGGCAGCATCGCGGGCGATCATGTACGGCTGGTGGATTTCGGCGATGTGCGAGCGAACGATTGGCTGGCGGTAAATCAATTCACGGTGATCGAGGGGCAGCACAACCGGCGGCCGGACATCGTGGTGTTCCTCAATGGCCTACCGCTGGGGCTGATCGAACTCAAGAATGCGGCGGATGAGGACGCGACGATCTGGAGCGCGTACGCGCAACTTCAAACCTACAAGGCGGAGATACCCTCGCTGCTGCAGTACAACGCGGTGCTGGTGGTGAGCGACGGCTTGCAGGCGCGCGTGGGGTCGGTGACCGCGAACCAGGAATGGTTCAAGGTGTGGCGCACGATCGACCGCGAGGGCGACGCGCCGAAGACGGTGTTGGAGCTGGAAGTCCTAGTGCGCGGGGTGTTCGAGCGGCGGCGCTTCCTCGACCTACTGCACCATTTCATCGTCTTCGAGGACGATCCGGACTCGGATTCTTTGCACAAGATCATCGCGGGGTACCATCAGTTCCATGCGGTGAATGCGGCGGTGGAAGAGACGGTGCGTGCCAGCGGCACGGCTGAGACCGGCAACATGGTGCGCGATGACGGGGGCGCCTACTGGGCTGAGCGGATGCGCGGCGGTAAGCCGGGCGACCGACGAGCGGGGGTGGTCTGGCACACGCAGGGGAGTGGCAAGAGCTTCTCCATGCTTTTCTACGCCGCGCGCGTGGTGCGACACCCGGCGATGAAAAACCCCACGCTCGTGGTGCTGACCGACCGCAACGATCTCGACGACCAGCTTTTCGGCCAGTTCCAGCGCTGCGCGGAAATCCTCGGCCAGACGCCGGTGCAGGCCGGCGGGCGCGAGCATTTGCGCGAGCTACTGAACCGGGCGAGCGGCGGCGTGGTGTTCACGACCATCCACAAATTCACTGCGGAAAAGGGCGAGGAAATGCCCCAGTTGAGCGGGCGACAGAACATCGTCGTGATCGCGGATGAGGCGCACCGCAGCCAGTATGGGTTTGG
>Ga0182014_10007085_pt1 | contig 11823 bp, 11 predicted proteins | sample 612S2DmetaG_FD_120489 | JGI IMG/M metagenome (GOLD analysis project Ga0182014, IMG submission 120489) | Permafrost microbial communities from Stordalen Mire, Sweden - 612S2D metaG | ecosystem: Environmental > Terrestrial > Soil > Wetlands > Permafrost | place: Sweden: Stordalen | collected... | reverse complement strand
GTACATGTACGACGACGTGACCGGCCGGCGCTGGGAGGGCACCGAGAGCGATCTGCGCGACGTCATCCGGCTGTTCGAGGGTCTCGACGAGGTCGACATGAACTGGTGCTCGATCTGCCCGCGCGACGTCGACCCGGTGACCTCGGGCCTGCGCATGGCGGCGATCGGCCTGACCGAGAGCGGCAAGCACCTGCAGGACGAGGTGCGTCATCCGCAGCAGGTGCCGGCCTTCGTCGAGATGCTCGAGACCTTCGCCGGCGCGTCCCTGCACGAGCGACCCATCTACTCGGTCACCAACTGCACGATCGCGCCTCTGCAGCACGACAGGGAGATGACCGAGGCCGGCATCGAGCTGGCCCGGGCGGGCGTGCCGATCTTCGTGCTGCCGATGCCGCTCATGGGCACGACCGGCCCGATGAGCGTGCTCGGCACCTGCATCGTCAACATGGCGGAGCTGCTCAGCGCGGTCGTGCTCTTCCAGCTCGCCGCGCCGGGCTGCGCGCTCGTCTCGGGCGTCGGCTCGGCGGCCGCCGAGATGCGCAGCGGACTCTACCTCTGTGGCGCTCCCGAAGTCGGTCTGATCAACATGATCTGCATCGAGATGAGCCGCTTTTACGGGCTGCGCACGATGGGCAGCGCGATCTCGACCGACGCCAAAGCGAGCAATCTGCAGGCCGGGGCCGAGGGCATGATGAGCGGCCTCGCGTCGGCCCTGGCGGGCGCCGAGTGCATCCTGGCCTTCGGTCTGCTCGACGGGGCCCAGGCGGTCAGTCTCGTCAAGGCTGTGCTCGACTGCGACACGGTCGGCGCCATCCGCCGCTTCGTGCGCGACGACCCGATCGATGCCTCGACCGCCCTGATCGACGACATTCGCGAGGTCGGCATCGGTGGACACTACCTGAAGGCCAAGAGCACGAGGCGCTTCGTGCACAGCGGCGAGCTCTGGAGTCCGGCGGTCTGGCAGCGAGCGCCGTTCGAGGCCTACGCCGGACGCTCGCTGGTCGAAGACGCGGCTGCGCGGGCGCGCGAGATCATCGCCGCCAATTCGGCGACACCGGTCGAGGACGCGGTGCTGTCTCGCGTGGAGCGGGTGATCGCCGCCTACAGGGCCGCCGTGGTCTAAAGCGGGCGGGGGAGAGGCGGGACGATGGACGAGCCGGCGGTCGTGGTCGCGCTCGGCCGGGGGCGCTCGGGCGAGCTCGTGCTGCTGCGCCGCGGCGCCGAACTGCAGATCGTCTGCAACGGCGCCTTCGTGATCGCCAGCTGCAACGAACGCTCGAGTCGCGCCCTGGTGTCGGCGGCGCGGCCGTGGCTGCCCGCCGGGCCGCTCGACGTGCTGATCGGTGGTCTGGGGATGGGCTACGCGCTCGACGAGGCGCTCGACTTGCCCGGGCTGCAGAGTGTCACGGTCGCCGAGTACGAGCCGTTGATCGTCGAGTGGTTTGCGACCCACATGCGAGAGCGGGCGTCGCGCGCCGAGCGCGACGCCCGCTCTCGCATCGTCGTCGCCGACGTGCACGACCTGTTGCAGGCGGGCCCGCGCTACGACCTGATCGCCCTGGACACCGACAACGGTCCGCAGTGGCTGATACGGGCCGACAACGCCCGTCTCTACGAGGCCGGCGGCGTGCGCCTGGTCGCCGGGGCCGTGCGCCCGAACGGCGTCGTGGTGTTCTGGTCGCCCGAGCGCTACGAAGGGTTCGAGGCGCGGTTGCGCGAGTCGTTTCGCCGCGTGGCTGCCCAGCAGGCCACTGACGTCGTCGACGGCCGCGACGTCGACTACACGATGTTCGTCTGTCGCGAACCGCGCCTCGAGGAGCCGATCTCGACATGACGCGGGTGACCTTCGCGGCGTTGCGGGGGAGACAGACCGTGTGTAGGGTTGCCGGCAGCAGCGAACGCGACATGACCGAGGCCCCGTGAGACTGACCTGGGATCAGCCCGACGACATCGCCTTTGCGCTCATCGACGAGCATCCCGACGCCGACCCGCTCGACCTGAACTTCGTGACCCTGCACGACTGGATCGTGTCGCTGCCCGACTTCGACGACGACGCCGAGGTCGCCACCGAGGGCAAGCTCGAAGCCGTCGTTCTGGCCTGGCATGCCCAGCTCTGACGACACCATCGGCCTGTTTGCCCTGCCGCGCGTCCTGCTGCCCGGCGAGATCCTGCCGCTGCATATCTTCGAGGAGCGCTACAAGACACTGATCGGCGAGTGTCGCGCGAGCGGCGGCGTGTTCGGCGTGCTGCTCAGCCAGGACGGCGAGATGGCGCGCAAGGGTTGCACGGCGGCGGTCCGCGAGGTCATCGACGAGCTCGACGACGGGCGCCTGAACATTCTCGTTGAGGGCCGCGAGCGCTTCGTGCTCGGCGAGCTGATCGAACCCGACGATCCGCAGACCGACTACCTGCGGGGCCACATCGAGGTCTTCGACGATATCGACGAGATGGCGCGGCCGCCGGAGAAGACCGAGGAACTGACGGCGGGCCTGTTCCGCCGCATGGCGGAGCTCATGGGCGTCGACGAGCCGCGCGTGCCGAGCGGCGCCGGCCGTATGTCGTACCGCCTGGCGGCCGCGGTCGACTTTGGCCAGCCGCTCAGGCAGCGGCTGCTCGAGTCGCGTTCGGAAGCGCAGCGGCTCGAGCTGCTGATCGCGGTCATGAGGGCCCTGATCCCCGGCCTCGAGCTGCGCAAGCAACGCGAGCAGGCCATCCGCGGCAACGGCAAGGGGTACTAAGGCGCCCGCACCCTGCCGCGACGTGCCGGCGCCGGCGGCCTGTGCTTGGCGCTGCCGCTCAGGGCACCAGGACGATCTTGCCGAAGTGGTGTCCCGCGAGCAGCTCGTGAGCCTCGCGCGCCTGTGACAGGGCAAAGACGCGGCCGACCACCGGTCGCAGCGCACCCTTTTCAACGAGCCGCGCCACCTCGGTGAGTACCTCGGCGGTGCCGGCACGACCGGCGTTGCTTGCGCTGGCGAACAGCACCGACGCGTCGACCGCGATCGCCGGGCCGGTCGGGATGGTGACCGTCGGCTCAGGACCGCCGCCGATGCCCACGATGCGGCCGCCCCTGGCGATCATGCCCAGATCGGCGGTGAGGTTGGCCGACAGGACGAGCTCCAGGACGACGTCGACTCCGCGGCCGCCGGTGAGACGCCCGACCTCTGACGTTACGTCGCCGGCTGTGCGATCGATGGTCTCGTCGGCGCCGAGCTCGGCGACGCGGGCGGCGTCGGCGGCGCTGCTGACCGTGGCCAGCACGCGCGCCCCTCGAGCGTGAGCGAGCTGCACGGCGGCGCTGCCGACGCCGCCGGCGGCCCCCTGCACGAGCACGGTCTCGCCGGCGGCGAGCGCCGCGCGCCGTACCAGGCCGTACCACGCGGTCGAGAACGCGAGGCCCAGGGCGGCCGCTTCCTCGAACGAGATGCCGGCCGGCTTGCGCACGGCCTGCGCCGCGGCGATCAGGGCGAACTCGGCGTAGCTGCCCTCGCTGCCTACGCCGAGGCCGGTGAAGAAGACTTCGTCGCCCGGGGCCAGGCCCACGACGCCGGGACCGACGGCCTCCACCACCCCGGCGCCGTCGGCGCCGATGGTCTTGGGCGGCTGCCTGGGCGTGGGAAAGCCGTTGCTGCGCACGGCCGCGTCGATCGGGTTGACCGCCGCGGCCCTGACGCTCACCAGCACCTGATCGGGTCCGGGCGACGGCGTCTCGACGTCCTCGTAGACCAGGACCTCCGGACCGCCGTACTGGTGGATACGCACCGCCTTCATCCTGGCTCTCCTCGCCTGTTTGCCCGAGCACCCTGTGTCGGCGGGGTCATTCCCGGCGCCGGGCGATCTCACGCCGCCGCCCGGCGCCGCGCCGCCCGGCGCGGCGCCCTCGATGCGGCGCCGCCCGGCGCGGCCCTACTGCTGAAGCCGCGCGCGCTGGCGCAGGCGGCCGGTCGCCCGGGCGCCGTACCAGGCGGCGACGGCCAGGGCGGCGAGCAAGACGACGAACGGGATGATCGCGCCCAGGCCGACGACGATCGCCGCGAAGCCGCCGGTGAGATGGCGCCACGACGTTCCCATTGCCTCGAGAAAACCGTTCCGCCGGATCGACGCACGGTGCGCGCTGCGCTGCGTGATCGACACCGTCAGCGTGCCAAAGGCGACCTGTTCGTGCAGCGCCTTGAGCTGGCCGGTTAACTCTTCGACCTGGAGCTCGGTGGCGTCGATGCGGGCCTGCACGGCGAGCGCTTCGGTCACGTTGCGAGCTTGGCCCAGAAAGCTGAGAAGACGCCGATCGACGCTGCGCGCCTGCGCCAGACGAGCGCTCAAGTCGACGTACTGGCCGGTCACGTCGGTGGCGCTGGTCTGCACGCCCTGCACGCGACCGAGCTCGCCGAAACGCTGGATCGCCGCGTCGTAGGAGGCGGCCGGCACGCGCACCGTGATGTCGGCGAAGGGCGGCGACGAGCTGTCGGTGGTCGACACCTGGCTGGTCAGCTCGTAGCCGCCGTAGCCGCTCGTGAGGCCGACGACGCGGGCGGCCGCCTCGGGCACACCGCCCTTGGCCACGGTCAGGCTCATCTCGCCGGTGCGCACGAGAAAGCGCTGGGCGTCGAGCGGGCCCACGTCGCTGGCGATCGGGCTCGAAGGCGCGGGCGTGGCCAGCGCCACGCCCGCGCCCTTGGCAGTCGACTGCCCGGCAGAAGCGGCGATATTCGCGGCGTTGTCGCCGAGCGCCGCCGGCTGGCCTTCCGCCGGGCCGGGCAGGGCCGCGGCGGTCCTCGAAGCGCTTGACGAACTCTCGCCGGAACGTGTCGCGGCGAGGTGGGCGACGGCGGCGGCGCTGAGAAGCAGCGCCGCCGCCGTCGCCCCGGCGATCAGCAGACGGCGATGACGCAGCAGGCGGGACATCTCGACTCCCTTCGGTCGTGTCGGTCGGGTGGTCGCAGAGGAGACGCTGCGCGCTTGCCGCGGGTTCGCCGGCGGGCGCCGGCCGGCGGCGTGTCCCCTAAAGCAACGCCGCCGCCCGGGCGATACAGAAAGACATGCTGCCGGTCGTCAGTCATGAGGCAAAGACCTATCGCTGGCCGTACGCCACCGTCACGCTGATCGGCATCAACGTGCTGGCGTTCGTGTTCGAGCTCTCGGTCGGCGTGCGCTTCGTGCCCTTCCTGCAGGAGTGGGGTCTCGTGCCGGCGCGCATCAGCGCCGAGGTGACGGGCCACAACATGCTGACCCTGGTGACGGCCATGTTCCTGCACGTCGGCTGGATCCATCTGATCGGCAACATGTGGTTCCTGTTCGTCTTCGGCGACGCCGTCGAGGACGCCTTCGGCTGGCGCTGGTTTCTGGCCATCTACCTGCTGTCGGGCTTCTTTGCCAACATCGCCTTCATGGTCGGCACGTCGGGGTCGGCGGTCCCCGCGATCGGTGCGAGCGGGGCGATTGCAGGCGTCATGGGCGCCAGTCTCGTGCTGTGGCCGACGGCGCGTCTGAAGATCCCGGCCGTCATCCTGATCGCGGTCGTGCTCTATGTGTGCTACGACCTCCTCATCGCGGTCGGCATGCCCTCGATCGTGCTCGGCGGACCCATCATCTTCATCGTGTCCATGCTGGGGTCGGTGGTGTGGTACGCGGTCCGTCGCCAGCGGCGCACCGGGCAGGGATTCCTGTACTCGCTGTTCGTCATGGCGGCGCTGCCCGCCTGGGCCGTGCTCGGACTCTTCTTTCTGACGAACCTGTGGAGCGGCGCGCTGTCGGTCGTAAGCCCCGCCTACGGCGGGGCGGTCGGCTGGTGGGCCCACATCGGCGGATTCGTCGCCGGGGCGCTGTGCGCGGCGCTCTTTCCCAAGCATCCGATCGTGCTCAAGAAGCGCGCTGTTCTGGAGTAGGCCGTGGGAGCTCGCAACAACCGGGTACAGCGCTGATGGCGCGGCTGCTGAGCTGCCCCCTGTGCCGCGCGGAGTTCAGTTTCGACGACTGGGCGAAAGCCACGTCGTGTCCCGCCTGCGGACGCCGTTTGAGCTTTTTCGAGGCCAGCGGCCAGGCGGCGCCCGCCGGCGCCGCCGTCGCCGCCGCTCCGGCGCAACCGTTCTCGCCGCCGCTCGCCACTGCCATGCCCGCGCCGCCGCAACCGTCCGCACCGCCGCCCGCCGTCGCCGCCGCGCCGCCGCAACCGTCCGCACCGCCGCCCGCCGTCGCCGCCGCTCCGGCGCAGCCGTTCCCGCCGCCGCTCGCCACCGCCATGCCCGCGCCGCCGCGCTCGCACGTCTACACGATCGGCGGCAAGGCCCTGGAGTGGAGCAGCGGCTGGACGGTCGTGGTCGTGATCTGGGCGATCGTGGCCGTCGGGCTGGTGGCGACCCGGGTAGAGATGGGTCCGCTCACGGTGATGACGCCGGCCGAGAGGGCCGCCATCGTCGCGGTGCAGCACGTAAGGCTGCCCACCGGGGCGTCCACCGAGGCGGTGTTGCGCTACTCGGCCACTCACGACCTCACGCTCGAGGGCCACGTCGCCACGATACCGGCCGGCGGCACGCAGATGTGGTATGCGTTCGACCGGCCCTGGGAGCACCGCATCTACGTCTACACGGAGCTGCCCGGCAGCAGCATGGTCGGCAAGAGCGCCGACCTGTCGTGGACCGTCGCCGACGGCGTCGCCACGGCGGACGGCGCGACCAGGGCGGCGCTGGCCAAAGCGGCGCAGACCATGGCCCATCCGCCGTCGGCCAACTCCGTGCGCCCCATCCCGGGGATCATCCCGTCGCTGCCGCCGGATCTGCAGTAGAGCTCGTCCGCTCGCTCAGAGGGCGTCGTCGGGCGGCGCAAAGCCGCGGCGCAGCGTGTTCTCGGTGACGACCCGCGGCTCGAGGAACTGCGGCAGGTAGTCGGGACCGCCGGCCTTGGAGCCGATGCCGCTCATCTTGAAACCGCCGAACGGCTGGCGCGCGACCAGCGCCCCGGTGATGCCGCGGTTGATGTAGAGGTTGCCGACGCGAAACTCGCGCCGGGCGCGGGCGATGGCGGCGGGGCTGCGTGAGATCAGCCCGCCGGTGAGCGCATACGAAGTGCCGTTGGCGATCTCGAGCGCCTCGTCGAAGTCGCGCGCCTTCAGGACGGCCAGCACGGGACCGAAGATCTCCTCCTGGGCGATCGTCGCACCCGGCTCGACGTCGGTGAAGATGTGAGGGCCGACGTAGAAGCCGCCGTCGGGCCAGCCGCCGGGCGGCTCGGGCGTCGCCAAGGCGAGCGTCGCCTCGCGCCGGCCCTGCTCGATGTAGCCCTCGATCGTGGCTTTGGCGGCGGCCGTGATGACCGGTCCGAGCCGCGTGGCGGGGTCGTCGGGCGGGCCGACGGCGAGGCTGCGCGTCGCCTCGACGAGGCGCTCCAGAAACTCGTCGTAGGCCTGCTGCAGGACGATCACCCGGGAGCAGGCCGAGCACTTCTGCCCCTGATAGCCGAAGGCCGAGGCGACCGTTTCGAGGACGGCGACGTCGAGGTCGGCGTCGGTGTCGACGATGATCGCGTTCTTGCCGCCGAGCTCGGCGATGACGCGCTTGATCCAGGCGCGGCCGGGCTGCTCGATGGCGCGCGCCATGATGCGCAGGCCCACGGCCCGCGAGCCGGTGAAGGCGATGAGGTGGACCTCGGGATGGGTGACGAGCGCCTCGCCGATCTCGCCGCCGGGGCCGAACAGCAGGTTCACGGCCCCGGGGGGCGCGCCGGCGGCCCGCAGGATGCGGGCCAGCTGCGCGCCGATCAGCGGCGTCGGTCCGGCCGGCTTGATCACGACGGTGTTGCCGGCGACCAGGGCCGCGCTCGTCATGCCCGTGAGAATGGCCAAGGGAAAGTTCCAGGGGGCGATCACGGCCGCCACGCCGAGCGGCTGGTAGCTGTAGTGATTGAGCTCGCCGGGCAGGCGGCCCAGGCGCCGCGGCGTGTCGAGGCGCAGCATCTCGCGGCCGTAGTATTCGAGAAAGTCGATCGCCTCGGTGACGTCACCGTCGGCCTCGCGGATGGTCTTGCCGGCCTCGAACGTCTCGAGCGCGGCGAGCTGCGCGAGCTCGCCGCGCATGATCTCGGCGGCTTTGAACAGCACGCCGGCGCGCTCGCGCGCCGGCGCGTCGCGCCAGGCCGGAAAGGCGCGCCGGGCGGCCTGCACGGCGGCTTCGGTCTCTTGCGGCCCGGCCACCTCGACCGTGCCCAGCGTGCGCGCCGGCCGGGCCGGGTCGACCGAGGTCGTCGTGCCGGCGCCGCGCCGCTCGCGCCCGTCGATCAGCAGCGACTCGTGCAGCGCCGGCCGGCCGGCGACCGCGCGCAGCGCCTCGAGAGCCGACCGGCGCGGCCCGGGGCGGGCAAAGTCGGCGTGGGGCATGTTGACGAACGGCGAGGGCGCGGCGGGGTCGGTCGGTGCGACGATCGCCGGGTGTGCCGGCGCCGCGTCGAGCCGCGCCGAGGGCGCCGGCGGCGCGATCAGCTCTTCGATGTCGGCGCCCTCGGCGAAAGCGTCGCGCAGGAACGATTCGTTGGCCGTGTTCTCGAGCAGGCGGCGCACGAAGTAGGCCATGCCGGGGATGAGCTCGCCGACCGGCGCGTACTCGCGCAGTCGCAGGCCCTGGGCACGCACGGCCGCCTTGATGGGGTCGCCCATGCCGTGCAGCATCTGGATCTCGAAGCCGTCGTCGGGCACGCCCAGCCGGCGGGCCGTGGCGATGGCGGCCGCCAGCGAGCGCACGTTGTGACCGGCAAAGGCCGGGCGCACGACGTCGATGCTCTCGAGCATGAGGCGCGCGAGGCGCTCGTAAGCGGCATCGGAGTCGGGCTTGTGCGTGAAGACCGGCGCGGGCCAGCCCTCCTGCCTGGCCAGGACGGTCTCGTAGTCCCAGTAGGCGCCCTTGACGAGGCGCACGGTGAGCGGCCGGCTGCGGCTGCGTGCCCAGGAGACGAGGGCCTCGAGGTCGTCGCCCGCGTCGCGCAGGTAAGCCTGCACCACCACGCCGGCCTGGTCGAAGGCGCGAAACTCTTCTTCGTCGAGCAGCTCTGTGAAGACGGTGAAGGTGAGGTCGCGATAGCGGAACTGCTCGAGGTCGAGATTGACGAAGGCCTCGCAGGCCATGGCCCGCCGCACGACCGGCCGCAAAGCGTCCTTGACGGCCGCGACCGAGCCGCGAAAGTCGAGCGGGTCGATCTGTGAGTAGAGCGAGGTGATCTTGATGGAGACGTTGACCCTGGGCAGCGCTCCCCAGGCCGCGCGGTCGACCGCCGGCGCCGCCGGCCAGCCCTTGGTCTCGCGGGTCAGGTCGTCGAGGAGGTCGAGGTAGCGCTGCTGGTAGGCCGCGGCCTCGTGGACGCTGACCGACGCCTCGCCGAGCACGTCGATGGTAAATCCCAGGCCGCGGTCGCGCAGCGCCCTGAGGCCCGGCAGCGCCGAGCGCGCGTCGCTGCCGACGATAAAGCGCCGCGCGAATGACAGCATCTCGGCGCGCACGACGCGCACCGCGGCCGGACGCAAGGGCGAACGCCGGCCGGTGGCGCCGATCGCGAGACGCAGCAGGCGCGGCGGCGCGACATCGGTCTGCAGAAAGTACTCACGCAGGTGGCGGGCGATCTCGGCGCCGCTGCCCAGCGTGGGGAAGACGTCGACGAAGCGGAAGAGCTCGACCTTCAGCCTTTCGTCGGCCATCGCCCAGTCCATCATCTCGCCCTGCCAGCGGGCCTGGGAGAGCAGCGCGGGACGTGCGCGGTCGACCGCCGCGAAGAGTGCGCGCGCGGTCGCCTGGATGTCGGCCTCGAGGGCGACGGCATCGCTGTCGGTCCTGGAGGCCGTCGGTCGCGGCTCGACTCTGCCAGTCGCCATATCATCCTCCTTGGGAGGGCCGTCCAGCGGATTGTACAGCGGCGATTACGGCGCCCTGTGGGGTACACTACTGCCGCCGGACGGCGGGCCGCCGCCGGCGACCACGACAGAAGAGAGAGCCATGGACCCGGCGATCATCTGGGACCCGATCTACACCGAGCACGATACCGGCGCGCACGTCGAGTCTCCCGACCGGGCGGCGGCGATCGTGACTCACCTCGAACAGACCGACCTGTGGTCGCGGCTGCAGGTTATCAAGCCGCGGCCGGCCAGCGTCGACGACCTGCTGACCGTGCACACCGCCGCCCACGTCGAGCGCGTGCGTGAGGCGGCCGCAGGCGGCGGCGCCTGGCTCGACCCCGACACCTTCGTCTCGCCGCGCAGCTTCGAGGTCGCGCTGCTGGCCGTCGGCGGCGCGCTCGACATCGTCTCCGCCTGGGAGCGCGGGCTTGCTCCGTTCGCGCTCGTACGGCCACCCGGCCACCACGCCATGCCCGACCACGCCATGGGCTTCTGCCTGTTCGACAACATCGCCATCCTGGCGCGCCGGCTGCTGGCCGACGGCCTCGAGCGCGTGCTCATCCTCGACTGGGACGTGCACCACGGCAACGGCACCCAGGCTGTCTTCTACGACGACCCCCGCGTCCTGTTCGTCTCGCTGCACCAGTGGCCGTTCTTTCCGGGCACGGGCTGGTATTCCGAGACGGGTACGGGTCCGGGTGAGGGCTTCACCGTGAACGTGCCGTTCCCGGCGGGTTCGACCGACGGCGACTACATCCACGCTTTCAGCGAGCTGATCGAGCCGATCGTCGCCCAGTTCGCGCCGCAGGCCGTGCTGGTCTCGTCGGGCCAGGACATCCACGTCGACGACTTCCTCGGCTCGATGACGGTCACCGAGGCCGGTTTTGCCCAGATGGCGGCGCGGGCGGCAGCCATGGCCGCCCGCGCCGGCGACCGCCTAGGCCTGGTGCTGGAGGGCGGCTACAACAACGTCGCCAGCGCAAGCGCGGTCGAGGCCACCCTGCGGGGTCTGGCCGACGGCAGGGCGGCGGCGGTCGACGAGCCGAGCGCGCACGGCAAGGTCGTGGTCGCCAAAGCGGTCGAGACGCAGCGCCGCTACTGGGAGCTCTGAGGCACCCGCCCAGCCTTCATGGCAGTCGCCCACGCCGTCGTTTCGTGCTCGACCTCAACTTTGCCGGAGCCGCTGCCGACACAAAAGAAAAGGTAGGGCGGACCCCTAGGCGAGACCGGGGTCCATATGCTACGATGTGGCCCACCGGGGGGCCGGCTCTCACGAGCCGGCTTTCATCGTGTAGGAGGTAGGTAGGTTGTTGGTCGAAGAAGCGCTCGAGTGCCATGAGTGCGCCGCCATCTGTGAGAAGGTCGTCTACCCGGCCACCTGTCTTGCGTCGAGCTGCCGGTATCTGTACGCCTTCAAAGAGAGGGGTCGCACCTTCTTTGGTTGCATCGAAAAGGTCTTCCGTCACGAGATCGAGCTCGAGCTGTTCCGCGAGCTCGAGCGTACCAAAGGCGGGTTCGGCGTCGTGAAAATGGCGCGCCAGCCGCTCGAACAGTGCGCCGTCGCCGTGCAGAGCTGCTACCAGTGCGCCGAAGTCCCGCTCTGTCGCAACATGTACTTCAGGCGCCGCGAACGCCGCACCGTCGAGGCCTTCGAGGAGTGAGTCCGTCAAGGACGGCTCCGGCGCCGGAGCCGCCCGTCCTGGCGGTCCGGCCCGGTTGGGGCTGTCGCGCCGCCCGTCCTGGCGGCTCGGCCCGGGTGGGGATGTCGCGTCGTCCGGGCAAACGGGTATACTCATCTCTGTCACCGACCGTACTCTTCGTCGGCTTTCGTCCGTGGGGGCGAATCGGTTTCGACATGGAGTGACTCCGGTTGGAGCAGCAAGCCGAGGTCCGGTGGCCTCGTTAAACTGCCGGAACGAATCACCTGCCGAGAGTAATCTCGCACTGGCTGCCT
>Ga0182014_10007083_pt1 | contig 11826 bp, 6 predicted proteins | sample 612S2DmetaG_FD_120489 | JGI IMG/M metagenome (GOLD analysis project Ga0182014, IMG submission 120489) | Permafrost microbial communities from Stordalen Mire, Sweden - 612S2D metaG | ecosystem: Environmental > Terrestrial > Soil > Wetlands > Permafrost | place: Sweden: Stordalen | collected... | reverse complement strand
CCGCGGCGGCGATGGCGCCGGTGCTCATCAGGGTACCCAGGTCCACGCCCACCGACCGGTGCAGCAGGAACACCGCAGTGCCCAGGTACAGGGCCACCACCACCAGGTCCCGGGCAAAACCGGGGGTGGAGGTGCGCCAGTGGCTCAGCAGCGGGTCCAGCAACACGTAGGTGAAGACCCGGGTCCCCAGGTAGCAGCCCAGGGCCCAGAACATCAACTCGCGCGCGCACCAGCATGGGGTAGCGGTGCCCGTCGCCCAGCACCGAGACGGCCAGGGCCAACGCCGTCAGCAGCAGGCCGAGCGCCACCAACCGCCGCCATGGCCTGACCTGGGTCCTTAGATCCCTGAACATGGCTGGACCCGTCCCACAGGAACCTTTTCCTGGCGCACTATTTCAGGTGATAGGGTCAGCATATGGCAATTCCATGCGATTTCGAGCAAGGGCAGCTCGATGGTGAAGGTTGTTCCTGACCCAGAGCACAAGTTAAATTAAATAAATAATTATGTGTCACGAACCCCTTTCTGGGCGCCCAGGTGGCGAACTCCGGTGGCGAATTTTCACGAAGCCCATTCCTCGCCCAGAATCCCCAGCTTCTTCAATCGGGAGTTCAAGGTCGAGCGCTTCAGGCCAAGGCGCTCGGCGGCGCCCTCGGGGCCGCCTTTGACGCCCCGGCAATCCCGCAAGGCCTTCCGGATCTCCTCGCGTTCAACCTCCTTCAGGGACCGGGGAGAAGGAGGGGCCTCCCTCCCCTGGGGGCGCTTGAGGTCGGCGAGCGGGACATTCAATTCCGCGCCCTGGCTCAGGATGACCGACCTTTCGATGATGTTCTGGAGTTCCCTGATGTTGCCGGGCCAGGACCAGGCGACCAGGCGTGCCATGGCCGAGGTCGGAATGTGTTCGATCCTGCGGTTCAGTTGCCTGGCGAATTTCTGGGTGAAGAAGGCAACGAGGCCCGGGATGTCCTCTTTCCTCTCCCGGAGCGGCGGAACCTGGATCGGGAAGACGCTGAGTCGGTAGAACAGGTCCTGCCGGAACCGGCCGTCCTCCACCATGGCTGACAACTGGTGGTGGGTGGCCGCGATGATCCTCACGTCCACCTTCTGGGTCACCGTGCTGCCCAGTCGCTCGAACTCCCGCTCCTGGATGGCCCGGAGCAGCTTGGGCTGAAGTTCCAGGGGCAGATCACCCACCTCGTCCAGAAAGAGCGTTCCCTGATGGGCCAGTTCGAAACGTCCCAGCTTCCGCTGGATGGCGCCCGTGAAGGCCCCGCGCTCGTGGCCAAAGAGTTCGCTCTCGACGAGCCCGAGGGGAATGGCCGAGCAGTTGACCTTCACGAAGGGCCGATCCCGGCGCCGGCTTTGCTTCTGGATGGCCCTCGCCAGCAGTTCCTTGCCGGTTCCCGTTTCGCCCAGAAGCAGGACCGTGGCGTCTGAAGGCGCCACGGTCTTGATCTGCTCGAGGACGCGCATCAGCGCCGGACTCTTGCCGACAATCTCCCGGGTGGCGAAATCACTTTCGACCTCCTCCTGGAGGAAGTGCTTCTCCTCGGCAAGTTTGTCCTTCAGGACTTGGAGATTCCGGTAGACCAGGGCATTGTCCAGGGCAATCGCGAATTGGACACCGATCTGCCCTAGCAAGCGGCCTTCCTCCTGGGTGAAATGACTTTCTTCCAGGCTCCCGAAGCTGAGGCACCCCAGCAGTTCGCCCCTCGAGAGCAGGGGCACGCAACACAAGGACCGGATGCCCGCCGTTTGCAGCTGGTGCCGGCTCTGGGCATTGAGCCGCGCGATCCGCTCAGGGTCAAGGACGTCCAACTGCCCGGTTCGAAAGGCCTGTTCCGTGGGCAGGCCCGCCAAAGGGCCCCGAAGGGGTTTGGGTAGCTCCCGTCCTTCCGGTCGGTGCAGGAATAGCATGCATTCCGATTCGCCACCCGGTTCCAGGAGGCTCAGGCCCATGAATTCATGGCGGATCTCCTGCCAGAGTGCGTTGGACATGGCCTGGAACAAACGCTCCGGCTCCAGTTGGCTGGCCAGGAGATTGTTGAGCCGGAGGACCAGGGCCAGATGGTCCCGGTCCCGCTCGAGCTGCAGGTTGCGCGCCTTCTGCCCAGCCAGCAAGGCAAGGCGGTGTCTCGGGCCTTTGCCGGGACGCATCCTCCGGATTTCGGGTGCCCGGGTCGGGGTCGGAGACGCTTGGGGATCGGGGCGGAGTTCGCTCATGGTTGTCCGAAGGGGGGCAAACCTCATTGCAACCGAACCGGGGATGGGGAGATTGGGGGCTAGATACATGACTTTCAACCTTTAACAGATCTAATTGAACACTGAAGGACTTACGGGTCTCGCGTCGTACAGGACTTGGCAGTGGCGTTCCAGGAGCGCCGTCAGACTTTCTGGGTGTCGAGCACCGCCCGGAGTTGCTTGGCGAAATCGGACAAGGTGAAGGGTTTCCGGATCATTTCATGGACCTGCTTGGCGAGCGCGAAGCCATCCATTCCGGGCATCGTCACATCGCTCAGTACCAAGCTGATCGCGTGTCGGCTGGCGGTTTCTAGCTTCATCGTTTCGTCCATAAGTCAAAGGGGGAAGTACCGATCAGGACACTGATCTGGTGGTCGTGGATGGTGTTCCCGCCGCCCATCGGTTTCGTCTGGATCGCCCCACCCGCCAGTTCGACGTAGAAGCTTTTCAGGACGCCCCGAACCACGAGCCCCTCGCCCTTCAGGCGCTGGCCTGAGTCCATGTGGTGGCAGTCGGGTGCAAGCCAGCCGGCGTCGAACCTGGGCTCGCATTGGATCGCGGCGCCGAAGATGGTGGTCAGGGTGAAGGGGAGCCCGACCCGCAGGATGCCGAAATTGGGGGCCAGGTAGGACGCGCTTGGGGTGCCGATGAAAGAATCCGGTCCGCCGACGATGAACCATTGCTCCTGCGGCGCATCCTGCTGAACGCCCCATTCCGTGTCCAGGTCGAGCCCAGGGGCGAACATCCTGTCGCCGCCCTTCCAGAGCCGGCGCAGCCGCAGGTAGCCGGTCGTATAGGCGGGTTCCGCGCCGGCGGAGAAGCCCCGGGTGCCCGTGGCGCGGACCATGGCTCCTTCCGTGGGGATGGTGTGGGCGTCCAGGGAGTCCCATTCCAGCGCCAGGCGGCCGTAGTGCGCATGGGTCCCGGCCTGGTCCAGCCCGCCCACCGTCACGGTGCCTTCCTCCTCGCCCGCTTCCACCTGAAGCAGCCCGCGTTCCTCCATTCCGATGCGGACCTGGGCCCGGGCCCAGAAACATTCCTGCCTGAGCTTGTCCACCGGGAGCCAGGAACGCACCTCGAACCATTGCTTCGACATGGAAGCCCCAACCCCCAGCTCCAGGCGGGGCAGCTCGCCGCAAGGGCCGAGCAGCTGCCCCTGGAGGATGCTCTGGAGATTGTCGACCGCACCGAAGAAATGGAAACGCGATCCCGATCCAAGGACATTGTTGACATTGGCATCCAGGCCGAGAAACGGGCCCCAGGTGCTCTCGTAGCCAAAATGCGGGGCCAGCGAGACGCTGGGCGCCGGCAGGGGATCCAGGCAGAGCGTCAGAGCGCCGTCCTCCTGGCGGAGGTCGGGATTCAGGCTGTCCAGGCCAAGGTTGGTGTCGGCCTGGGTGAGCCGCTCCTCCAGGACATCCGTCCGGACCGGGCCCTGCCGGACATCGGCGAGGGCGCGCTCCAGGCTGACCTGGGTGGCGGGATCCTGGCTGTGGATGCGTTGGATGCGCGGCTCCCGCACGCGCAAGCGCAGGGTTCCGTCGCCGTCGAACCCGCTGCCCTGGACGTCCAGGATCGGCGCCTGGTGCAGGATCGCATCCACCAGCAGGCTTTCGATGACCTGGCTCCAGGCGCCTTCCTTGAACCTCTGCCCGGGCCCCAGCCCGTACTGGTGGATGATCCGGTGCTCCAGGTCCTGGCGGACATAGGCCGGCCAATCCGCCGGCAGGTCCAGCTCCAGCTTGGTGATCCGCGGCGCGGGGCGCAGCACGAGGACGGCTGGCCCGCCGGCCTCAGCCGGAAGTCGCACTTCCGCGTCGGTGATCGGCAGGTCGCGATAGGCCCGGCGCAGGATGCGGTAGAGATCCCGGTAGGCCACGCCCGCTGGCGGCGCCAGCGGCGCCAGCCAGGCCTTGGCTTCGGGAACTCCGTCCGCCTCCAGTTCCAGGGCGGAAGCCGCTTGCTCACGGGCGCGGGGACCGTACAGCAGATCCTCCAGGGCCACCCGGCGGGCCTCGAAAGCCTCGTGCCCCTCCCGGACCAAGGCATCGACCTGGTGATGGAAATCGAATTCCTTCGCTGAACCGACATCCGGGCGGATGATGAGATCGGCATCGGCCGCGCTGCGCGCTTCGGTCTGGGCCATGGCCAGATCCAGGGAGGCGTCCAGAAGCCGGGCGAGATCGTTTTTCAGCGCGGAATCCCACGGCCGTCCGATGGCTACGCCGACCTGGACCAGGCCGGGGAACTCGCGGCGGGAGACCCGCACCGGCAGGTTCTCGAATGGCCCGCCGTCCACGTACTGGTGGCCCTCGATCTCCACCGGCTCGAAAATGCCGGGAATGCAGGTGCTCGCCATGACCACGCTGACCAGGGAACCCCGGCGGAACACCGTGCCGCGTCCTTCGGTCAGATCGCTGGCGACAACCCGCAAGGGCATGCGCAGCCGATCGAAATCCCCCCCGGACAGCCAGGATGCCCGCTCCAGCATGGGCAGCAGGGACGCCCGCACCTTCCTGCTGGTCATCCGCCCCGGGACCAGGTCGGGTTTGCCGTTCCGGAACACCAGCTGGAACGGGGCGGAGTGCGCGATCTGGTCCTCGGAAAGGGACAACCCGCGCTCCCGCTGACGGTCATCCAGCGCGAGCCCGAAGTCCCGGCTCTTGAAAAGCCTGGTGATGCCTTCGGCCGAAAACCCGGAAGCGTAGAGGCCGCCCATGAGGCTTCCGGCGGAGGTCCCGACGATGGCATCCACCGGCAGGTTCTCCTCCTCGAGACCTTGGAACACCCCGAGATGGGCCAGCCCTTTGGCGCTCCCTCCGCGCAGGGCGAGGGCCAAGCCCTTCTGCCCTTCCAGCCGGTACTCCGGGCGGAACCGGAACTGGTAATCCGGATCGCGTTTCTGCAGGCGCAGCACGCCCGCGGCACCGGTGACCGCCTGCCCTTGCAGCGAGAGCCCGGCGAAAAGGGCGATGGGGAAGATCAGGGATCGCCAGTAAGGTCGCATGGTGCCACGCTCCCCTTTCAGTTGAACGACGCAGGGCTCATCGGCCCCGCGTCGTACAGGACCTGGCGATGACGTTCCACCAGCTCCGTCAATAGGTCCTGCAGCTCGGCTTCGGTGGCGAGGTGGGTCGCAGCGTAGGCATCCCGGGCGATCCGGCAGAAGGCGGCCACGATGTCAGGGTCGAACTGGCTGCCGGCCGCCCCTTGGATGACCGCCAAAGATTCCGCCAGCGACAGCGGCCTTTTGTAGGGACGTTCGCTCGTCAAGGCGTCGAACACATCGACGATGGCGAACAGCCTGGCTTCCAGAGGGATGGCGGTGCCCGTCAAACCCCGGGGATAGCCCCCTCCATCAAACCGCTCATGGTGGCCTTCGATGACGCCCCGGGCCAGCTGCAACCACTTCGAAGAACCGATGATCTTCAGACCCAGAGCCACATGGGTGCGCATCGAGGCCATTTCCTCCTCGGTCAGGGGCCCGGGCTTGAGGAGAATCGCATCCGAGATCCCGATCTTCCCCACGTCATGAAGGAACGCCCCCAGCAGCAACGCGCGCATGTCAAGGCGCGGATCGCCCCAGGCCTCGGCCAGGCGGAAGGCGTACAGGGTGACCCGGAAGTTGTGCTCTCCCGTTCCGGAATCCCGCTGGGCGATCGCCGCCCCCATGACCGAGGCCAGTTCGAGGTTGCCGGTCACGACGTCGTCGGCGAACCGGAAGACCCGCCGGTAGAGGTTCACCAGAAGGGGATACAGGAATGCGGCGGTCGCCAGGCCTGAGGCCAGGGCGATCAGCGTCACCCGGCGGCCTACCCGCGGCCCCTGCAGTGCGCTGATTCTGCCGGTCGCGACCAGGTGCCCGCCGAGGGCGACCAAGGCCGCGAGCAGACAACAGGCGATCAGAAGCCGCCACAGGAAGGCTTGATGATAGTGATTCATTTCATTCTTCCGGTGGAAAGGCGGACTGGGAGGGCCCCAGGCCCCGCAGAACGAAGTCCGTCAGGTGGTCGGCGAGGGATGCCAGGCTGGCCTCGGCGAACCCCGCTTTGCCGAAACTGGGCACCACACCCTTGTAGGTCAAGAAGAACAGGAGCTGGCCGTAGATGCCCATGCCGATGGCGAGGGCGGACCGGGCATCGAGGTCAGGACGGATGGCCTGGATGCAGTGGTTCATGTAGTTGGCATGGGGGCGGGCGGCAGCCAGCACCAGGGTTTCCGTTTCCGGAACGGGAGCGGCCAGTTCCCGCAGGAAGAGCTTGATCAGGGCAAGGGTGAAGGCACCTTCTCCATCAGCGGGCGGGGGCGCCGGAAGGGTGAAGTGCAGGAAGGTCCGGATGGTCTCCCGGAGCGCGGCTTCGGCTCTCGGCCGGGTGTCAGGCTCCTCTTCGCCGGGAAGAGCTGGAAAGGAATCCACCAGAGATTCAACCTGGCGGCAGGCCAGGCTTACGGCCGCCTGGTGGATCCCTTCCTTCCCACCGAAGTGGTAGGAGATCAACGAACTGTTTTGGCCGGCCGCGCCGGCGATTTCCCGGATCCCCACGCCCTCGTGACCCTTCTTGGCAAACAGGAGGATGGCGGCTTTGAGCAGCCGGGATTTCGCCTCACCCTCGCCCGCGGCAGTGCCCGGGATTCCAATCCCTTCTATTCCGGCGGTGTTGCTGACAGTGATCATGGATTTCCGCCTCAATGTCGGCCGAGCAGCTGATCAAGCTCGGCATAGGCCAGGTCAAGTCCCAGGCGGGCCGCGAGGAGGTCGGCCTGGGCCAACTTGGCGGTGGCTTGGGCTCCGGCTTGCTTCGCCTCGGAAATCGTGCCGGCCCGCAGCTGGTTTTCCGCCAGGCGCGCCTCCTCGGTCCTCAGTGCGCAGGCTTCTTCCGCGGCCTCGGCCTCGAGCCTGCAGGTCTCCACCTTGCGCATGAGCCTGCCTAGGTCGATCTCCACCCGCTGGCGGAGCCGGTGCTGGTTTTCCGAAGCCTGGTTCACCAGCGCTGAGCGCACGCTGACGACGTTTCTCTTGCGGCCCCCGTCGAAGATCTTCCAGGTCAGGGTGAGGCCGACCGTGGTGCTGTTCTGAGGAATGAAGGGAACTCCCTCCTCGTGGGTCTGGGCCGCGAAAGCGCTGACCTCCGGGATGAAGTCCGCCTTGGCCGCGCGCAGGGCGCTCCGGCTCTTTTCCGTGGTGGCGGCGGCCGAGGCCAGCTCCGGGTTTTCCTTCACGGCAACCTCCAGCAGCGCCTCCTGCGGGGCCAAGGGCATCGTGCGCGGGACGAAAGGAACCAGGTCCAGCGGCGTGCCCTGGGGAGTGTCGGTCAGGTCATCGAGTTCCGAGGTCAGGTCGGCCAGGGAAGCCTCGGCGGCGAGGCGCTTATGCCGATTCTGGAGCAGCAGGGCGCGGCTGCCGGTCTGGACCACACCCAGGGCGTTGCCGGCCTTGACGGCCCGCTGGGCATCCTGGTCCTGGGCCTCGGCCGCCTGCACCCCGGCCTCGGAGGCTTCCATCTGGGCCTTGGCGATGAGCAGGCCGGCATAGACCTGGCGCGTCTTGTAGGCGATTTCCGCCTCCATTTTGCGCAGTTCCGCTTCCGCGGCCCGTTCCTCGGCGGAGGCCACCTCGTTGCCATGGTGGATCTTGGCCAGCTGGGAGAGCGGCTGGCTGACGGTCAGGCTCTGCAGGTAGAAGTCCTTCTTGCCCTGAGTGGTGTTCACATCCTGGCTCGGGAAGGGGCCCAGGCCGGGAACGATGCCCAGGGTTCCCGCCGGGATCTTGACGGTGGGGGAGTCATTGCGGTGGGTCAGGGCCGCGTCGGCTTCCAGCTGGGGAAAGTAGTCGGCGCGAGCCACCCGGTGCCTGGCGCGGGCTTCCTCTACCTTGGCCCGGGCGATGCGGATGCCGGAGCTGTGCTGCACTGCGCTGGTCACGGCTTCTTCCAGGGTCATGGACCGCGGCGCCTCGGCCGCGCGCAGGGACGGGGCGGCCGCCAGGATGGCCAGGAGGGCCAGGACGGCGCCGGCGCCGGAGGTGCGGTTGCGCCCGCGGAAGACCAGGACGTAGATCACCGGGACCACCAGGAGCGTGAAGAACATCGAGAACACCAGGCCCACCGCAAGGACGCTGGCGAGGGGGCTCCAGAGCTTCGAGCCCGACAGGATCATGGGCGTGACGCCCACGGCCGCGGCCATGGTGGTGAGGAAGATGGGACGGAGCCTGCGTTCGCCGGCCTGGCGCGCGGCGTCCTCCAGAGTGTTCCCCTCCCTCAGCTTCTCCTTGATGTAGTCGACGAGGATGATGGCATTGCGCACCACGATCCCGCAGAGGCTGATCATGCCCATGAAGGCGGTGAAGCCGAAGGAATTGCGGGTTATCAGCAGGCCCACCACAACGCCCAGCAGCGACAGGGGAATGGAGGACATGACCACGAGGGGCTCAGTGAGGTTGCGGAACTGGAGCATGAGGATCAGGAAGATGGCGAGGAGACTGATGGAGAGCGCCACGACCATCTCGGGCAAGGTTTCGGCTTCATTGGCATGTTCCCCGCCCAGCTCGAACCGGAAGCCCGGCGGCAAGGGCAGCGCCTGGATCCTGGGCAGGACGTCCTTGAGGATCGCCGAGCCATAGACGCCGGGTGCGGGATAGGCGCGCACGGTGAGGGTCGGGACGCCGTTGCGACGGACGATGCGGCTGGTCTGCCAGGCAGGCGCCATATTGGCGATGGCGCGGAGCGGGACACGGCCTTCCCCGACCGTGGAGTCCACGTAGGTGTCGCGGACATGGTCGAAGCTGGAACGATGCTCGGGATCGAGCCGAAGCACGATGTCGACGGCCCGGTCCCCCTCCCAGAAGGTGCTGATGGGGGCGCCGTCGAAGCCGCCGTTGAGCAGCTGCGAGACGCCTGCATGGGTCATGCCGAGCCGGTTGGCCAGCTCCGCGTTGATGTTGATGTCCGCCATCGGGCTGTCGTTGCGGTAATCGGTGTGCACGAAGCGTGCGCGGGAATCGGCCCGTAACAGGTCACCGACCTGCCCGCCAATGGCCTTGAGCTGGGTGATGTCGTCCCCGGAAACCCGGATCTCAATCGGGGCTTCCATGGTGGCCCCCTGCTGCAGTTCCTGGACCAGGACCATGGCCTCCGGCGCCAGCCGCATGAGGCGGGTCTGAAGGTCGGCCACCAGTGCGGTGGTCGCCTTGACGCTGGTGGTATTGACGATGAATTGCGCGTAGGCCGAATCCGGCTGCTGGGGGTTTACGTTGTAGTAGAAGCGCGGAGAACTCTGCCCCACGAAACTGGCGAAGTGCTCGACCGTCTTGTCCGACCGGAGCTCATGTTCGATGCGTTTGACCACGGTGTCGGTGGCCTCGATGCGGCTGCCCTGGGGCATCCAGACATCGACCACGAACTGGTTCCGTTCGGCGTTGGGAAAGAACTGCTGGGGCACGTAGCGGAAGGCCCATGCGCCGGCCACGGTGCCGATAACGCCCAGCCCCACGGCCAGAGCCGGTTTGGCCATGAAGAGACGTATGCCTTTCCGGTACGCCGCCTGGAGGGCGTCCAGGGGGCTGAATTTCTTGGCGCCTCCGGTGGGTTCCGCTACGTGGTCATGCAGCCCTTTCATGATGAAAGTGCGGCAAAGCAGCGGGGTCAGGAAGATCGCCACCAGGAAGGACACTGACAGGGCGACGGCCACGGTGATGGGCAGGGCCAGGATGAATTCCCCCGAGCTGCCGGAGATGATGATCAAGGGCAGGAAGGAGGCGATGATGGTGAGGGTGGCCGTCAGGACCGGGACCAGGACTTCCGAAGGGGCCTTCCAGGCCGCCTCCAGGCGCGGGACCTTGTGGTCCAGGAGTTCCACGTAGTTGTCGGCGATGACGATGGCGTCGTCCACCACGATTCCCAGGACCAGGATCAAGGCCGCGATGGACACCTGATGGAGCTGGATCCCGATGGCGTTCATCACCCCGAGGGTGGTCAGCATCGTGGTGGGGATGGCCAGGGCCGCGATGATGGCGACCCGCATTGGCAGGAGCAGGATGGTCACCAGGATGACGCAGCCGATGGCGATGAGGAACTCGTGCCCCATGCCGGCGATGCGCTCCTCGACAACCTTGGGCTGGTTGGCGATGTAATCCATGTGCAGGTCCGGCGGAAGCAGGGGCCGCAGCCGTTCCAGGGCCTTGGACACCTTCTCCCCCATAACGACGATGTTGTTGCCCTTCTGCATTTCCACCGATATCAGCAAGGCCGGTTTGCCGTCGTAGCGGGTCATGAAGGTGGGGTCCTGGTAGCGGCGTTCGACCTGCGCCAGGTCGCCGATGTAGGTCGGCTGGCCCGCGGGCGAGAGCCCGACCATGGTCTTCCGGATCTCTTCCTCGGTATTGAAGAGCCCCGTGGTGTGCAGGGGGACCTGCTCCGCGTCGGTGCGCAGGCTGCCCGCGCTCTGGACCACGTTCCGTTCGCCGAGGGCCCCGGCCACCTTCCGTGGATCGGTGAAGTACTGGCTCATGCGCTCCATGCTGCTGGTCACCCAGATCTGCTCGGTCTGGTTGCCGTAGACAGCGATCTTGCCCACTTCCGGCACGGTGCGCAGGGTGTCCTTGATCGTGTCCACGTAGTCCTGCAGCTCGCGGTAACCGTAGCGGTCGCCGCTCACCGCCACCAGCATGGCCACCGTGTCGCCAAAGTCGGAATCCACCACCGGGCCCTGCACCTGGGGCGGCAGTTCCGTCGCCTTCACCAGGAGCATCTCATTGCGGAGCTTGGCCCAGAAGACATCGGGGTTCTTGACGTTGTTCTCCAGTTCGACGTTGATGACCACCAGGCCCGGGCGGCTGGTGGAGTAGGTCTTGTTCTTGCGCACCTCCTGGAACTTGAAGATGTGGGCTTCCAGGGTCTTGGTGACCTGCTTCTCCACCTGTTCGGAGGTGGCCCCGGGATAGGCCGCGGCGACGATGCCGGTGCGGATGGTGATGGCAGGGTCCTCGGTGCGGGGCATGCCCATGAGGGCCTTCAATCCCACCAGGACCGTCATGATGGCGATGATGGCCGTCAGGGTGGGATACCGCAGACAGGCCTTGATGAGTCCGTTCATGTCTATTTCCTCTCCTGGGACAGTTCTGCGCCCATGCCGTTGCGCAGCATGTTCTGGCCGGCCACCACGATGGATTCCTGGCCCTGCAGCCCGGACCTGATCTGGACATTTCGTCCGTAGAAGGACCCGATTTCCACTCGTTTGCTATAGACCCTCTGCTGGTCGGGGAAGTACTGGAACACCAGGGGGGCGCCCTGGGGATCCCGCACGATGGCTTCGGCGGGCACTGTGAGCATGTCCAGGCGCTGCGACCCGGTGATGGAGACTTCGGCGACCATGCCGACCTTGAGCTCCCGTTGCGGATTGGCCACGCTGACGCGGGCCATGTAAGTGCGCGACGCGGGATCGGCGGAGATGTTCACCACCCGCACGCTGCCCTGGAAGGTCCGTCCGGGCCAGGCGGGGATCGTGACCGTGGCCGCCTGGCCCACCTTCACCAGCCTCACATCGGTTTCGGGGATGCCGACGTTCACTTCGATGGGATCCATCTGGGCGAT
>Ga0182014_10007082_pt1 | contig 11828 bp, 6 predicted proteins | sample 612S2DmetaG_FD_120489 | JGI IMG/M metagenome (GOLD analysis project Ga0182014, IMG submission 120489) | Permafrost microbial communities from Stordalen Mire, Sweden - 612S2D metaG | ecosystem: Environmental > Terrestrial > Soil > Wetlands > Permafrost | place: Sweden: Stordalen | collected... | reverse complement strand
TTAACGATACCTATGCCTCGTGGAATGTAACTTGGGCCGGTGACAACATGGGCGTGAACCCCGGGCCAGATTACGATGTCGAGTTTGGTTACGACCTGACCTCGAGCCCCAGCGTCAACGGCACCATACCGTTTCCGCCCAACGGCTCGCAGTACGCCCTTCGGGTGACTTCCAACAAGGGCCTGGGCAACGCCTCGGGCGTCAATATCTTTCCGACCAACGTCACCTTCAGCGGCGATTATGCCATCCGGTTCAACATGAACGCCATCCAGTGCGGCAATACGGGCTCTGCGACTGAAGGCGCGCTCTTCGGCATGAACCACGCCGGCATCTACACCAACTGGTGGTCCGGCAGCGGCGTCCCCAGCTATCCTAACAATGATACCAGCTATAATTGGGAGTCCGATGGCATCTGGGCCTGGATGGATTCCGACACGGGCGGCGCTGGGGCCGGCGACTACATCCTCTACACCGGCAACGGCGGAAAACTGCCCAATACCGGCTGGATGTATCTGCAAAGCGGGCTTTTCTATCCCACCTTCGCGAACAACTTCAAGAATCCAGCCCCCTACACGACTGTTTCTGCCTACGGTTCTGGCCTCCCTGCCAATCAAAGTCCGATTAACGCTACTCCGGCTACCGCGAACACCTGGTCGGATGTCGAACTCAAGCAGGTTGGGAGCAATGTGACGTTCTCGATCAACAAGATACCTATCTTTACCTATCAAAACACGAACAGCTTCACCAGCGGCACCCTCATGTTCGGGTACAATGACCCGTTCGACTCCCTGGGTTCTTCTGACGGAGCCGCGTACTTCTCCAACCTGCGGGTGGTGCGGCTCGGCCCGCTCGACATTACCGGCTTCGCACTCAGCGGCGGGAACGTGGTGATCAACTTCACCAGCACTGACGGCGACGACACGACCGCGTCCTTCACCGTGCAGAGTGCTGTTTTGGTGACCGGGCCGTACGCCAACGTAAGTCCGGCGGCGGTCATTACGCAACTCGGCACCGGTGCGTTCCAGGCCGTGGCTGCGCAGACCGGCCCCACGCTGTTCTACCGCATCAAGCACAACTAACCGCGCCCGGCTCAGCCCCCTTAGACCGGGGCATCCGCGCGTTGCGGATGCCCCGGTTCGGCTGACCGATCGGAAAGCCGTGGACTCTTGTACTGGCGGACGTACATTGGCGTAGTGACAATTTGGCGTTAAGTGGGTTTATTGTTATGTCGAGACTCTCGAATTCCTCGTGGCGGAAGGGCTTCACCCTGATCGAACTGCTGGTTGTCATTGCGATCATTGCCATCCTGGCGGCCTTGCTGCTGCCCGCTCTGGCCAAGGCCAAGGCCAAAGCCCAGGAGATCCGGTGCGTGAGCAATCTGAAGCAACTCCAGCTCGGTTGGGTGGTGTATGCCGGAGACTTCAATGATGTCATGATTCCCAATGCGCCCTTGGGCTACGGCTCCAACACCTGGTGCAACGGCACGGCGGAGAATTGGCAAACTTCCGACGCGAACACCAACCGCAGCTATTACGTCAACTCCATCATGGGGCCTTACATGGTCAACCAGCTCGGGGTGTATAAATGTCCCGCGGACATCATTCCTTCGGACAACGGCCAGCGCATCCGCAGTTACTCCATGAACAGCCAGATGGGCAACGCCGATCCCACGGTGGCGGCGCTGACCAGCAGGTACAACGCCGGTTACCACGCTTACGTCAAGGTCAGCGAGTTAACCGGCAGCCTTGGGCCGGCTTCGGCCTTGGTGTTCTGCGAGGAGAACATGTGCAGTCTGAATGACGGCTATCTGCAGGTGAACGATGGCACTCCGATATGGCCCGATGTGCCGGGCTCCTACCACGTCTGGAACTGCGGCATTTCGTTTGCGGATGGCCACGTCGAGATGCACAAGTGGACCACCCCCGCCCTCAAGATACCCGCCGTTTACGGGTCCTACCAAACCGACGTTTACCCCAATCCGGGCGGCATCAACAACGCGGATTACGTCTGGTGGAAGCTGCACACCGCGGCGCCCTTGTGAATTAGGCTGTCAATGCATCAGCCGGAGCCTAAGTTGCTGCGGCAATCGGGTTTTAGAGGGAGCGATGGCGGCGCCTTGCTAAATGTCTCTCTGTTGCTGCTATTAAGCCTAACCAAATAATTCGCCACCTCCCGTTGCAAATGCTGGCCGGCTTTCTCGCCGCTTCCCAAACGGTGCTGGCCGCGCCGGTGGATGTCTATATCCTGACCGGGCAATCCAACTCCGCCGGCACCACCAGCTTGGAAACCAGCTACACTCCCGGAACTGATCCCGCGGACGCAGTCATTCACATCTTCTGGGCGAATGTCCATGGCGGCCCCGGCACTTACCCGCCCGTTCCCTTTGGCACCTCGGCCAACCTTTTCAAACCGTTTCAGATGCAGCAGGGCGGTGACGGCAGCCCCTATTTCTGGGGGCCGGAGTTCGGGTTCGCCCGCACGCTCTACGCTGGCGGGCGCACCAACTTCGTCATCATCAAAGCCAGCAACGACGGCGGCGGTAATACGTTGTGGGACAAGACTACCTTCGAAACCAACCAGGCCGCCGGCCCGATGTGGGGTCACGTCAGCAATACCGTCCACACCGCCTTGGGAGTGCTGGCGGCGTCGGGGCAAAGCTTCAATGTGCGCGGCTTGCTCTACATCCAGGGCGAGGGCAATAGCACCACCGAGGACCTCATCGCCGGTTCCCGCTTTAGCCAACTCTACTCCAATCTGATGGCGGCAATCAACTCCACCTATCCCGGCACCGCTACGGGCATGTGCGCGGTCATCGGTGAAATAGGCGCGAGCCAGATCGATGCTCAAAACCAGATCACCACGACGCAGCAGGTGGCCGTGGCCTATTCAAACAACGCCATTGCCTTCGTCGGCACACGAGATCAGCCGCTCAAGAGCGACAATCTCCACTTCCCGAAGTCCGCCAAGCTGGAAATCGGCCGCCGCATGGCCAACTGCTTTCTCGGGCGGCCTACCATCGTGAGCGTCGGCTTCGATGCGGTGACTAATGTGATTGACGCCACCTCGCTCATCTTTGAGCGCTATGTGCCGGATACCAACGGCCTGGCGGGCGGCGTCAATCTCGATGTGCCGGACCCTTTCACCGGCTTTGGAGACGGTGCGAACGGCCAGCCGCGCGCCGGGCTGCTGGTCAGCGGCTCCGCCGGGAGCGTGGTCTTTGCTGACTACTACGGCACCAACGTCACCTCGGACATCGCCTGCGGGCAGTATAATTTTGCCAGCAATGGCTTCCCAGCCGATTGGGCTGATTCGGGCACGTCGGTGTCCTTTACCTTCGCAGATCCCACGAACCAGACTTCCAGCGCACTGGTGTCTGCGGTCGCGTTTGAGATCGTTTCCCCCAGCATGAGTAACAATGTCACGGTGTCCATTGCTGACGGGCGCGGGGACGCGCTCTACAACTCGGGCGTGATTACCAATGGCCGTTTCGGCTTCGAGGCGCACGCGGCGTTCAGCAAGGTGGTCACCTCGGCGGTCGCGTACGTCACCCTCCAGGGGGCCACCAACGTCCTGTGGACCATCGGCCACATCACCGACGGCGGCGTGCCCGACATGACCTGGAACGGCTGGCGCATCCCTTCGGGCTACGAGCGTTGGAGCTTCCAGATTGCCGACCCGACCCAGCGCGGAGCCAACGCTGACCCTGACGGCGATGGCGCGCTTAATTTGCTCGAATACGCAATGGGCACCAACCCCACGAACAGATTCTCGGTTGCGCGTCTGGCAGGGGGATGGACCAATGGCGGCTTTGCAGTCTGGTTTCAGCGCTCCGCGGCGGCGGATCTCACCTGGTATGTGGAAGGGACAGCGGACCTGTCCACCCCTGCGTCCTGGAACACCCTCGCCATCAAGCAGGACGGCCAGCCGTGGTCGGGGCCAGCGGCAGTGGAGGAAACCGACAACGGGTCACTCATCCAGGTGCTGGTGCGTGACCCTGACTCGTCAGCGACGCAGCACTACCTGCGCCTGCGCGTGACTTCGGGCTACGAGCAGTGGAGCTACCAGATTGCCGACCCGACGCAACGGGGCGACACCGCTGACCCCGACGGCGATGGCGCGCCTAACCTGCTCGAATATGCGATGGGCACGGACCCCACGGACAAGGGCTCGGTCGCGCGCTTGGAAGGGGTGTGGACCAATGGCGGCTTTGCGGTCCAGTTTCCGCGCGCGAATGCGGATGATATTACTTGGCTGGTGGAAGGGACAGCGGAGCTGACGGCACCTGTTCCCTGGGCCACCATCGCCGTCAAGCATGGCGGCCAGCCATGGTCGGGGTCGGCGGCGGTGGAGGAAACGGATAATGGGTCGGGATCGCTTGTGCTGGTACACGATCCGAATTCGAGCGCGAAGCAGCGCTACCTTCGCCTGCAGGTAACTCGTCCCTGACTGTTTCGGGCGGCTCAGCTTCTGAGCGGGCCGCCGTCCCCGTCCGTGGTGTTCAACGTGAAGGCAACCTTGACATCCATCGCCGCCAGGGCATCGCCGGCGACAACTGCCAAAATGGGGAACCAGACTGCTGCTGTGAGGAAGAACGCCCAAGCTGATCGCCGGCAGGAACCCTGGCGGACCAGCAATGGGGGAGCGATCGCCACTTGGTTGGCTGCCTGCAACGCATTCACACTTCTACGCCGAGTCTTAGGCGCAAGACCAAGCCCGTCAAAGGCAAAAGTGCGCCAGAATCCACTTACCGCATGGTCTGGAAGGCTTCTCGGCCAGCGAGCGGATGCCTCCACTTGAGAGCGGCTGGCGGGTGAATCTAAAACCCCCTCACACAACGAAACCCGAAACCGTCGCTGGCGTACGTCGGGACGTTGCAGGCGCGAGCCGCGCACCGGGCGGCGACGGCGATGTCGCCCCACGACCCGCCCCGCAACACACGGTAGGTGCCCGGCTCCGCGCCTCTGGGATCAGTGCCCGGGGACGAACGGTAGTACGCGCTGTCATACCAGTCCCAGCACCACTCCCACACATTGCCCGCCATGTCATACAGCCCATACCCGTTCGGCGGAAAGGACCCCACCGGGCTGGTGTAAGGAAAGGCTCCGTTGCTGAAAGCCGGGTTGTACGTGTTGGTGGGATTCACATCATAGCTGCAATAAGTCGGATAGGCGTAGTAGTTGGCACGGCTCCAGGTAATGGTGTTGGCATCCGGCCAGGGGAACCGATGACCCGCCACCCCGCCCCGCGCCGCCTTCTCCCACTCGGCCTCCGTCGGCAAACGATAGCCGGCGCTCCAGTTCACCGAGGCGCTGGCGACATCAACCTGGCCAGTGCGATACACCACCGTCTGCGCCGCGTCGGTGTAGTACGCCGGCACCCGCCCTTCCTTCTCGGACCGCGCGTTGCACCACTTCACCATGTCATACCAGTCTATGGACTCCACCGGATGGTCCGCCGCCTTGCCGGAACCCGCATGGTCAAAGCCATAGCCGTGGTTGGTCGCCCATTGAAAGACGCTGGTCCAGAGCGCGCAGGTGACCAGGTTCGTGTCCATGTAACACGCGCTCACATTGACCGTGTGCAGTGGCAAGGCGTCGCTCTCGCCATCAAGCGGGTCGCCCATAGTGAAGCTGCCGGCCGGGATGATCACCCCGTCGCTGAGCGCCGGCGGTCCCATCACGCGGTAGAACCGCTGGGCGGCGGCGGGTGCGGCCACATCCACAAAGGAATAAGGGCTTTGCGCCACCAGCACGTTGGTCAGCGCCACCCAGTTGGGCTGGCTCAGGTTGGCGCAGCATTGGATTTGGTTAGTCACCCCGAGATCGCTCTGGATCGCCAGCCGGGGAACCAGGGCGATGTTGGTGATTATCTGTGTCACTCCCACCGTCATCCCCATCGCACAACGAAACCCGAAGTTGTTGTTGGTGGCCGTCGGGTCTTGGGAGTCGCGATTCGCGCACCGGGACCAGTAAGCGTAGCCGCCCCACGAACCGCCGCGCATCACACGCAGGCTGAGGGGGCTGGAATCCGGACCGAGCGGGTCCGTTCCCGGCGACCAATAGTAATATCCATAGTCGTACCAATCCCAGCACCACTCCGTCACATTTCCCGCCATGTCGCATAGCCCATAGCCATTCGCTGCAAACGAGCCCACCGGGCTGGTATAGGGAGGGTCTCCGCTGGCAAAAGCCGGATTCCAGCCGTCGCCGGGACTCACATCGTAGCTCAATCCAGCCGGGTAAGCGTAATAGTTCGCCCGGCTCCAGTCTATGGTGTCGGCATCCGGCCACGGGAACCGATGCCCCGCCACCCCGCCCCGCGCCGCCTTCTCCCACTCCGCTTCCGTCGGCAAACGATAACCCCCGGTCCAGTTCACGCAGTTGGTGCCCAAATCAAGGTCGCCGCTGCGATAGACCGTCGTCAGGCTCCCGTCGGTATAGTAGCAAGGCGTCCAACCCTCCATCTCCGATCGCGCGTTGCACCACTTCACCACATCATACCAGCCGACCGTCTGGACGGGATGGTTGGCCGCTCTGCCGGAACCGGGATTGTCAAAACTATAACCGTTGCTGGTTGCCCATTGATACACCTGCTGCCAGAGCGCACAGCTTACCAGGTTCGTGTCCAGGCAGAACGCGCTCACCGTGACCGTGTTGGTAGGCGCGTCGCCGTCCGCATTGTCGTCATTGGCGTCGCCCAGGATGAAGCTGCCGGCGGGGATAAGCGCCATGCCGCTCGGGGACGCACTGTCTGTCTGAAGCGACACCATGCGGTAAACGCGCGGTGGCGCTACGGGCGCCCCCGCATCAACAAACCAACTCGGACTCTGCGTCACCACCAGGTTGGTGAGCACCACCCAGTCATCCTCGCTCAGATTGGCGCAGTATTGGATTTGATTGGTGACGCCAAGGCGGCTTTGAATGGTTAGGCGCGGGACCAGGGTGGTGTTGGTGATGACCACGGCCCCCTGCGCGGCCAGGCCGGCCCCGAGCGCCAGGGCGCACAGGCTGAGTTTCATAGGGGGGGTGGTTGGTTCAAGGATTTCCTTTCCAGCGCGCCGCATCGAACTGCCGCCGGCCGCCCCACTCCCGGCAAGCGGGACTGACAGGGCCTTGCTCCGTTGAGGCTTCGGCCCGGTATGACAGTTGATTGCTCGGCGCACTCACTCTTTGTGTTAGCGGTTATTATACGGGGCGCGAGCCGGGACGCAAGATAAAAGTGGCAGATAAAAGTGGCGGCAGGGAAAGGGTTGCCTCACTTCAAGGCCGGAATTTGCTTTTTGACGCTGCGCCCGGCATTTCGCACGCTGCGCGGATAATGAAAGCCGCAGAGAAAGCTCTCCTCATCGCTGGCGCTTTAGCCGCCGCAGTCATTCACAGCCCGGCGGAGGCGCTGAAAGCGACGCTGACCGTTTCCTCCCGACCGCTGCACGCCGGACGCGTCAGCCCGATGCTCTTCGGCAATTTCATGGAGTTGCTCGATGATCTGGCGCCGTCCATGTGGGCGGAAATGTTGAACGACCGTTCCTTCGCAGGGGTCACGCAACGGGCCAATTGGGCTTATGGCGATGGCGCGCTGAATATCTGCGACCGCGAATGGGAGAAGAATGAGACCTGGACTTACGACACCGCCCGTCCCTTCAACGGCGCGCGCAGCGCCCGGCTCACCGCGACCCGCCGCCAACCCGCCCTCCTGACGCAGTCCGGCCTCGCCGTGAAGCGGGCGGCCCGCTACGGCTTCGCCGGTTATTTCCGCGCGGACAATCCCTCGCTGGTGGCTACAGTGAGGCTAAAGGTCCAACTCCCCGACGGCAGTTGGATGACGCTGGCCTCGGCAAAACTTCCGCGGCTTTCGCAAGATTGGCGCAAGTATTCCCTCCCGCTGGTGTCTGCCGGCCAAAGTGATCGCGTCGTGTTTGAGGTGCGCGTCCAAGGCCAAGGCTGCCTATGGGCGGACAAGCTCTCGCTGTTGCCCGCCAACCATCGGAACGGCTGGCGGCCTGATGTAATCGAGGCCATCAAAGACATGCGCCCGGCGGTCGTCCGGTGGGGCGGCAGCGTGTGCGACCCTGGCGAATATCGCTGGAAGAACGGGATTGGCGACCGCGATGCGCGCACGCCGTTTCCGAACAAGGTCTGGGGGCGAATTGACTCCAACGACGTGGGCATAGATGAGTTTTGCCAGTTCTGCGAACTGGTCGAAGCCCAACCGCTGGTTTGCCTGAGCTTTTCCGACGGGCCGCAGAGCGCCGCTGATCTGGTCGAGTATTGCAACGGGGACGCCAACACCGTCTGGGGCGCCAAACGGGCCGCCAACGGGCATCCCGCGCCCTATCGCGTGAAGTATTGGCAGATCGGAAATGAAATCAGCGGCGACAGCGAAGATTACCTGGGGCAGTTTGCAGCGTTCGCTCAAAAGATGAAGCAGGCCGACCCCGCCATTCTGTTGCTCGCCTCGTTTCCCTCGCAGAAATTGCTGGATCGGGCGGGCAGGGACATCGCTTACCTCGGCCCGCATCATTACACGCCGGACTTCGCGGCTTGCGATCGTGACTTCAACCATCTGGCGGACATGATCCGCGCCACGCCGGGTTGCGGGCACATCAAGATGGCGGTCACGGAATGGAATGTCAGCGGGGGCAGTTGGGGAGTGATGCGCGCCAAGTTTCAGACGCTCGAAACCGCGCTGCTCAACGCCCGCTATCTCAATCTGCTCATGCGCCATTCGGACAAAGTCGAACTGGCCTGTCGCTCGAACATGGCCAACAGTCTCGGCAGCGGCATCATCGAGACCACGCCGTCCGGCTTGCTCAAGCGCCCCAGTTTCTACGCGATGCGGCTTTACGCTCATCACGCCAAGCCCGTCCCTTGGCAAGTGGAATCACCGACCGAGGGCTTGGACGTGTTCGTCGGCGGCTCGGAAGACCAGCAGACGGCAGTCGTTTTCGCCGTCAACTCCCGAACCGAGCCGGTGGCATGTTCGGTTGGTTTTGATGGCTGGCACGGGGCAGCCCGCCTGGTGAGCGCCGAGGCGCTGTGCGACACGCTCGACGCCCGGGAACCGGATGTGATGAATCATTGGAACGCGCCCGACCGCGTGAGAATCATTCCGCTCTCCCCGGCGGAGAACAAGCTTGTCCTGCCGGCCCTATCCGCCACCGCCATCGAATGCAAAGCTCCCTAACCGTGGGCAAGCGTCCGGGGGTCAACTGTTCCCTTGACCTGGCTCGGCCAGGATCTGTTTGCAGATTTCGTCGCGCAGATAATTCAGCAACTTCTGCGGACTCAGGCCGCGTCTTTTCGTCTCGATCCTGGCCCAGTGCAACAACGGCCAGAGTTGGTAAATGGGCATGCCGTGGGAACTGAGTGCCAGCGTGGTGCCGCAGGGGCAGTTGGAGTACGTCAAGGTCCCCATTTGCCGCAAGGGGGCCCAATCACCCAATTCCGCATCGTAGGGCATGGCCGGCCCGAGATGTTCGGTGGTCAGCACGTACTCCCGGAGTGTGGCAAAACGGCGATGACAACTGGGGCAGACCTTGGGGAAAAGGCCTTCCAGGTGTGCGCGCATGATACGGACGACATCAGCTTCGGTCATCGAGGGTGCGGGTGTTCCCCAAAATAAACGGCAACGCGTCCAGCCGGTTGCTTCAAGGAGGCAAGCCTGGTTGAGGGGAATGTCGGCATCCCGTCCACGCTGGCAGATAGAGGACATGAATGTTGGCGGACGTGCAAGGAAGTTGCCAGGGCCAGCAGCGGATGCGTATTCACAAACCAACCTCTAACGCTCAAGCCCGCGGAACGCAAGTCGCACGCAAAGCTTCACCGCAAGCTGGAGGCCGATTTCGGCGAGCACTTGTTGGCAGTGCATAACACCACCGTCGCACCACGCCTGAGGGTCGCTTCAGAGGGGCTTCTGTCCAGGCTTCAGATACGCGGCTGGAACACGCGCGCTTCAAATGTTCCCACCTTCTCAACCAGCGAGGCAAGGATGCCTGCGCTTCACCACTTTGTCACTGGCGCCGGTTGTTTCCACTTCGCCCTTGAATCGCGTCCGGAACTGCCCCATTCTGCGGGCCTTATGAGATTATTCACTATCCTCGCCGCCGCGCTCTGCCTAACCGCTACAGTCATCCAAAGCCGCGCCGCCGAAACAAACACCATCCCCCTCATCATCGGAGCGGCGCAAGCCGCTACCAATATCGGCCAACAGGTCACCATCACCGGCGTCGTGGCCCAGGTCAGCTTCCGGCCCACCCTCGTCTTCCTTAACTTCGACAAGCGCTACCCCGACAGCCCGTTCACGGCCATCGTGCGCAACACCTACACCAATGAGTTCGAGCAGTTGTCCACGCTCAAAGGCAAGTCCGTGTCCGTGAACGGGACGGTCATCAAATACAACGGCAAGCCGGAGATCGAACTGACCAACAAGGCCCAGCTCAAGACTCTGGGCGGCACGAAATAGTCACCACCGGCCGTGGCCGGACGGCGGGCCGCAACGCTTCCGGGCCGCCACGCCGGACCCGTCTTTGCATCCCGCTTGTCGGCCGCACCGGGCGCTCTCCCATGCTAAGGCTGCACACCAGTAACCGCCTGGAAACGCTGGCTGAGCACCTGGCGGAAACCCTGCGCAGGCCCCTGCGGTCTCCGCTCCAGCCGGAGGTGGTCGTGGTGCAGAGCCAGGGCATGGCCCGCTGGCTCAAGCTGGAACTGGCCGGGCGGCAGGGCGTGTGCGCCAACTGCTCTTTCCCATTCCCCAAGGCTTTTTGCGCGGAGGTCTTGGCCGGGGATGCGGCAAACCCAGACGGCGGGTCGGTGCTCGACCGCGAGGTGATGCTTTGGGAGATTCTGAGGCTGCTGCCGGAGCTGCTGTCCCAGCCGGAATTCAGCCCGCTGCAAGGCTATCTGGCGGACCCGGCAGATGTCCGCAAGCGCTTCCAGCTCTCCGCGCAGGTGGCCAACCTGTTCGACCAGTACCTGGTCTTCCGGCCGGACCTGATCCTGGCGTGGGATCAGGGCCTTCCGGCCACTGCGGCTCTCAAAGACAGCCCGCATGAGGTTTGGCAGGCGGCGCTCTGGCGGCGGCTGCGTCAAGAGCAGCCGGGGCAGCATCTGGCAGCGCTCTGGAAGGGCTTTGGCGAACAGGCCGCCCGGCCTGACTTCAAGCCCCTGGACGTTCCTGAGCGGATTTCCATCTTCGGCATCTCGGCTCTGCCCCCATCGTATCTTCAAATCTTCTGCGCGCTGGGCAGCCGCATTGATGTCCATTTGTTCCTGCTCCAGCCCTCGAAAGAATACTGGGGCCAGATCGTCAACGCGCGCGAGTCGGAACGGCTGCTCAAGGCCGCCCGGAAAGGGGACGCCGCCGCCCCTGAACTCCACCTTGAGGCGGGCAACCGCCTGCTGGCCTCGATGGGCCACCTGGGTCGCGACTTCCTGAACCTGGTGCTTGACGCCGGTGACTGGGATGAGGACCGAGCCTTCTCAGAGCCGCCCGAGGCAGACCTGCTTCAGCATATCCAGGCGGACCTCTTTCACCTGCGGGACCGGGGGCGGGAGGACTGCCCGAGGCTTCCCATAGATCCAGCGGATGCTTCGCTGCGGGTGCACTCCTGCCACAGCCCGTTGCGCGAGGTAGAAGTCCTCTACGACCACTTGCTCGACTGGTTTCAGCGCAATCCTAAGCTGGCGCCCCGCGACGTGCTGGTGATGACGCCGGATATCGAGGCTTACGCGCCGTTTGTCCAGGCGGTGTTCGACTCGCCGGAGGAGCCGGGCAAACGGGTCCCGTTCAGTGTGGCCGACCGAGACATTTGCAGTGCCAGCCAGGTC
>Ga0182014_10007081_pt1 | contig 11828 bp, 7 predicted proteins | sample 612S2DmetaG_FD_120489 | JGI IMG/M metagenome (GOLD analysis project Ga0182014, IMG submission 120489) | Permafrost microbial communities from Stordalen Mire, Sweden - 612S2D metaG | ecosystem: Environmental > Terrestrial > Soil > Wetlands > Permafrost | place: Sweden: Stordalen | collected... | reverse complement strand
CTGGGTAGCGAAGTTCGGTTGTGATAACCGCTGAATGCATATAAGCGGGAAGCACGCTCCAAGATGAGATCTCCCTGAAGGGCCCAGAAAGACCATCTGGTTGATAGGCTGGATGTGGAAGTGCAGCAATGCATGTAGCTTACCAGTACTAATCGCCCGTTCGGCTTGTCCATAGAATTAACTCCGCGCAGTTATGTGGATGCTCTTCTAACAAGCCTTGTAAGACCAATCAATTTTGTTGCAAATCTGTGAATCACAGAAGACTTTTGGCGCCAGATTGCAGTCGCGTTCCTATGGGCCTCCGGGAGAAACCATCCGGAACAAAATAGATGCCGCGGTAGGCTGCGGGCAACCACCCGCCAAGCGCCTTCAAGTTTGCCGGTGACGATACTGCGAGGGATCACCCGTTCCCATCCCGAACACGGAAGTTAAGCCTCGCTGGGCCGATGGTACTGCACGGGTGACTGTGTGGGAGATTAGGTAATCGCCGGCAATAATTTTAAACAGAAAGGTCATGCCTCTAGGGCATGGCCTTTTTCTATTGCGGATAAGTTGATGGAACCAAGATAAACCAGTTTACAGAACCTTTCCGCTAGCCGATCGCTGAATTGAGCGCCGGGCGCATCTTCCATCTCTTTCGCACATCCAACAGAAGCGCCGATTTCGGCCATCCTGGGAGGTCTTCCGGGAATCTCTTTCATGGGGAACTTATTCTATGCCTTCTCTGTTGGATCCTATCCAGATCGGTGACATGAAATTGAAAAACCGGGTCATTATGGCCCCGCTTACTCGTTTGCGGGGGACTGCCGACTATGTTCCCACTCCGCTCATGGTGGAGTACTACACACAGCGTGCGGGTGCCGGACTCATCCTCTCCGAGGGGATTCCCGTCGTTCCGCAGGGGGTGGGTTACGCGCATGTGCCGGGCCTCTGGTCCTCGCAGCAGGTCGAGGCCTGGAAACCGGTGACCGGATCCGTACATCGCGCCGGCGGGCGCATATTTGCGCAGCTTTGGCACGTGGGGCGTATCTCGCACCCTTCCTTTTTGCACGGGGAGCTTCCGGTTGCTCCCAGCGCGATTCAGCCTGCAGGCCATGTAAGCCTGGTGCGCCCTGCTACGGAGTACGTGACGCCTCGAGCGCTCGATAAATCGGAGCTTCCGGGCATCGTCGAAGCTTTCCGCAAGGGGGCGGAGAACGCGAAACTGGCAGGCTTTGACGGCGTGGAAATACACGGCGCCAATGGCTACCTGCTCGACCAGTTTCTCCAGGACGGCTCCAATCATCGCACGGACGAATACGGCGGTTCGATCGAAAACCGGGCCCGGCTCATGCTCGAAGTCACCGACGCGGTGATCTCTGTCTGGGGGGCACAGCGCGTGGGCATGCATCTGGCGCCGCGCGGCGATACGCACGACATGCACGATTCGAATCCCGCAGCGACCTTCGGGTACGTGGCGCGCGAACTGGGCAGGCGCGGGATTGCCTTTCTTTGCGCGCGCGAGTTTTTCGGGCCTGACCGGCTGGGTCCGCGACTCAAGAAGCTGTTTGGCGGGGTCTATATTGCGAATGAGAAGTACACCCAGGCGCAGGCCGATCAGGTGATCGAGGCGGGCGAGGCGGATGCCGTGGCTTTTGGCCGGCTGTTTATCGCCAATCCCGATTTGCCAGCGCGCTTTCTGAGCAGCGCACCGCTGAACACGCCCGACCCGAGCACTTTTTTTGAGCCGGGCCCTCACGGTTACATCGACTATCCCGCTCTGAGCGCCTAGCGCAAGAATCGAAGGCTCACGCCAGAAGAGAGACCAAGGGTTTCACTTCTGGCGTGAGTCAAAATCATCTGGGAGGAAGCATGAACGAAACCGTTCGCCTACTGCAGGCTCATCACAGCAGCCGCAGCTATAAAAGTGATCCGATCCCCGAGGAAATTCTGGACGCCATTATCGAGTCCGCGCATCGGGCTCCCACTTCGAGCAACAGCCAGCAGATTTCGCTCGTGGTGGTGCGCGACGCCGCCAGCCGCGCGCGCATCGCAGAAATTGCCGGCGGTCAGCCGTGGATTGCGCAGGCTCCGGTGTTTATCGCGGTGGTCGCGGACTTCTATAAAACCGGCCTGGGCGTCGAGAAGGCCGGCGCCGAGCAGGTCTTCCAGCGCAGCCTGGAGGCGATCATCTCCGCGGTGAGCGACGCGGGAATCGCGATGGCGACGCTGATGACCGCGGCGCGCGCCCTCGGCCTCGGGATCGTCCCCATCGGCGGAATTCGCCGCGACTCGCAGGCGATGATCGATCTGCTGGAATTGCCGCGGGAGACTTTTCCCGTGGGCGGGGTCGTGCTTGGCTACGTGGCTGAAGAGGCGACGCAGAAGCCGAGATTGCCGATCAGCAGCTTCCGCCACGAGGAAAAATATCATCCGGAAGTGCTGAAGCCGGCCATCGACGCCTATGACCTGACCATCCAGGAGTATTGGCGGAAAATTGGGCGCACCGACGGGCTGGCATGGTCGGCGAACATGGCGCAGAACTATAGCTCCTTTTCCCGCTATCTTAAGGCGGTTGCTCAAAGACAGGGCTTTACGATCGAGGTTTGACGGCTTGCGGAAAAAATGATCGGGTGATCCGATTCCACTCGCGGTGACGCCGGGTCAGGCTGCTTAGAACCGATGGCCAACATTCTCCCGGTGATATTCTTTGGGGGTGCTGAGCCGCTTTTTCCCCGGAGTTATTTTCTTGCTGCTGGTGGCGGGTGCTGCCGCTCAGCATCCTCTTGTGAGCCCTGTTTCGGCCGCCGGTTCTTCGTCCGCGCGGGGAATGGTGATCTCCGAGATCGGCAGGGGCAGCGCGGAAATAGCCGGCGCATGGCAGTTTCGCGAGGGCGACGATCCGCATTGGGCGCTTCCCTCCTACGATGACTCCGCATGGCAATCTATTCGCGTGGATGCTCCCTGGGGCGAGCAGGGCCATCCTTCCTATGCGGGATTCGCCTGGTATCGCCGTCATCTGGAGATTCGCTCCGTTCCGGGCTCAATCGGCCAGTACCGGATTCTGATTCCGCACGCGGAAGACGCCTATGAGGTGTATTGGAACGGGAAACCGATGGGACGCTACGGGAAGCTGCCGCCTCATGCGTCGTGGTATTACAGCGACTTTCCACGTTCTTTTCCGCTCGCCGGCTCAGCCGAAGGTGTGCTCGCCATTCGAGTGTGGAAGGCTCCGCTCGATGCCTTTTCGACGGCTGAATCGGGTGGAATCTTCGAACCGCTCGTGGTGGGCGACGCGGACACCATCTCCCTGTACGAAAGCGCCATCACCTCGAACCGCGTGCAGCAGGATCTGTTCGACTATTCGCTGATTCTTCTGCGCGTCTTCATTGCGCTCCTGTGCGTGGTGTTGTGGAGCCGCAACCGCCGGGAGCAGCTTTTTCTTTGGGCTGGCTTGTTCACGGTCACGCCGGTAGTCCTGGAAATTCTGCAAAACCTCTTTTTCATTCCGTTTTCCTATGCGCTGGCACGGTGCATCAATCAGCCGGTCTATGTGCTGTCTAACATTTCGCTGTGGTTTCTTCTCGTCTGGCTGCTGCGGCTCAATGAGAACCGCCGCGTGGTGCGGTGGACCAGAACGCTGGCCAGCATGGCCCTGGCGGCCGGGGTTGCCGACGGACTTCTCGCCTACTTCTGGGGCTCGGCCACGGTCTGGATGCAAGGTGCGGACGCGGCGCTGGACGCCTTCATTCTTCTGGCGGAGCTGTTCCCTTTTGCGCTTATCGCCATCAGCCTGCGGCGCAAGCTGGACATTTCCCGCTGGGCAGTCGCGGTGTCCGCTTTCGTCTTGCAGTTGCTCAACACCATCGCGGACACCAGCGCCCTGGGTCAGCGCTTTACCCATTGGACGCTCTACTCCACCTTGATCGACAACTATCATTTCCAGATCCAGGGGGTTGTCTTCGGGCCTGAGAAAGTGACTTCGATCGCCCTGTTCGGCGCCATTCTCTATGCTGTCTATCGCTACATTCTGGAGCAGCAGGCGCGTCGAACCGCGCTCGAACAGGAGATGCAGAGCGCGCGGGAGATTCAGCGGGTTCTGATTCCCGACGCGCTGCCGGCCCTGGAGGGGTACGCCGTGACCAGCGCTTACACGCCGGCTTTGGAAGTGGGCGGCGACTTCTTTCAGATCCTGGCCAACCCCGACGGATCGACCATTGTGGCTCTTGGCGATGTGAGCGGCAAGGGGCTGAAGGCCGCGATGAATGTCTCGATGATTGTGGGCGTTCTGCGCGCCGAGGCCGGATCGTCTTCCAGCCCTCAAGAGATCATGAGCGCGTTGAACCGCTGTCTCGTCGGCCGCATGCAGGGCGGGTTCGCCACGGGGATTGTCTTTCGTCTGGACCCGGATGGAACCGTCACGCTCGCTAACGCCGGGCATCTGCCGCCTTTTCTCAACGGCCAGGAGTATGAGCTGGAGCCTTCGCTGCCGCTGCGCCTTGTCAACTAGGCGGAGTACAGCGAGACCACCGTGCGCCTGCACACGGGAGATCAACTAAGCCTGTACACGGATGGTCTGTTGGAGGCCAGGAAGCCAAGCGGGGAGTTGTATGGCTTCGACCGGCTGCATACGCTGTTCGCAAGCCGTCCCACGGCCCAGCAGGCGAGCGAAGCCGCAATTCAGTTTGGGCAGGACGACGACATTACCGTGCTCACGCTCACCCGCCTGGCGGCTGGTGAGGAATCGACCACCTCGCTCAGCGCCCCGTGTCTTGCCCCCACTTCGGCGGATAGCTAGAGTCTTTTCGATTCCAGTGTGAATAGAACTCTGGGTGCCCTGTGAACAAAACTCTAGGCCTCCCATCCTTTGCGCACAGAACGCGCAATGGATGGGAGGCCGCAAATGTCCATCTCGACCGTAAACAGTTTGGTCGAAGCCGCTCCGGGTCTCTGACGGCTTGTTGTTGTACCCATTGTCGGTGCCCCAGGTTCCGATTTTGGGACCTGGGATCGTACGAACCCGAACTACGGAATCATTCTGTCGGGACCTGGAAATCTCCGCGCAATCTCTGAAAACAGCAGGTCAGGCTGACTTGGGAAAAGGCGCGGCCGAAGCTCGGGCCTCGGCCGCGCCCGCCAACTCTATCTTGTAACTCGGTAAGTGATCGACGCGGAAGACTCGTTCCCTGCCGCGTCGACCGCCGGAACAGTGAAGGTGAGCTGGCCTGCCTGCCGGGTGTCGACCTGGGTGGTCAATGTTCCGGTGTTGAGAGTGGAGCCCGGAGCATAGAAATTGTGGCCGCAAACCACCACGCCGGAAGTTGCATCCGTGCAAGCGTAGCTGGCCTTCACCACTTCGCCGGCCTCGTAAGTTCCCTGCGCGGAAGGCGCCGGCGTGAGCACCAGGCCTGAGACCACCGGCGCAACCGTGTCGACGTTGATTGGGTAGGTGTAGAAGCTGGTTGTCCAGCTTCCATTCGCCTGCTGAAAATTCAACTCCTCGGTGCCGGCGCAATCCTGCGCATAGTAGTGCAGCTGGTAGCGTCCGTCGGCGGGCAAGGTCACGGTCTGCACCTCGGGAATAAAATCCGGGGCGACCGGCGGGCCAGGATCGGCAGCCGTCGGAATCGGACAATCCGCCGAATTCAGAAGCTGAACGTCGGTCGGGATAGGTGTGCCGGGCGTGGGCACACTGCCGGCCGGAGAGATTCCGTAGGTGATGCTCTCAATGGGCGAAGGGATAAAGTTGTCCGCACCGGGCAGATGGGTTCCCTGCAGATTCGGCGGCTCGCTGAAGAACCTTACCTTGGCCGTCAGGCTGTTGATCCAGTGACCGAAGAATTCGCCTCTTACGAAAACGCTTGTGTAGTCTTCAGGCACCTGCGCAACGCTGATGAAGGTCGAGTTGGGATGGGTCGTCTGTCCGGAGCTGGAAAAACTGCCCGGTCCGGTAAAGCTGGTCAGCAAATTCTGCGGGCAAGGCAAATTCAGATACGATGCGGGGTCGAATGCGCATGGGCCGCCGGTCCATCCTTCGCTGGCCATCAGAAGGCCGAGACCTTCATGGAAAACGCGTCCGTCCCGGGTATGAATATCCTGCAGGCTGAAGGCCGGGCCGTCGAATACATCCTGGATGACTTCATTGCTGACGGTCGAGATCGGGCATTGCGCGCCGCTGGCCGTTGCGCCCGTGCCGGTCGTGCATTCCAGCGTGTAGAGCTTGCACGCCGGTTGGCCATTGGCCAGCATTTCACCGCTATGCACCAGGCAGATCGAGGTCGCAAAGGAGGTTTCCGGCGCCCAGACACTCTGGAATGCAGATGGATCAAGCGGCGAATCGCCGACCTGAGGATTGACTCCGTTGGGATTGATGGTGAGCGTATCGGCTGTATTGGCTGCGGTCAAATCGTATTCGAAGCCGACCATCTGGTTGGTGGTCGCGTTGAAAGTGAAATCCTGATTCAATTGCGCGGGCGTTGGGTTGCTCGAGGAAATTGTATTGCCAGAGATCAGCGCTGGTCCGGTCACCGCTCCCGGTGTGCAGTTCGTGTTCAGATACAAGGTGGAATTGGTGAAATAGCCGCCCTCGTCCACCAGTTGGATCTGGACCTGTTGCGAGCCCGCAACCAGCAGCGGAGCGATGGAGAGGGGAGCCACGCCGCCCGTCGAGACCAGCGTATCGGGGTCCACTCCGGTGAGGCTTCCCTGGCTGGCGGGATTCTGATACGCGGAGGTGAAGCAGTTCTGCGGAGAGCCGCCTCCCGATTCGACCACTCCGCTGGCGCAGACATTGACGGGGCTGCCGCCAGTGGTCAGATTGGTTACGGCGATGTAGTTATCCACCAGTACATTTCCCGCGCCGCCAGCGGAAGTGGGAGAGGAAGAGAGCACGGCCGTGACGGGCGACGCCGAGCAGGTCAGTTTCAATGTCGTGCTGTTGAAGATTACCTGGTTGGTACCATAGCCGGCCCCCTGCTGCGACACCCGCACGTTCACCGGGCCATACAGTTGAACGGAATTCTGCGCGAGCCCCTGCGGTGCGAATGCGATCAGGCAACTTGCGAACGAAAACATCAGCGAAAGGGAACTAAATTTCATTTGAGTCATGACCTCCTGGATTTCCGCGACGTTGCGGCGTCTTGCCGGAGAGTAAGAACCTTCGATCAATGTGCAGGGCCGGCGCTCCTCTGGATTGAACCGGCTTCGGAGTCTTGCTTTCCGCCAAAAGCATCTTGCAAAAACGCTGGAACGACTGCAAACGGATTCAGCTTCCTGCTATGGTTGATCGCGGGCGACGCTGACAGGAACCGGGGAAATGGGAAAGTGGTTGAAGGAGCGGGTTAGGGGTAACCCGAGGATGCAACTTCAGGTCAGTATGGCCATAGGGGACAAACAGTGTCAATCGAAAACTTGCGCGCAGAAGCGTTTTCGCCTTGCTGGCAGCGTACGGCTAGCGCACCGTAGTGGAGAAGCGCACAATCGTTCGCACCGGGTTCTTGGCAAGTGCAAGCGGTGCGCGCGCCATCGAGAGCAGGACCGGACTACCGGCCTGACTCCGCTGCTACTCAAGCCGAAGCGCGTGCTCCAGGCCGGCGCAAGCGGCACGCGATTCCACGCTGAAAAAATTGTTGCTCATTTTTCCACCACGGCTTCGTTTTTCTCTTGACACTTGTGAAAGTCGAATCTATACATTCATCAACTGCAATAACGATTGCAGGCTATCGACAACTTCGTCGAAAGGGAGAATAGGCAAATGGCAACCAAGAAGGCACCGGCCAAGAAAGCTCTCAAGAAGGCCGTAAAGAAGGTCGCGAAGAAGAAGTAGCGGCACCTCCAACCAAAAGGCAACACTGCGGGGGAACGCATCCAGCGTTCCCCCGCAGTGTCTTTGGGGAGAGGGATTACACTAGTACCTTGACTTGGTGAATTCGTAATTGAACCACAAGCGTTCGGGTGCCCCAGGTCTCGCTTTTGAGACCTGGGAAACGACGAAATTACGCGGTCAAAGTACTAAAGCAAATTTGCTTTTGGTGCAGAGCGGTTTTGAAGGGGCACGGCTTCAGCCGTGCCGTAAGCGCCGCAAGCCCCGCGGGCTTTAGCCCCCGAGGGAACGCTTCCGCCGCTTTACCGTGAGGAAATTTGTTTTAATACTCGCAAGGAACCGAAAGGAAAAACTGTGACACGCCGCCGCTGGATTGCCGAGCATTGGGACGAAGCCACCGCAACGCTGGTGGGCGCGCAGGCCGAACACATGACCCGCGTCTTGCGCGCGCAGCCGGGCATGGAAGCCGACGTGGTGGCAGGCGGCCACGTCTTTCATGCGCAGGTGGCCGCGGTCGCCGGCGACGAGGTCCGCTTCAATTTGATTGCTGAATTGGAGGCCGATCCCGCGTTGCCCGTTACGCTGGTCATGGCCGTCTACAAGTTCGATCACATGGAGTGGGCGATCGAGAAGGCCACAGAATTGGGAGTTGCCGCGGTGGCTCCGGTCATTGCGCGGCGGACCGAGAAGCATCTGGCCGAGGCGGCTGCCAAGCGCGTCCAGCGCTGGCGGCGCATCGTGCATGATGCGGCACAGCAGTCGCGGCGCTCCGACGTGCCGCTGATTCACGACCCGGTTCCGCTGGCGGTGCGTCTCCGTGAGGCTTCCGAAGCCACGCGCATTGTCCTGGCCGAGCAGGAGCGCACCACCACGCTGCGCCACGCGCTCGAAGAAGCCTTGGTTGCGGCCGAAGAAGAAACTCCCACGCTGGAGATTGCCATCGGTCCTGAAGGCGGGTGGGCGCCGGAGGAAGAGGCGCTGTTCGACGCCAATGGCTGGCGAACCGTCTCCCTTGGCCCGCGCATTCTGCGCGCTGAGACCGCGGCGATCGTCTCGCTGGCTGTGGTGGCTTCGTACCTGGAGTGATGCAGAAGCTTTTTGCAGCGCGTGGCAATCAAGACCCCGAGGCCAGAGCCAGGCGGTTTCCGCGAGTTTAATGAAAGAGCATCGGCTTTTCGGGATGCGGCCGTGGTACCAGGTCTTTGACCGCTTGATTTTTGTACCAACTTGGGTGCCCCAGGTCCCGATTTTGGGACCTGGGATTGACAATGGGAAAGAACCAACCCATGCGGTCAGAGAGCTGAAGCAAATTTGTTTTTGCTGTAATTCGGTTTTGAAAGGGAACGGCGCTTCAGCCGTAGCGTTTCGGAGCAACTAAACTCGCGGCTTTAGCTCCTGTTGGAACGGCCCGCGACCCACCAGACCGGTTATGAAACTGTCCCTGGAAAATTCGCTTCAAACAGGCTGACCGGCGCATCCAATTCACTCATCGGTCAGCTCAGTTCCGGTCATCGGCTCTGTCCAGCTCTTCGGGGCTATTGACGCAGAGCCGCGCAGAACGAAAATCGCAGCCTACCAGCCATGCACGTCGGCCGAGTCCTGCTGCGCCTTGGTTTGATCCTTCTTCTTGGCCTCTTCGCCCGGCGTCGGTGCCTTTGCGCCGCTCTTCTCATCGGACATGCGGGTCTTCTCGCCCTTCGTGGTGGGCTTCTTCTTCATCTTCTTCGCCGTATCGCCGGCCAGGCCCAACGGGGCGCTCTGCGTCTCGCGGTCGGCAACCTCGGGGGCATCCGGCGCGGCGGGCGCCATGGCGTCCACTTTCAGTTCCTTGCTTTCTTTGGTCTTGTGCTTCTTGGGCTGTCGGGCGCGCTCGCTGAAGCGCATCTTCTTCTCCGGCCCGGTACGGGTCTCCAGCGGATTGACCGGCTCCGGGCTTAAGCTGCTTTCCTGCTGCTGCCCCGCTCCCGCGTCCTCGATCGCAGCCTGCGGCGCACTGGGCAGAGTCTCTGTGGGCGACTGGCCATAACGGATCTTTTCCTTTTTGCCGGGCTTCATCGACGCTTCGCTGACGCGCTCCTGTTTCTTGCCCCTCTTTGACACGCCTCGCGCGTTATGCGTGCTCTCGCGGAAGCGGGTGCGCTCCACCTTCTTCTTCTTCTTGGGCGAGGGCGGCGTATACGCGCTGTAGATTGGCTTGGTCTCATTGGAACTGGCGCCGGTGTCGGAATAGCCGGGCTTGATGTCAATGAAGGCCTGTTCGCGCATGGTCGTCAAATAAGCGCGCATGGCCGGCTCCATCATCGACATATAGAAGGCATCCTCGACCTGCGGCTCCACATCCTTGAACGAGGGAACGCCGCCCGGGGTGTTTTTCTCCACCTTGAGGATGACGAAGCCCTGCCGGGTGCGGATCGGCTCGGTATACTGCCCTGCCTTGAGCGCGAAGGTACTGTCTTCCAGCACCTTCGCCAGGGCGCCGCGATGGAACTGGCCCAGGTCGCCGCCTTCTGCGGCCGTGGGACCGTCGCTGAAGGTGCGCGCCAGTTCTGCAAAGTTGCCGCCGGCGTTGAGCTTGGCCTCCAGTTCGCCGGCCTTGGACTTGGCCGCGGCCAGCGTTGCCGTATCCACCGGCTGCAGCTCGCCCGGTTCGGTGGCTGAAGGTGCCTGCGTTCCGGTGGAGACAAGAATCTCCGCCAGGGTCACGCTTTCCTGCTGAGCATAGTCCTTTTTGTGCGCTTCAAAGTATCGTTCCACATCGCCCGGCGTGAACTGAAGCTTCTGCCCAACCTCCTCGCGCATCACCTCCTGGGTGATGATCTGATTGCGGATGTTGGCCTTGAAGTCCTCAAACGAGATGCCCTGCTCCTTGGCCGCCTTTTCCAGGTCTTCCATGGTGGCCAGGTGGTATTGCTTGCGGACATCGTTCAACCGGTTGACCAGTTCGGTTTCGCCGGTGATGTCCAGTTCCTTGCCCTTGGAGAGCCAGAGCTGCTGATCGATGAGGTTGCGCAGCAGATTCTCGTGGGCCGCGGACATCTCCTGCATTGTGGCGCCGCGCTGCCGTTGCTCGTCGTCCAGTTCCTTCATCGCGCGGTCGTAGTCAGAGCCGGTGATGATCTGGTCGTTGACGCGGGCAATGATCTGCTCGATCGTAGTGCCGCCGTAGGGGCTCTGCTGCGCGGCGCAGTAGGTTGGCGTCAGGGCGAAAGCTGCGAGCAGCAGTGTGGAGAACACGAAAGCCGCGGGAATGCGAAAAATTCGAAGGGTCATAGGGTCAGGACACCGCAGGGAACCACGGATCGGCTACCTGTTGCATAGACGTCATTGTAAATGCCAGGAGAGCGGCGCGGCGATCCCGTAAAGCGATTGCCGCGCGATTCAGCTTGAATCCCGCCCGGATAGAAGACTGCGGCGGCTCGGCGGAAACAGTGGGCCGGCGCTGCCGCGGGCGGCCTGAGCTACCGGAACCTCCCCGCCAGCGTCCAATGGGGCAGTGCTATACTTTAGCCCTAAGACTGCCGTTTCAGGCTTGTTTTCCAGCCCTACCGCGACGCGGTCCGGAGGTTTTTCCCGCCTATGACTCCCCGCGCACGCCGCGCTCTCGTTTCCGTAGTCCTGTTTTTTGCTGTCTGCGCCGTCGTGGGCAGCGTTTTGCAGCGCAAGGTGGGGGCCCAGTCGTCTCAAGACCAGAGCCAACTGCGCGACAGTCTCCGCTCGTTCACCAGCGTCTATGCGCTGGTCGAGCAGAATTACGCCCAGCCCATCACCGGCGACAAGGCCGACGCGGCCCTCTACGACGGCGCGATTCCCGGCATGTTGCGCGTCCTCGACCCCCACTCGCACTTTTACGACCCCAAGGAATACGCCCGCATGCGCGAGGACCAGCGCGGCCACTACTTCGGCGTCGGCATGACCATCCAGCAGCAGGGCAACAAGATTTACGTGGTCTATCCCGCCGAGGGAGCGCCCGCCTTCCGCGCCGGCATTCATCCCGGCGACGTCATCTCCGCCGTCGATGGCAAGCCGG
>Ga0182014_10007080_pt1 | contig 11828 bp, 13 predicted proteins | sample 612S2DmetaG_FD_120489 | JGI IMG/M metagenome (GOLD analysis project Ga0182014, IMG submission 120489) | Permafrost microbial communities from Stordalen Mire, Sweden - 612S2D metaG | ecosystem: Environmental > Terrestrial > Soil > Wetlands > Permafrost | place: Sweden: Stordalen | collected... | reverse complement strand
CAGCGGCGAACTCCTGATGCTGGCTGGCAAATGGTGGCTCGGCTGATACTGTCGGGCCAACAAGAACAGTTCACGAGGAAAACGCCATGAAGTCGCGCGCAAAGCCGGCCCTGGTCTGTCTCGGCCTCGTCGCGGCGTTAGCGACGGCGTCCGCTGCCCGCGCCGCGGACTATCCTGTGCGACCGATCAAGCTCGTCGTTCCCTATGCGGCGGGCGGCCCGACCGACGTGCTCGGCCGGCTGGTGGGGGATTTTCTCGGCAGAGACTTGAAGCAGCCTGTCATCGTCGAGAACAAGGCTGGCGCGCAGGGCGCGATCGGCGCCGAAGCGGTGGCCCGCGCCGAGCCCGACGGCTACACGCTGTTCGTCGCGGCGGCCTCCATCATCGTGCTCAACCCGATGCTGTACAGGAAGCTGTCCTACGATCCGGTGCGGGATTTCCGGATGTTGGCGCTGGTCACCGACCTGCCTGTGGTGATGGAGATCAATCCGGCGGTGCCGGCCAGGACGGTGGCGGAATTCGTGGCCTGGGCCAAGCAGAATCCCGGCAAGGTCAATTTCGGCTCCGCCGGCACCGGCGGCACCATTCATCTCGCCGGCGAGATGTTCAGGCAGATGGCCGGCATCGAGATGACCCATGTCCCCTACAAGGGCGCAGGCCCGGCGCTGGTCGATCTGATCTCGGGCAACATCCAGGTGATGTTCGATACCCAGAGCACGGCGCTGCCGCCGATCAAATCCGGACTGGTGCGGGCGCTCGGCGTCAGTTCGGAGAGCCGCAGCCCGGATCTGCCTGACGTGCCGACCATCGCCGCGAGCGGCTATCCCGACTACCGCGTCAGCGTCTGGTATGGTATCGCAGCCCCCGCCAAGTTGCCGGACGAGATCGCGCAAAAGATCAGCGCCAGCCTCGACCGCGCGCTGAACGACGACGCCTTCCGCGCCTCGCTGGAAAAGATCGGCTTTCCCGTGTTCCGGCCGCGCAGCGCCGCCGCGATCGGGGAATTCATCGATGCCGACCGGGTGCGCTGGTCGGGGGTCATCAAGGCTCGGAACATCACACTGGATTGAGAACATGGTTCGAGAGAGTGAATTGCGCGAAGGGGAAGTGGCCGTCGAGATGCCGACGCCGCGCGATGCCGGCCTCGTCTTCATCGGCCGCATCCGCACACCCTGGACCTCGCGCCTGGAGGCCCCGCGGCAGGGGCGTCATGACGGCCCGGTCTGCCGGCTGGAGATTTTCGAGCCCTGGGTGCCGGCGCTGAAGGGCGTCGATTTCTACAGCAATCTCGAAGTGCTGTATTGGCTGCATTTGTCGCGGCGCGATCTGGTGCTGCAAAGCCCGAAGAACAACAAATCGACCCGCGGCACCTTTTCGTTGCGCTCGCCGGTGCGGCCGAACCCGATCGGCACCTCGATCGTCAAGCTGGTGGGGATCGAGGGAAATATCGTTCTGGTGCGCGGGCTCGATTGCATCGACGAAACGCCATTGCTGGACATCAAACCCGACCGCTGCGAGTTCACGCCGCTGGCGCAGCCGCAAGCCGGGGATTTCGAGACGGAGTGATACTGGACCGGATGAGCGAAGCTACATCCGGGAGAACAAGTTCCAGCGGCCCCGGATTTCGCTGCGCTCATCCGGGCGTAGCTACCCCAGCGCCGCCTTCAGCTTCGCCGCGTTCTCTTCGAGCACCTTGCCGTCTTCCTTCTTGCTGGCCGGCGGCAAGAGCGCCACGCCGTTGTGGCGCGGCATCACATGCATGTGCAAATGAAACACCACCTGTCCGCCGGCAGGCTCGTTGAACTGCTGGATGGTAATGCCGTCGGCGTTGAAGGCCTTCATGGCGGCGGCGGCGATCTTGTGGGCGCCGCGGGCGACATGGGCGTAATCTTCCGGCGTGACATCGAGGATGTTGCGGGCAGCCGCCTTCGGAATCACCAACGTATGGCCGCCACAGCGCGGCATGATGTCGAGAAAGGCCAGCACGTGCTCGTCCTCATACACCTTGTAGCTCGGGAATTCGCCGCGCAGGATCTTGGCGAAGGGATTCTGGGGGTCGTAGGCGGTCATGGCGTCTCCGGGAATTCGGTATGGCTTTCAACAGGCTCGGAATCTCTGCGAAACGGTCCCAACTCGCTGAGTTCGCGTCCCGCTTCGGCGATATAGGCGCGCTCGCGCTTCAGGTACTCCGCGATCGCGCGGCGCAGGTCGGGGTCGGCGATGTAATGCGCCGAATACGTGGTCTGCGGCAGGTAGCCGCGCGCGATCTTGTGCTCGCCTTGCGCGCCGGCCTCGACCGTTTTCAGGCCGCGCAGAATCGCAAATTCGATCGCCTGATAATAGCAGATCTCGAAATGCAGGAACGGGTGATGCTCGATCGCGCCCCAGTTGCGGCCGAACAGTGTGTCGGAGCCGATGAAATTGATGGCGCCGGCGATCCAGCGGCCGTTGCGGCGGGCCATCACCAGCAGCACGTCTTTCGCCATGCTCTCGCCGATCAGCGAGAAGAAGGAGCGGTTCAGATACGGCCGGCCCCATTTGCGCGACCCGGTCTCCATGTAGAACTCGAAAAAGGCGTCCCAGGCGTCCTCGGTGATGTCGCCGCCGGTGAGTGCGTGGATGGTGAGGCCGCTCGCCACCGCCTCACGCCGTTCGCGCTTGATCGCCTTGCGGTGGCGTGAATTGAGCGAGCCGAGAAAATCGTCGAAGCTGCCATAGCCCGGATTGTGCCAGTGAAACTGCTGGTCGGTCCGCTGCAGGAAGCCGTGCGCGGCGAGAAATTTCCATTCCGCCTCGCGCGCGAAGGTGACGTGAACCGAGGAGGCTTTTGTCACGTCGCACAGGGCGACCAGGCCGCTCGCCAGCGCCGTGCCGATGCGCTCGCGATCGACGCCGCCGCGGATCAGCAGGCGAGGGCCGGTGGCCGGGGTGAAGGGAACCGAGGCCTGCAGTTTCGGGTAATAACGCCCGCCGGCGCGCTCATAGGCATCGGCCCAGCCGCGGTCGAACACGTATTCGCCTTGCGAATGCGATTTCAGATAGCAGGGCACGATGCCGACGATCTCGCCGTCGAGCCGCGCCAGCAGATGCCGCGGTCCCCAGCCGGTCTTCGCGCAGGCTGATTTCGAATCTTCCAGCGCCTTGAAAAATGCGTGTGAAACAAAGGGGTTATAGTGGTGTTTTGAAGCCGCGCCGGAGGCCGTCGCAGGCTCTGCTGATGCGAGGGTGTCGAGGGCATCGAGACTGTCCGCCGGGACAGGTGGATTGGCGCAGGCATCCCAGTCCGCGGCCGCAATCTCGCTGACGGAGGGTACCGCTTCGAGGGTTATTTCGGAAGAATCCATCGGCGATTTGAACCGGTCACGCGTTACGATCAGCCATCGATAGGGTGCCGCAGATGATGGCGCACATGGTGACCAATGCAAAGATCGTGCATCGGTCAGGCGACTTCAAGGGCGTGCCTAGGCAGCTCAAGGTCAGGGCATGATCCCGAAAAGTGGGAACCGGCTTTCGGAAGAGATCATGCCCCATAAGATGGACGACGGGTCTGATCCAGCTGGATCAGACCCTACGGCACAAAGCCTTCAAAGATCATCTGATCGGCGTAGCGGGCGGCCCGTTCGCGCTGCTCTGGCGTGCGCACGGTCCAGGTCAGCAGCGGCAATCCGAACAGATTGCGCGAAATCCAGGGCGCCGGCGCCGGCAACTGGTTGACTGAAAAGGCGACGAAATGCGGCCGGGTATGGAAGGCGTGCCGCAGATGCCGCATGCTCCGGCGCTGCCCGGGGGTCAGTTTTTTCCAGTATTCGTCGTCATAATCGCGCTGGGCGACGATGCCGCGGGGACGTAGCGGCATGGTCTCGCGCAGCGCCAGCACCTGGTCGGGGTCGAACGACATGCCGACCGCGGGTCCGGAATAGGAGGCGAGCACCTCCGCCATCCGCTTCACTAGCCTGCGGTCGCCGTCGAAATGGCTCTTCACCTCGATCACCAGCGGCACCCGGCCTGCGACCAGTGCGCAGAGATCGCCGAGCGACATCATCCGCTCCGGGGTATTCTTGAATTTCACCGCCTTCAGCTCGGCCGAGGTCTTGTCGAGCAGGGCACCCGAACCCTCGGTGAGGCGGCCCAGCATATCGTCGTGATGCACCATCGCCTCGCCGTCGGCGGAAAGCTGGATGTCGCATTCGATGCTGAATCGGCCGGCCACTGCGGCCTCTGCCGCCGCCGGCATGTTCTCGATGATGCCGCGAGCGGCATCATGCAGGCCGCGATGGGCGACCGGTCGCGCCGTCAGCCAGTCAGGCGCACGCATCCTCGCAACTCCGCTACGAGACCTCGAACAACCCCTCGACCTCCACCGCTGCGTCGGCGGGGAGGGAGGCGACGCCGACGGTGGTGCGGGCGTGGCGGCCCTTGTCGCCGAAGACCGCGACCATCAGGTCGGAGGCGCCGTTCAGCACCTTCGGCCCGTCGAGAAAGTCCGGCGCCGAATTGACGAAGCCGCCGAGCCGGACCACGCGGACCACCTTGTCGAGGTCGCCGAGCGCGGCCTTGATCTGCGCCAGAAGGTTGATGCCGCAACCGCGCGCCGCGGCGTTGCCCTGTTCCACGGTGACGCCGGCGCCGAGCTTGCCCTTGGCGATCAGCTTGCTCTGCGCGTCGGAGCAGACCTGGCCGGAAACGAACAGCAGATTTCCGGTACGGACGAAGCCGACATAATTTGCCACCGGGCTTGCGGGCGCATGCAAGACGATGCCAAGTGCCGCAAGTTTCTGCTCGACCGTACCCGTCATGTTTCGTCCCCGTTGAATGTGACCTGCGCCCGGAAGATGGTAAATCGGGGCCGCTTGGTTTCGCGCATCGTGCCGCTACATGCAAGTGAGCGGGAGGCCGGGCCGAAATGCCAAAAATGGGGCCTGACCCGGGCTGATTCGCGCTTTTTTGTGAAACGGCCCTAGTTGCGGCGCAATGGGGCGGTGAATAATGTCGCAATTCACAGCCCAATTTCGTAAGGACGACACATGGCCCGCCGGTTCCGGATTCCGCGCACCCGATCGTTGCTGCTGGCGCTTGCCGCCGTCGCCGCCGGATCGGGCTTTGCCGCCGGGCAGGCCGACGCCGCGGCCACGGCCGCGTTTCTTCCGCATCAGGCGCTTTACGACCTCAGCCTGGTGAAGTCGCGCGGCTCGGCTTCGATCGACAGCGCGCGCGGGCGCATCCTCTATAATTTTTCCGGCAACGCCTGCGAGGGCTACACCTCGGAATTCCGCCAGGTCTCGGAGCTGAACAGCGGCGAGGGCAAGACGACCCTGAGCGATCTGCGCTCGACCTCCTGGGAGGACGCCGAGGGCAAGAGCTATCGCTTCAAGATCGATGCCCGCATGAACGATACCGATTCGAGCGCGGTCGACGGAATCGCGGAGCGGTCGGGCGACCATATCACGGTCAAGCTGACCCAGCCGGAAGCCAAGATCTTCACGCTGGAGGGCTCCACGGTGTTTCCGACCGAGCAGATCCGGCGCATCATCGCCGCCGCCACGGACGGCAAATCGCTGCTGGAGCTGACGGTCTATGACGGATCGGATAACGGCGAAAAGGTCTACAATACCCTGACCGTGATCGGACAGCCGATCCCGGGCGACCGCAGCATCGAGGCGCCCGATCCCTCCACCACCAACGATGCGATGAAATCGCTGACGCGGTGGCCGGTGACCGTGAGCTATTACGACCACGACGCCAAGGCCAGGGACGGCGAGCAGACACCGGTCTATGCGATGTCGTTCGAGCTGTTCGAGAACGGCGTCTCGCGGGCGCTGGTGCTGGACTATAACGACTTTGTCATATCGGGCGCGCTCGGAAAATTCGACGCCAAGGATGCCAAGCCCTGCAAGTGAGGGCGGCTCGTCCCCCTCGGCTGTCAAGACGGGCAATGACCATGGCTACTCCGCCTTCTCCGGCCCCTCATAGGCGATGCCCCGGATCACGGCGGCCTGGCCGAATTTCCTGCGCAGATCGTCGATCGCGCGTTCGGCATGGGCCGAGCGGCGGTCGAGCATGTCGGTGTCGTCGGCCAAAGAGCCCGGCCGCAGGGCGCTGACGCCGGCGCCCATCAGGCGGAACGCGGTGCCGTCGATCTCCTTCGCCAGCATCTCCCGGGTCGTTGCAAAGATCTTCGCCGCCAGCTGCGTCGGCGCGTGGATCGACTGCGAGCGGGTGCGCTGCCTGAAATCGGCGGTCTTCAGCTTCAGCGTGATGGTCAGCCCGGAGAGATCGCCGCTCTTCAGCCGCGACGACACCTTTTCGCACAGCCGCCACAGGGTCTTTTCCAGCGTCGCAAAATCGCGGATGTCGGTGTCGAAGGTGGTCTCGTTGGAAATGGTCTTGGCGCCGCGATCGGGAACGACCAGGCGGTCGTCGATGCCGCGCGCCAGCCGCCACAGCCGACGGCCTTCGGCGGCGAATTGCTTCATCAGGTCGATTTCGTCGGCGCGCTGCAGATCTGCGATGGTGCGAAAGCCGCGCTGGATCAGCTTTTCCTGGGTCGCAGGCCCGACGCCGAAAATGAACCCGACCGGTTTTTCGGCCAGCATCGCGCGGGCCTCGTCCTGATCGAGGGTGGCAAAACCGCGTGGCTTGTCGAGGTCGGAGGCGATCTTGGCCAGGAACTTGTTGCAGGACAGGCCGACCGAAACCGTGATCCCGATGTCGCGCTCGATCTGTTGGGCGAAACGCGCCAGCACTTTGGCGGGGATCATGCCGTGCACCCTTTGGGTGCCGGCCAGATCGAGGAACGCCTCGTCGATCGACAGCGGTTCCACCAGCGGCGTCAGCGCCAGCATGGCGTGGCGGACCTCGCGGCCGACCCGGACATATTTCGCCATGTCGGGCCGGACCACGACCGCGGACGGGCATAGCGCCAGCGCCTTGAACATCGGCATCGCCGAGCGCACGCCGAAGGTACGGGCGATGTAGCAGGCCGCCGAAACCACGCCGCGCTTGCCGCCGCCGATGATGACCGGCTTGTCGGCGATCTCGGGGTTATCGCGCTTCTCGACGGTGGCGTAGAACGCGTCGCAGTCGATATGGGCGAGCGTCAGCGCGGGCAGGCCGTGGTGCCGGACCAGGCGAGGGGAACCGCATTCGCCGCAGCGCCGGGCCGTGAAAGCCAGGTCATGGAGGCAATCCCGGCAAAAGCAGGTCGGTCCCTCCAGGGCTGCCGCAGCTGACGTCACGGCACATCGCGCTCCCATTGGGGATCGTTGAGAGCCTGGTGGGCGGCGGCGATGTTGGTGGGATGAAGCTGCGAGGTGCTCGCAAATGCCTTCACGGTTGCGTCATCGCGCATCACGAAGTCGAGCACGGAAGCGAGAAAACGCGGGTCGGCGGCGGCATGGCGCAGCGTCTCCGGGCCGATTCCGCTCTCGGCCAGGAACAGGCCCAGCCGCTCGGGTTCGCCGGCGATGAAGGAAAACGCCTGAATCGCAACGATTTCAGCTACTTCCCGGGGGTTCTGAATAGGCTTCTTCAATCGCAATGTTTGCCTTTCGCTAACTTATGGTCTCTATTTTACAACCATCATGCCCGAGTCTGCGGAACGTGTTCAAGCAAGTGGAAACCACTTCGCATAAAGATGGCATGTGAGCTTAACGGGTTAGAGCGAAACTGGCGCTAGTTTGATTTCACTTTTTGACATGCTCGGCGGCGGCGCCCGATGCACCGCAGGCCGGAGTTGTATTTCAGGGATGGGAGGGACGGGATGGCAAAAACCGTCCTGATCGTGGAGGACAACGAGCTCAATATGAAGCTCTTTCGCGATCTGTTGGAAGCGCATGGCTATCAGACCTCGGGCACCTCCAACGGTTTCGAGGCGCTCGATCTCGTGCGCAAGCTTCATCCCGATCTCATTCTGATGGATATCCAGCTTCCCCAGGTGTCCGGGCTCGAAGTGACACGCTGGATCAAGGACGATCCGGAGTTGCGCAACATTCCGGTGGTCGCGGTTACCGCCTTTGCCATGAAGGGCGACGAGGAACGCATCCGCGAGGGCGGCTGCGAGGCGTATTTGTCGAAACCGATCTCGGTCGGAAAATTCATTGAAACGGTCCGACGGTTTATCGGGTAGGGAGAATTTCGATGTCCGCGCGTATTCTGGTCGTCGATGACGTCCCCGCCAACGTCAAGCTGCTGGAAGCGCGGCTGTCGGCCGAGTATTTCGATGTGCTGACCGCGTCCAACGGGACCGAGGCGCTTGAAATCTGCTCGCGCGCCGAATGCGACATCATCCTGCTCGACGTGATGATGCCCGACATCGACGGTTTCGAGGTATGCCGCCGGCTGAAATCCAATCCGGCGACGCATTTCATTCCGGTGGTCATGGTCACCGCGCTGGACAGCCCGGCCGATCGCGTGCGCGGGCTGGAAGCCGGCGCCGACGATTTCCTGACCAAGCCGGTCTCCGATATCGTGCTGATCGCGCGGGTGCGCTCGCTGACGCGGCTGAAGATGATGACCGACGAGCTGCGCATGCGCGCCATCACCTCGCTCGAGATCGGCGTGCAGGCGCCGGAACGCAGCGCCGTGGCCGACACCGGCAAGGGCGGACGAATCCTGCTGGTCGACGACCGGCCGTCGTCCTATGAGCGGCTGGCGCCGGTGCTCTCCACCGAGCACAGCGTCGACGTCGAAACCAACCCGGCGGAAGCGCTGTTTCACGCCGCCGAGGGCAATTACGACCTGCTGATCGTCTCGCTCGGCCTCGACAATTTCGACGGCTTGCGGTTGTGCAGCCAGGCGCGCTCGCTGGAGCGGACCCGCCACGTGCCGATCCTCGCCATCGCCGATGCCGACAACAATGCGCGGCTGCTGCGCGGGCTGGAGATCGGCGTCAACGACTACCTGCTGCGCCCCGTCGACAAGAACGAGTTGCTGGCGCGCGCGCGCACCCAGATCCGCAAGCGCCGCTACACCGATCATCTGCGCGACAACGTGCAGAACTCGATCGAGATGGCGATCACCGACGCGCTGACCGGCCTGCATAACCGCCGCTACATGGAGAGCCACCTCGGCACCCTGGCCGAACAGGCTTCCAGCCGCGGCAAGCCGCTGGCGCTGATGATGCTCGACATCGATTTCTTCAAGGCGATCAACGACACCTACGGCCACGACGCCGGCGACGACGTGCTGCGCGAATTCGCCGTCCGGATTCGCAAGTCGATCCGCGGCATCGATCTCGCCTGTCGCTATGGCGGCGAGGAATTCGTCATCGTGATGCCGGAGACCGACCTGCACGTCGCGGGCATGGTAGCGGAACGGCTGCGGCGTTCGATCGCCGGCGAGCCGTTCGCGGTCAACAAGGGCACCAACCGCATCGAGGTCACGATCTCGGTCGGGCTGTCGACGCTGGAGCTGAAAGGCGAGGCTGTCGCCGACGTCCTCAAGCGCGCCGATACCGCGCTCTACCGCGCCAAGCACGACGGCCGCAATCGCGTGGTCTCGCAGGCGGCGTAAGCCTACCGGCGTTGGCTGGCCGCGGTCAGTTCGCGCGCTGTGCCGCCTCATACGCCAGCCGTTTGAACTGACACGGGTCATGAACATCGTCGGGCTCAAGCCGCTGATCGCTGCGATCGCGGCCTGAGACCCACGTGTCTCCTGCCTTCCGGGATCGATACCCTTGGAGACCGTTTTTTACACGGCCAAGACCCGGAGCGGACAGCCCGTGGTGCGTGCGCGGCCCGGCGGCAGCGCCGAACTGCCTCTATAGGCGATCACCAGTGGTTGGAAACGTCCACGGCAGCACATAATGGGGCAGTTGAAAAATCTTAAGTGAAACTCTCCGACCTAAAGGCAACTCGCCCTTACCATTCATCCAACGCCAATGCTGGTCGCTATCGTGTTCGACGTCATGCCAACCATTTCGTAGAGTTTCTCGTTGAAGATGGTCTTCGCCATCTATTTCGAGAAATTTCACTGCGATGCCGAGCAAACGGTTATCGATGCTGTTAAACAGCAATCGTGGAACGCAGTCACGAGAGCTCAAATAGAGCGTTCGGGCGGTCGCGGGTACATTAAACTCCAAAACCTCATCTCTACATGATGTAGGTGACAGAACTTTCCCGTCAGCGATTAGCTGTACGTCCGGATCATCGCAGGTTTGCACACCCAGCAATTCTGCGCGCTGTCCGAGCGCGGACCGAATTTTTTTAACCACCGGTCCTTCCATGTGCAGCGGCGCACACGCAGCTTCCACATTCCATAAAACAGGTCGGATGGCCGACATATCCGTAGTCGCATTGCCTTTGCTAGTCGTAAATCCCGAGCGGTTTCCGCAATCAAGATAGCTCTCGGCAGCTACTCCTTCGGCCAGCAGGATGTCATGAGTATCAAGTTCGACATGCCAGTATTCAATGCGGTCCACTCTTTGCCGCCTGACGCTCGACCCGTTTTCCAAAACACGAGCGTGAATTAAACACCTTTCGAAAAACAATGAGTGCGCTCCGGATACGTATAAGTCGCGGGAGGGCAGGTTCGTCGAGATTGCGCCTCGAGCAATGCGTATCGGCCAAGCTTCCTCATCGGCCGACTCATAAACTTGACGCCCGATCCATCGTATAGGCCTGGCCGCACCAGACACGGTGATTGCGATGTCACCAACTTGGAGAGCCTCAACTTTGATCTCGCCGCCAGCGGTTAAAATTCTAGTTCCCCTTGCGAAACAAATTGCCATTATGCCCACCCCATTTGACTTTAAGTGATCAATCTACCGACCCTATCAGACGAAAACAAGAGTGGCGCAAGCCGCAGCGTCATAGCCGGTCCGTTCGTTATTGTACCGTCGATGCGCCACCGACGGAGGGTTTGAGCCAAGGGCGAGCATATCCGCAATAAGCGCGTGGAGATCGGCTACATCATCGATCCCGCGTACCACAGAAAGGGCATCGCGACCGAGGCGGTCTCGGCGATGCTCGACTTCTGCTTTGGCGAACTCGGCTTGCACCGCGTGCAGGCATTCACCCACCCGGACAACGCCGCTTCACGCAAGCTGGTTGAGAAGCTCGGGTTCCGTCGCGAAGGTTTGTTGCGCGACAACCTGCGCGTAGGCGACGATTGGGCGCGACGACGTCCTCTACGCGCTCCTCGAGACCGACCGTCTTAGCCAATCCTGATGTCACACTGCGCAATTCCGAGCGCCCGTGGGGATCGGTGGAGACTTCGAGGGGCGCGTGCACCCTACATGGACGATTTTCTGGGCGCGCTCGGCGAGCTGGGTTACGTCGAGGGCAAGAACATAATCTTTGTCCGGGGGAGATTTGTCGCCCGACCGTTCAGGCCATGCAGGATGCCATTGCGGAGATGCAGCCGGATATCGACCTGCTGGTCGTTGGCGGGACTGTTGGCGGAGTGGCCGCCAAATCGGCCGCGGCCCACATCCGCGTGGTCTTCATTTCGGTCGGAGCGCCGGTTGATATCGGGCTTGTTGAGAGCCTCGCCCATCCCGGCGGCAATATGACCGGCACCACGTTTGAGGCGACTTCGGAAACCTATGATTCTCACGCTCTCAGCATGACGTCGGATATACATTCACAACCTCTCAGGATGAGGTCCGGGGTGAATTTCCGATTCGATTGTCAAACAACGATGAGGCGTGCGTCCACATTGCCGCGGCGCGCTGCGCCCGGGCTTTGCGTCAGTTTCGCCCGTGCTCAATGAGCAGAGGGCGCAGGGAAGACCGGGTGCGCGCTGCACCCGCGGTCCCGTGTGCTGAAATGGTAGAGTACGCACACGAGCATACAGGTTCAGCGGAGGCAATCCGGCCTTCCCTGCGCGAT
>Ga0182014_10007079_pt1 | contig 11828 bp, 12 predicted proteins | sample 612S2DmetaG_FD_120489 | JGI IMG/M metagenome (GOLD analysis project Ga0182014, IMG submission 120489) | Permafrost microbial communities from Stordalen Mire, Sweden - 612S2D metaG | ecosystem: Environmental > Terrestrial > Soil > Wetlands > Permafrost | place: Sweden: Stordalen | collected... | reverse complement strand
GGCGCGCGCCGCTCGAAATCACCTCGAGCCGAGAAATCTTTGGCATAGGCGTATGACTAAGCATACGCCTATGTCTTCACGGCCAAGCCGCGCTCACAAGACGGCCCTCGCCGGAGGGATACGATGTGCTGGCTGAAAGCCGACATCAACCCGCTGTGGGTGCGCGCAACTTCCGCCTCAACCGGGGCGTTCGCGACCAGCAAGGCCGCGCGCGCCGCGTCGAACATGGCGTAATACGCCCGGCTGCATGCTTCGTCCGTATACCCATTATCGAGAAGCAGGCGAGCGGCGCCCAACGAACTCTCGGCTTTGCGCATGAAATCCGAAGGCTTCACAGCGCAACGCCTTCTCGCCGGATGTTCTCCAGCAGACGCGGGTTGGAAGCAGTCTCGGGATGCGCCCACTCGTCCTCCCAAATGGGCAGGGGCGAGACGAGGATATCGGTTTCCAGGAGCACGTCGAAGGCGACGCCCGCCATGTCGACGCCGGCAGCCATCGCGTCTCCGCGAGGCCCCTTGAGAAAGACAGCGAGATCGGCGTCGCTAGTCTTGTCGCCATCGCCGCGCGCCAGGATTCCATAGAGCCGCGCGCCCGCTACGGGGTAGCGGTCGGCGATCCTCTCCAGGAAGACGCGGATCGCGCGTTCGGTCTTCGGGTCGATGGCGGTCATACAGGCACTATACGCCCGACGCCTCGAAGACGACAGCCGACAGCCGCTTCCTATCAACCCGCGTTAGGCCGTCATGGCGAGCCGAAGGCGAAGCAATCCAGCGCTTGCGGCCTGCACGACGGCTGGATGGCTTCGCTTCGCTCGCCATGACGGCTGCGCCGAGCTGCTTTGCCCCCGCCCGCTACTGCCCCCGCTTGGCCCTGGTGGCGAAGCGCACCGCTTCTTCCGCTGCGTGAAACTGCGCCTGCGCCTTGTTGACGCATTCGCGCTGCTCGGAGGCCGGATCGGAATCGTAGACGACGCCGGCGCCCGCCTGGACGTGCATGACGCCGTCCTTGACCACCGAGGTCCTGAGCACGATGCAGGTGTCCATCTCGCCGCCGGCGCCGAAATAGCCGATGCAGCCGGCGTAGGGGCCGCGCTTGTCCTTCTCCAGTTCGTCGATGATCTCCATCGCCCGCACTTTCGGCGCGCCGGAGACCGTGCCGGCGGGGAAGCCCGCCGACAGCGCGGCGACCACGTCGAGGTCGTCGCGCAGCTCGCCCTCGACGTTGGAGACGATGTGCATGACGTGGCTGTAGCGCTCGATGAAGAAGCTGTCGGTGACCTTCACCGTGCCGATCTTGGCGACCCGGCCGACGTCGTTGCGCCCGAGGTCGAGCAGCATCAGATGTTCGGCGCGCTCCTTCGGATCGGCGAGCAGTTCGGCGGCGAGCTTGGCGTCCTCCGCCTCGTCGACGCCGCGCCGGCGCGTGCCGGCGATCGGGCGGATGACGACCTTGCCGTCGCGCACCCGCACCAGGATCTCGGGGCTGGAGACGACGATCTGGAAGCCGCCGAAGTCGAGAAAGCAGAGGTAGGGCGAGGGATTGACCCGTCGCAGCGCGCGATAGAGCGAAAACGCGGAGAGATCGAAGCGGCTGGCGAAGCGCTGCGACAGCACGACCTGGAACGCGTCGCCGGCGACGATGTAATCCTTCACCTTGGCGACCATCCCCAGGAATTCCGCCTCGCTGGTGTTGGAGACGGCCTCGCCCGCCAGCAGCAACGGATCGACCGCCTTGGGCGCGTGGTCGAGCGGCCCTTCGAGCGCCGCCACCACCGCGTCCAGCCGCGCCTGGGCGCTCTCGAACGCCGCGCGGGCGGAAATCCCGGCAGCGGGGCGGACCGGCGTGACCACCGCCATTTCGTCGCGCACGCCGTCGAACACCACCATGATCGTCGGGCGGACCAGGATCGCGTCGGGCACGCCGATCGGGTCGGGCTTGGCGGGCCGCAAGCGCTCCATCTGGCGCACCATGTCGTAGCCGAGATAGCCGAACACGCCGGCCGCCATCGGCGGCAAGCCGGGCGGCAGATCGATCCGCGATTCGGCGAGCAGCGCGCGCAGCGCCTCCAGCGGCTTGCCGGGGCAGGGGACGAACGCGTCGGGTTCGCTCAGGGCGCGCCGATTGATTTCGGACCCTTCGCCGCTGGAACGCCAGACGACGTCGGGGTCGAGCCCGATCATCGAGTAGCGCCCGCGCTGCGCGCCGCCCTCGACCGACTCCAGCAGGAACATCGCGCCCGAACGCCCCGCCGCCAGCTTCAAATAGGCCGACACCGGCGTCTCCAGGTCGGCGACCAACGTGGTCTGCACGACGCTCGCGCGGCCGCTGGCGTAGCGGCGCGCGAAGGCGTCGAAATCCTGGACGTTCATTGTCGGCATCCTCAGCCGCCCTCGGCCGACTTGAGGACGTCTTCGTGGATCGTCACCCCGAGTTCGTGCTCGAGCGCGTTGACGTATTGGGCGATGAGGTCCGATTGCAGAGCGCTGGCGAGTTCCGCCGCGCTCTTCTTGACGGCTGGGTCGGCGGCGTCGGTCGGCGGCGTCGCGTCGGCGGTGATCTTGAACACGACGCGTCCCTCGGGCGTCGCCGCCGACCCCGCGCCCATCGACGGCGTGGCGAAAATCGCGGCGACGACGGAATCGGCCAAGCCCGCGCCGCCGCGCCGGCGGACGTCGGCCGCCGACTTGACCTCGAGGCCGGCGCTCTGCGCCAGGCCGGCGAGCGCCGCGCCGATTTCGAGTTGCGTGACCATGACCTGCGCTTTGGCGGCGATCGCGCGCGCCGCTTCCTCGGCGCGCCACTGCTTGTCGATGGCGTCCTTGACTTCTTCGAACGTGCGATCGCGCGCCGGCTCGACTTTGGCGACTTCGAACCAGAGATAGCCGCGATCTTGCGTCTGCAGCGCCGCGTCGTCCACCCCGACGTCGGAGGCGTACACCGAGCGCAGCAGCAACGCCTCTTCCGGCAGATCGACGGCGGCGCCGGCGGGATCGAGCCCCTTCGCGTCCACCGCCGTGATCACGCGCGCCTCCAGGCCGACGCTCGCGGCCGCTTCGCTCAGCGATTTGCCGGCGACGCGCGCGTCTTCGATTTTGTCGTGCAGCGTCTGCACGTCGCCGGCGGCGCGATTCTGCGCGATCTCCTTCTTGAGCGCGTCCTCGACCTCGCCGAAGCTCTTCGCGCTCCCGGGGACGATCGCGACGACGCGCACGATCGCCGGTCCGAACCGCCCTTTGACCACGTCGCTGACGCCGCCCTCGGGCAGGGCGAAGGCGGCCTCGCCGACCGCGGGATCGAACATGGCCGCCTTCGTGGTTTCGCCGAGGTCGATGTCCGCGGGCGTCAGATGGCGCGCCTCGACGATGTCGTCGAAACGCGCGCCGCCCTTGATCTTGGCCTCGGCCTCCGCCGCCTGCGCTTCGTCGGGGAAGACGATTGCCTGCAACTTGCGCTTTTCGGCGACGATGAAGCGGGCCTCGCGCGCCTTGTCGTAGAACGCTTGGGCGTCTTCCTCCGACACGTCCGCCGGCTTGGCGAGGCCGGTGGGAGAAATCTGCAGCATGGCGAAGCCGCGATATTCGGGGGCGCGATAGTCCGCGCGGCGATCCCCGAAATAGCTCTTCAACGCGTCGTTCGACGGCGCCGGGATTTCGCCCGCCGCGACCGGCGGCAAAACGACGTAGTCGATCGCGCGCGTCTGCGCCTCGACCCGCGCCAGCGCGTCGACCAGCGCCTTGGGCGCGGTCATGCCGTCGAGCAGCGCGAACTCGATCTGCTGGCGCAGATAGGTTCGGCTCTGGCTGACGAAGAAGCCGCGCTCGCTGAGGCCGGAATCGCGCAACGCCGCGTCGAAGCGGGCGCGGCTGAATTGGCCCGACGCGTCCTGCAGGCCCGGATCGGCGCGCACCGCAGCGGCGATCGCGTCTTCGGAAATCGCCAGGCCCAACGACGCGGCGCGCCGATCGAGCGCGGCGTCGGCGATCAGGCGTTGCAGCACCTCGACGTCGAGGCCGAGCGCGTGGGCCTGCGCATTGGTCAAGTTGGCCTTCGTTTGGGCCTGGTAGCGATACATCACGGTCTGCATCGCGCTCTGGAACTGCTGGGCGGTGATCACCGCGCCGCCGACTTCGGCGAGCTTGTTGGGCGCCGTGCCGCGGAAGATGTCGCCGATGCCCCAGATGGCGAAACTGACGATGAGGAAGCCGAGCAGGATCGTCATGACGATGCGGCCGATAATGCCGTGCGTCGCCTTTCGTATTCCGTCGAGCATGACTGTCGCCGATCCCTTAATCTTCGCCCGACGTCGCCCATCGGGCTCCCTCAGGCGCGACGTTCGGCCCTATCTATCCCCGGCGGAAGGCTTTGCATAGGCGGACCGGGAATGATAATCGGCAGGCCTGAACCAACGCGATCCTTCACCCTTAAGAGGCGACACATGACCCCTGGCGTACGCCCGCTCGTAGCGGGAAACTGGAAGATGAACGGCCTCGGCGCCTCGTTGAGCGAGATCGCCGCGATGCGCCGCGAGGTCGACGCGGGCAAGGCCGGCGCGGCGGAGGTCGCGGTCTGTCCGCCGGCGACGCTGCTCGCCGGGGCCGCCAAGCTGCTGACGGGCGGCGCGCTGGGCCTCGGCGCGCAGGACTGCTTCGCCGCCGACCACGGCGCCTTCACCGGCGACATTTCCGCGCCGATGCTCAAGGACGCGGGCGCTCAGTATGTGATCGTCGGCCATTCCGAGCGCCGCGCCGGCCACAACGAGAGCGACGCAGCGGTGCGCGCCAAGGCCGAAGCGGCGCACAAGGCGGGGCTGACCGTCATTCTCTGCGTCGGCGAAACGCGCGCCGAGCGCGAAGGGGGCCGCGCCGTCGAAGTCGTCAGCGGCCAGCTCCGGGGCTCGCTGCCCGCCAAGGCGACGCCCGCCGATCTCGTCGTCGCCTACGAGCCGGTGTGGGCGATCGGCACCGGCCTGACGCCGACGCCGGCCGACGTCGCCGACATGCACGGCGCCATCCGCGCGCTGTTGCGCCAAGTCTACGGCGAAGCGGGCGGGAAGGTGCGCATTCTCTACGGCGGCTCGGTCAAGCCGACCAACGCGCGCGAATTGCTTTCGCTCGCCAACGTCGACGGCGCCCTGGTCGGCGGCGCCAGCTTGAAGGCGACTGACTTCATGGCGATCGCCGCGACCTACGTCTGAAGGCGCACGAAGCGGGCGGCTCGGTCAGGGCCGACGGCGGCGCAACCGCCGCCGGCGGGCTTGCGCTATTGCGGCCGGGCGACGCGTCTCGATCGCCCGGACGCAGCGGCGACCGGGACGATGGCGATCGTCGCCGCGACCAGCAGCGCGAAGCTGACGCGCAATCCCGCGAATGAGGCGACGGAGCCGATGAGCGGCGGTCCGATGAGTAAGCCGGCGTAGCCGAAGGTCGCCGCCATGGCGATGCCGAGCGCCGGCGACGACGCCATCGCCGCGCTGGCGCTAAAGACGGCCGGAACCAAATTGGACAATCCGAGCCCGATCAGGCAGAACCCGCCGATCGCCGCGAATTGAGAGGGCGCCGCGACGGCGAGCGAAACGCCAGCCGCCGCGAGGCCGCCGCCCAGCATGATGATCTCCGTTCTCCCGAACCTCCGCACCGCGAAGTCGCCGGAAAGTCGGCCGACGAGCATGGAGCCCGCGAAGGCGGCGTAGCCGCTCGCGGCGACGGCGGGCGCAAGGCCGACGACGGTTGTCAGGTAAACCGCGCACCAGTCGGCCATCGCGCCCTCCATCAACATGCCGAGCAGCGCGACGAGGCAGAGACCGGCGAGCCGTCTCTGCGGCCAGACGAAGGCGCATCCCTCGGCGGTCGCGGTCTCTGCGCCGCCAATATGCGGGGCCGAACCGACGACGATCGCCAGAACGGCGCCTCCTGTGACCGCGAACAGCCAAGGCGCAGGCGCGCCGGCTTGCATCAGCAGACCGCCGAACGAGGCGCCGGCCAGGCCGCCGCAACTCCAGGCCGCGTGGAACGACGACATGATCGCCGCGCCCCAGCGCCGTTCGACGAGGGTCGCATGGGCGTTCATCCGCACGTCCATGAGGCCGCTAAAGGCGCCGAGCAGGAACGTCAGGCCGGCAAGCAGCGGCAGGTTGGGGGCCAAGCCGATGAGGCCGAGCGAAACGCTGAAACCGATCGCGCCGCCGCGCAATGTCCGGCCGGCGCCGCCGAAGCGGTTGGCGAGGAGGCCGGCTGACGGCATCAGCAGAATGGCGCCTGCGGCCATCGCGAACAGGGCGACGCTCAACTGCGCGTCCGAGAGCGCCAGCTTGGACTTGATCAGCGGAATGGCCGCCGCCCAACCGCCAATTCCAAAACCGTTGGCGAAGAAAAGGGCCGTGGTCGCGAGGCGGGCGCGCCACGGCGGCGACGCAGCGACGGACAACGGCGCCATTACGAGAGATCCGCGCGATGGATGCGGATTCCCAGTCGCTCGAAGGGCGCCAGAGCGGCGTCGGGCGCATCCCCTTCGACCACCAAATGGTCGACCTCCGCCGCCGGCGCCACTTCGAAATGAGCGGAAACGCCGAGTTTGTCGCTCGTCGCGGCCAAGACGACGGCGCGGCTGCGCATCGCCAACGCCCGCTTGAAGGCGGCGTCTTCGAAATGGAAGGCGCGGACGCCCTGCCGCGCGTCGACCGCGCAGGCGCCGAGGAAAGCGATGTCCGGGGTCATCGCCTCGATGTCGCGGACCGCCTGCGCGCCCAAAGCGGCGCCGACGTCGAAATCCATGCGGCCGCCGACGAGGAGGACCTGAAAGCCGGCTCGGCCGAGAAAACTCGCCGCGATCGCCGGAGAATTGGCGCCGACGGTCAAATCGGCGCCGCTCGGCAGCGCATCGGCGATCGCCAAGTTGGTCGAGCCCGCGTCGAGGAAAACGAATTGTCCGGGGGCGACCAATTTGACCGCTTCGCGAGCCAGGGCCGACTTTCGCTCGGGGTTTTGACGCTGCCGCTCCGCCATCGTCCCGGAAGCGGGCGAGTTCGGCAAGGCGCCGCCATAGACCCGCCGACATTCGCCGAGGGAAGCCAATTCGCGCAGATCGCGTCGAATCGTGTCCTCGGAGGTTCCAAGTTCGCGCGCCAGATCGACCGCCAGCACCCGACCTTGGCGGGCGAGCCGGTCGCGAATGAAACGATGACGTTCGTCAAGGAGCAGGGTCGGCGTCGGCATGGCGCAGTTCCAACCTTAATTGCGTATGATCGTGCGCTATCACTTATAATCGTGCAACGCAAGCGACGGCTCGCCGACGCCGGCTTCAAAGCCAACCGCGTCCGGCTTCGCCGCGATCGGCGCTCGAGGGCGGGGCGCGCGCCGCCGCTCCCATTCGATTCGGCGCCGCTGTTTCGGCGAGCGGTCGCATAGGCCGGCCCCACGCGGGATTCGCCCATCCCTAGCCGCCGAGAGCGGCGCGGCGAAAGGCCGCCTCGCCGATCGCGCTTGCCGGCTCGCGCGGGCGCGGAGCACAATGCGCCGCCGATGGACGCTGACGACCGCGCGGGCGACATCAGGCGCAAACAGACGCGATCAGGCAAGAACCGATATGAACGACCCTTACCGCCTCGCGCGCTTCGTTGACGCCCAGGAGCGCACGTTCGATCAAGCGTGCGCGGAACTGCGCGCGGGCGCCAAGCGCGGGCATTGGATGTGGTTCGTCTTTCCCCAGATCGAAGGGCTGGGCGCCAGCGAAACGGCGCGCCGTTTCGCCATTTCCTGTCGCGCCGAAGCCGAGGCGTATTTGTGGCATCCGGTTCTCGGGCCTCGGTTGAGGGAGGGCGCCAAACTGGCCAACGGCGTCGACGGGCGTTCGGCGCGCGAGATTTTCGGCCATCCCGACGATCTCAAGTTTCATTCGTCGATGACGCTGTTCGCCAGCGTAGCGGAGGACGGCGCCGTGTTCGAGGACGCCTTGCAAAAATACTTCGCGGGGCGACGCGATCGCCTGACGATGGAAAGGATCTGAAGCCCGGCCGCCGTCGCCAGCCGGCGCGAACATGGACGCGCCGGCCGCCGCGTGCTAGGAGCGCCGGCGTTCAATCTTTCGCGCGCCGCGCGCTCGCCCGCGCCGCCCCCTTGGGATCGCCTTGATGCAGACCGTGCTGATCGTCATTCACCTTCTGGTGGTGATCGCTCTCGTCGCCGTCGTGCTGCTGCAGCGCTCCGAGGGCGGCGTGCTCGGATCGGGGGGCGGGGGCGGTTTCATGACCGGGCGCGGGCAAGCCAACGCGCTCTCGCGCGCCACCGCGATCCTGGCGACGATGTTCTTCGCCACCTCGATCCTGATGTCGGTGATCGCCAGCTGGAGCCGCGCGCCGCGCTCGATTCTCGACGTCACCGCTCCGACTTCGACCAGCGCCCCGGCTTCGAAGACCGCGCCGGCGGCGCCGGGCAGCCTGCTCGATCAGCTCAAGCAGATGCAGGGCCAGTCCGGCGGCGGAGCGCCCGCGGCGCCCGCGCCAGCCGCGCCGGCGCAAGAACCGTCGAAATAGCATGGCGACCGCGCGCCGCCGATCGAAGCGGAGAGCGCCTTGACGCCAGCGGCGATCCCGGCGGCCCTTGGCGCCGGCGGCGTCGGGATGGGCTGACTTCGCATGCCGTCGTTTCGCAGCGAGCGGCGCGTGCGCCACAGCGCCGAACAGATGTTCGATCTCGTCGCCGACGTCGAGCATTATCCCGAATTCGTGCCTCTGTGCCGGGCGCTGCGCGTGCGCGGCCGGAGCGGGGACAAACAAGACGTCGAAGTTCTCGTCGCCGAAATGGAAGTCGGGCATCGCGCCATCCACGAGAAGTTCGCCACCCGCGTCACGCTCGACCGGCCGCGGCTGAAGATCGTCGTTGAATACGTCGACGGGCCGTTCCGTCGCCTGGAGAACGTCTGGGATTTCCGCGACGGTCCGCAGGAGCGCGGCTCCACGGTGGAATTCTTCATCGCCTACGAGTTTCGCAGCCGCGTGCTCGGCGCGCTGATGGGCGCGATGTTCGATGCGGCGTTCCGCAAGTTCTCGGCCGCCTTCGAGGCGCGCGCCGACGCGGTCTACGCGCGCAAAGCCGACTGACCGGCCGCGAGCGCCGCCTCGATCAATTCGAGCGCGGTCTCCACCGACGCGAGGCGGATCGCCGATCGCGACAGCGCGCCGAAGCGCCGTTCGAAGGCGAACGCCGGACGGCCTCGGCGCGCCAGCGCGAAATGCACAAGGCCGACGGGCTTGTCCGGCGCGCCGCCGTCCGGGCCGGCGATGCCGGTGACGCTGACCGCGATGTCGGCGCGGGAATGAGCAAGCGCGCCCAGCGCCATCGCCCGCGCCGTCGCGTCGCTGACCGCGCCGTGGGCGGCGAGGATGTCGGCGGCGACGCCGAGCGTCTCCTGCTTGGCTTCATTGGAATAGACGACGAAGCCGCGTTCGAAAACCGCCGACGAACCCGGAATTTCCGTCAGCAGGGCGCTGACCAGCCCGCCGGTGCAGGATTCGGCAGTCGCGAGCTTGACCCCGAGCGCCCGGCAGCGCGCTTCGAGCGCGGCGGCGCGCTCGACAAGAAGGGACGGGAACACCGGCGGCTCCTTTCTCGGCGGCTTAGCGGCCCAAGGCCTGGGGGCGGTGAAAAGCTACCATGATTTTCGCTTTCCGCGACGCGCTTTCCCCTCGGCGCTTTCCCCGCCTCGCTTTTTCCGCTACGCAGCCGCGCGGAGTTCGCGTCATCCGGAGCTAGCAAAGAAGTGGAAGCCATGCATCGCTACCGCACCCACACCTGCGGCGCCCTCGGCCTCGCCGAGGAGGGCCAGACGGTCCGCCTTTCCGGCTGGTGCCACCGCATTCGCGACCACGGCGGCGTGCTGTTCATCGATCTGCGCGACCACTACGGCCTGACGCAATGCGTGGTCGATCCCGATTCGCCGGCGTTCGGCCAGGCGGAGAAGCTGCGCTCGGAATTTGTCGTGCGCGTCGACGGCAAGGTGCGCAAGCGCCCGCCGGGCACCGAAAACCCGGACATGCCGACCGGCTACGTCGAAGTCTACGTGCGCGAGATCAAGACGCTCGGCCCGGCGGGCGAGCTGCCGATGCCGGTGTTCGGCGACCAGCCGTATCCCGAGGACACAAGGTTGAAATACCGCTTCCTCGATCTCAGGCGCGACAAGCTGCACGCCAACATCATGCTGCGCGGGCGGATCATCGACTGGTTGCGCACGAGCATGAAGAAGCAGGGCTTCTTCGAGTTCCAGACGCCGATCCTGACTGCGTCGAGCCCGGAAGGCGCGCGCGACTTCCTGGTGCCGTCGCGCATCCACCCCGGCAAGTTCTACGCGCTGCCGCAGGCGCCCCAGCAGTTCAAGCAGCTCGTCATGGTCGCCGGCTTCGACCGCTACTTCCAGATCGCGCCGTGCTTCCGCGACGAGGACGCGCGCGCCGACCGCAGCCCCGGCGAGTTCTACCAGCTCGACATCGAAATGAGCTTCGTCACCCAGGAGGACGTGTTCGCCGCGGTCGAGCCGGTGCTGCGCGGCGTGTTCGAGGAATTCGGCGGCGGCAAGGCGGTGACGCAGAAGTTTCCGATGATCCCCTACAAGCAGGCGATGCTGGAATACGGCGTCGACAAGCCGGATCTGCGCAACCCGATCCGCATCGCCGACGTGACGGACGTCTTCTCGCGCGACGACGTGACCTTCAACGCGTTCAAGGAGGTCATCAAGTCCGGCGGCGTCGTGCGCGCCGTTCCGGCGCCGGGCGCCGCCAAGCAACCGCGCTCGTTCTTCGACAAACTCAACGACTGGGCGAAGGGGGAAGGCGCGCCGGGCCTCGGCTATATCATTTTCGAAGGGGAGGGCGAGACGCTGACCGGCAAGGGGCCGATCGCCAAGTTCCTGCTGCCCGCGGCGCAGCGCGCGCTCGTCGCCGCCGCCGGCCTGAAATCCGGCGACGCTGTGTTCTTCGCCTGCGACAAGGAAGCCAAGGCCGCCAAGCTCGCGGGCGCCGCGCGCATCCGCATCGGCAATGACCTCGGCGTCTGCAAGAAGGACGTCTTCGAATTCTGCTGGATCGTCGACTTCCCGATGTACGAATGGAACGACGACGAGAAACGAATCGACTTCTCGCACAATCCGTTCTCGATGCCGCAAGGCGGCCTCGCGGCGCTGGAGACGAAAGACCCGCTCGAAATCCTTGCGTTCCAGTACGACATCGTCTGCAACGGCGTCGAATTGTCGTCGGGCGCGATCCGCAACCACCACCCCGAAGTCATGCGCAAGGCGTTCGCCATCGCCGGCTACGGCGAGGACGTGTTGCTGGAGAAGTTCGGCGGCATGTACCGCGCTTTCCAGTGCGGGGCGCCGCCGCACGGCGGCATCGCGCCGGGCGTCGACCGCATCGTCATGCTGCTGGCGGGCGAGGAAAACCTGCGCGAAGTCGTGCTGTTCCCGATGAACCAGCGCGCCGAAGACCTGCTGATGGGCGCGCCGTCGAGCGCGACGCCGAAGCAATTGCGCGAGCTGCACATCCGGTTGAACCTGCCGGAGAAGTGAGCGGAAGGCGCGGCGCTTTCTTGCGCCGCGTCGCGCTCCATCCGTCGACAAGGCCCATCGGCGCCGTTGCTGGCGCGACCGGCCAAAATGGCGAACGGTCCGAAGGTGAAATACGCGGTCGTCTGGGGGATATCGGCTCATGAGCGTTGCGCTTGATTCGCGTCGTTACGCGAAGATCGTGATCGCGCTGGTTGTCATTCAGGCGGCGTGTTGGGTTCTTGCGCCGTGGCTTCTCGAAGGATCGATACGCGCCGATCCCGCGGAAGGCGTCGTCG
>Ga0182014_10007075_pt1 | contig 11834 bp, 12 predicted proteins | sample 612S2DmetaG_FD_120489 | JGI IMG/M metagenome (GOLD analysis project Ga0182014, IMG submission 120489) | Permafrost microbial communities from Stordalen Mire, Sweden - 612S2D metaG | ecosystem: Environmental > Terrestrial > Soil > Wetlands > Permafrost | place: Sweden: Stordalen | collected... | reverse complement strand
CCTTGGCCTGGTTCACATTGGCGGCTACCAGCGTGGTGCGAAGATCCTCCATGTTCAGTCCATAGGAGGCCATCGCGGTGGGATTCGCCTGGATCCGGACCGCCGGTTTCTGGCCGCCGCTGATGCTCACCAGGCCGACCCCGGGCAGCTGGGAGATCTTCTGGGCCAGGCGGGTGTCGGCGAAGTCCTCCACCTTGGGCAGGGGCATGGTCTCGGAGGTCAGTGCCAGGGTGAGGATGGGCGCGTCGGCCGGGTTGGTCTTGCTGTAGATGGGCGGGTTCGGCAGGTTCGCCGGGAGATAGGTGCCCGCGGCGTTCACCGCCGCCTGCACCTGCTGTTCGGCCACGTCGATGTTCAGGTCCAGGACGAACTGCAGGGTGATGATGGAACTGCCGTCGGAGCTGGAGGAGGTCATCTGGTTCAGGCCCGGCAGCTGCCCGAACTGGCGCTCCAGGGGCGCGGTGATGGCCGAGGCCATGACGTCCGGGCTGGCGCCGGGATAGAAGGTCTCCACCTGGATGGTGGGGTAGTCCACCTGGGGCAGGGCCGACACCGGAAGCTCCTTGAACCCCAGGAGGCCCACGAGCATGACCCCCGCCATCAGCAGGGAAGTGGCGATGGGCCTGAGAATGAAGGGTTTTGAGGGGTTCACAGGATGCCCTTCCGCTTCACGCACTGGCCTTGGGGGCGGCATCCATGAAGGAGACCTTGGCTCCCGGGCTGAGCTTCTCCATGCCGTCGATGACCACCCGTTCGCCCGGGGTGACGCCGCTCTTGAGGGCGATGAGGTCGCCCTCGGTGAGTTCGATCTCCACCGTCCTCAGGTCCACGGTGCTGTCGGGCTTGACCACGTAGATGAAGTTGCCCCTGGGGCTCCGCTGCACGGCGGCGGCCGGGACGATCAGGGCATTGTGCAGGGTGTCGGTCTGCAGTTTGGCGTTGACGAACTGGTTGGGGAAGAGCACGCCGTCCCGGTTGGTGAACTCGGCCTTGAGCTTCACCGTGCCGGTGGTGGGGTCCACCTGGTTGTCCACGGCCAGGAGGGTGCCGGTGGCGAGCTTCTTGACGAAGTCCCGGTCGTAGGCGTCCACCGTGAGGCCCTTGACGCTCTTGCTGTTGGCCAGCACGTGCTGGACGTTGTCGGCGGGGATGGTGAACAGGACGTCGATGGGCGACAACGGCGTGATCACCACCAGCCCGGTGGTGTCGGTGGCATGGACCATGTTGCCCGGGTCCACCAGGCGCAGGCCCACGGCGCCGGACACAGGGGCCGTGATGTTGCAGTACACCAGGTTCAGCTTGGCGCTGGCCACCCCAGCCTGGTCGCTCTTCACCGCGGCCGCGGCCTGGTCCACCGTGGAGACCTGGGTATCCAGCTGCTGCTGGGGGATGATGCCTTCCTTGACCAGGGTCTGGTAGCGCGTCAGGTCCTGATGGGCGTTCTTGAGCGCGGCCTCGTCCTTGGCCAGCTGGCCCTCCGCCTGGAGCATCTGGACTTCATAGGGCCGCGGATCAACCTGCATGAGCAGATCGCCCTTCTGCACCGTCTGCCCTTCCCGGAACTTCACCAGCATGAGCTGGCCGTCCACCCGGGTGTGCACCGTCACCGCGTCCGTGGGCACCACCGAGCCCAGCCCGGAGAGGGTCACCTGGACGTCCCCCTGCCGGACCAGGGACGTCACCACCGGCACCACCCGCACGGCCACCACCGGCTTGGTCCGGGCCGCCGCCACGGCCCGGAACACGATGGTGCCGACGATGGCCAAGGCCAGACAGACCGGCAACAGCACCTGCCACCGGCGCCAGCCCGGCCGGGCAAGAGGTTCATCAATGGAGGGTCGGGTGGCAGTCGCGTTCGCGTCCATAGGCTTTCAATACCTGTCGAAGGAAAAGGGGCCGAAGGAGAAAAAGATCCCCTAGGCAGGGGAAGGGAAGCAGGACCGGAAGGGCTGCACATATACTGTAACAACCTCGCTTAAGGATGGGTGCCACATTGTTGTTAAAGCAAGGATCCACCGTGTCCATCCTGGTTGGACCCCGTTTGGCGGTCGGGGTTTAGTTTCCGATCATCCTCGAACAATGTTCCAATGCAACCTAGAGGTTCACCATGGAAGCTGCAGCCCCCCTGCCGGTCATCGCCATCCTGGGCTACGGCACCATGGGCAAAGCCCTGGCCGGCGGCCTGCTCAAGAGCGGCGTCGCCACCCGGGACACCCTGCGGGTGGGCGTGCGCCGGCCCCATCCCCAGGGGGTGGACCCCAGGACCGATGGGCTGGGCCTCCCGGTCCTGCTCAATGTGGACGCGGCCCGGGCGGCCGGCACCCTGGTCCTCTGCGTCAAGCCCCGGGACGTGGAGACCCTCATGGCCCAGCTGCGGGAGGACGGGGCCCTGGACCACCATCCCCTGGTGATCTCCATCGCCGCCGGACTGTCCACCGCCCGGCTGGCTTCCCTGGCCCCCGGCTGCCCGGTGGTGCGGGCCATGCCCAACACGCCCTGCGCCATCGGCCGGGGGGTCACGGTCCTGGCCCGGGGCCCCGGCGCCGAGGATGCGCACCTGGCCCTGGCCCGCTCCCTGTTCACCTCCCTGGGCGCGGTGCTGGAGCTGGAGGAGAAGCACATGGACACGGTGACCGGCCTGTCCGGCAGCGGTCCGGCGTTCATCTATATGGTGCTGGAGGCCATGGCCGAGGGCGCCGTCATGCGCGGCCTGCCGCGCTCAGTGGCGCTGGAGCTTTCGGCCCGGGTGGCCCAGGGCGCCGCGGAGATGGTGCTGGCCACCGGCCGGCACCCGGCCGCCCTGCGGGACGATGTCACCACCCCCGCCGGCTGCACCGTGGCCGGGCTGCTGGTGCTGGAGGACGGCCGCCTGCGCTCGGTGGTGGCCCGGGGCGTGGAGATGGCGGCGAAGGTGGCGGGAGAGCTATCGAATTGAAGTCATGAGGCCTTAGAATCAAGCTCATGCGCCCATCCATCCTCGTCACCCAACCCATGAATGCCCCCGCCCTGGAGCATGGCCTGGATGCCGCCTACCAGGCGCACCGGCTGCACCTGGCTCCGGATCCCGAGGGCATGCTGGCGGAGGTGGCTCCGCGCATCCGCGCCGTGGTCACCACCGGCGCCGGCGGGGTGAGCAACGCCATCGTGGACGCCCTTCCGGCCCTGGAGCTCATCGCCATCCGCGGCGTCGGCACCGACAAGGTGGACCTGGAGCACGCCCGCCGCCGGGGCCTGCGGGTGACCACCACCCCCGACGTGCTCACCGAGGACGTGGCCGACCTGGCCCTGGCCCTGCTGCTGGCCGCCTCCCGCCGTGTTTGCGTGGGCGACGCCTTCGTCCGGGCCGGGAAATGGCCTACCCAGGGGCTGCCGCTGGCGACCCGGGTGTGCGGCAAGCGGGCCGGCATCCTCGGCCTGGGCAGCATCGGCCGCGCCATCGCCCGCCGGGCCCTGGGCTTCGGGATGAGCATCGCCTACACCGGCCGCGGGCCCCAGCCCGGAGCGCCCTACCCCTACGTGGACAGCCTGGTGGACCTGGCCCGGGATTCGGACGTCCTGTTCATCGCCGCCTCCGGCAACCCTGGCACCCAGGGCATGGTGGACGCCCAGGTGCTGGACGCCCTCGGTCCCCAGGGCATCCTGATCAACATCGCCCGGGGCAGCATCGTGGACGAGCCCGCCCTGGTGGCGGCCCTGGCCAGGGGGCGCCTGGGAGCGGCCGGGCTGGACGTGTTCCAGCACGAGCCCCAGGTGCCCGAGGACCTGCTGGCCATGGACAACGTGGTGCTGCAGCCGCACCAGGGCAGTGCCACCGCGGAGTGCCGCATGGACATGGGCAACCTGGTGCTGGCCAACCTGAAGGCGCATTTCGCCGGAGAGTCGCTGCCGACGCCGGTGGTCTAGTGGTTGACGGCATCGGTCGACAAAGGTAGACTCTGGGTCCTTTCTGCCTCCGCCATCCAGGGGTTTCCCCCCGGAACGGCGAGACCGGCGTACAGCTTCCTTTTCCCATGCCCCCCCTGGAGCGGCTGGGCTCGATCCCATGTCCGAAAAACTTTTGACTAGACCTTTGCTCGCTGGTGCCCGATGACCGCCTCCGGCCGCCTGAACCAGGAGACCTACGACACCCTGGCCGCCGTGAAGGCCCGGGCCAAGGAGCGGATCTTCTCCTTCCGGGACGAGTTCGGCCAGTGGGATCCCAAGAGCCAGCGCCCCGAGCTGTGGGACCTCTACAACGCCCGGTGCTTGCCCGGCGAAAACATCCGGGTGTTTCCCATCTCCAACTGGACTGAGCTGGACGTGTGGCAGTACATCCAGCGGGAGGCCCTGGACCTGCCCAGCATTCAGATAGGAGCGGCCCTGACATCCGTTCAAGCCCCCCAGAAGCTCTCCCCCAGGTAGCGGGCGCCGGAATCGAAGAGGACAGTGACCACCACCGAGCCTTCCGGGAGCGTACGGGCCAGGCCCAGGGCGGCGAAGACGCTGGCGCCCGAACTGGGGCCCACCAGCAGCCCCTCCTCCAGGGCCAACCTGCGCGCCATGGCCTGGCCCTCGGCGGTGGACACCAGAACCTGGGCGTCGGGCACCGAGGGATCATAGATCCCCGGGACGATGGCCGAGGCCATGTGCTTCAACCCGGCCAAGCCATGATGCTGGCTGTCGGGCTGCACCGCCACGGCCACCAGCGCCGGGTTCAGCTCCTTCAGCCGCCGGGCGGTGCCCATGAACAGCCCGGAGGTGCCCACCCCGGCCACGAAGTGGCTGATCCGCCCCCCGGTCTGCTCCCAGATTTCCTGACCGGTGGAGTCGTAGTGGGCCCGCCAATTGGCCTCGTTGTTGTACTGGTCCACGTAGAAGTACCGGTCCGGGTCGGCGCGGTACAGCTCCCTGGCCTTGCGCTGGGCGCCGTCCGAACCCTGGGCGGGATCGGTCTCGATGATGGCGGCGCCGTAGATCCTGAGGATCCGCTTGCGCTCGGCGGTGGCGTTGCCGGGCAGGCACAGGGTCACCGGGCAGCCCAGAGCCGCGCCGATCATGGCGTAGGCGATGCCCGCGTTGCCGCTGGTGGCGTCGAGGATGGTCCGCTCCGGGGTGAACTGGCCGGTGGCGATCGCCGCCAGGATCATGGCCTTGGCCGAGCGGTCCTTGAGCGATCCGCTGGGGTTCAGATGCTCGGCTTTGCCGTGCAGCTCGACCCCCGGGCGCAGCCCGCCCGCGATCCGCCCCAGACGCAGCAGGGGCGTGCCGCCGATGTGGGCCAGCAGCTCCGGACGGCCGCAAGCCTTCTGTTCGTAACACATGGTTGAGGGAAACTGACTCATACCGCTCGCTCCTGGATGCCTTCGCCTCGGTCGGGTCTGATCCCGGGCCCATTGCACCTTACTCGCACCCGAGCAGTGAATGCAAAATTTAAATCAATGATATCTTTATTAATATCAATAATAAAATATACAGTGTTGATTTTTAAATGCGCCCTGTGGGCCCAGAAACCTGTACTGTTGGTATTGCAACCCGGGCGGTATCGAACTAGTGTTGAATACTGGCTCAATGTACTTCATTGGCAGGAATCTGGGTGAGGCTGGCGATGGTCGGGACGGGTTGATGGGGTGCCGGATTACCCAAAGTGCAGGATGGGTCAAGGTTTGGATGAGCTTCATCGCCTTGACGCTGGGGCTTGCCGCCTTGGGGGTCCACGCCCAGGTCAGGGACCGGGGCATTCCCGCCGGCCCGGCGCTGGCGCACCTGGTCTACCAGGTCTCCGGCACGGGTTCCCGCCCGGCGAAGGCCAAGGAGGCCCAAGGGCTTTGGCCGCAGAAGGCCCTGCAGGCCCAGGCGGCCGAGGACGAGACCGGCCGGGATGGCCATTCCGGCGCGGACCTGGCTCCCGCGTGGTCCGCGTCGGTGCCCGCCCCGGGCAAGCCGGAACGGACCGGGAGCTACCGTTGTCCTGAACCATCGTTCCAGCAGGGATGGGCGGTCAACGCAAGCCGGCCGCGCCCACCCCCGGACCACTGAGGACCAGGCCAAGGGAACCCCGGGGACCACGACCCAGGTTCGGGCGACGACCCGTTTCCCCATGGCCCCGCGCCAGGCTCCCCCATCGCTCAGATCGACACATCCAACCATCTTTCAAAGGAAATGCTGCCATGTCAGCTCAAACCAAGACCACTCCGTTCCTCGTCCTCACCGCCGCCCTCCTGGTGGCGGCCGGGATGGCCTGCAACAAGCCCAGCGTCGCGCCGCCGGCACCCACGCCGGCCGCCCCGGCCCCGGTCGCCCCCAAGGTGGACGACTCCGCCCGCCAGAGCGCCCAGGCCGAACAGGCGCGCAAGGCCGAGGACGCCGCGGAAGCCGCGCGCAAGGCCGCCGCCGCGCAGGAAGCCCAGTACCGCCAGGCCGCCACCGCCGCCCTGCAGGATGTCCATTTCGACTACGACCTTTCCGACATCAGGGAAAGCGACAAGCCCGTCCTGGCCGCCATCGCGGCCTTCATGAATACCTACCCCCAGGCCAACCTGTTCATCGACGGCAACTGCGATGAACGCGGCACGGTGGAGTACAACCTCGCCCTGGGCGAACGCCGGGCCCACGAAGCCGTGACCTATCTGGTGGCCCTGGGCGTCCCCGCCGCCCGTCTGAGCACCACCTCCTACGGCAAGGAGAAGCCGGTCTGCACGGAATCGGTGGAATCCTGCTGGAGCCGAAACCGCCGTGCCCATTTCAGCCTGAAGTAGCCCACCATGACCCGGCTGTCCGTTTCCTCAGTGTCCCTGTCCCTGGTCCTGGCCCTCGCCACCGTGAGCGCCGGGGCCCAGGATCCGGCGGCCGTGCCCACCCTGGTATTCCCTGCCCCCGGACGGACGGGCGACAACGCCCATGCCGACGAGGACAGGGAATTCCACAGTACCGCCTTGAAGGATCTCAAGGATTCCGGAGCCTTCCACCTGCTGGGCGCGGGCAAGGTGCCCGGGGGCAAGGAGGCCGACCTGATGTTCCGGTTCGTCGCCCACTCCCTGGCCCAGGGCAACCTCCTCATCGAGGGCGAATGCATCAACCTGGCCACCGGCGCCGTGGTCCTGAACAAGAGAATCATGGGGCAGACCGCGGTGGTGGACCGGATGGCGCACCGCATGGTGGACTTCCTGGTGGGCAAGGTGACCGGAACGCCCGGGGTCGCCGATTCCACCATCGTGTTCGCCCGGTCCACCGCCCCGGGGATCCAGGAGATCTTCGGGGTGGACCGGGACGGTCGCAACCAGCGGCAGCTCACCGCCTTCGGCAGCCTCACCATCCAGCCTGCCGTCGCCCGCGACGGCAGGCTGGCCTTCGTGACCTACAAGGGCGGTCCGCCCCAGATATGGGGCCAGGGGCGCGCCGGAGGACCCTTCCAGCTCATGTATCCCAAGGCCAGCGCGGCGGGGACGGCGCTTTCCGACCTGGCCTGGTCCCCGGACGGCCAGCGCCTGTGCTTCGTCCAGGAAAGCCGGCAGGGGCTGGCGGCCATCCAGGTGCTGGACCTGCGCTCCGGACGGATCGCGCAGGTCTCCGAGCCCGGCCACGCCGCCAAAGCCCCCTGCTGGAGCCCGCAAGGCACCACCCTCGCCTTCATCTCCGACCGGGAGGGCACCCCCCAGGTGTACACCATGGCCGCCGACGGCGGCCAGCTCCGGCGGTTGACCGGCGATCCCGCGCCCAAGGGCCGGGTGGCCTGGAATCCCAGAGAGGACCGGATCGCGTGCACCGCCACCGCCGGAAGGCAATCCGAGCTGTTCACCCTGGCCCCGGACGGCACCGGCCGGCAGCACGTGCTGTCCAGCCCCGAACCCGTCGCCTCCCTGTGCTGGTCACCTGATGGCCGTTCCCTGCTGCTGGGCCTGCAGGCCGGCAAAGCATCCCGTCTGCGCGTCGTGGGCCTGGACGGGAAGACCCAGGACCTCGGCGGAACCCTCGCGGGCGTCCAGTGTCCCCAGTGGGTCCAGAACCCGGACCCCGCCCTGGCGCGCGCCCGGCTGGATCCTTTCCCGCCCTACCCGGTCCCCGCCCTCATCGGCGCGCCCTGATCGTTCAAGGGAATATTTCCCTGGAGACCAGGCATATTGCCCTGTTCGGCCCACCCTTCATCCGGGTGGGTCCTTCATTTCCGGGCGTTTCCGGGTTGGCACCGTTCTTGATGGGAACCTGGCTGGGGGAGGCGGGAGCATGGCTCCCGCCCCCATCGCCAGCCGTGACCTCAGGAGAATCCGACCATGGAAAGGCTCGAAACCATCTCTGCGTTTGACGGGGCCGCGCTGCCCCCACCCGCCCCCCTGCACATCAAGTCCTCCGGCATCGCCCCGGACGAGTCCTCCCAGGCCTATGTGTTCCAGCGGATCGGCGGAAAGCTGGGAAAGTTCGCGTTCCACATCAAGGACCTGGAGATCCGCATGAAGCTCAAGGGCTGGGTCGGGAATGAGCCTCTGGTTTCCTGCGCCCTGTCCGCCACCCTGGACGGCGGGGCCCACGTGGCCGTGGAGCGTTCCGCCGGCGGGGCCCGGGAGGCCTTCGACCACACCATGGGCGTGGCGGAACGCCTGATCCGCCGGACCCTCCAGCGCCTCCGCCACCAGTAGGCCGTCGTCTAATCAATCCCCAAAACAGATTCCCAGGTCGCGGCCGGTCTGCATCGTGTCCCCGTCCAGCGGCACGCAGCGCATGCGCCCGGCCACGTCCTCCAGGGGCACGTAGTTCACGGTGGAGTTGGCCAGGGCCACCATGACCCCGCTCTGGCCCTCCTCCAGGGCGCGCACCGCGGCTGCGCCGAAACGCAGGGCCGCGAGCCGGTCGAAGGTGGTCGGGCTGCCGCCCCGGAGCAGGTGGCCCAGCACCACGGTCCGGGACTCCTTGCCGGTGCGGGCCTGGAGCGCCTTGGCCACCACCTCGCCCATGCCGCCCAGGCGCTCCTGGTGGCCCACCTCGGCCGCCGCAGCCACGGTGCGCTGGCCGTCCTTGGGCTGGGCCCCCTCGGCCACCACCACCAGGGAGTACAGGCGCCCCTGGCGGTCCCGGGCGCGGATCTTGGCCGCCACCTTGTCCAGGTCGAACGGGATCTCGGGGATGAGGATGGCGTGGGCGCTGCCGGAGATGCCGGCGTGCAGCGCGATCCAGCCCGCGTAGCGGCCCATCATCTCCACCACCATCACCCGCTGGTGGCTTTCCGCGGTGCTGTGCAGCCGGTCCAGGCACTCGGTGGCGAACGCCACGGCGGTGTCGAAGCCGAACGTGGTGAAGGTCTTGTCCAGATCGTTGTCGATGGTCTTGGGCACGCCCACCACCCGCAGGCCTTTCTGGGCCAGGGCATGGGCGATGGTGAGGGAGCCATCGCCGCCGATGGAGATCAGGGCGTCCAGCTCCCGCTTGGCGAAGAACTCCAGGATCTCATCGGTGCGGTCCACCTCCCGGACCGTGCCGTCCGGCATCTTCAGCGGGAAGCAGAGGGGATTGCCCCGGTTGGTGGTGCCCAGGATGGTGCCGCCCAGGTGGGTGATGCCCCGCACCCGGTCCCGGGTCAGCCGGAACACGCCGCCGTCCGCGTACCGTTCGGGGAAGAAGATGCCGTTGAAGCCTTCGCGGATCCCGTAGGTCTCCCATCCCCTGTCCATGGCGCTGATGACCGCGGCGCGGATGACCGCGTTCAGCCCCGGCGCGTCCCCTCCTCCGGTGCAGATGGCGATTCGTCGGGTCGAATTGATCATGGGGCACACTCTGGGGAAAAAAGTGGGGAAATGGTAGCATCAGGCCTTGACAAGCGAGGAACGGAATGACTGGAGCATATGCACACCTCAACCATATGACGGACTACCTCGGGCTGGAAGCTCTGCTTTCTGAGGAAGAACGGATGGTGCGCGCCACCGCCCGGGACTTCGTCAACCGCGAAGTGCTGCCGGTGATCGAGCAGCACGCCCAGGCCCAGACCTTCCCCTCGGGGCTGGTGGCGAAGATGGGCGAGCTGGGCTTCTTCGGCGCCACCCTGCCGGAGCGCTACGGCTGCGCCGGCCTTTCCCACAGGGCCTACGGGCTGCTGCTGTACGAACTGGAGCGGGGCGATTCCGGCCTGCGCTCGTTCGCCTCGGTGCAGGGATCTCTGGTGATGTGGCCGATCTTCACCTGCGGCAGCGAGGCGCAAAAAGAGAAGTGGCTGCCCCTCCTGGCCGCCGGCGAAAAGATCGGCTGCTTCGGCCTCACCGAGCCCGACTTCGGCTCCAACCCGGCCGGCATGCTCACCCGGGCCGAGCGGGTGGGCCCGGGCCGCTGGCGCCTCAACGGCACCAAGATGTGGATCACCAACGGCACGGTCGCCGATGTGGCGGTGGTCTGGGCCCGCACCCAGGAGGGCATCCGCGGTTTCCTGGTGGAGAAGGGAACTCCAGGCTTCTCGGCGCCGGAGATGCATGGCAAGTGGAGCCTGCGCGCTTCGGTGACTTCCGAGCTGGTGCTGGAGGATGTGGAGGTGGACGAAGAGGCTTCGCTCCTGCCCCAGGCCCTGGGCCTCAAGGCCGCCCTGTCCTGCCTGACCCAGGCCCGCTACGGCATCGCCTGGGGCGTTCTGGGGGCCGCCGACGCGTGCTACCAGTGCGCCCTGGACTATGCCCTGGCCCGCATCCAGTTCAACCGGCCCATCGCCTCCTTCCAGCTCCAGCAGGAGAAGCTGGCCTGGATGGTCACCGAGCTCACCAAGGGCCAGCTCCTGGCCTTCCAGCTGGCCGGCCTCAAGGAGCGCGGCGTGCTCACCCCCGCCCAGGTGGCCATGGCCAAGCTGAACAACGTCAACGCCGCCCTGGAGATCTGCCGCAAAGCCCGGACCATCCTGGGCGCCAACGGCATCCTGGACGAGTACCCGATCATGCGGCACATGGCGAACCTTGAGAGCGTCTACACCTACGAGGGCAGCCACGACATGCAGACCCTCATCGTGGGCGAACAGGTGACCGGCATCCCCGCCTACCGCTGACCGCCCCGGGCCCGGAGCCCGGTGATCCAGCGCAGAGGCAGCCCCGGGCCGAGCGGAGGGTACTCGCCCCACTCCGGGTTGTTCACGAACACCGGCGTGCAGCAGTGGACCTTCACCCCGTCCAGGCGAGCCTTGACCATCCTGCGGTGCAGCTTTTTGTGGCCTTTCAACATGCGTACCTTTCCGGTCCTGGATCGAGCCCATGAGATTGCCCTCGGGGGCCGGAGCCTGTCAACGGTAAAACCTGGACGCGCCTCCGGCAGGCTGGGCGTGGACGAACCGAAGATCGGCATGAAGCTGAACACCCGGGTGGAAGAATCCGACGAACGCCCCGGCAAGCCCGTTAATGTCTTTGTATTTGAATGAATTGTGAGTAAGGGGGACCCAGCCTTTCCTCCAGGAATTCCCTTCCGCTCTGCTTCGTCAATGCATCACTCTGTATGAAGTTGAAAGTTGAAATTCATGCCGAAGGCGCTGGGACGACAACGCGTGGTCCCCTCGACTGGAAGCCCAACCCCATGGAGGGCCTATATGGCTACGAGAGAGATCATCCAGGTTGAGGAAAGAGTGCCCCTGCTCAAGGGCATCCCTCTGAGCCTGCAGCACCTGTTCGCGATGTTCGGGGCGTCCATCCTGGTCCCGATCCTGTTCAACAACGCCGCCAAGACCACGGTCGTCGACCCGGCCCTGGTGCTGCTGATGAACGGCGTCGGGACCCTGATCTACACCTTCGTATGCCGCGGCAAGGCCCCGGCCTTCCTGGGCTCCAGCTTCGCCTTCATCGCCCCCACCATCACCTGCATCACCCTGGCCGCCAACCCCGGCGTGGGCTTCCAGCACGCCCTGG
>Ga0182014_10007074_pt1 | contig 11836 bp, 12 predicted proteins | sample 612S2DmetaG_FD_120489 | JGI IMG/M metagenome (GOLD analysis project Ga0182014, IMG submission 120489) | Permafrost microbial communities from Stordalen Mire, Sweden - 612S2D metaG | ecosystem: Environmental > Terrestrial > Soil > Wetlands > Permafrost | place: Sweden: Stordalen | collected... | reverse complement strand
CTATGCGCATGCGAGTCTTGGGGATCGTCTTGGCCGGCGGAAAAGGCACCCGGCTTTACCCGCTGACCAGGGAGCGGGCCAAACCGGCCGTTCCGTTTGGTGGCAAGTACCGGATTGTCGATTTCGTTCTCAGCAATTTCATCAACTCGGGCATCTACTCGGTCTACATCCTGACCCAGTTCCGCAGCCAGTCCTTGTTGCAGCATTTGAGCGAGGGCTGGCAGTTCGGCGGATTGCTCAAAAGCCAGTTCATGATCCCGGTCCCGGCGCAGATGCGCTCGCAGGACGAGACGTGGTATCAAGGCACCGCGGACGCCATCTACCAGAACATCAACCTGGTCGAGCAGTCCGATCCGCACCTCGTGGCCATATTCGGCGCCGACCACATCTATCGCATGAATATCATGAACATGATCGAATTCCACGTGCAGAACGCGGCTGAGGTCACCGTGGCGGCCATTCCCGCTCCCCGCAGCCAGGCCGCGGAATTCGGCGTGATCGAGGCGTCGGAGAGCGGCCGCATCCTGGGCTTCCATGAGAAGAACCCCGATGCGCCCTCCATACCGGGCGACGGCGACCGCGTGTACGCCTCCATGGGCAATTACATTTTCTCCACCCGCACCCTGCTGCGGCTGTTGCATGAGGACGCCGCCAATGAAAGCAGCCTGCACGATTTCGGGCACGATATCCTGCCTCGCCTCGCCGGCAACGGCGACATTTTCGCCTACGATTTCCAGACCAACCGCATCCCCGGCGAACCCCCCGACGCCGTCCGCTATTGGCGCGACGTGGGGACCATCGACGCCTATTACGAGGCCAACATGGACCTGCGTTCCGTTAGCCCGGCGCTGAACCTCTACAATCGCGAATGGCCGTTGCGCACCACCAGCTATCCGGACCCGCCGGCCAAGTTCACCTTCGACGAGTTGAACCGGCGCGGAGAAGCCATCGATTCCATCGTTTCCGGCGGCTGCATTCTCTCCGGCGGCCTCGTGCGCAATTCGGTCCTGAGCCGCGGCGTCCGCGTGCACACCGGAGCGCAAGTGGACGATTGCATCATTCTCGACAACTGCGACATCGGCCGCCGCTCCAAAATTCGCCGCGCCATTCTCGATAAGAACGTGCACGTGCTGGAGGACGCCATGATTGGCTACGACTTGGAGAGCGACCGCGAGCACGGTTACCATGTCACCGAAAGCGGCATTGTGGTGGTCGCGGGCAACCCCTCGCAAGTCGAAATCTCGGGCCTAGTGGTGTGACCCAGTGGGGCAGGCCATCGTCGTTTGTGGCCTGCCATCCTGCCGCCAAACGCTGTCATGGAACAACAGATCCTCAACTGGATCTCGCAATACGGCTACCTGGCGATCTTCCTGCTCCTCGTCTTCGGAATCGTGGGCCTGCCCATACCGGATGAAACCCTGCTGGCTTTCACCGGGTACGTGGTCTTCAAAGGACACCTCTCGCTGGCGCCGGCGTTTGCCGCGGCCTTGGGGGGCAGCCTCTGCGGCATCACCTTCAGTTACACGCTAGGCCGCAAATTCGGGCTGCCCCTGATTCACCGCTACGGCAAGTACCTGCGCATCCGCGAAGAGCACCTTGTCAAAGCCCACGCCTGGTTCGCCCGCGTGGGACATTGGTCCCTGACGCTCGGCTACTTCGTGGCCGGAGTGCGCCATCTCACGGCCTTCTCCGCCGGCATGAGCCGCGTCGAATATCCCCAGTTCGCCCTCTTTGCATACAGCGGCGGCATCCTGTGGGTTTCCACCTTTATCGGAGTGGGCTACTTCCTGGGCGACCGCTGGGAATCCGTGCAACAAAACATCTCGCACTACTTCCTCGCCGCCGCCATCGCCGCCGCCGCGCTGCTCGCCGTGTTCTTGATTTGGCGGAAGTGGGGGAGGGGGAAGAAAGGGCTTTTTGGCCACAGATGAACACGGATGAACACCGATAAGAATTCAATTCTTTGTCTTATCCGTGTTCATCCGTGTTCATCTGTGGCCATAATCTTTGTGTTTCTCTACAGCAGCCTGAAGCTCACCGCCACCTGAGCCTGCATCGGAACCGCCACCAGGTCCTTCTTGCCCGGGATGAAGGTCCACTTCCCGACCGCCTCAATGGCCTTCTCATCCAAACCCAGCCCCAGGCTGCGAAGGACGTGGATGTTGGTGGCCTTGCCGGTGGTATCGACTTCGATGTAGAGCACGACCGTGCCCTGGAATTTGGCCTTACGGGCTTCTTCGGAGTATTCGGGCTCAACCTTGTGCAGCAATTGCGGGAGCGTGACGCCAGGACCGGGAGTATCGCTGGTGACGACCGCATCTCTGCCCCGAGCGAAGTAACCCGTGCGGAAATCGACCTTCGCCGCCGTGTTTCCCGGGAGGGTGACATTGATCCTCCGGAACTTGCCGTCCAATTCCAAATTGGGAGTGTAGTAGCCCAGGACGTAATAGCTCTTGAGGCTTTGGTCCGTGCTCTCCACCTTCTGGAATTCGAAGACCATGATCCGTTGTGGCGCTCCATCTTCGGTGACGACGAAATCGCTGGCCTTGAACCCTTCGATGGCATTCCCATTTTGATCGGAGGCGGCGACATTCGCGATCACCAGCATGGTTTCTGCTGAATACCGAGCCATCGGCCCGCCGGCCGCTTGCGGCGCCGCAGTCGCTTGAGGCGCCGCCGCCATCAGGATGGGCGCCGGCTTGACCATGTGTGTGCCGCCAGGGGCCTTTGTAACCGGCACGTGCGGCGCGGCGGCCACCGGAACCGGCGCCGGCTCAAGAATAGGCGCACTCGCGGTCATGTTCGTAACCGCCGCTTCCGGCGCCGCAACCACCGTCAACGGCGCCATCGTCAGCACCAGCGCCGCCGCGGCCGCGCATGCCAGCGCCACCGCCGCCGCGCCCGCCCGTCCGCGCCGCTGCCGGCCGTCGAGCATTGCTCCGACGCGCTTCGACAGGTCCGCGCGGCTCGCCATGGCCAGCAGCGGCGATCTCGCCGACGCTAATAACCGTTCCGCGGCGCCCACCAGTTGATCGGCATAGGCCGTCGCCTCCGACCGCGCCAGCACCGCGTCGTCGCAAGCCCGCTCCGCTTCGAGCACAAGCTGCCGCCGCGCCATCCACGCTAACGGATGAAACCAGTACGCGGCGCATACCGCACGCACGAAGCAATAGCTCAACCAGTCGCCGCGCCGCACGTGCTCTATCTCGTGCACAAACGCCCGATTCAGGTCCTCCTCCTTCCAATTCCGTGCGTCCACCGGCAGCACGATAGCCGGGTCGAACGCCCCGCACGTCATCGGCCCCGCCAGCGCCTCATGCAGCAAGACTTCGACTCGTCGGTGAACGCCCGCGTCAGCCGCCAACCCTTCGGCGATCGTCTGTCCATGCCGCCACGGCAGGCCAGTCCGGCGCAGTCGCCGCACTTGCCACAAGCCCACCACCAGCGGCAGCAGAAAGAGGGCCGCCCCAACCATCCATGCCCCAAGCAGCAGAGCTTCGGGCGTAAGCCTCAAAGATGGCGATTGCGTGGGCTCCGCGGTGCGCGCCTCCGCTGGTGCGATGGCTGCCACCGTGCCGGTCGGCCCGTCCGGAATCGGCGCCGCCTGCGCCGCCATCCGCAGCGCGATGCGGATCGGGGGAAGCGCCAGGGAGATAAGCGGCAGCGCCGCCAGCGCCCCGAATGTCACAGCCAACAGCGCATGGCGCACCGCCGCGCGGCTCCCGCGCGCCAGGCGCGCGCCCGTCAGTCCCAGCGCCGCGACCACGGTCGCCTTGACGACAATCGACCCGGCCGCCGAATTGCTCACCGCAAGCAACCCTGCATTGATATCGGGCATCATCACTGGTTCTTCCTTTCCTTCCGCACACGGTCGATCTCCGCCCGGAGGACTTCGAGTTCTTCATCCGTCCACGACGCCTCGCTCACCAGGGCCGTCATCATCTGCCGCAGCGATCCGCCGAAGAACGTCTGGACGAACTGTTGCAATGCCGTCCGCTTGGCGGCGGCCGGCGAGATGGTGGCCGAGTAAATAAAGCGCGGGCCGTCCTGCTGGTGCTTCAGGCAGCCCTTCTTTTCAAGCCTAGTCAGCATGACGCGAACCGACGAATCGCCCGGCGGATTCGTCAGGCGCCTGCGAATTCCTTCCGCCGAGGCGCGATTGCCCTCCGCAAAGACGGCATTCATGATCTCCCGTTCCCGGCGAGTGAGCGGCGGAGTGGTTGTCTTCGGCATCGTAAGGTGCGACATCTGTCTCATCATACCCGCGACAAATGTCGCATGTCAAGTCCAAAAAGTCCTATCCGCGTTCATCTGCGTTCATCCGCGGCCATATTCTTCCCTCCCTTGACGCCCGCCGTGAAACGCCGGAGAATGAGGTCTACCGGATTTTCGGACCGGATTCGAAACGGGAAGGTGGTACACGGAAATGCGCAAACTGATTTTCTTGCTGGCGGCTTTATCGGTGGCGGCTTTCGCCGCCGACGTGACGGGCAATTGGAAAGCCAGCCTGGAGACCCCCAATGGGACCATGGAGTTTACCTACGTCCTGAAAGCCGATGGAAACACGGTGACTGGGACGATCCAATCCCAAATGGGCGAGATGAAGATCGACGAAGGCAAGCTCGATGGCGACAAGATTTCCTTTTCCATCACGGTGGAAAATTTTGGCAAAATCAGCTACGCCGGCACGGTAAAAGACGATGAAATGACGCTGAATATGAGCTTTGCCGGAGGAGGTGGCGGGGACATGCCCCAGATGCCGCCTATCGTCGCCAAGCGCGTCAAATAGCCGGCCTCGAAGAACCCGGGCGGGCGGGAGCGTCCGTGCTAAAATGGACCACCGAGCCGCATGGAAATCGCCAGCAAATTGATTCGCGGGTTGAGGGTCGGCGGCGAGACGGTCAGCGACGAACAACTGGCTTGCGCCGCGTGGCCGCGGTCCGTCGGCAATTACACCGCCCGCCATACCCGCGCCGCCCGCATGGTCCGCGAGCGCCTGGTGGTGGAGGTGGAAGACGCCGTCTGGCAGAAGCAGTTGTTTACGCTGCGCAGATCCATCCTCCTGGCTCTCGAAAAGAACCTCGGCCGCGGCGTGGTCCAGGACGTCGAGTTCCGCATCGTCCCCAGGCGGATCGAGGCCCAGCGCGCCACGGCGGCCGTTCCGGCGATGCCGCTGGACGACGCCGAGGATATCGCGGACCCGGTACTTCGCTCCATTTACAGGGCATCCCGAAAAAGGGCACTGGCGTGAGAATCACCGAAAAGGAAGTCCGCTACGTGGCCGGTCTCGCCAATCTGACGCTCGACGATTCCGAAGTCGCCCGTTTCCGCGCGGACCTGGACGGAATCCTCGAGCACATGGATAAGCTCAACGAAGTCGATACCTCGGGCGTGGAGCCGATGGCGCAGGTGCTGTTCGAAGGCGCCGGCGGACTGCGTGAGGACGTCGTCGAGACGCCGCTCGGAAGCGAGGCCGGTCTGGCTAACGCTCCGCAGCGCGGCCCGGGGTATTTCAAGGTTCCCAAAGTCGTGGAACGTTAAACGGGGTTTCCGGCCCCGCGAAATCGCATGCAAATCGCCTCTTTGACCATCGATCGCATTCGCGAGGGATTGCTCTCGCGCCAATTCAGCGCCGTCGAGCTGACCGAGGAAGCTTTGCGCTTCGCCGAAGCCGAGAATCCCAAGACCGGCGCCTACCTGCGGCTCTCGCCCGAGCGCGCCATGGACGCCGCGCGGTGCGTGGACGAACGCCTGGCGCGCGGCGAGGAGCCGGGCCCCCTGGCCGGCGTGCCTGTCGCGGTCAAGGACGTGATCCTCACCAAGGGCATCACCACCACCTGCGGCTCGAAGCTGCTGGCCGCCTACGTTCCGCCCTACGACGCCACCGCCATCCTGCGCGTGGAAGAGGCCGGCGGCATCCTCCTCGGCAAGACCAATTGCGACGAGTTCGCCATGGGGTCGTCCACTGAGAACTCGGCCTTCGGCCCGGTACGCAACCCGGTCGCGCCGGACCGGGTTCCGGGCGGCTCGAGCGGCGGGTCGGCCGCGGCGGTGGCGCAAGGCACGGCCGTGGTCGCGCTCGGCTCCGATACGGGCGGCTCCATCCGCCAGCCGGCTTCGTTCTGCGGCGTAGTCGGAGTGACGCCCACCTATGGACGGGTATCGCGCTACGGTCTGACTGCGTTTGCCAGCTCGCTCGACCACATTGGCCCGTTCGCCCGCAACGTCAAGGACGCCGCCACGCTCCTGCGGGTGATCGCCGGCCGCGACCCGCGCGATTCCACTTCCGCCGCGGCGCCCGTCCCGGATTACCCGGCATTGCTCGGCGGCGGCCTAAAAGGTCTGAAGCTTGGACTGCCTCGGGAGTATCTAAGAGAATTGGGGAGCGAAGTCGGCGACCTGATCTCGCGCGGCGTCGATGTGTTTCGGCGCCTGGGCTGCGAAGTCCGCGAGTTGAGTTTGCCCTCGACCGGCTACGCGATCCCGTGCTATTACATTATTGCGACGGCCGAGGCCAGCTCCAACCTGGCCCGTTTCGACGGCGTGCGGTATACGTTCCGCTCCGCGAACTCCGGAACTTTGGCGGATATGTATCGCAATACGCGGGGAGAGGGTTTCGGCGCCGAATGCAAGCGCCGGATCATGCTGGGGACCTATGTTCTCAGCGCGGGCTATTACGACGCGTACTATTTGAAGGCGCAGAAGGTGCGTACTCTGATCGCGCGGGATTTCGCCAGGGCGTTCGAGGAAGTGGACGCCATCGTGGCGCCGGTTTCGCCGTTTCCGGCTTTCAAGCTGGGCGAGAAGGTGGACGACCCTCTGGCCATGTATCTGTCCGATATTTATACCATCACCGGGAGTTTGGCGGGCATTCCCTGCATGAGCGTTCCATGCGGAAATACCGCCGGGGGGCTGCCGGTAGGGATGCAATTGTTAACGACGCACTTTGGCGAACCGGCCATGTTCCGGCTCGCCGGCGCGTTCGAAGATGCCGGCGGGGTGAACTAAGACCGGCCCGGATTGTCACTCAGAGGAGAAAAGGGAGAAGAATATGGGACCTCAAAAAGGCACATCGGTTTTCACGCTGCCGGCGCTTCCGTACGCGCCCGGCGCGCTGGAGCCTTACATCGACAAGATGACCATGGAGATCCACTACGGCAAGCATCACGCCGCGTATGTCAACAACCTGAACAAGGCGTTGGAATCGGCGCCCGAACTGGCCGGCAAGTCCGTCGAGGAATTGCTGGCCCACAACTGCGTGGCCGTTCCGGAGAACATTCGCACCGCGGTACGGAACAACGGCGGCGGCCATCTCAATCACGCGATGTTCTGGCAGATCATGGCGCCTTCGGCCGGCGGCGCGCCGACCGGCAACGTGGCCCAGGCAATCACGGCCACGTTCGGCGGCTTCGACGCCTTCAAGGAGAAGTTCACCCAGGCGGCCACCACGCGCTTCGGCTCCGGCTGGGCTTGGCTGATCAAGTCCAACGGCAAGCTGGATATCTATTCCACTGCCAACCAGGATAGCCCGGTGATGGAAGGCAAGTTTCCGGTGATGGGCCTGGACGTGTGGGAGCACGCCTATTACCTGCACTATCAGAACCGCCGGCCGGAGTACATCGCGGCGTGGTGGAACGTGGCCAACTGGCCGGAAATTGAAAAGCGCTTCAACTCCGCCAAGTAGCTCAGGGCAGTCCGAGGCGCTCTCGAAGCGCCAGGAATCGGGGATCGTCGCGAATCCGGGCGTAGGCCGGTTCGACGCCGATGAAGTTGATATCGGCCTCGCGATGGGTGTAGCTGTTTTCCAGGCAATCCACGGCGTTTTGCGCGTCGCCCATGCCGGCGTACACCAACGCCCGGTAATACCAGTCGATCGCCAAACCTCCGGCGAAAGACCGGTTTAGTTGGCTGAGAACGGCCTCGGCCGCTTCGTGGTCGCCCTTGGCCCCGTAAGCGTATCCCAACCTCGCCAGGGCGTAGAGGGGGTGGGCGCCGAGCGCGGCCAACTGCAACTCCCCGATGGCCTCGTCATAATGGCCCGCCACCGAGAGGGCGATACCCAGAGTGAGGCGGGCCGGGGCGGAGCCGCCGGTCTGCTGAACGATGCGGCGCGCTTCCGCGATGGCTTCGTCGTAGCGGCGTGCGGCGCAGAGAATCTCCGCCACGTCCGTCCACGGCGGGCTGCCCTTGGGTTCCAGGCGCGCTGCTGCCGTGGCTTGGGCGATGGCCTCGTCGAACCGCCCGCGGCTCAAGAGGCCCTGCGCGTACATGCGATGGATTCGCGGCGAGGACGGATCCAATTGGATGGCCCGGCGAAACTCGGATTCGGCGGCGGCCCAGCCGGAATCCTGTAGGAACCCGACGTAGGCCAGGGCGGCGTGCGCCTCGCCGATACCCGGGTCCAATTTGATGGCGCGGTTCGCCGCCTCTCCCGCTCTTGCGACGGTTTCGGTCTCGGAAGTACCCGTGGAAGATCCGGAAGTGACCAGGGCAACAGCCAAGCCGGACCAGGCCGGCGCGTAGTTCGGATCGTTCGCCACGGCCTGCTCGAAAAGACGCGCGGCGCCCGATGCCGAACCGGTTTCAACAAGCGCGTGCGCCGTCAGATAGAAGCGTACCGCCGCACGGCGGCCCAAGGCGCGCGGCCGGAACCCGAAATAGAAGATCAGGAACAGGCAGACGACGGGGGTCGCGTACGCTACGAACTTAATCAGCCTCCGCCGGAGGCGCTCCGCCCCATGCCCCGCGCGATTGAGGACGACGATGCCAAATCCGCCGCCGGATGCCGCAAGCCTCACCGGACTGGGACGCCCCTCCGTCGCGTAGTATTTGAACAACTCGTTCCGCAGGCGGTGATATTGCACGCGCACCACGGGGTCCACTTGGGGGACGAAGCTTGCCGGCCGCCCAAACACTTCGCGCGCGACAGCATACTCGCCGGGAGGAGGGGCGCCGGCCAGCACGCGATCCACGAGGAAGCGGAGCAACTGGCTCAGGGTCTGGGATTGGAGGAACGCCTTAGACGCGAGGATCCTTTGCATCTCCGCGCACACGGCCTCAGGCGCGATCGAAACGCCGCGCAACTTTTGCACAGGACTGGGCACAGGACTGCTTATTATAATGCCCGGAATGCCCGGTTGAGTTTTTCCCAGGTGACTTCCAGATCCTCCGGCAGGACGCGCGTCTCCCCGACGGAGGTCATGAAGCTGACATCGCCTGTCCAGCGGGGGAGCGCATGCAGGTGCACATGGCCGGCGACCCCGGCTCCGGCGCTCCGGCCGAGGTTGAGGCCCAGATTGAGGCCGTCGGGCCGGTAGACCTCCCGCAAGCGCAGCTCGGCGTCGCGCGCCAGGCGGATCATTTCCACGAGCGTCTCATCGCGCAGCTCGCCGAGCGAAGCGGCGTGCTGGTAGGGCACCACCATGAGGTGGCCGTTGGTGTACGGAAAGCGGTTGAGGATGATGAAGTTCCATTCGGCGCGATGCACGACGAGCGAACGGAGGCCGCACGGCGCCTGCGCGGCGGCGCAGAAGACGCACTCGCGTTGGTCCCCGGAGGCGGAGATGTACTCGTACCGCCAGGGAGTCCAGAGATAGTCCATGCCGTTTTCGGGAGCGGACCCGCTACGAATTCGGAGCTTGTTCGGGAGCGAGGGGCGATTCCGGCGACGCGACCGCGGCGAAACTATTGACCACGTCTTTCAGCTCTTTGCTGGGCTTGAAGTAGGGAATTTTTTTAGCCGGCACTTCCACACGGGCTCCGGTCTTGGGGTTGCGGCCAATGCGGGGCTGCCTCTGGCGCGTGCGGAAGCTTCCGAATCCGCGAATCTCGATCTTGTCGCCGGTGCGCAAGGAGCGTACGATGCTGTCGAAGATCGCCTCCACGATGACCTCGGACTCCTTCCGGGTCATCTCCACCACGCGGGAGACTTCTTCAATCAGATCAGCCTTCGTCATCGAATCCTCCTCGATTATGAATACCGCAGTATCGCACCGAATCCGAAGAAAATGCAACCTACTTGAGGTTGCGGTCCTTCAGACTCATGACCTCCTCGATGGTCGTGGTAGCCGCCTGAGCCTGGCGCTGGTAGTCCTCCAGGCGGTTCTTCTCCTCGTCTTCGGCCGGCGCGCGCAGGCTAAGGCCGACCTTCTTCTCGGCTTCGCTCATCTTGACGATCTTGAAAGTGAACTCCTGGCCCACGGCGAGCGGCGGCGGGTCGGACCCGCGGCGGCCCGAGTAACCCGGCACTTCGGAAAAATGGCACAAGCCTTCGACGCCCTCCGCGAGTTCCACGAAGGCGCCAAAGCTGGCCAGGCGGCAGACGCGGCCATGCACGGAATCGCCCACCTGGTGTTGCTGGAAGTAGCTCTCCCAGGCATCGGGCTGGAGCTGCTTGATGCCGAGCGAGAGCCGACAAGCGGCGGAATCGATATGGAGAATCACGGCCTGCACGGTCTGGCCCTTTTTGAGGACCTCGGAGGGGTGTTTCACGCGCCTGGTCCAGGAAAGGTCGGAGACGTGAACCAGCCCGTCGATGCCTTCTTCGATCTCGATGAACGCGCCGAAATCGGTCATGTTGCGGACGCGGCCCTCGACCACCGAACCCACGCTATAGCGCTCGTCGACGGTGGTCCAGGGGTTGGCTTCCAGTTGTTTCAGGCCGAGAGAAATGCGGCGGTCCTTGGGGTGCGCTTCGAGCACCACGGCCTCCACCTGGTCGCCGGGCTTGACCACCTTCGAGGGGTGCTTCATGCGCCGGGACCAAGTCATCTCGCTGATGTGGATCAACCCCTCGACGCCCGGATCGAGTTCCACGAAGGCGCCGTAATCGGTGACGTTGACGACGCGTCCGATGACGCGGGCGCCGACGGGATAGCGGTCCGCGACGGTTTCCCAAGGATCGGGATCGAGCTGTTTGATGCCGAGGGAGACGCGCTCCTTGGCGCGATCGAACTTGAGCACCTTGACCGCGATTTCCTGACCGGCGTGGAGCAATTCCGAGGGGTGGTTGACGCGGCCGTAGGACATATCGGTGACATGCAGGAGCCCATCGATTCCGCCGAGGTCGACAAACGCGCCGTAGTCGGTGAGGTTCTTGACGACGCCGGTGACGACGGCCCCTTCCGACAGATGGTCCAGGGTGACGCTCTTGCGCGCGTTGACCTCGTCCTCGATAGCCATCCTGCGCGAGACCACCACGTTGCCGCGGCGGCGATTGAGCTTGACGATCTTGACCGGGATATCCTGGCCGATCAAAGAGTCGATGTTGTGAACCGGGCGGGGATCGGCTTGCGAGCCGGGCATGAAACCACGGATGCCGACATCCACCGCCAGCCCGCCCTTGACGCGTTCCAACACGTGGCCGGAGACGGTGAGCTGTTCGCGACAGGCTTTGTCGAGATCGTCCCAGATGCGCAGGCGCGCGGCCCGCGTGTGCGACAGAAGCACGTATCCTTCGGACTGGCCGCCGTGGTCGATCATCACGTCCACGACGTCGCCGGGATGAACGGCGACCTCACCGCCGGGGCCGAGAAACTCCTCAAGCGAGACGATGCCTTCGGACTTGTACCCGAAATCGACGATGACGTCCTTGGCGGTGACGCTCAGCACGGTTCCCTGCACCACCTCGTCGGCGGACGGAGGGGCAAAATGGCTGTAGTCGTCGAGCAGGTTCTCGTAGTTTTCGGGGACCGGCTCGTCCATATCCCCATTATCGTACACGGCCAATACGCCTCCGGCGATCATGGTGTCAGGGCCCGCTGCACGGACTGAAAGAACCGCGGCAGAATGAAAGGATGTGGGAGCGAACGCATCCAGTAATCGCCCAGCACCCTGT
>Ga0182014_10007072_pt1 | contig 11838 bp, 11 predicted proteins | sample 612S2DmetaG_FD_120489 | JGI IMG/M metagenome (GOLD analysis project Ga0182014, IMG submission 120489) | Permafrost microbial communities from Stordalen Mire, Sweden - 612S2D metaG | ecosystem: Environmental > Terrestrial > Soil > Wetlands > Permafrost | place: Sweden: Stordalen | collected... | reverse complement strand
CGGAGATCCCGACGTCCAGCAGGATCATGAGAGAGGCCTGGATCGAGAAAACCACGACAAACTTCGCATAGTCTCCAATCGGGAGTAAGCGTATGCAAAGAAAACCATAGAGCATATTGCCCATGGTGATGATTCCCTGAGATACCAGGAATTCCGCGATGCGATGGAATTTCGGCAGGAAAAACGCCTTCGCGGAGTCGATGTGATCCGTGATTCGAATGGATTTGTCTCCTTCATCTGCGGCATTCCGATGCGGCTTAGATCAAGCCATGCCGCAGCAGCCGCGCACCGTGCTTAACAGTGGATGGAATATCGCACTTAGAAAGACTTAGCTTCACCAGATGCCTCTCAAGGCCACGATATGTGCCGCGAATGTCATTCGCAATGTATTTGTACGCTGGATCCTCAAGAATCAGACTGTGAACATAGGCAAGACCCTCAGTGGTGCGGCGGTGAAACTCCGCGCTCGCTCCTCCGCCGTGAGTTCTGTACTCGGTAAGACGTTCCGGAACGTAAATAACATTCCCATGATTGCGCAGAAGCGAGTACGCAATATAACTATCGTAGGCGCCCTCCACCCTTTTCGTGTACTTGCTCCAGTCGACCTTGGATTTGCGAAACACGGAAGCCATGGCAAGCGGAATGGAAAGCCGCACCATAAGTCTCACCGGATCGTCAACTGGACCCGCGGCGAGACCTTCGCGGCCATACGCGCGTGTATTGGCCTCTGTAGCATCCAGGAGACGGGTTCCGCGTGAATCGATGAGCCAGTGGTCGCTAAATGTCAAAACCACTTCGGGATCGTCGAGAAGGGGCGCTGCGCACTTAACCAGAAACGTACTTGTCCATCGATCGTCGTCATTCAAGAACGCGATCACATCGCAGTGGGCCCGCAGGATACCGGCATAGGTATTCATGGCAATGCCAAGTCTGGCCGGATTCACAGTGTGCAGAATGCGCTGGTCGTGAAAGCTTTCGCAGAGCCGCTTCGTCTCCTCGAGTCCTCCATCGTCACAGACCAATAACTCGAAATCGGTAAAGGTCTGGGAGATCACCGACTGGATCGCCTGCTTAAGATATCCCGTACGATTGAATGTCGTCGTGACGATCGATACAGCCGGCATGTGCAGACCCCCTTTCCGTCACCTGGCCCTAGATGTACGCACTGTATCCCGCCGCTGTGCACACTTATCGATTCATCTGATACGGGTTTTTCAGATGCAGTGCTTTGAGTGTTCCCAGAGCCAGGGAGCGCAACGCGGCGCGCGCCTTGCGCTTGCGCTCAAATTGGCGGAACATGGCCATCTGCCGCCGCCGGAAATATTCTTCGGCCGGCGGCGCATGCCGCAACGCGCGCGCGGCGAGGTCGACGATGCAATCAAACTCATGATCGACAGCAAAGAACTCGTCGAATGCCCGGCGAGCCAATCGTCCCCGTTCGGCCGCGCTGTCAAGGTGCGGCTCGAGAATCGCCGGCAGCCGGGCGATATCGCGCTCACGCACGCGGATGAGAAACTGGTCCCACGCCGGTCCGGGCGTCAATGCATACGCGTCCGACAAGAGCACCGGGGCCACGCCGGCCGCCATCACTTCGAAAAAGCGGCTGCTGCCCGCGCCCGCTCCGCGCGGGCAGAGCGCAAAGTGCGAGGCTGCAAGCGTGTCGGCATAGCGGCGCTGCCGCGCTTCACGGTCGGGTTGCGAATTGTCCCAATGCCAGTATGCCGAGGTGTTCTCAATCAGCACATCGTCGCGGTTGAATTTCAGATTGAAAAGACGCTTCCGGAGGATGGATGTCGATCCACCCAGAAAACTGAACAAGTACCGCTTTTGCGGCGTGTTTCCAATGGGCGTCTCAGTTATCGCCTCGCCAACAAAGCGATTCCGATGCCGCCCGTTGCGGGAGATATGCGCGTAGTTGAACACGCGGCCGATGCGGGTGTGCAGGCCGATCTTGGCATTGGTGTGCACGGTGGGAAGAAGAGGCAGATAGTCGTCCTCCTCTGTATAGATCACGCACCGATCCTGGTAAGACTTGTAGAGTTCGTGATCCAGCAATTGCCGCGGTTCGCGCGCCGATGCGCCGAGGACCAAAATAAGTTCCGCCCCGGATGGGCCGGATACAAGCTCGTGGCTTTTCGAGAATGAGGCATGCTCCTTTAAGATATCCACCTGGTCGGTCTCAAGCAGCGCCCCAAGATAGACTTTCATAGCTAGTTCACTCCCATCGCGAGCTTCTAACCTTTGTGGGTAACTTCCCGATAAAGCGACACGTATTCGCCGATCATGCGCGCGGTTTGAAATCTTGTGCGGACATTCTCGAATCCACTCTGCCGAAGCTGCCCGCGGAAGTTTTCGTCGGAGACGATCATGCGAACGGCATCGGCCATGCCAGCCTCATCCTCCACCGGCTTGAGAACCGCCGATTGCCCCAGCGTCTCAGCGAAGGGAGGAATATCGCTGGCAACCACCGGGCAGCCGCAGGCCTGCGCCTCGATCGGCGGCCATCCGAAGCCTTCATAGCGCGAAGGAAAGAGCAGGCAGACGGCGCGATTGTAGAGCGCCTCGATCGTGGCGACATCCGGAGTTACGACTTGAACCACGCGGTCCTCAATCTCGAGCGCGCGCGCCAGCCGGGCGAGATTCCGGTCGAGCGCCTCACCGGCAATCAGCAACCGCAGATTTGTCCCCGCCGATGCCCTGGCAAAGACTCTCAGCACGCCCTCGCGGTTCTTGTAGGCCAGGTTCGAGCCAAGGTGAAGAACGAACGGCGCGCGATTTCCGTCCAGATGCGCGAGCCTCCGATCTACTTCACCGGGCGCGAGAGGCTGAAACGGGTAGTTCAGGCCGTTCAGAACGACGCAAAGATTCGCGCTGGTCTTCAGAATCCTGCTCGCATCGTCCAATGTCGCGCGGGAAACACAGGAGACGCGCGTAGCGCTTCGCAGCCCGAAACAGATCCAGCGCTGCAAGAACTTTCCCAAGCGCGAAGACCGCAGCTCCGGCAGTTCGCCGCGCGCGGCGCGCACCGCAATCATGTCGTGGCACGTGGCAACGACCGGCTTCCCATGGATCATCGGCGCGTACATCGCACCGCCCTGATCGCAGAGATGCACAATGTCCGCCCCAGCGGCCGCGGCGCGCAAGGCGCTCGGGAAGAGCACAAAGCGGTCGATGTACCCCAGCCACTTGCCAATTCCGTGAGCGGAGGGCTTCAGCCTTCCCAGCACCGGCCGCGGAGCGATCGACTGCACATCGATGCCAACCTGACGCAGTTCGCGATCGAGCGCAGCGGCCCAGATCCGCATGCTTGTCGAGCCATCAAATTCGTAGTTCCCTACCAGCAGGACCTTCATCGGGCTCTCATGTAGTGTCGATGCTTCATCGAACAATGACTCTTCCTGGTTCGAGTGGAGTGAAGCTCGCGGCGCGCTCTTGCGCTACCATCGTTGTTATGCGGCCAACCGTTATCCTTTTGTCGTTCAACTCGGAGGATACGCTCGGCGCGACGCTGGCCAGCGCCAAACGCGTTTCCGACGAGATCTTCGTCGTCGACTCTTTCAGCAAGGAGGGAACCGTAGAGCTGGCGCGCAGCTTTGGGGCCACCGTCGTCCAGCACGCATTCGAGCATTACGGCGCGCAGCGCAATTGGGCCATCGACAACCTGCCGATCTCCAGGCCGTGGCAACTGCATCTGGACGCCGATGAGTTGATGGACGACCAGCTCGTTGCCGCCATTCTCGCGCTTCCCGATGAGCCCGAGCACTCCGGATACTTCCTGCCCCGCTATCTTCGCTTCCTCGGCCGGGTCCTGCGCCATGGGGGCATGAGCCCAACCTGGCATCTGCGCCTTTTTCAGAGCGGCGCCGGACGCTGCGAAGACCGCAAGTACGACCAGCATTATCTGCTCACGAGCGGCAGCAGCGGCCAGTTACAAGGCGCGATGATCGACGACATCCGCATGCCGCTCACGGAGTGGATCGCGCGGCACAATCGCTGGGCCGACGGCGAAGTGGCGGAGTTGAACAGCCGGGAGACATCAGGCCGCCTCAAACCCGACGCCCGCGGCAATCCCGCCCAGCGCAAACGATATCTCCGCCAAAAATACGACCACATGCCGCTGTTCGTGCGTCCTTTTGCTTTGTTTGTCTACCGCTACTTCTTCCGGCTTGGCTTCCTCGACGGTACCGAAGGACTCATCTTCTGGGTGCTGCAAACCTTCTGGTTCCGTTTTCTCGTGGACGCCAAGATCTGGGAGCAGCGCCACGCGGCACACTTGGCGCAGGAAACACTGGACCATTCATCCCCAGAATGAAATGCCCCGCATGAGGGCAAAGACGCTCGCTGCCAGAACCGAAAGAATCGCTCGTCGTCAAACTCATGCGGAATAGCGACGCATAGAATCACTGCGGCGGCGCTATTGGTGCAGTTTCCAAGTCAGACGCGCCTTCACTTGAATTCCTGGTTGAGGGCTTGAAGACGGACGAAGCCGGCGTCGTCGATCCGAACCCGGAAGGCTTTGTTCCTGTGCCAATGCTTGTCCTGCCTCGGCTCCGTGTGCTGGTTCGACTGCGAAGACCCGTGGCGGCCCGCTTCGTATTGGTGCGTCCCAAGGTACCGCCGCGGGAAGCTCTCGATGCCCCGCTCGATCCGCCCAAGCGCGTTCCGCCGCCGGCATGCGCGCCGGGCGATGCGTGCGAGACCGCGGCATGAGCGGGCGGCGTACGGATGGGCTTGATCGCGAATGCCCCGGTCAGGCCCGTAAAGTTCAGCGATGCGGAGGGAGCATACGCCCCGTTCGCCGGTTTGCTCGTCGATTTGCCGTGCATGGTTGCAGAGAATCCCGATCCCTCGCGCCAGATTCCGCCGGGTTGCGCTCTCCATCCGAAACTTCCGCTTCCTGCAACCCAGCTTGAAGAGCCGGAGCTGGCCGCGCCGCCGCTGGTTGACCCCTCCGCGCCTTTGCTTGCTCCGGGCATCGCATTTTGCGCGCCAAAACTGCCTCGCCCCGCCGACCAGCTCGATGCTCCGCTGCCTTCCGGCGATGGGTTCGCCGCGGGCGAGTTGGCCGTCGCGCCGGGTTGCGGCGTTGCATTTTGCTGGGCTCCGGCCGGCTGGGTTTGCGCGCTCGCCAGGCCGGGCAGCAGAACCGCCGCGAACACTGCGATCGAAAGCCGGCATCTTTGCTTCGCGCTGTTCATGGTTTCAATCCTTTTGCGGCCAACGATCTCATGGCAGGATCTTGAGCCGCCGTGAGGCATCGTTCCAACTCACCCAGAACGCGCGCCGACGACCACCGCGCACATGCATATTCTCGCGCATTCTCGCCGGCCTTGCGCAAATCTCCGCGCCGCAGCGCGCGAATGGCATCGCGAAGCGCCGCAGGATCTTCCGACGCCACAACCGTTCCCGCCCCCGATTCACGCATCACACGCGTGACCTCGCACTGGGGATTTACCGAGGCAATGACCGGACGTCCCGCGGCAAGATAGGTGACAATCTTCGACGGAAAAGCGATCTCCGAGACCGACTGCTGCTGCGTCACCAGGCAAATGCCGCTGGCCGCCATCAAGCCGCGAAAATCCTCGGCATCGAGCAGCGGCAGAAACCGCACGTTGCCGAGATCGAGATCGGCGGCGCGGCGCTTGATGCGTTCGCAATCCGCGCCATCTCCCACGCACAGGAAGAGCAGGGAATCGTCCGCGCGGCCGAGCGCCGCGGCATCGACAATCACATCCAGCCCCTGCTTCACGCCCATGTTGCCGCTGTGCGTGACCAGGAACTTGTCTCCCAGATCGTACTTGCGGCGGAATGCGTCGCCTTCCGCCGCCGGCAAATTGATCAGCGACTCGTCCATGCGCGGCTCCAGCAGCTCCACTTTGTCTTCGCTCAGCCCCTTGGCGACGATCCGCTGCCTCATGCTCGGCGTGAGTGTGGTAACCAGGCGCGCATGGCGGTATGCTGCGCTCTCCACTTTATAGAGAAGCCTCACCGCCCATCGGGGAAGCATGTTCAGATCCGCGGCTGAGTCGGGTTGCAAATCTTCCACGTCGAAGACGTACGGCACGCCCCACAGGCGGCTGAGCAGAATCGCCGGCGCCGCCAGGCCCAGCGGCGGAGAAACCACCAACAGCACGTCCGGCCGCTTGCGCAGCAACCCGCGCAGCGTTACTCCGAGGACGAAACTGGCCTCGAACAGAATGCGTTTGATCGACGTGACAGGATTGGGAATATAAGCGCGGCTGCGAACAATGCGCACTCCGTTGCGCTCTTCGGTCAGCCCGAACCTTCCCGCGTACTCCGCCGGAACCTTCCAGGCCGGATAGTACGGAAAAGTCGTGCACACCTCCACGTCGTGACCCGCGTCGGCCAGGTGCTCCGCGCGGTACGTCGTGAAGGCGCCAATGCCCGTGACCTCAGGCCAGTAGTTAATGCTTAAAATTAGGACCCGCATCCATGACTCTTCGTGAGGCCTCGCCCCAGTGCGCCGGCAGGGACGTGCTGTCACTTCTCGATCGCTGACGTAAAGAATTCCAAATAGCGCTTGGCCACAAACTCCGGCTGAAAATCTTTGAGATGCTCGCTTCTCCGGGCGACCAATTGCTCCCGCAAGAAGGCGTTCGTCAACAGATCCTTCAGTGCGGCGGCCAGCGCCCGAACATCGCCGTTGGGAATGAGAATTCCGCAGGGACCGACAGCTTCAGGCAGCCCTCCGCCCTGCGACGCAACCACTGCACATCCGGCCGCAATTCCCTCGAGAGCGACTATGCCGAACGGCTCCTCCCAAATCGAAGGCACCACCATGATTTTGTGCCGGGCCACGATCTGGCCGCGGCCCTCCAGGACCGTGCCCAGGAAGTCCACCCGATCGGTCAGCCCGAGTTCGGAGGCCAATTGTTTCAGCCCGCGCAGCTCCGGCCCGTCTCCAATCACCGTGAACGAGGGATCGAGTCCCTCCTGTTTCAGCAGCGCCAACGCGCGCAGCGCCAGATCGCAACCCTTGTCGGAGACCAGCCGCCCAAGAAACACGATGTCTTTGTCGCGCACTCCATCTACCCGATCGGCAAATTCGCCCGCCTCAAACGGGTCCGCGATCGAAACCGACCTCACCGGAAGGTCCGCCGCGATCATCTGGCTGATGGCGATGTTAGAGCAGCGGAAGAGCAGTGCGCGCTTCAGATAATCCTGCCAACCTCGACTGCCGTCGACGCGCGCGATGCGGCCGTGGTGGACAATCACGATCGGCTTACGCATGAAAAATAGTGGAAGCAGAGTCTTCAGCGAGATATTGCTTTGAAAGACGATGTCCGCGTCGCGGGCCAACGCGCGGAGTCTCCTGAGCGAAGGCCGCCTGACGACTTTATATTCCCCGTCGCACTCCTCGCCCGGCGTATGCGTAACCACCGTGACCGTCGCTCCGAGCCGGCTGAACTGCTCGGCCAGGATGCGCGATACCGTCTCGATCCCGCCGACACTGGGAGGAAAGACATAGGAACAGAGGAGAACGTTCATCGTGGTTGTCGTCGTAATCTCTGCCGATCGTCCGAACCATACCTTCACGGTGCGGAAAGTGAATGTGACGGCAGGCGGATCGCCGCGATGCCCGCTGGCTTCTGCGCGGAGCCGCCTTCGGAGTTAGCTGAGCCGCCGTTGCAGCAAAAGTGGTCCGGCTCTCTTTCAGGCGCAGGGCGCCGCCTGATCCCGTGGCCGCCTGGGTCCTTCGCTCAATCTCTTCTTGATGGCAATCAGATTGTGATAGAAGGCAATCGACTCGATATTCAAATCGAAGTAATTGGGCGTATAGCTGTTCTTAAATTCGCGCCAGTTCAATCCATCCGTAAGCGACTTGAAGTAACCCATGGCCGTCGCCGGGTCATTGCGGTCGGTTTCATTGCCTCCGAAAGACCCCGGCCAGTAAGACGTTTGCGTATCTTCCACGATGTAGTATCCTCCGGCGGCAAGGTGCGGAAACAGGTGCTGAAATGTGAAGATCATATGTGAGTTGATATGGCTGCCGTCGTCGATGATCACATCGACCTCGCCGATTTCGCGCACAACGCTGTCGAGAAACTCCGGATCCGCCTGGCTGCCGCAAAAGGTTTTGATTCTCCCCCGATCGTGAGCGCTCTTATCGCAAATATCGATCCCGAAAATGCGGCCTTTGGGGAAATAGGCGCGCCACATGCGCAGGGAGTTTCCGCCTTTTCTCGGATTCTCATCCCCGCCTATGCCAATTTCGAGAAGGTTGATCCGCTTGCGGCGGATTTTACAAAACAGATCCTCATAGTGTTGTGCATACCAGTGTCTGTTCCACTTGTCAGTTCCATAAATGGTCGCAAGCACCTTCAAATCGGCGCCGAAGAAGACTTCACTCGGCAGATCGATGAGCCAGCCGAACCGTCCAATCTGAAACTCCAGAAGACGGTGCTTGATCCGCTCCCTTTCCGCATCTGGCCTCCTGCGGTGTCGTTCAACAATCAGCGTTCTTAGCGAATCGAACACGCTGTCACCTCGTACCTCACGTGTATCCTGCAGACGAGCTGGGTAAGGCCCGCATGCGTGGTTTCCGGCTAGCGAAAGTTGGCGCGGCAGTAAGCCAGCAGTTCCTTGCGGCCGAGAATCTTGTCGTCGCGAACCTCGGCATTGGAAAACAGAAAGCGGCCGAAGATTTCGAGAATGGCCTTTTCGCACGTGAGCCGGGCCAGGATGAAGACTCGGGCCAGGCGCGGGCTGGGTATCAGTCCGTGCTTGCGCAGCAGACGCCAACGGCTCTTGTAGAAGTGCAGAACCCGATGCCGCATCAACTGGGGCGTCCCGCCCCCCACGTGAAAAACTTCGATCGCGGGATCGACTTCGACCTTCCAGCCGCTGCGGCGCAGCCTGATGCTATAGTCCACGTCGACATCGAGGAAATCGAACTCGGCATCGAATCCGCCCACCTCGGCGTAGGCCACGGCGCGCGTCGCCATGCAGCCGGTAATGACGCACAACCGATCGGGCTGGGGCGCCTTCGTCCTCAACCGCGCATAGAGCGCCTGGCCCAGGATCAGGCTCCATTGCGTCGGTTCGTTCAGGTACGACTCCGTCTGCGATCCGTTTTCATCCCGGGCGCGAAACCCCAGTTGACCCAGCCGGGAATCCTGTTCGAAATGCTCGCGCACCTTCGCGGCAAAGGGCGTCAAGGGATACGCATCGGAGTCGAAGAGCACCACGATATCGCTCTTCATGGCGGCGAACGCCACGGGCAATGCGCGCCCAAAGCCGCGATTCGATTCTCCCCGATTCAACCCGATGCGGCTGTCGATCTCCCTGGGCGGCGGGCAAGCCGATCCATCGTCGAACAACACGTACTCGGTTACGTTGCCGGCCTCCAGGCGAATCGCCGCATCGAGCGCCCGGAGCGCAAGATCCCACGTGTTGTAATTCAACACCAGAACGCCGACCGAAAGGGAATGCCGGTGGGCAGGCGCCGTGTTCTCGTAATTCACAGAAGCATTGTCCTCAGCGTCCAGGGCATTCACGCAAAAGAATTGCCGGCGTCAGGATCTGTTTGTCCAGGCTTTCTCATGCTGTAACGCACGGGCATGCGCCGGAGATTCCGGGCAGGCGTTGCTAGAGTCTTTCGTTTGGGCAATTTCAGCGCGGCCAGAGTAAAGGCAATGCCGATCACCAAAAATCCCTGTTCCGTAGGCTGCTCGCAAACGCTAAACACTACAGAGGTCACCGTCAGAGGAGCCAGCAGCAAGGCGAGCGGTTCATGCTTGCGCGCCGCGGCCAGCGCTTGCACCAGAAGGAATACGGCGAGCAACAACCGAAACAGCATGAAGCTAACGCCCGGAATCGGACCGAGCTCGGTCATCACGCGGCCCAGTTCGCCTTCTCCGGTTACGAACGTCACCTCTCCGGACATCAGCTTCGAGATTGCCGCAGCGCCCCTGCCCATCCCGATGCCGACCGGATTCTTTGAGTAGTCGGCGTTTTCAAGCTGATACTCCAAGGGCACAAACGCGCGGTTCGCCACGGCCTGCCGCGCGCTGCCTCCCTCAATCTGGTTGGCCTCTGTAAAGCGCGCTTCAAAAGAGAGGGCGGCTCTCGAGAAGATCGGCAGCAGCGAGACCAGCAAAAACACTGCCATGACGGGCGCGGCGATCTTGAACACCTTGGTTAACTGGGTGGCTCCCAGGAGCGCGGCAACTCCCATGCAGGCAACCACACCGGCAAGTTCGAATACCACGGTGCGGGCCCCGATCATCGGAATCGAAAGAAATGCCGCTCCGGTCGCCGCCCATAGCAGCCACTTCCTGGCGATCCGCTCGTTCAGCAGGCCGTATAGGATGAATGCCGCCGCCAACGGGACATAATTCGTCGGTCCGGCGACAAAACTGAAAGTTCCGGAAGCTCTGGAATGGGTCGCGACATAGTAAAGTTGACCGCCGCCCTCGTAGGCCCCTTTGTTGAGGAACGAGCTGGGAGGCGCCATGTACTGCGCAACCTCCAGGGCCGTCATCGGCAGCAGAATCCAAAGCGTGCAGAGGCCGAACTTGCGCAGGTCCTCGGCGGTAAGATTCTCTCCCATGACAAAGGCCACGGGAAAGGCCAGAAGATAGGAACGCACTCCGTAGAGTGCCGCGGCCCACGGGTTACTTAGTACGATCAATTGCACCGCTCACAGAGACAGCACAGCAACCGCCAGAAAGCCGGCGACTCCCGACCACTTATCGGGCCACTTATAAGTGCGGAAGGCCTCGATCAGGATCAGCAATCCCAAGGGGTCGCGAATCAGCAGCAAGGGCGCCGATAGCCCCGGCACAATCCACTTGCGCAGCGCGCCTTCGAAGATCAGCAGCAGAAAATATGCCCAAAAGAGCTTTTTCAGCATAGGCATTTTGCTGTGCTGTCTTGCCGGAGCTTGTCTTAGGACTGGCACGCGACGACGGCCCCCAATGTCTCTGCAAAGTTGGCGCGATAACTCGCCCAGGAGTTTCCCGCGGCCGTGGCCTGCGCGTGGCGCGACATCGCCGCCAGCAACTCCCGGTCACGATCGAGCGTCTCTAACCGCTCGGCAATCGCGTCCGCGGAACAAACGGGCACCACAAAACCCTCCTGTCCGTCATGGATCAAATCGCTCGCGCCCACGTTGGGCGTAATGATCGCCGGCAGGCCGCAGGCCAATGCCTCGGCGACCACCAGGCCAAATCCTTCGCCGAGCGAGGGCAGCACCAGAACGTCCGATTCCATCATCACATCCAGCACCTGACCGTGCGAAAGCGTCTCGAACCAGCGCCAGCGGCGGCAGGCTTCATCCACGCGGGAATGCGGCTGGAACCGTCTTCCTACCAGCGTAAGCTCAACTTGAGAACCGAGCCGATCGATCGCATCCAGCAGATAACCGATTCCCTTGTGCTGCACCAGTACGCCCACAAACAGGACGCGTAACGGCCGCGCCGGATCGGTTGCCATCCGCTCGCGACGGCGGATCTCTGGAGCTCCGTAACGCACCACGCGGATTTTTTCCTCGGGAACAGCGCCCGCCAGCGTCCGCCGCACGTGTTCGCTGGCGACAAAAATGGTATCCGCCAGGGAAAGCTCTTCATCCTTCCACCGCAAGTGCTCCGCGGAATCGGCGAGGTTGGGAAGCAGTCCAAGCCATGCCGGGCTGCGCTCGGCTTCCTGCTTCAGCAGATCGCGCACCCAGTACCAATAGCTGCTGGTCTGTTCGTAAATCGTCTTGATGCCCAGCCGCCTGGCCTCGCGAAAGGTTTCAAGCGCGCCCCCTTCATAGCCATACACCGCATCGGGACGCAAGCTGCCGACGCGCCGCGCCACCTTGCCATCGAAGTG
>Ga0182014_10007070_pt1 | contig 11842 bp, 16 predicted proteins | sample 612S2DmetaG_FD_120489 | JGI IMG/M metagenome (GOLD analysis project Ga0182014, IMG submission 120489) | Permafrost microbial communities from Stordalen Mire, Sweden - 612S2D metaG | ecosystem: Environmental > Terrestrial > Soil > Wetlands > Permafrost | place: Sweden: Stordalen | collected... | reverse complement strand
CCTGCCGAAAGGCGAAGACCTCAGCATTCATTCGCAGGAAGAACTCGACCAATTCGCCTGGCTGCTCAACGCAAGACCAAGAAAATCTCTGGGCTGGAAATGCCCCGCAGAACTGTTCTTGCCCGACTTCGACTTCGTGAAATACTACTCGAAGTTTTTTGCACTTCGAAGTTGAAACCGGCCAGCTCTATGCCGCGGACGCCCCGAGTTACTGGGTCTGCCGACAATATGCTCGCATACTCAACTGGCTTAGTCGGCCGGAAGTAGCGACTGACTTCTTCGTACTCCACTACGAAGACGCCGGGGAGGTTACTTCTGGCCTTCCCGGCGAGTCTTTCGATCAACGCGGATACGAAAGGAGAGCAATCAAGCGACAGTTTTCAGCAATCGCCAGCAGTTTTCCGCCGCCACCCCCGAGTCCGAAGCCGCCGAAATCTCCTGCGGATTTGATTTTGCGTCGTGGTCCTGATTTTGTAAGCAAGCGGTCGGGAAACACCATGTTCCCGACCGAGTCTTGATACTTATAGCACACTTCGACGCTTTTTGGGCGGCCGATTTCCCGCTCTAGTATAGGGATGCAAGCTCCAAACTGGTAATTCACGATTTAGTTCATCGCATGTTTGGGCGATTTCTGCACCCCACAAAGCAGCGAACTCCAGCTAGTTACACCCGCGGGTTTTATCGTGGCTTCAAGAAGAGGAAACATATGAAGAAGACAATCATTGAGGAAGCTGCGGGTCCAATTCAGTGTTGCAACAAAGCCTCGGGAGGGCTTCGCGCGCTAGGTACCCGCGGCATAAGCACGTTCAAAGCCTGGCGCCAGCATCGGGATCAGGAAGCCCTGGAAAAAGCCCTGGCCCGCATCATCGAAACCGCCAATGGCCACCAAGCCAAAGGCATGCCCCGTGGATCTCAGGTCTATCTGGCCTTGTGGATCAAGGCCAATGACGCGATTGATCACTTCTGTGAAAAATGGCATGTCGATCCAACCCTCATTGAAGCCGAAGCGCCGGCTCTTCGGGAATTAAAGAATCTAACAATTCCTGACAAGTCCCTGCCCCTCGGCTTCAAGTTGTTTGGTTCTTTCATTGGAGGAATTCTTTTCCTGATCCTTATTGGCGCAGCCTCTGGACTGGTCAATGCTGGTCACAACTGGGTGATGCAATCCGTTGCTCACTTTATCCACTAGGAGCTCATCGTGTTTGGCAGACCTAAGTGTTCCTGTTCGCGCGATTGTTGGAGTTGGCCGTTCACGTGCGCCCATGAGAATTATCATGGGCAAGTTGTAACCACCACAACTTGCTTGATTCATGGCACAGTGCGTCTGTATAACTTCAATGATATGCGCATTGCCACCATGCGCGAAGAACGTGCTGTCATGGCAGAGATTCAAGCATATCTTAACCTGCATCAGGAGGAATCAAATGCCGATTTGGCTAGTATGGTTCCTGCCAGTTTATGAAGCAGGATTCTGGTCTGCCCTCATTGCCGGCAAGTTCCGCAATCGCGGCAAAACCCGTGAAATGCTTGTCTACGGACGGCCTGTCCGGACGTGTCTGCCGGTCATCGATGAGCGGCTCCGCAAAGCCGCGGGGACACCGACAAAGTCGCAGGCATTCGTTGCCCGATGGATAGTCGCTGGCCTGCGCTGGCTTGCCAACACTCGGGCAATGGAGTACGCGATCTTGCTTGGACTAAGACGGATCTGGCCAAAAGGCCAGACCATCTCCACGGAGGTGAAAATGTGCCTCTGATCTACAGCCTGCTTTTCCCTGCCCGAGCGGTCGCACTCTATCTATCGGCCAGGCACAAAGCCCACCAGAAGAATCAGGAGGACTCAGATGATACTCACTCCGTCTAATACCGGAAGCGCCATAGCAGGTGTTGGTGTCGGTGTCTTCACCTGGGGCGCCTTCCTGAAGTCAGATCACATCCCCTGGTTGAAGAAGTTCATGACCACCAGGCGCAAGGAAGCGACGCTGATCTGGATAAACAAGAACAAGGGCATTAGCCTGCTCGGGCTGGAAACTGTCAACTTCAGCATTCATGGGATCACTTCTGCCAATAGTGTGATGTTGGCTCTGGGCAATACCATCCTTAACATATTCATGCTCTGGGTCTTCCTGCCATTCAGGATGATCGGCGTTACCAAGAAGCACACCAGGTCCGTCCTCAAGGGAGCTTCATGACCAAGCTATCGCTTGTCGCAATCTTGTCGCTTGTTTTCTTTGGAGTAACTCGTGTTGCTCATTTCGTCTTGTCCTTGTTCATCATCCTGTTATTTGGAATCACGATCTTCGAACTCATCCGTACATTCAGACAGCTGGCAAAGCGACAGTACGCCGCATAACACCAGTCCTGGAGGAACGCAACATGAAGCTGATCTTTGGATTTCTGCTGCTCGTTGCCGCCATCGTAACCACCGGCGGTCTATATTTGGCCATCCGCAAGCCTGAGAAGAAGAAGGTTGATTTGGAGAAGCTGAGCAGCCTGTACAACCGGATTGCCCAACGTCTTCAACAGATCGGCGATTCTCTGGTCAGGCTTTACGCCATCACTGCAGCCAAAGTCATTCCTGGCACCCGCACGGAGCGGGCCATCCTGCCCGACCAGCAAAGCTCGGCAACCATCTAATCCAGTCGGGGCGCAACAACGCGGCATGAAGAGAGGAGGCAGCGCCATGTATTTGAGATTCCGTGTGAACCAGGAAACTGCAAACGGCTTCATGCGCTTGTTTGTGAACCGGCTAGCATACGGAGTGCAGGCAACCAAATCTTTGCCGAACGGCTCTGTTCCTTACTATCTTGCACGAGATCGGCTGACGAAAGCGCCGAAGCTTCTCGATGTGGACGTGGTGCGGATGCACTTGAACGGAGATATCACCATCAACCTATTTGCGATCAACCCAGAGACACAGTGCTCGAAGTGGGTGGCAATTGATGCAGATTTCAATAACGCAATACAGGCGCTCATTGAGTTGCAGCAGGTGTTGAAACTGGACGGCGTCGAGGCCGCGCTTGAGCAATCACGCCGCGGTGGCCATCTCTGGATATTTGGAGCCACGCCAATGCTGGCCTCTGAGTTCCGGATCTACATCTACAACCTGGCACTGCGACTTGGCGTTCCAGTCAAATGCGGCATCAAAGACGGCATCGAGATTTTCCCGCGTCAGGATCGTCTTGAACAGGGCGAGTACGGAAACGCGATCCGCGCACCGCTTGGCGTGCACCGCAAGACAAACCTTCGCTACTGGTTCCATGCTGCCGCACCAAGACCAGAAGCGCAGCTTGACTATCTCAATGGGCTGCCAAAGCTCACTGAAGACAGGCTCGAAGCGCTGATTCGTGGAATGAGTTTCCCTGAAGCGTATAAGCCAGCCGTCCCCGTTCCGTATATTTTTATCTCATCGGCGGTTGGACAGCGCGAGTTCCGAATTCTTGATCATGTCCGCCCAACGCGCAGAGACAGCCGCAACTACTGGGCACGGTGCCCATCGTGTGCGCTTCTTGGGCGGGACCGCACTGGCGACAATCTCTCAATCCAGATCAAGGATGCGCGCTTCTACAAGTGCTGGGCCGGCTGCACAAAGGATGAAATACGCGCGGCGCTTGGCCGGCCGATTCGCATGAAACAAGCAGCGTAGAGGAGATGAACTCACCGGCAGTTGAAAATGTGTACGAATCAATCTGAAGGGAAGGAGAAAAGCATGAGCAAGAGCCTGAATCGAGTTACTTTGCTGGGCCATGCTGGAAAGGATCCGCAGGTCCACATCCTAACAAGCGGAACCCTGGTCAACCTCTCGCTAGCCACGAGCGAGCGTTTCAAGGACAGCCGCGGGGAATGGCAAGAACGCACCGAATGGCACAACCTCGTCGGGCACCAGAGGATCGGCGAGATCCTTCGCGACTACGTTACGAAGGGTTCAAGGATCTACGTTGAGGGTGTTCTCCGCACTCGCTCCTGGGAGGATAGGGAGTCGGGACAGCGCAGGTACCGCACAGAGGTCATTGTGACCGATGTCAACCTCCTATCGCCGGCCATCGCTTCGAGCGGTGCCGGCGAACCGGCACACGATGACAGCGGGAACGGCTACGCGCCTCAAGAGTTCAGTAGCGAGCAGGAAATAGCTCGCGACGAAGTTCCCTATTAGGGGATACCTCTTCCACGCATTTGCCGAGAGCGCCGCCTTGGGCGCTCTTAATGTTCTGGGCACAGGCGCGACTACTTCATCGCGCAGGTCAGCGAAAGGAGTTGAACTATGGCCGCAGCAAAGTTCACGGGAGCAGAGCGCGAGAAGCTTTTCGCGGAACTCGAAGTGCCATTCGATCCAACTCAGATCAAGTGGCGAGTGATGCGGACCTCGAACGATGGCCGCTCGGGTCTGATTCTTCCCTTCGCCGATCCGCGCGCCTATACGGATCGGCTCAACCAACTCTTTACGCCAGCGGGATGGACCCGAGAGTACACCATTTCGACTGTGCCGTCCCTGACTCGAGTTGACAAAGGCAAGGTGATTGTCACCAGCAAAGTGCTGGTGGCGACCGCCGTCACGATCACCCGCCTGGGCAGCCACACCGGAACCGGAGAGGAATGGGCTGACCGGGAGAACGCAGTTACGGCCGCGGATGCACAGGCATTCAAGCGCGCATGTAGTTGCTTCGGGCTGGGGCGTTATTTGTACAGCTTCGGTGAGACCTGGGTGAAACTGAACGGGCGTGGCGAACCCGTTACGCTTCCTGTGCTTCCAGTCTGGGCGATGCCTCCGGGAGTGACCGTGCAGCCGATCAACGGTCCTGCCGTCGATGTGCGCGGTCCAGTCGATCATCGGCTGACTGCCGAAATCGAGGGCTTTCGGAAAGTGGTTGGTGAGCAGATCTACACGGAGATTCTGCGTCGGGCGGGCCACTGTAAGGATGCCCGGACGATCCCGAATGCCGACCGGCAGAAGAATGTTGTCGAGTGGATGCACGCAGCCGCGCGGGGATTTGAGCGGCTTCATCGATTGGTTGAAATAGCCGGCGACGCCAGATTCATCGCGGCAATGGACAGCTTGAAGTTCGCCACGACCACCTGTCTTCCCAGTCTGGCCGCATTGAAGCAGCTGATTGAGGAACTCGAAGCCATCTCCGACCAGCAGGTGGCGTAGCAGCGCAGCTTTGAACAGGAGGAATCTCATGGGTCAGGTCCAGGCGCTTCGCCCTGTGCATAGCCTCGTCAGCATTCCGGTTGAGCAGGCCATCTATTGCCGGCACTGCAAAACAGTGTCGAATTCACTCCGTGAACGATGTGGCAAGTGTGGCAGCGAGCTTGTCCTGCATCTGGCCACGCTGGTTGACCAACCGCCCGCTGGCCCGGATTCGGGTCCGGCCGCGGCAGTGCGCATCGTCCCGGCATTCGATCTGGAGCTGGCCAGAGCCGCGTGAATCCGGTAAACCTTGATCACGATGCAGGCTGACAATCTGGTTGCATTTTGATCGACAGAAAGGGATCGCTATGGCACGAAGTGCTGCGCGTTTGAAGATGGGCTACTACCCGCTCCCTGTAAGCGAAGGAGCCAAACTTCGCGGGCTTCTCAGCTTCACAGGACCGGCATCAGTGGTCGATCCGTGCGTGGGTCAAGGTATGGCGCTCGATCTGCTCACCAATGGCGCGGATGTGCGCCGTTATGGAGTTGAACTCGATGCTGAACGAGCGCTGGCAGCGAGCGCCAAAGGCATCGAGACAATCCAGGGAAACGCCTTTGACGCAATTGCCAAGCTCGAGTCCTTCTCGCTGCTCTATTTGAATCCGCCCTACGACTCAGAGATTGGGTCGGTTGCCAACAGCCGCATGGAACGCCTGTTTCTGGAGCATACCTTCCGCTGGCTGGTGATGGAGGGTGTGCTGGTGCTGGTCATTCCGTTCGAGCGCCTGCACGAGTGCGCCGGGATCTTGAGTTCGCATTTCACCAGGCTGAACATCTTTCGGATGACCGATGAGGAATCGGTTCGGTTCCGGCAGATTGCGGTGCTTGGAGTTCGCCGCAATGTCCGCGGCGTAGCTGTCGAGGAGGCGAGGCGGCAGCTTCTGCGCATCAGCCCGTATGGCAGCATTCAGGTGTTGCCGGAATTGGCGCCGGGAGTGTGCGAACCGTATATCGTTCCTCTGACGGGCGAGGCCGCGCTGAGCTACCGAGGACTGCCATACGATCTGCTGGAGGATTTGCTTCCGCTGTCGGGGGCATGGAAGCAGACGTTGCCGTTTCTGATGCCGCGCGAGGACGTGGCCACAGGGCGTCCGATTACGCCGCTGCATGGAGGCCATGTGGGCCTGTTGTGTACGGCGGGGCTGTTGAATGGCGTCTTCGGCCAGAATGAGGACCGGCACATCGCGCGATGGAGATCGGTCAAGCATGTGACCACGTTCGTCGAGGAGAATGGCGATGAGCAGATCATCCACCACCGGGAACGCTGGGCGAACGAACTGCGCTTGGTCTATTCCGATGGAAGAAGCCTGAAACTGACCGAGACGCCGGCACAGCTGGAAGGAGAAGCCGATGCAGAATGCACACCTCAGACTCGGGTTGCTTGAATACCATCGAATGACGGAGAAGACCTCGACGCGCATCCGGCTGCGCGTTGACCGATATGTAGGGGAAGACCAACAGGCACATCTAATCAGCGTCTTCGGCAACGATTCGGATGTCGGCGCGATCACGGCGGCCGTTCACGAGAAGGTCACGTTCACGCTGACGTTCCCGGACGGTGAAGTGAAGGAGGTATCGCTCGGCGAGCACGCCTCCTGCTACAAGGGAGCCGTGAGCTTGCCGGACCGGAAGCATCCAGTGCGGCATCTGGTGGCTATTTCGGAGGAACTGTACACCAACGGAGGCGTGGGGCGGACGATTCTGATCGGCTACCAGCGCGATCAGGCCTGGGCGACGCTGGTGAGCTTTCTCGGACTGCCCGCCGAACCGTCGTGGGCTGAGCACGTTCTCGGGGTCGTCGAGGCGGAAGAACGGATCAAGGCTCTCGACGGCATTGGTTGCCATCCAGTGCTGATCTCGGCGACAACCGAGGAAATGCTTGAGTGGATTGGAGATGGCTTGAAGTCCAAGGAACTGGCCTTTCCCGAGCAGAATGGCCCGATCGTCTGGCCTAAATGCCCCTGACGGCTTTAATGAACCCATTTCCAGTGCTCCTTGCATCGGAGTCTTGGGTGCATGTCACCTCTAAATGGCCCATCACCTGACCGCAACTCGAAAAACTGGGGTCTCATCCACGACAACCTCCTTGGCCGCTCCCTGAGTAGGAAGGCGATTTTGCACGAATCGAGAATTCTCCTCCGTAATATTGGTGTTTACCAATACCGGTTCCATATTGGTTCCGAACATCCGGTTCGCTGTCTTGGATCTGGACAGAATCGACTTTTCCCCTTGATATTTGCCCAAGCATCGCGCTCAGGAGCTTTGACATGAATAAGATGCGGGCATAGACTGGTGTTTAGTTTTGAGGGTTCTATTTTAATTGCGTCACTATTCGCGAAGGATCGGCGACATCGGGATTGAGTGGGGAGGAAGATACGAAATGGACCGAATTGCACGAATGTTTTTCATGCCAGCCCTTACCGCATTGTTGCTTTTTCCAACCTTGGTGGAGACTGCTAGCCACGCACAAGCCGCTCCGCATCATCCAAACCAGATGACCATCTGGCAGGCCCGCCGCGTCATTAATTTTCCCGGCACTAATGGGTTCATCAACTATCAGGCCCGCCGCGTCATAACCTTCCCCGCATTTCGCTTCAGTCCAGATGGCTTCGAGTACGATTACGTGAACTATAAGAAGGTTCCGGTAACGGTCAAGATCGATCTGGTGACGCCTCCGGTACTGGTGGCCAACTGCAATTCGAAATGGTGCAACCTAAAAGATGAGACGGGGCGCGATCCGGGACGGTCTTTACCGAAGAACAGCGATACTAAGGGGTTCCTTAACGGCCTCGAATGGACGGATCTCAGTTCTGACGTGTCAGCTTGTTTACTCTGCTCTTCTACGCCGTTTACCTGCTCCGCCGATTGCGTTGAGAAAGCGCAGACCTTTGTTATCGCCTTCAACACATTGCATGCCTTTGCGATCGATACCAATGCGCCCCTGCGCACCTTCACCCAGCGAGTTGCGTCCTGGCGGGCGCTGGCGACCAAGCCTCCCATCCCTGAAGAGGTGAGAGTGCAGCGCATGATGGCCGAGGATGCGTTCAAGTCAAACAAGCCCGACGAGGCCCTGCACTACTACGAGGCCGGGGTGCAGCTCTACCCCACCTGGCCGGAGGGGAACTTCAACGCGGCGCTCATCGCGGGGGACCTGGGCTACTTCGACGCCGCCATCGAGCACATGCAGGCCTACCTGGAACTGGTTCCCGATGCCGCCGACGCTCAGGCGGCGCGGGACAAAATCCTGATCTGGCAGACCAAAGCTAAGGAGAAGTAGGAACCCGGCAAACATGAAGAGCCTTGGCCGCTGCATTCCCAGTGGGAAAACGAGGGGCTGGGTATCGGCTCCTCAAGCACGCACAAAGCAGAAAGGGACGAAATGAACCGGATTGCACGACTAGTTTTCAGGCCAGCTCTCCCAGTATTGTTGTTGTTTGTCTCGCTGGTGGGAATTACAAGCTTTGCACAAGAGCCTACCCGGCCATCAAGCCAGATGACCCTCTGGCAGGCCCGCCGCGCCGTGGCCGCTGAACTGAGGTTCCCCGGCATTCGCTTCAGTCCAGACGGCTTCGTGTACGATACAATAGCGAACTCGAAGAAGGTCAAGGAAACTGTAACAGTCAATATGGCGATGGCCCCGGCAGTGGAGTACAAATGCAGTTACCACTTCTTAGCTCTAATCTGTGCTCTGAAACAGACCTATGACGCTGGGTCTTTGCCGAAGAACAAAATGTTCAATTTTCTAGACGGCTATCGGTCAGAGACCTTTGCCGCCGGCTTCAACGTATTGCGTGCCTTTGCCAGGGACCCCGATGCGCCCCTGCGCACTTTCACCCAGCGGGCAGCGGCCTGGCGGGCGCTGGCGACCAAGCCGCCCATCCCTGAAGAGGTGCGGGTGAAGCGCATGATGGCCGAGGATGCGTTCAAGTCAAACAAGCCCGACGAGGCCCTGCACTACTACGAGGCCGGGGTGCAGCTCTATCCCACCTGGCCGGAAGGGAATTTCAACGCGGCGCTGATCGCGGGGGACCTGGGCTACTTCGACGCCGCCATCGAGCACATGCAGGCCTATCTGGAACTGGTTCCCGATGCCGCCGACGCTCAGGCTGCGCGCGACAAAATCCTGATCTGGCAGACCAAAGCTAAAGAGAAGTAATCCGGCAAGCAGAAAAGGCCGAGGCGCAACCACGGCTCGTTGCACCACGCTCCACTATTACTTCATCCCGGCCTTTACGGCATGGCAGGCTGGCGTGCCTGTCGGCCCCACGCGCGTCCCATTCAGTTGTGCCTGAATCGTCTGGATTCGCTGCACCAGCGCCGTCATGCGTTCCCCGTTCAGTCGCACTGCCTGTAGAAACTGGTCAGAGTTATGGTCCAGTTGCTGCACGTTGTTCCAGGTGGCCATAAAGTCCGTCAGGTCGTATGCGTTGTCGATCAGGTCTTCGGCACAGTGCACATAGTAGAGCGGCTCATCGGCCAGTGGCAGAGAATCGATCAGGCTGCGGATGCCGCCGTCGATCATCTCCCAGTCGTCCTTGTCCTCCAGGGCCCACTGCTGGAAATCGTCGAAGTCCTTGATATTCTCCACGAGTTTGAGCTTTCGCAATTTGTCGGCGCGCTCTGCATCGGAGATCGGCATCTCCTTTACATGCTCTTCCTCGGAAGCGATGAAGTTGTCGAAAGCATACTTGGTTCCTGCGTCCCAGATTCGCCCCTTCAGGCGGTCGATGGCAGCGCTTGCCTCATCCTGCCATACCGCGAACTGCTGTTGATCGAGCTGAATGCTGCGGTCCATACGAAGAATAGTATTGCGCAGGCTCTCCACCTGCGCGCGCCGCACAGCCAACTCCATCACCAGTTGCTGGCGCGTAGGTACCAGCTTCTCTACGCCGGGGGGGCAGGGCGCAGTCACCGACTCATGCTGATCTGGAGTTGGTGTTGTACCGTCGATTGGTGCACTTGTGCTGGAAGACGAAGCCATGTTGAGCAGAGGCACCATCGAGTGCGCTGGCTCAGAAGCTCTGGCAGCAGAATTCGCCGGTGGCTGCGGCGCGTTGCTGCGCGCGGTGGGCTGGCTGTTGGCCGGTGCTGGGATAGCAGCCACAGTGGACCCTGAGATTGATACCGGAGACTGCACAGATCCTCCGGCCGGCGTATCAAAACCGGAACGCGCTAAAGCCGCCGCATCCTCTGGCGTAGCGGCGCTCGCCGCCGACTGCGATGTGGCGGCAATCTGCTGCAACTGCGACTGTGCAGGCTGGATTGCAGCGGGATAGGAATTCGCTGCTGCTGCCGGTGTGGGATTCGCCGCTCCGCCATCGGGAGCAGGATTGGCGCCCGTCGGGTTTCCCCCAGCCGAGTTGCGCGCCGCATCCATCAGGCGTTGCTTCTCCTCTGGCGGCAGATTGTCGACCTTGGTGGCCAGGTCCGCCAATTGCTGGGGCGACATCTTGCGCACATCCGTAACCGTGTCCGTGGACGGCGCGGCCTCGGCGGGCGGGTTGCTTCCAGCAGTATTCCCCTCGACCGGCGAAGGCGGAGCCGGTGGTGTGCTGCCATCGTCCATCTTCAGGCGAAGCTTAGGGCCATCTGAGGTCGCGCTGTCCGACCCGGAACCGGGCCCATTGGTGTAAATGCCCGGCAGACCTTGAATGCCGTACGCAGTCGTGCCTCCATTCCCCGTGGTGTCGTTCAGAGCGATGCCCGGCAATCCCGCTTCTCCGACGTGGTGTCTGCTGCCGCTTCCGCTGTCGCTCAGCTTCAGTTGCAGCCCGCCGCCGCCATCGTCGCCCTTCATCTTCAGGGCCGGCAGTCCGGCGAGCTTCAACGAAGCTTGCAGCCGGTTGCAGATAGCCGCCAGCCGCTGCGCCTCCTCAATGTTGTGCTGCTTTTCAGCCGCGGCCTGGCGCAACTGTAGTTCCTGCATCATCAACTGCTTCTGCGCGTCCGCCTGCGAATCGTTGCTTAAGAACATCTGGAAGAAGCTCTGCATCACGCTGCCCATCACCTGCTGCTGAATCGCGTTATTCAGAATGGTCGCACTGCTCTGGTGTGTGGAGGTGCGTGGAGTGCTGGAACCTTGCGTGCTGGACGGAGCTTGATAGCTACACGAAACCACCGCCCCGGTTGCTGGGTCGTAACACTGCGGAGCCGAGGCTGGAGGGACGGAACCCGCCCCACAATTTACGTCGAGCTGCGCGCACGCGCTTTGCGCACTCACGCGATTCATGCCATGGAATCCAGCCAGGATGATCAGGACTGCAAGCATGGCAGGCCGGACGCGTCGGTATGTTATTGGGCGTCGTGTCGAAGCAGAGCCGGAGATTCCACAGGACAAGAGGGCAAAAGCCCTATAGGGCAGTCTCATATTGAACGTCTCCCAGAAGAACCAAAATGATATGCTTGGCATCAAGAGAAATATGTGCGCTGCATCACGCCGTTTCAATACGGGCGGCGCGCATTTCGGTTTTGCTTCTCTTCCTTGACAGTCTCCGTAGAAAGGAAAAGAATTCCATGTGAATCCAGGCAATCCGTTGTTATTGATCCGGCCCTGAAGTTCTGCTACGCAGCGGCATAGCACACATCTTTCTGACTGAAGTAGCTCTCTACTCTCTGTGGCTGTTTCTGGATGCTGCGCAGGGCGCCGACGGCGGTCCT
>Ga0182014_10007069_pt1 | contig 11842 bp, 9 predicted proteins | sample 612S2DmetaG_FD_120489 | JGI IMG/M metagenome (GOLD analysis project Ga0182014, IMG submission 120489) | Permafrost microbial communities from Stordalen Mire, Sweden - 612S2D metaG | ecosystem: Environmental > Terrestrial > Soil > Wetlands > Permafrost | place: Sweden: Stordalen | collected... | reverse complement strand
TACTCAAGGTTGCGTTAATGCGGGAGTAGCTCAGTGGTAGAGCATCGCCTTGCCAAGGCGAGGGTCGCGAGTTCAAATCTCGTCTCCCGCTCCATTCCGCCCTCCGGTGCACACCGGGTTGGCTACGGCGGCGTGGAGCGAATCAAATTTTCCAAGGCAGCCCTGCCAAGGCGCGGTACCCAAGTGGTAAGGGAGAGGTCTGCAAAACCTTTATGCGCCGGTTCGATCCCGGCCCGCGCCTCCAATCCTTTCAACAACTTACCAAGAACCCAGCATTGAGTTCTGCTAACAGTTGCTAACAAAACCCAACTGAAGGACCCAGTCAAAGCTATTTCAAGGCCTACTTTCTGAGGGCTGCGCTGACCGTTCGCGCCGCTTGATCGGTAGGGCTGACGTTAGGTGTGTGTAGAACTTCATTGTGATTTCCGACCGGGAATGCCCCAATCGCTCCTGGGTGGCTTTTACCGGAACACCTGCATCCCCCAATACTGTGGCATGCCAATGGCGGAACAGCCTCCAGGTAATGTGCGGCAGACCAAGGCTCTTTGCCTTGGGTTGGATTTTTCTGGTCATGATGCTGGCGTATTGTCGCGGACCGTCGACCCGATCGCTGGGGAAAACCCATTGATCGGAAGATGCGTCCGGACGCTTCGCCAGAAATGTTCGCAAGTGTTCGCCCGCGTGCGAAGTGTCGGTGTGGTCGAGAACAGAGAGCTAGTCAAACTGGGCAAGCTTATCAAGCCTTCCATGCTTCGATGCTGCCTCTGCTGCCAGTTCTCCCGCCCATGTGTCCGATGCACCCCCTGCAAACAAGAAAAGCCTGACAAGCCTCATAAGCCTGTCAAGCTCTCCGTTCTGCATCACACCGACACTCCGTACGCAGATGAACCAGAGCCGGTCTCCTGCTTACAGGCCCATCGCTTCATTCCTTGTCTGGACTGTCAGTACGTTGCTGATTACTGATTCTGTTTTTTTTTGCCTCGTATCGAGGTTGAATGGATTTATATATGTTGATGATTACTGGATATGTTGATTCGCTCGATGTTTCTTTGACGCGCCCGCTCGCTCTCTTTGACGCCCGGGAACCCTGAAACGGCCTCTGCGCCGGAGGCGCGACGGCCCAAAATAGCCCGAATCTGTCCCCACCATACCCCGTAAATCGTGACCTCCCAATTGTTGCGTGGGATTCTGTATTTAGGAGGTAGGGGAAGACAGTTTCCCTACCTAGTCTTGACACTTATGGAGTGAAATGTACCTCCTAGGCCCCGGGCTAGTATAGACAAATCATTTCTAAACACAACAATTGCCCTCAGAATGCCTAACAATGTCCCCGTATACCCGTCTGCACCCACACCTAGACTGGCACTTTCGCACTCAGCCCCGACCTCTGAGACCTTCGATCAAGTAATTGGGTCCCATAATCGCTTTTTAATCCCGGCCTCTGATATACATCGGTTCGATTTGCGTGCCCGCCGCAACAAGAAAGGGCTTTTCCAGGCCGCCGGCCTCACAAGTGATCTGCTCGATCAGCTTATTCGACCCGCCGATTTATTGATACGGTATTAACCTCTATAACCTCCGAGTGGCCGGCAATTCACTCGAACAAGCCAAACGCGACACCTTAGCGCCCTTCAACCACCGGAAGATTGAGAAACCGGTGTCAGCCCACGCCTATCTCGCGTAAAGATGGATCAACGTCTGCAATACAGCGACCAAATGCATTTGGATCAAGTATTGCCAAGGGCGCGGCTCGATCCTGTTTCCACTTCACCCTTGTTCAACGATGCTATTATTGACCGGTGCGAAAAGCGCCAACAAGGACGTCAACACGGGCGGAGCCGTCAGATCCATCATCATTGCGAAGGTTAATTCGGGTCCTGTTGCCATGGTCCTTTGCATCAATGGGTCATTTTAGACCCATCATACATAGAGAGCTTGGATCAGCACCCTCAAGGGCAATGTTTGGATAGACACAATCCATGTCGGAAGGGGTGACTTGGATCTTCGACATGGCCGAAACCGGTGAAAATGTCGAGTGGGTAACCAGCTGCTGGGATATCCCAGAGTTTTCTTGGCCCTTCCGTGCCGACGCTGCCTGCCATTGGCCTTCTGTTCCGCTCTACTTACGTGTCTTTATCCCTACTTTTTACCGTAAATTCCTCGTTTAACCCCCCAGCTTCCATCCTTTCTCCGGACCGAAGGGATTTCTGCATTCAACCGGTCGATGCGGCGGGGGCCCTAGGAATGAATCCAAGCAATCTGCTTGTTTCCTTGGATTCACCTTCGTTCTTCTCTTGATGCCAGCCAATTGCGAGGAATCCTGCTGTTCCCGGGGGACATATCAACCGCGCGGAGCCGGAGATTGCCCCAGGTGCAATGCTCCATATAGGATCCGCGCGCTGCCAGCTCGCCTTTTCTGCCTTGATTTGAAGCAGCAGACGGTTCAGGTTGCGTTCGCGGCAGGCGAATCAAACCGGTCGGATACGAATTTTCCTGGCGCAGGTTTCTTCGGGGTTAGAGTCGCTTGGATGCGGGTGAACCTGTTTGCTTCTGAGCAGGGGCAAATCGCGTCCCGAGGCAGGTGCTGCTTACGCTGTATCATCGGAGCACCAGTAAACTTATCAATTTCTTACCTTGTCAGTGCTCTTCGGCGCGATTGAAATTGCTTCGTCGAAAATGATCTGCGAGCATGCACATCGAAAATCGTCGAGGAGCGACAGCAGATTGACTGAGACTGGAGCAGCCTTGCGGATCATCGATTTCAACACGGTGAAGATAGACTGTCGCCGCACCAAGATCAATGCGCATGTTGCCATTGGCGACTGGCAAAGGGGAAAAGGCGGAAGCACGATGCGCACTGGCCCGCACGTTTTGTGCGGCTAATCAACTGGAGGAGTTTCCATGACGCCAAAGAGGATTTTAGCTCTGTTCATGTTTGTTACGCTGGCTATGGCAGTGCCTATCTGCGCGCAATCGGACCGCGCCAGCATCGTAGGTACGGTCAAGGACGCATCGGCGGCAATGTTGCCCGGCGTGCAGGTCCGTGTAATCAACGTAGATACCAACGCATTTGAAGTTGCGACCACAGACAGCGCTGGCGAGTACCGGGTCGACAACCTGCAGATTGGCAATTATAGCGTCAACTTTTCTAAAACCGGATTCAAGACGCTTACCCGCAAGGGTATTGCCTTGCTGATCAGCCAGGTCGCTGAGATCGATGCCACGCTGCAGGTGGGCGGGACGACCGAAACCATTGAAGTGACCAGCGCGGCGCCGATACTGCAGACCGAGAATTCCACGCTCTCTGCCAACCTGAACAACGAAGCGGTGAGCGAGCTTCCACTGAACGTACAGGGCAGCCGCAATCTCTCCAACTTCATGTTCGCGTACATGCCGGGCGTTGAAGGTACCGACTACGGTTCGCACATCGATGGCGGCATGGCGCTGACCAAGGAGGTGCTGATCGACGGCACTTCGGCGGTTTCGCAGTTGGGCGGCTACATCAGCGAGTCGCAGCCTCCCATGGAAGCCGTGTAGGAATTTGAGGTGGATACGTCTGGCATCAGCGCCGACGCGGGCCGCTCGGGCGGTGGCGTCTTCAAATATGAGTTGAAGTCCGGCGCCAACCAGTATCATGGGAGTGCTTTTGGCTTCATGCACTCCGCGGATCTGGATGCCGAGAGTGCATGGAACAAATTCGATGCCATTCAAAGTCCCGCCAACGCGAAAGCCTATTTGAAACTGGATGAGTCGCTCTCCGACTGGGGCGGCGGTTTTGGCGGCCCGGTCGTCAAGAACAAGCTGTTTTACTTTGTCTCATTCGAGCGGTATATGCAATCAATGTGGAACCTGGGGGCGCTTTCTCGCACCGTTCCCACAGATGCGATGATGGGCCTCGATTCGAGCGGCAATGTGACGGCCTATGCCGACCTGAGCCCGATGCTAACTACCAGCAATGCGATCGCCACGGATCCTTGCAGCAACACAATCTATCAGGGAGCGGTCTTCAATCCCGCGACCGGCTGCGTTTTTGTCAACAACCAGATTCCCACTAGCTTGATCAGCACGGCAACGGCCAAGGTTCTTCAACTCTACCACCAGGATTACACTCCGACGGGGCCGACTACTGTGAACAACGCCGGTCCGGCCTACCAGCCAGATCCCTGGTTCCACAATACGCAGAGCGCCATCATGATGGACTACAACCCGACTGCGAAACAGCACATCGCCGGATCGTTCTATTGGGATGACTATCCTCGCATCAATGCCGATCAGGGCGGCGCGTGGTCGCCAACGGCCAAGTATGGCGGCCCGCTGGCCAACTCGTATTGGCACGACACCACGGCTCCGGGCGCGCGCCTGAGCGACTCCATCACAATCTCGCCGAAGCTGCTGAATACCATTTACGCCACTTTCAACCGCTTCCGCAATCCCAGCATCGCAACTTCGCAGACTGGCAAGTGGGACGCCGACCTTGGTTTGGCAAGCGGTGTAGCGGACGCTGCGGGAAACTTCCCGCTCATCTACTTTGAGTCGGGCATGTTTACCAACCCCGGAAATTACCAGAACGGTTGGAACTTCTCAAACATAGGCAGCCAGTATAACGACTATTATGCCGGCAACACTTTCATCTACAGCGATGAATTGGTCTGGACTCACAATCACCACGACGTGAAAGTGGGAGCCGAGTTCCGCGCCATGCAGTTCAATTACCACACCGATGTAGGAACATTCATGGGCGGCTACCCGATCATCTTCGATCCGTCCACAACCGCCGGCGCGTGGTATAACTGGGGCGGCTACAACCAGGTCGGCAATGCCTTCGCCAGCTTCCTGCTGGGCGATGTCTACAACGCCGAAAGCAACAATCCCGACAACGAGTACGGCCGTCGCAAGGCTATCTCTTTCTATGGCAGCGATGACATCAAGGTGAATAATCGTTTGGCCGTGAACCTGAGCCTGCGTTGGGATTACAACAATCCCTACAAGGAGAAGTACGGCCACTGGTCCAGTTTTGAACTGAATGACTTGAACCCGGTCAGCGGCTTGATGGGCACCTATGAGTATTTGACCAGCGGCAAACAATCGTTTGAGCGCCGCGAGGACTACACGAACTTCTCGCCGCACATCGGCGCAGCCTATAAGATCACGGAAAAGACGGTGTTGCGCGGCAACGGCAGCATATTCTTTGTGCCTCTGAATATGAATACCTGGGGCGGGGTTCCTTATCAGCAAGCCGGCGACGTAGGTTTCCACAACGTTACCGAGGAAGCCAATTTCGATTGGGATAATGGCTACACGCCGACGGTGGTCACTCCGACGAGCCCAGGTGCGAAAAGCCCAACGCTTCTCACTTCCGACGTAATCAGCGTCGATCCGCGCGCACTAACGCCGGGTAATATTTGGCAGTATAACGTGGGCGTGCAGCGCGAACTGGACCACCTCAGCAAGTTGGAAGTGAACTGGATTCAGAGCTGGAGCACACACCTGCAAAGCGGATTCTTCCAGCACGATCAACCGAAGATCGGCGATTATCAGAACTTTCTTGCGACTGGAAAAACTCCACAGAGCATGGCGGTAATCTGCGCTACATGGAGCTCCTGCGGAGATCAGTACCCGCTAGTCGCACTTGTTCCTTATCCGCAGGTCTATGCCGGCTATACCGGACCTCTGCTTTCGGTGAATGCGCCTCTGGGCAACTCTGATTACAAGTCCTTGCAGATCAGCGTAACCCGCCGGGCGGCGCGGGGACTCTCTTTGCTGGCCAGCTACAACTGGTCACGCGCACACGGGGATATCGACACAGACTTCCAGGAGCAGTGGTGGATCGGCAACCTGCAAGACACCTACAACCTGAAGCAAGAAGCCAAAGACATCTCCGACTTCGACATAACGCATATCGTCAAGGGATATGTGATCTACGACCTTCCCTTTGGGCGGGGTAAGCGGTTGTTGTCTAATATCAATCCGCTGACGGATGCTTTTATTGGCGGCTGGAGTCTAGACGGCGACTTCCACTACCAGACCGGCACGCCGATCTCAGTGCATTCCACGAACTCCTATCCGGGATTCGCCTCGATCTACATCGATCTGGTTCCCGGTTGCCCGTTAACGAAGGGCAAACCGAAGCTAGGCCAGGTGTGGCTAAACAAGACTTGCTTTGTGAATCCGGACGCAGCCACAGGCCAGTTGGGCACGGCTGGGAACTATCAGTCGCAGGTTCGCAATCCGGGCTTCGCGACCGAGGATCTCAGTGTTCACAAGAGCCTCGCTGTCGGCGAAGACAAGCGCTATAACCTGACGTTGCGCATTGAGTTCTTCAATGTCTTCAACCGCGACGCACTGGCCGGCCCCGACCAGAATCTGGCTGACGCCACCTTCGGCGAGATTCTCAACTACGGTAACGTGGCCGGACGCGTCGGTCAGTTTGGCGCGCGCTTCACCTTCTAACCCAACCCACGAAGATCTCCGGGTAGTCTTTTCAGGCTGCGAGGAGAGTCGAAACATATCTGCGCCTCCAGCCCTGTTCCCTGCGCCTGAAAGCGCGGAACAGGAGGAAGCGTATCAAGCCGAACAAGGGCGAAGGAGCGATTGAATGGCAAATTCTATGAAGTCTAGCTCCCGGTATGCGATGTGTGCCAGCATTGTTCTCCTCGCCGGCTGTGGCGGCTGCGGAGGAGGTGGAGGCGGAACGAACCCGATAACCGTGCAGGCAGCAGCGCCCACGATCACCACGACAGCTGCGCTGAATAGCGCCGTGGTAGTGACTTTGGCTTCTGCAACCTCGGACGCAACGATTTACTACACAATGGATGGCACAACGCCCACCACCTCCTCGATGGTCTACGAGGCGCCGTTTCTGGTGGCCTCGAATCTGACTGTCGATGCGATAGCCGCGGCCACTGGAGATACCGACAGCAACGTCACCACGCAGACATTCGCGCCGAACATCGCCTCTGGAACGCTGGTGTGGAGCGACGAGTTTGCCAACACGACGAGCGCAAACGCCGAGCCTAACCCGAATGTCTGGACCTACGACACGGGCGCGGGCGGTTGGGGAAACAACGAGCTGGAGACCTACTGCGCCTATGGATCGACGGCTTCGCCTTGCAGCTCGTCAACGCCGAATGCCTACGTTGCACCGGGTGGGGGACTGAATATCGTTGCCGAGCAGCCTTCGGCTGGGGTCTACACATCGGCGCGGTTGAAGACCGAGGGGTTGTTCAGCTTTCAGTATGGCCGTATTGAGGTACGCGCCCAAGTGCCGGAGGCGCAAGGCTTTTGGCCGGCGTTCTGGCTCATGGGCAACAATATCGTTACCGTCAATTGGCCGGCCTGCGGGGAGATGGACGTGCTTGAGCGGATCGACGCGGCAGCCACGCCGGACTGGAACCAAGGATCAATTCACGGAACCGGCTTCACCGGTTCCAATGTGGGTACCGTCTACGATTTTCCCGGCGGCCAGACGGCGGCCGAGTGGCACACCTACGGGATGATCTGGAGCAAAGGCAGCGTGGCGTATTACGTGGACGATCCCACCAGCCCTTATGTCAGCTATACGCCGTCGAGCATCACTGGCTTCGACGGTGCAGTGTGGCCCTTCGATACGGGCAGCAATTTCATCATCCTCAATCTGGCCGTCGGCGGCAATTGGCCGGGCTCGCCAAATTCTTCCACTCCTTACCCGTCACAGATGTTGGTGGACTATGTACGGATTTACACCAATTGAGAGATGGCTTGCAAATCGCCTCTCTTTGGCCGCCCCGTCTTTCATTCGGTGGACCGGGGCACTCGAAGTGCGCTTGAGTGGTTCAAATCGATCCGGGCCGGTAATATTGTGAGCCGCCCGCATGCAAATAGAAAGGGAACAATGAGTCGGCTGAATTCCCATCTTATAGGCTTGATATTCGCTGTTTTGGCGTTATCGTTGTTCGCCGTTGCGAAAGCTTATGGCCGCGGCGCAAAACATGAGGGCAAAGGGAAGATTGAGAGCAAGCAATGGGCGCTGGTCTGGAGCGATGAGTTCAATGGCCCGGATGGCAGCATGCCCGATCCAGGCAAATGGACAATCGTCAAGGGTGGTTCGGGTTTTGGAAACCGCGAACTTGAATACTACACCGATCGGCCCGCCAACCTGCATGTGGAGAAGGGCAACCTTGTCATCACTGCCAGGAAGGAAGACTACACCGGTCCGGATGGCGTAAAAAAAGAATACACCTCGGCGCGACTCGAAACTGCAGGTCACTTTCAGGAGCAATATGGACGGATTGAAGCTCGAATCAAGCTGCCCAAAGGACAGGGAATCTGGTCGGCATTCTGGATGTTGGGAAGCAACTTCGATTCGATCCAGTGGCCAGACTGCGGCGAAATCGACATCATGGAGAATATCGGATCGGAGCCCGCGAAGATTCACGGCAGCCTGCACGGTCATGGCTACTCTGGCGGCAGCCCATTGAGCGGCGTATTTGCACTACCGGATCAAGCTCAATTTAGTGATGAGTTTCATGTATATGCAATTGAGTGGGGACCTCAGATTATTCGCTTTTATGTGGACAATATTCTGTATGAGACTCAGACGGGTAACAGCGTGCCACCGAATACGCATTGGGCTTTCGACCATCCTTTCTACATTCTGATGAACGTGGCTGTTGGGGGCTACTGGCCTGGGAATCCTGATGGGACCACATCTTTCCCCACCAGCATGCTGGTCGATTATGTGCGAGTGTATAAGCTCAAGGACGATCATCCGGAAAATGATGAGCGCTGATCAACGATTGTTTGGATGCCGGTCTCGCGCTCGAGATTTTTTGCTTTAACCCTCGAAGTGATCCGGGAGCCATCGCATGGCACCACCGGTTGCGCCGTTTCAAGAATGAGTGCCGTGGCCCATGAGGGGTTGACCAGTGGCTTTCCTGGCTAGCCGTCGATTCGCATGTGAAGGCCGCCGCGCTTCTGGTGCGCATACTTTTCTGGCGCGGGAAAATTCTCCTCGCAGGCCGCCTGTTCATTGATTCCAAACCGTTTGTCTGTAGGTTGGGACCGTTCCCTCTTAAGAATCGATATGCAAATCTCCATCTGTTCTGTTTCCGAGAATTCCCGGTTTACATTTCGACCTTTCACAGTGGTAGTATTACTAGACATTAATATCAAATAGATCGTGGCCCATGTCAGCTTCGAGATCAGTATCGGGGTTTCCTGTGGCGCTTGAGGGCGACAACATGCCTGCCTCCCCCTCCAATTTCAAGGAGGAGAGGGAGGAACTTGAGCGGGCCCTCAGCCATCCGGAAATTAGCAGGTCTACAAGCCTCGTCAAGTTCCTCTCTTTCATCTGCAATAAGTATTTCGAGGGGGAATCCGATGAAATTCGCGAACATACGATTGCTGTCGAAGCGTTGGGCCGCAAAGAGTTAAATTTCGATTCTCAGGCGGATCCGATTGTCCGTGTAACCGCTCGGGCTCTTCGCAAAAAGCTTCGAGAATTCTACGACAATGAAGGGAAAAGCCACTCTCTCGAGATTGTGCTTCCACTTGGGCACTACATTCCACAATTTGTACCGCGCAAGGATCGAGGGGAGGAAGACGACGCCCCCGCGGGGTCAGCTCTTATCGATGCGGACCCAACGGAGAACGCACTCTCTCGCGACAGCATCATTAACGTGGATTCGACACGGGATATCCAAGGAGAGGAATCAAAAGCCCCAGCCGCTGCTTGGTTCACATGGACCAAATGGAGAACGATGTGGAAGACCGGAATGATTGTGCTCTCCTTATCGGCGGTCTTTCTTGCAGGATTCTTCTTTGGGCGGCGTGCGGATGAGCATTCACCATCCATCCGCGATTCCTTCAAATGGGGCGAACCGGTGTGGAGCGATGAATTTGAGGGGCCCGCGAAGCAGCCTCCGGATGCTTCAAAGTGGACCTTCGATACGGGCAACCAAGAGGGATGGGGAAACCAGGAGATGGAAACATATTGCTCTCCGGCCAGCGGAAACATCAAGGACTGCGATCCGCATCGCCCCAATGCCTTCCTGGACGGAAGCGGCCATCTTGTGCTGCGTGCGCAAAAGAACCCGGACGGTGTCTGGACGTCGGCCCGCATCACAACTAGAGGCTTGAAGAGCTTTCAGTATGGGCGCATCGAGGCTCGAATGAAATTGCCGGTGGGCGCCGGTCTCTGGCCGGCCTTCTGGATGCTTGGTGAGAATTTTGATAAGGTGGGCTGGCCTGCCTCCGGCTCCGTGGATCTCGTTGAAAACGTGTCCGGCACCTCGGGTGCCAACGGGCTTGGACCGTTTATGATTCGCTCCACGGTGCACGGTCCGAGATACTTCAAAGGGAACGGCTTTTGGCATGATTTCAAGCTTCCCAATGGCGCCAGGGTTGATGATGCCAGTTTCCATACTTATGGCGTAATTTGGTCGCCGGGTATGATCCAGTTTTATGTTGACGACCCGGCGAACATATTTTTCATAGAGGACGCCAGTGAGGTCCCCGAGGGCGGGGAATGGGTGTTCGACCACCCTTTCTACATTCTCATGAATCTTGCTGTTGGAGGAGTCTTTCCGGGCGATCCAGATGCCACCACGCCAAACCCGTCCGACGTGTTAGTGGGCCATGTTCGTGTGTACAAGATCCCAACCGTTCCCGCACCCAGCATTCAATGGGAGCCTGTCCAGGTAAAGGCGGGCGCGTCAGTGGCTAGCAGCATTAGCTTGCACGCACGCAGCAACTCAGGCCATGTCTATCTGTCCTGCTCCACGGAGCCTGCCACAGCTAGATGCGCATTGGCCACTTCGGTTGTTGATTTCACTAATACCCTCTCACAAGAGGACATCCTCACCATTTCCACAGATTCTTTCACGAGCAGCGGCAGGATGGTAGCACCTCCGGGCCGATATAACCTGAAGATTACGGCCACCACGATCAGTGGAGACCGTTCCCAATTGACGATGCCATTTGAAGTGAAGAATGGCGATTGATCCGAAGCAAGACTGAATTTGCTGCCGATTGATGGGCAGGCTGCCTCAGCTTAGCGGCGCTTTGCGCTAACTATAGATGGATCAACCCGCGCTGCAATGCGCTCACCACAGCCTGCGTGCGATCGCTCACATTGAGGCGCATGAGAATGACGCTGACGTGGCACTTGACGGTGGACTCGGTGATGCCCAGTTCGAAGGCGATCTCCTTGTTGCTCTTGCCGTGGAGGATGAGATGGAGGACTTCGCGCTCGCGGGCACTGAGATTGGAGTTGGGGATGCGCGAGTTCAGTGCGCGAATGACGGGCCGGGGCAGAAAACGGCCGCCGCCGTGGACGCGCCGCAAGGCCCCGATCAAAGCCTCGTGGGGCATTCCCTTGATGATGTAGCTGCACGCGCCGGCTTCGAGCGCCTGATGAATGTCTTCGTCGCCCTCATACGTGGTGAGCACGACAAATCTGGCGTCGTGGTGGTGGGACATCACAGTGCGGATGGCGTCGACGCCGGTCATTCCCGGCAGGCGCAGATCCATGAGCGTGATGTCGGGAAGAAGTTTTTCGAAGAGTTCCACAGCCTCTTCGCCACTGCCGGCCTGGGCCACCACGGTCATATCAGGCGTGGCTTCGATGATGGCCGCAATGCCGACACGCATGATGGGGTGATCGTCGACAATCAGCACTTTGATCTTTGCTGCGTCTTTCATGCAGGTTTGTTCATCTCCGCGCGGTTGGTCCATTGCATGCCTCCAGCCTGCTCCCCCTTGACTTCGGATGTAAAGTGATCTCTCGGGGGCGCGTCGAATCAGAATGGATCGAGGGCCGTGATGACCGGGAGCACGTTGCCATCCTTATCGAAGAAGCTGCGGT
>Ga0182014_10007064_pt1 | contig 11846 bp, 8 predicted proteins | sample 612S2DmetaG_FD_120489 | JGI IMG/M metagenome (GOLD analysis project Ga0182014, IMG submission 120489) | Permafrost microbial communities from Stordalen Mire, Sweden - 612S2D metaG | ecosystem: Environmental > Terrestrial > Soil > Wetlands > Permafrost | place: Sweden: Stordalen | collected... | reverse complement strand
TTTCTTGAGGTTACAGACAGGGTTGCGCTGTAAAGTCGTCAAAACAAAGGAGTTATTTGCAAAGTCGTCCAGGATAAGGAGTTAGCGGCACATTTGGAGGACGATTGGAGAAAAAGCACCTGAAAACAGCACCTGAATATTATTGTGCTACGAAGTGCCGTAATGATCCGCAAACATCTTTGACGCATGCAAACCCTGACTCTACTTGCACTCCTCTTTGAAATTTGCAAGTGGCTCAGGGGGTTAGAAATTCCTCACCTTGCGGCGGAATTAGATTTAGTAGGTCCAACAATCTCGGTTCTCATTTTCTGTCCTGTGTCGCGCCATGATTCGTCAAAATTCGGTTCCTCAAGTTGAGCCTGATCTTTCCGATAAAGGCCTTAAGCACTCTCTGTGCCGGAAGTGTCATTCCGGCCGGACGGAAAAGTGGGCGCAATGGATGAATTAACGAGGGAATTTCTGATCGAGAGCCAGGAAGGGTTGGACCGCATGGAGCGCTGTCTGACCGATCTGGAGGAACGGCCCCAGGATGCAGGACTGATCGGGGATATCTTTCGTTCGGTTCACACAATTAAGGGGACCACCGGATTCCTGGGTTTCAAGCGGCTGGAGAAGCTGGCCCACGCGGGAGAAAATCTGCTTGGCCTGCTGCGCGAGGGCAAACTGACCGCCGACCGCCAGCTTATTACTGGCCTCTTGCAACTGCTGGACGGGCTGCGGTCGATTCTCAAGACAATCGAGGCGGACAGCAACGAGGGCGCTGGCGTAGATGATGTATTGATCGGCTGGCTGGAAGAGTTGCAGGCTCCGGCGCGGGCGCAACAACCGGCCCATGCCATGGCTGGCGCGCAAACTTCAGCCGCCCCATCCACCGAAGCCAAGGTTGCCCTGCCCCCAGCCGCTCGGGAACCGGCTCACTTCAAGCCAGTAGAGCCTGTATCGGCTCCCGCAGTTCCAGCTTCCGCAGCTCCGGCTTCCGCAGTTCCCGTTCCCGCAGCTCCGGCTCCTGCAGCGCAGGCTCCCGCAGCGCAGGCTCCCGCAGCGCAGGCTCCCGCAGCTCCGGCAGAGGTGGTGAGCGAACCCGCCCGGCCGCGCATTCAGGGAAGCGCCGCTGAAAGCACGCTGCGCGTCGATGTCACGCTGCTGAACCGGATGATGAACCTGGTGGGCGAGTTGGTTCTGACCCGCAACCAGGTCTTGCAGGCTACCTCGTCCGATCCCAGCATGACCATGCTCAGCCGCCGTCTGGACATGGTTACCGCCGACCTGCGCGAAAGCGTAATGAAAGCCCGGATGCAGCCGGTCTCCAACATTTTTTCCAAGATGCCGCGCATCGTGCGCGACCTGTCCCAATCGCTCGAACGCCGCGTCCGGCTGCAAGTCGAGGGCCAGGACACGGAACTGGACAAGAGTCTTCTGGAGGCCATCAAGGACCCGCTCACCCATGCGGTAAGAAACTCGCTGGATCATGGTATCGAGCTCCCCGAGGTGCGCCGGGCCGCGGGCAAGGACCCGGAAGGAACGCTGCTGCTCAAGGCCAGCCAGGAGGGCAGCCATGTGGTCATTGAGGTCTCCGATGACGGCGCCGGCGTCAATGTTGAAAAGGTGCGCCAGAAGGCCATCGAGCGCGGGTTGATTACCGCGGATAACGCGGCCCACATGGCGGAGCGCGAGCTGTTGCAACTGGTATTTTTGCCCGGGTTCTCCACCGCCGCGGCCGTGACCAACGTCAGCGGACGGGGCGTCGGCATGGACGTGGTGCGTACCAATGTGGAGAAAATCGGCGGCAAGGTCGAGATCGACTCCCGCGCCGGCATGGGAACCACGCTGCGCATGCGCATTCCGCTGACTTTGGCTATTATCCCCGCCCTGATCGTGCGCAGCATCAACCAGAGTTTTGCGCTGCCCCAGGGCTCACTCTCAGAGCTGGTGCACATTCCCCCCGAGCAGGCGGCCTCCGCCATCGAGTGGATCGAGAATGCGCCGCTCTACAGGCTGCGCGGGCAACTGCTGCCGCTGATTTTTCTCGATCGTCTGCTGATGCCCGGCGTGGCGCACAAGCTTTCCACCGAGCGAGACAATTTCATCGCCGTTCTGGATGCCGACGGGCGCCGCTTCGGCCTGGTAGTGGACGGGCTGGCCGATCCAGAGGAGATTGTCGTCAAGCCGCTCTCCGCGGTGCTCAAGGGCATAGGCCTGTTTTCCGGAGCAACCGTGCTGGGCAACGCCGACCTGGCGCTGATTCTCGATCCTGGATCGATTGCCATGAAGGCCGGGATTAGCATGCGTGAAGAAGAGGCGACGCGGTCCGGCGACGGCGAATCTGAAGCCGGCGCGGCCAAGGGCTCGGAGTACCTGCTGGTTGAGGTGGCCGGACGCCAGGCCGCGGTGGCATTGGCCGACGTGCTCCGCATCGAGCAGCTTCCGCTTTCGCGCATCGAGTACATCGGCAGCCGCCCGGTGCTCAACTTCGAGGGCCAACTGCTGCCGGTGGAGGACTCGGGCGGGGTACTGGCCGCGGTCGAGGGAAATCCCCAGGCGAAGATCATCGTGGTGGTCTGCCGCGATGGAAATCGGCAAGTGGGCATTGCCGTTTCCCATGTGCTGGATGTGGCCTCCGGCGGAGACCTGTTTGAGGCCGGAACGGTTCAACGCGCCGGCGGGGTCACGCTGCTCAAGAGTCGCGTAACCGGCCTGGTTGACTTAAGCTCAGTGACTCCGCTGCCCGGCGGCGAACAAGCTCCTGCGGAGTGGAGTCAGATTACGGAGACAGTGGCATGAGCACAGGAACGGCTTCATTGCATCGCGGAAAAAAGGCGGCGGCAACGCTGATGGAGATGTGCACCGTACGCCTGGGCAGCTCGATCTTCGGCGTGCCCATCACCCACATTCTGGAGATCGTCGGCGCGGCCAAGCCGCAGCCGGTTCCCCTGGCGCCCATCTTCGTCGGCGGGCTGATGCACTATCGCGGCGACGTGCTGACCACCGTTAGCCTCCGCCAGTTGCTCGATATGCCGCCCAAAGAGGGCCGGCAGGATCTGCTGGTGCTGGAGAGCGCCGGCGGAATTTTTGGATTGTTGGTGGATTCGGTCAGCGAAGTGCTCACCGTCTCGTCGGCGGATTACGAGCCTAACCCCTCAATTCTGGACGAGCGCCGGGCATTGTTGTTTGCCGGCGCTTACAAGCTCAAGGACAGCCTGCTCGTCATGCTGGACCCGGAGCAACTGGACCCCATGCGGCTGAGCGCAACCCGAGCCGCTTAGGGCCTTAACAGTATTTGCAAGGAGGTAACCATGCGAGTTTTGATTGTCGATGATTCACGCTTCGTCAGGGGATATCTGCGCGGCCTGCTCGAAGAAAAAGGAATCGAGTGTGAGGAAGCAGCCGATGGCATGGCCGGCATTGAACAGTTGAAATCACGCCCGCCCTTTGACTTGGCGCTGGTGGACTGGAATATGCCGGTCATGGACGGGCTGGAAATGCTCAAGAAGTTGCGCGCCGATGGCTATGCCGGACTCAAGGTGATGATGGTGACCACCGAGGCCGAAAACGACTACATCCTCCGCGCCCTGGATGCGGGCGCAGACGAATACCTGATGAAGCCCTTTGATGATGAGGCTCTGACGGAAAAGCTGGCCATGCTCGGCCTGGTCGAGGCTTAAAGAATGACCTCCGGACTGCGAACCCGAATTTTGATTGTGGACGACTCGGCAGTCATGCGGAGCCTGTTGCGCGCAGTGGTGTGCGCCGATGCCGGACTGGAAGTGGCCGGTACCGCGGCCGATGGCGAATCGGCCTTGAGCGCCATAGAAACCCAGCATCCCGACCTGGTTCTGCTGGATGTGGAGATGCCGGTGATGGACGGGTTGGACACGCTCAGGAAGATGAGCGCGCGGGGGCACAGGATACCGGTCATCATGTGCAGTTCGCTCACCCAGCGCGGCGCCAAAGTGACCATCGAGGCCCTGGCCTGCGGAGCTTCCGACTATGTGGCCAAGCCGGCCGGCCAATCCAGCCGCGAGGAAGCCATGCGGACGCTTAGCCTGGATTTGCTTCCCAAAATTCACGCCCTCACCGGTCTGCCGCAGGCGGCCTCGTGCGGCACGGCGCGAACCTTTTTGCCGGCGGCCATGGCCCTGCTGCCCAAGGCGACGCCGATTTCGTCAATTCCTACCGTGCTGGTCATCGGCGTATCCACCGGAGGCCCGGCGGCGCTGGATATTCTGCTGCCCAATCTGCCGGCCAACTTCCCCCTCCCGGTTCTTATCGTGCAGCACATGCCGGAGTTGTTCACCAAGATGCTTGCCGAGCGCCTGAACGGCCGCTGCCCGCTGCAGGTGCGCGAGGGCGTCGAGGGAGAACCGGTGCGCGCAGGCTCCATCTACATCGCCAAGGGAAACTGGCATTTGGAGGTACAGGCCGGCGCGCGCCTCGGCTTGCCCGCCACGCTGCACCTGAGCCAGGGAGCCCTTGAAAACCATTGTCGCCCCGCCGTCGATGCGCTGTTCCGCTCGGCGGCAGCGGTCTACGGCTCCGGCGTGCTGGCCGTTGTGCTCACCGGCATGGGTACGGACGGAATGATCGGCGCCCGCCTCATCCGCGAGCACGGCGGCAGCGTATTGGCCCAGGACCAGGCCAGCAGCACGGTGTGGGGAATGCCCGGCGCCGTCACCACAGCGGGATTGGCACACAAGGTGATTCCCCTCAATTTCATGGCATCTGAAATCCTCCGGCTCGCCAGCCGTACGCACGCCGAGCCTCTCGAGCTGCGGGAAAGGGTGGGCTAGCCATGCAAACCGCCTCTAGCATCGACTACGGCTTCCTCCGCCAACTCGTCTTCGGCCTCTCGCAAAACGTGCTCGATCCGTCGCGCGATTACCTCTTCGATACTCGCCTGACCAAGTTGTTGCGCAACCAGGGCATGACCCAACTGGAAGAGCTTGTCCAGCACCTCAAGCTCAGGAAGAACCCGCTCCTCGAACGCTCCATCGCCGAGGCCATGACCATCAATGAAACCAGCTTCTTTCGCGATGGCCGGCCCTTTGAACTGTTGCGCACCGAGCTGCTTCCCAAGCTCATCGAAGAACGCCGCCATTTGCGCACCCTGCGCATCTGGAGCGCAGCCTGCTCCTCCGGCCAGGAGGCGTACAGCATGGGCATGCTCTTGCTTGAGCACTTTCCTTTGCTGGCAGGCTGGAATATTCGCATCGAAGGCACAGACATCTGCGCGGAAGTCGTGGAGAAGTCCCAGGCTGGCTGCTATCACCGCATCGAGATGAACCGCGGGTTGCCCGCGCGCTTCATCGTCCGCTACTTTGACCACCTCGGAGAAAACTGGACGGTCAAGCCGGAAGTCCGCAAGATGTGCAACTTCCGCCAGGCCAACCTCTGCTCGTCTCCGCTGCCCTTCAACCGCACGGACGATCGCTTCGACGTCATCTTCCTGCGCAACGTCATGCTCTACTTCTCGCAGGAGACGCGCAGGCCCCTGCTGGCAGGCATCCACAAGGTGCTGGCCCCAGACGGCATCCTCTTCCTCGGTTCCAGCGAGCAGCCCGCCGATCCCTCCATCTGGACCCCGGTGCTGGCCGGAGGAACATGCCACTTCCGCCCCCGCCAGCCGAACTAGAGGGTGAGCTTCTAGAACCCATCTCATAAACCGGTTTTTAAAGGGCACGGCTTTAGCCGTGCCGCAAAGTCAGCAAAAATCAAGGCGGGCTTTAGCCCCGGAGATAAGCTTTCCGGCAATTTCGCCACGTTTCAATCGTGACCTATGCCTCCCAACCCTCCAAAAAGTTGTAAGCTATTGGTATCAATGGCAAAGCCTTCATCACTTCTCGATACGCGAGTCGTCTACTGCGGTGACAATCTGGAGCAGCTCAGAAAGCTGCCTGATGCCTGCATCGACCTCATCTACATCGACCCACCCTTCAACTCCAACCGGACCTACGAAATATTCTGGGGCGAGACCAAGGAAAAGCGCTCCTTCGACGACCGCCATGAATCCACGCGAGCCTACATAGAGTTCATGCGCCCACGTTGCGTCGAGTTGTCACGGGTTCTCAAAAAGACCGGTAGCCTCTATGTGCATTGCGATTGGCACGCCAGCCATTACGTCAAGGTGATGCTCGACCAGATATTAGGGGAAACGAATTTCATCACGGAAATCATCTGGCATCGGGCGCTTGCAAAAGGCCTGGCCTTCAAAAGTATTCCCAACAATCACGACACTCTATTGCTCTATGGCGGTGGCGGAGAAACTACGTTCAATCGGCCTTACAATCCTTACGATCTGGAAAACCTCGACGCGAAGACGGCTGGAAAATACTCGCACCATGATCCAGATGGGCGGCTTTACCAGTTGTGCGATCTGACGAATCCAAATCGCAACCGGCCAAACCTGACGTATGAATTCTTAGGCCACAAAAAAGTCTGGCGATGGACAAGAGAACGAATGCAGGAGGGTTATGAAACCGGGATTGTGGTTCAGCCAAGTCCCGGCGCAGTTCCTCGCATGAAGCGCTATCTTGACGAACAGGAAGGCCGTCCGATCGATTCGGTATGGACGGATATTCCCCCGATTAACTCTCAAGCCAAGGAGCGCTTAGGCTACCCAACGCAGAAGCCGTTGAAGCTGCTGGAACGTATTCTCGAAATCTCATCCAAGCCGAACGATATTGTTTTAGATGCTTTCTGCGGTTGCGGCACCACCTTGGTTGCCGCGCAGACTCTCGGCCGCCAATGGATTGGCATCGACATCTCTCCCACCGCCTGCCGCGTAATGGCCAAGCGGCTGCGTGACGTTTGCAAATTGCGCGAGGACGAGAACTTCTGGCTCAACGGAAGAGGCTTTATCGTCCGCGATCTGCCTTGGACCGAAAAGCAGCTTCGCGCCATCCCACCCTTCGAGTTCGAGAACTGGGCGGTCATCGCGCTGGGCGGCATTCCGAACAAAACGCAGGTCGGCGACATGGGCATCGACGGGCGCATCTATCCCGTCGGTTCTGAGCCATCCGCTGCCGGAAAGGAAGCCGGGGAGCTTGACTTCATGGATGACTGGTATCCCATCCAGGTAAAGCAGATGGACAAGGTAGGCCGCCCGGACATCGATAGCTTTGAAGCCGCCATGATGCGGACAAAACGGAAGAAGGGCTTCGTTGTGGGCTTCGACTTTAGCAGCGACGCCATTACGGAGATCAGCCGATTCTTCAAGAGCGAGCATATGGTGATCGTCCCGTTGACCGTGCGCGAGATTCTGGACGAAACAATTGCACAAAGGCTCGCCTGAGGAGCTTCGGTCGACGGGCATATGTTGATGGAGAGCTGGCCGGGTGCCCCACATCTACGAGCGCGTTCTTTGCGCGCGGAGATGTGGGAGTGGATGCGCCGTCAGAACGCAAGGTCCACCTGTTCCCTATTCCCTATTCCCTATTCCCTGCTTTTAGCAGCCGTTCCACCTCGGCGTGCAGCCGTTCGGTGATCGCGGTCTCTGTTTCTTCGGGAGCAAAGCGCATCGGCTGACCCACATGCACTTCGATTTTTCCGGCGCGGAACCAGCCCCGGCCCGCAGCCTTCAACTCGCCCAGCCCGCGAATCGCCACCGGCAGCACCATGGCTCCAGATTGGCGGGCCAGCAAGCCGATGCCGCCGCGGAAGCGCGCCAGCGTCCCTTCAGCCGAACGCGTGCCTTCGGGGAAGACCAGCACGTTATATCCGCGGTCCATGGCCGCGCCGGCGTGAACGAAACTGGGTTGGAAGTTTCGCCGCCGAGGCAAGGGGAAGACGTTGAACAGCTCCGTGAGCAGCAGGTAAATCAGCGGGCCGGGAAGATAGAAGCCGCGCTTGCCCGGTGCGCGATCAGGGTTGCGGAAATGCCGGTAGTCCTCCAGCATATCTCCGGCCATGGCCACGGCAATCCTCCGCCGCATCGGCCCTGGCAGAGCGCACTGAATCAGCGGCCCGTCGTAGGCCGTTACATGATTGGCGACGATGAGCATCGGCTGATCCGAGGCAGGCAACTCCGGCGCGACCACGCGAGGATGCGCCAGCAGCCACACTAGCGGCCGCTCGACTGCCTCAATAAAGGCTACGCGCAGCCACCAGAAAAGCCGCAGCCACGGCCATCGCGGGTAGATGAAACGTCCCGATTCGGTCTCAGCCGGATTGGCAGCGGGAACACTCGGTTCGGAGGGAGACGGGGGTTTTAACCCTCGTGTAAGTCCAATCGAATCAAAATGGGCTTTAGCCCCGGAGGAACGCTTTTCACCAATTTCATCCGAAATCCCGGCCTTCCCCGCAACGCCTTCGGCCTCGCCGGCCACCAGCGCGCGCAATTCCCCAAGCGTCTCCGCCCGTTCCAGAAGCCCTCCCTGCGGCGCCGTTCCCAGCCGCTCTTCCAGAGCCGCCGCCAGTTGCACACGGCCGAGGCTGTCCAGTTGCAGATCTTCGCTCAGCCGCAGTTCGTCTCCCACGCCAACCGGCGTTTCGCCGGTGATTGTGGCTATCAGAGCCAGCAGCCAGTCCGTTGAGGCGCCAAAGGCATTTGCGACGGCTGCTTTGGGCGCCGCAGCCGCAGCCTGGATCTCTGCCAACCAGGCCGCCACCGCCTTGCGCCTCACCTTGCCCGTCGAAGTGCGCGGCAGGTCCGGCTCAGGCCACAAAACCCAGCGCCTGATGTGCTGAAACTCCGCCAGCTTCCGGTTAGCGTGCTCGATTGCCACCGCCGCATTGTCTCCGCTGCCGCGCATGGCCAGCACCGCGCAAGGCTCAGTCCCGTTTGGGGTTTCCATCGCCACCACGGCGCAAGCCGCTACGTCCGGCTCCTGCTCAACGGCCGCCTCCAGGTCCTCGGGGTGAATGTTCACTCCCGCCGCGGTCACAATCACCTCGCTCTTGCGCCCCACAAAGCGTAGCTCGCCGCCGGCCACGCTCTCGGCCAGGTCGCCGGTAGCCAGCCACTCGTCGCGGCGCGGCTCGTAGGCCCCTCCTGACCAGCTTCCGCCGGAAATCATTTCGCCCCGCACCAGCACTTCGCCGTCCGGGCCCAGCTTCACATCCCGGCCCGGCAGCGGCTTGCCAATCGTCCCATGGGCCACGTGGAAGGGGTGGTTGAGGGTAATCAGCGCCGAGGTCTCGGTCATTCCATAGCCTTGCACCAACACAAAGCCCAGCGCATTCCAGAACTGCTCCAGCGACCCCTGAAGCGCGCCGCCGCCGGAGATCAGCGCCCAGAACTTCAGGCCGAACTTGCGGTGAACGACGCGGAAGCGCCACCAGCGATTCCACGGCCCAATGCCCTGCGATGCGGCCACTCGCTCGGCAAGGCCGGGATGAATGCTATCCAGATGCGTCTTGAGCAGCGCCATGACGCGCGGCACCGCGGCCAGCACCGAGATGCGTTCGCGCTTGATGGTCTCAATCAGCCGCGAGGCCACCAGACGGCTCTCGAAGTGCACCTCGGCGGTGAAGATGGGCGGAACCCACAGCCCCATCGTCTGCCCGAAGATGTGGCTCAGGGGCAGCGTATCGAAAATGCGCAGCGGATGCACCAGCAGCCGCTCCCAGCGCATATAGGGTTGCGCTCCCTGCTCGATGGGCTCCACGCTGGCCAGCACATTGCCATGGGTCAGCACTACGCCCTTGGGGTCGCCGGTGGTGCCGGAGGTAAACAGAATTTCAAACGGCGTCTGGCGCGAAAGTCCTTCCACAGGCCCGGCCTCTTCAGCGGGCAACTCGCCGAGCCAGTCTTCAAAGGCGAGCTGTGGCCATTCACCGGGCAACTGATGTAGCAGCAGCGCATCGCCCACCGCCAATTTGGGTTGCACATCGGCCGCCACCCGCGCGGCAAACTCCGCGCTCCCGTATGCGTCCAGCGGCACCGCCAGCACTCCGCGCAGCATGCAGCCATACAGGGCCGCAATCCACTCCGCGCCGTTTTCCGCCCACAGAAGAACCCGGTCGCCGGGCCCGATGCTCCGCTGAGCCAGCAACGCGGCAAAGCGCCCCGCCAGCCGCGCAATTTCGCCATAGGTGGTAGCCCGCCTCCGGTTGCCCTGATGGCGAACCACGGCAATTTGGCGGTCATAGCGGCGGTAGTCGTCGAGCAGTGTAGCCAGGTGGTCGCGCATGACAGTATCGGTTTAGATCATGGTACGGCATGGCGCCGGGGCCGGCGGAGCGCAGGCTCATCTTAATCTGAGAATGCCGCGGAATCAGGTCGTCTTGAAAGGGCGTAATGAGTTTGAACAGGCGCTCCTCACGATGCCGTCTCAAGTTGCTTAATCGTTTCCTTCATGACGGCAGCGGATTTCACCAGGGCGTTCAGATCGTCAGGTGGCAAATTAACCTGCAAAACTCGCTCAACGCCATTCTGAGAGACGATGCAGGGAACTCCTAAACTCACGCCATGAAGGCCGAATTCCCCTTCCAACACCGATGACACCGTGAGTATTCCATGTTGGTTGCGCAGAATGGCCGCGGCAATGCGCGTCAAAGCCAGGCCGACGCCAAACCACGTGGCTCCTTTGTAATCGATGATGTGATAAGCGGAATTCCTCACCTCGTCCACGATTTTTTCGCGGGCTGCCTGCGGGTCATCGCATTCCGAACATAGGCTGCAAAACTCTTCGATGGGCAGGCCGGCCATATTCGTCATGGACCAGGAGGCAAATTCACTGTCTCCATGCTCGCCGAGGATGTAAGCATGGACGTTATGCACATCCACTCCGCACCTTTGGCTCAATAAATAACGAAAGCGCGCGCTATCCAGAACGGTGCCCGATCCGAGTATGCGTCCGCGCGGCCAGCCGGAGCGCTTGTAGGCGGCATACGTCAGGATGTCCACAGGATTGCTCACCATCAAAACGACGGCGGATGACTTCTGCAGTACGATTTCATCGATGATTTCGTGGATGATGTTGACGTTCCGGTGCAGCAGGTCCAGGCGGGATTCGCCGGGCCGTTGTTTGGATCCAGCGGTAATCGCAATCAGGTGCGCATCGGCATAATCCGCCGCCTGGGCTTCATGGATCTGGACGGAAGGGAAGAATGCCTGGCCATGCGCCAGATCGAGGACCTGTCCCATAGCCCGTTCATGGCTGTGATCCCGCAATGCGATTTCATCGGCCAAGCCGCTCTGAGCCAGCGCGTAGGCAAAGGTGGAACCCACCGCGCCGGCGCCAACAATCACAACTTTTCTCGGTTTCCAGGGTGCATCCTTCATCGATATTTCTCCGTTGTGGCGCGCGCGTTCTCCAGCAATTTGAATGTCAGGTGTGTTCGTGGACCTCAAACTGCTGTCGTCTATGTAGAATACCCCGGCGTCCGCAAGTCTCGCATTGATTGAAATTTGGGAAGCCTCTTTTCTCACCGCACCCGCATCCTCACTTCGCCCATCTCCCGCAAAGTAAAATAGGATTATGGGATATGAAAGCGTGAAGAAGATCGCCGATGCGGATTTTCCCACTCGCTGGGGAGCCTTCCGCATTCTTGGCTTCGAGGGTGTGCTGACGGCGGTCCGCCCCTGCAAGGACGGTACTGCGAGCGGTAAGGATGGGGAAATTGAAGGCCTGGTGGCCCTGGTCATGGGAGACATTCTCTCCGCGCCGCCGGTGGTCCGCATCCACTCGCAGTGCCTTACGGGAGATGTTTTTGGTTCGCTGCGCTGCGATTGCCGACTGCAACTGGAGCTGGCCATGCGCCGCATCGCCCAGGAAGGCGCGGGGATTCTGCTCTACGAGGAGCAGGAGGGCCGCGGCATCGGTTTGATGGCCAAACTCAAGGCCTACGAGTTGCAGGACCAGGGGATGGACACGGTGGAAGCCAATGTGGAACTGGGCTTTGCCGCC
>Ga0182014_10007063_pt1 | contig 11850 bp, 9 predicted proteins | sample 612S2DmetaG_FD_120489 | JGI IMG/M metagenome (GOLD analysis project Ga0182014, IMG submission 120489) | Permafrost microbial communities from Stordalen Mire, Sweden - 612S2D metaG | ecosystem: Environmental > Terrestrial > Soil > Wetlands > Permafrost | place: Sweden: Stordalen | collected... | reverse complement strand
CTGTGCCTTGTTCCATTTTTGTTGCTCCTCTTGTACTGATTTACCGCGAACGCAATGTGGAAGTGTTGCGTGCAGGCGGTAACCGGAACAGGCAAGAACTTCAGATCGAATTCTACAGTTGGAACGAGTATAGCACGGATTGGCCAATTCGCCTCTAAATCATTTGCGTTCAGAAGCAAAAGTCCGGCCCCCGCGCCATCTCTCTCTGAATGTGACGGCCGCCCCTGCATTCCGCTCCAGCCACGGCGTAAACTCGATTGCGCTGTGAGGTGAGCCTTGACCCACGACAACCCAACCGCCGGACAAGAGCAGCAACCGCGCAGCCAGGTTTTAGCCATCAACCCTGGGTCGACATCGACCAAGTTCGGCCTCTACACGCGCCAGGGCGCCGCCTGGGTGCGGACCATCCGCCACGGCGACGAGGAGATTGCGCGCTTCGGCGGACGGCCCATGATCGCGCGCCTCGACTACCGCACCGAGATGATCGCGCACGCCCTGGAAGAGTGCGGCTATCAGCCCGGCCAGGTGGCAGCCGTTGCGGGCCGCGGCGGCCTGCTGCCGCCCATCGCCTGCGGCACCTATCTGGTCGACGAGGCAATGGTCGAGGAACTGCGCCTCGCCCGCCGCGGCGAACACGCCTCCAACCTTGGCGCTCTGCTCGCGCTCCGCTTCGCCCAGGCCGCCGGAGTCAACGCCTACATCGTCGACCCCGTTACGGCCGACGAGTGGCAGCCCTGCGCCCGCCTCTCCGGTTCCCCGCTCATCGAGCGCTCCCCCATCGGCCACGTGTTAAACACCCGCGCCGTGGCCCGGCGTTTTGCCCGCGAGCAAGGCCGTCCCTACGAATCGCTGCGCCTGATTGTGGCCCACATGGGCAGCGGCATCACCGTCTCGGCCCATCGCGAAGGCCGCCTGATCGACAGCAACACCATCGAGGAGGGCCCCTTCGGTCCCGACCGGACAGGAGGCCTGCCCGTTCGCGCGCTCATCAAACTCTGTTTCAGCGGCCGGTTTGCCCAGAAGGAGATCGACCACAAAGTCTTCGGCGACGGCGGACTCTTCGCCTATCTCGGCACCCGCGACCTCGAAGAAGTCGAACGCCGCATCGACTTGGACAAAGGTCCTGAAATCGCCGCGGCCGATCGGGAAGCGGCCCAACTTGCCTCACAGGTCTTCGACGCCATGGTCTACCAGATCGCCAAGGAGGCCGGCTCCATGGCCGCAGTCCTCGAGGGCAAAGTCGACGCCGTGTTGCTCACCGGCGGAATGGCCTACTCCGAGCGCATGGTCTCGCGCCTGCGCGGCTACCTCGGCTGGATCGCAACCATCCGCGTCTATCCCGGCGAAGACGAATTGCAGGCCCTCGCCGAAGGCGTCTTCCGCGTTCTTGACGGCGAGGAAAAAGCCAAGCATCTCTGGGAAGAAGGCCGCAACCCTGAGCAGGCCGCGGCGTCTCGCCAACCCCTGGTCCTCGGGATCGAGTGAGCTGCCTCCGCATCTCCCCCAAGGAAGCAGCCTGACTCGCCTCGTCGAGTTCCGTCCAGCGATGAACCCGCGCTGGCTCACCCACAAATGCTCCGTGCCCCATCCATTCGCCTTTTTTCTGGCGAATGGGTGGGATAGGACGACACTCAAAGGGCTGGTTCATAGGGAACGCCGCATCGAGCGAACGGTCTCCGCATCTCCCCCGGAGGGGGGAGCCGAAAATAGCCCCGGATGGAGTCCGCCGCGGCGGACGCAATCCGGGGAAGGCGTCCAAGTAAGGATCCCCCGCCCCGGAGGGGCGGAGCAAAACCCTGCCGCAACCTCAACGCATGTTCATCAAACTACCCTGCCTCTCACGGCAATCCACGGCACAGTGATCAGGATCACTGCGCCGGATCGCCAGGTTTCGTAAATTTGCGGCGGCTTTCTGTTTCCATCGGGAGCAAATCCGGGTATAACAAACAGTAAACAGTAAACAGTGCGGCCGCCGCCCCGTTCGTGATGCTTGCGTCGCGTCTTCGCGGTCTGTGCAATCCATGGGTGATTTGGTTCTTTCACTCAGTGCCAAGGTGACTCGCGATGAACGAAGCTAATTGCCCACGGTGTGGCGGAATAATCCCGCCGAATTCACTATTCTGCGGAAGCTGCGGGGCTCCGCTTGCACCCCAGCCACCCGCGAACTTTCAGGTTCCGCCCGTCCCCGGCTACTATCCTCCTCCCTATCTCGGCGCCAAGGTGATGGGAAACAACACCAAATGGGCTCTCGGGCTGGGCGTCGCCTCCCTGTTCTGTTGCGGACCAGTCACAGGGATCGTCGGACTCTTGCTCGCGAAGAAGGACATGGATGAGGTCGCAGCCGGACGGGCTCCGCAATTGGACGGGCAATGGGCCCAGTGGGCCTTTTACCTCAACATCGTTGCATTGATCTTGTTTGTTGCGGGCATCTGCCTGTTTTGGGGCAGATTGGGGCTCGGTCGCTTTTAGTCGCCCGCTTCCAGTCGCCCGCTTCCAGGTTCTCGGGGGTTCTCCCGCATGTACAACCGGACCGACAAATCGGTTGCTATCGGACTGCTGGTGACCGCGTGCGCCGTGCTCGCGGTCGCCTGCTGGTTGCGGCCCGCGGCCTGCGGCTACGGCACCCACACCCAGCTCGGGCTCCCTCCCTGCAACTTCCTGCGATTGACTCACTTTCCCTGCCCCAGTTGCGGACTCACCACCTGCTTCGCGTATGCGGTCCGGTTGCAATTCTGGAAGGCGTTTCTCGCCAATCCCTTCGGCCTGTTTGCATTCTTCGGCACTGTTTCGTTGGTCCCTACAGCCATCGTTCTCCTTTGGCGGCGCATATCGTTCCGGCGGATCACCGAGAGCGTTCACTTCACCAAGGCTGTCTACGCCGCGACCGCCCTTTACCTCGTGAGCTGGGTATTCAAGCTCGCGCTGATTCAGTTCCCGGGTCGCTGAAAGTCAGACCTTAAAACGGAAAAGGAAGCCCCATGGCCACCACTGCTCCTCCGCTGATTTGCCCGCAAGGACACGGACCGGGAGTTCCGGGTACGCGATTCTGCACCTTGTGCGGAACTCAGCTTGTGGTTCCGCTGATGCCGGGACAACCGCTGCCTGCGGCGCAAGCAGTACCGCAACCATGGCCGCAAGCGGCACCGTTCGCGCCACTGCAGGCAACACCACAACCGTCGCCTCAACCAGTGCCGCAATCCGCCCCCCAGCCGAGGCCCGTCTGCAAACTCTGCGGCGGCAACGGGGTTGGCCTGAGCAACACAGAAGACATCTGCACGCAATGCGGCTGGCTGCGTCCCTTGTTTCCCGGTTACCACCTCGACCGCTCGGCCTTCTTGTGGGCCCAGGACGGCCAGGCGATGGCAAGATTGCAGAAGATTCCCGCGCTCCACTCGATTATGCGTTCCGCCTCCGACAAGGTCGGCCGTCCGTGGATCGAATCGACATTCAACGGCATTCGACTGGGCCCGAGGCAGTTGCCCGATGTGTGGAAGCAGGGGGTTCTGGCCGCGCGCATTCTTGGTTTGCCCAAAATGCCCGATCTGTATGTCTCGGGCGATTCCCAGTGGCAAACCTATACCTTCGGCTCCGACGACAGTGCGTTTATCGTGCTGGGCACTGCCATCTTCACCAACTTCCAGAATGACGAAATGCTCTTTGTGCTGGCGCGGGAGATGGGACACTGCGCCGCCGGCCACGCCCTTTGGAAGACCGTGACTCGTTTCATAGCCGGCGACTCCGCCGCTATGCACGGCCTGCTTTCCAACGGAATCATGAACGCGATCCACCCCATGCAATTGCTTCAGGGCACGGTGGAACTGCCGCTACTGGCCTGGTCGCGCCAATCGGAGATCACCGCCGACCGCGCCGGGCTGCTCGCCGTCGGCGACGAAGCCCTTGCCCGCCGCGTTCTGCTAGCATGGTCCATCCACTCTGCCAGGCTGCTGAAACAGGTGAACATCGAGGAATGGATGAAGCAGGAAGAGGCAAGCGACGACCAGCTCACCCGCTTTTCCGAAATGACGACTTCGTCCACGATGTACACCACGCGGCGCTTGCGGTTGTTAGGCCAGTCGGCGAGCGAGCCCGAACTCATGCGCTGGAGCCAGCGCGTGCAGGCCGCTCGCAAGGAACTCGCCCCTCCGCCGAAGCCCGCGCCCAGTTCCCATGTCGCTGCTCCCGCTGCCGCGCCTGTCCCGCCGCCCGCGCCCGCAGACTCCATTCGTGTTATCTGCAACAAATGCAAAGCCGCCATGCGCGTCCCGCTTGCCGTATTGCGCGGCAAATCGTCTCTGAATGTCCGCTGTCCGCAATGTCAAAACGTCCTCACGCTACGCCCCAAGCCGGCTGCTCAGCCGTTGCCTGCCGCCGCGGAAACAAAACCAGCAGCCCCGCCGGCGTCTGCCGCCGCGCAAAAACCAGCCGGGTGACCGGAAGAGAGAGGTTGAGTTATGCCAGACGATAGCAGCAATCAGGTAGAAGAGGTTGTAGTGGTTGTGCCGGATGGCTCCGCTACTCCGGCCGCGGACCCAACCGACGCCACAACCGGCTCCGGCTCCGAAACGGTGACCGAAGAGATCGTTGACGTCATCCTCGATCCGTTGGGGAGCAGCGATAATCCCACCGAATCGGCCACCACTTCGGAAGGGGTGGTAGAGGAGTTTGTTGTGGTGGAACCCGGCGTGGATTCCACTGAATCCAGCGCCGAAGGCACGGCGCCCGACCCCATCGATGGAACCTCGACGCCCGAGGGAGCCGAGGAGCCGGTTGGCGTGGTGGACCCGATTACCGATGCCCCTGAAGCAGGCGGCGAAGGAAGCGCGACTGACCCCACCGATGCGACCACACCGGAGACGGAAACCGATGAGCCGGTCGGCGCGGCGGATCCTGTTACCGATACCCCTGAAACCGGCGACCCTACTGGCGATCTGACTGGCGATCCTGCCGGCGCCGCCGACCCCGACGCCACACCCGCCGACGCATCCAGCGACACGCCCGACGCCCAGGCCCAGTCCGACACCTTGACCGACGCCCAGGATACGGAACAGCAGGCCGAGCAGGCCGAGAGCCAGGCAGTCGCCTCGGGCGACTATTCTGCCGCCAATGACGATGCCCAGCAAGCCTATTCGGCCTCGCAGGACGTGGCCAACGCCGGAGGCCCCGACAACACCGACGAGACATGGGAAGCACAGCTGAACGAGAGCTGGGCCAATTCAGACCAGCAGACCGCCGATGAGGATGCGGCGACGGCCCAAAGTTACGCCGACGATCCCACCGGAACTCCGAGCGATGCGGCCGACGCCCAGATGTACGCCGCGGATGCTCAAAGCGAAGAAGCCACCGCCGACAACTCCGCGGAAGCGGGCGAATACGGCGATCCGTTAGGCCCGGAGCCCGAGGACTCCACCACTGCGGAAGAAGCTCCGGCCGAAGAAGAAGCGCCAGCCGAAGAAGAAGCTCCGGCCGACGACTCTGCCGCGGTCGACGACGATTCGTCGTCCTCAGGCGATTAGCTAAATTTTGTAACTTGAAAGGCGGATTCCCATGTTTTGCGCTCAATGTGGAACGGCGTTACTGCCGGAGAATAAATTCTGTAAAGGTTGCGGAGCGGCTGTAAAAGCTCCAGGCAGCGCGCAGGGGGCTGCGACTCCGGCTCCGCAGGCTGCGCAGTGGCAAGCGCCTCCTCCTCCTCTGCCACCACCGGCTATGGCGGGCGCTCCGCCCATGGGAGTGCCCCCGCCGCCGCCGGGAATGGTAGCAATGATGTATCAGGCGTACCTAGGGGGGCCGCAGCAGTTGTACTACGTGCCCGCGGCGGCGGCGCACCCGCACGCCCAGGCGGGTGTGCTCGAGGGGCTTCGAGCGCGCATTCGGAAGTTGTCTGGGACGGACGAACTGGAGGGCTTCAGCCTGGGCCAGATGTTCAGCGAGGTGTTCAAGCGCCGGGGCGCCGACGAATTGGAAGATTACTTTATGGTGGGCGCGAAGAATACCACCCCGCCCCTTGGCCTTGTCGAAACCGGCTGGCCCAAGCCGTGGATGTTCTTCCGCGTCCTCGGGACTCTGTGGGTCGGGCTTGCGCTTTTGGCGCTCATGTTCCACTTCGACACCAACCCAAACCTCATTCCGGGGCTCTTGCTCCTTGGTGCGTTCGCCACTCCGCTGGCGACGCTTACACTGTTCTTCGAATTGAACACGCCGCGCAACGTCTCCATGTACGTGGTGGCCAAGCTCTTCATCACTGGTGCTGTGCTCTCGTTGTGCGCCGCGCTGGTTCTCGATAGCTTGTCGATCTTCCAAATCGGAGATTGGGAAGCGGGCATCGTGGAAGAGTGCGCCAAGCTGTTCGCCGTGATCGTTGTCGTTCGCCGCGTTCAGTTCAAGTACCAACTGAATGGAATTCTGTTTGGCGCCACGGTGGGGGCAGGCTTCTCGGCCTTCGAGACCATGGGCTACGCGTTCGGGCTCAATACCGGCGGCTTCCTGCAGGGCTTTGTTCAGACGCTTTCCCAGGGCGCGACATCCCAGGCCGGGGCAGGTCAGACGCAGGCCCAGGCGCTGTCGCAGTTGCTGAGTCTGGCCACCAACTCGGGAGTGGCTACCATGATCCAGGAATTGCTCCTGCGCATGTTTACCGCCGCGCCGATGGGCCACATGGTGTGGACGGCGATCGCCGCGGGCGCCTTCTGGCGGGTAAAGCGGGACCGGCCATTCTCTGCGTCCATGCTCATGGATAAACGCTTCCTGTTGGCATTTGCGATTCCGGTGGCGTTGCATGCCCTTTGGGATGCGCCCATTCAGTTGCCCTTCCTCGGGAACGAGATCCTCGCGGCCTTGATCGGCTGGTATGTGCTGTTCACCCTGGTGCAGCAGGGGTTGCAGCAAGTGAAGGAAGAGCAGATGACGCATTTGGAGAGCGCACTGGTGAATGTGGAGGCGACGCTGGGGCTGGGAACGATAAGCCAGCCTGTGGGTGCGGTGCCGGTGGCGTGAGAGCTCAAGTGCGCCGGGAGATGACCGGCGATGACAGGGACTGAATTCGGGCATTCAAGAGTAATCGCGGAATACAAAAGCATGGCGAGGAGAGGAAGAAGATATGACATTCTGCGGCAAATGTGGCGCCAAGTTGGAAGGCGATGAACGCTTCTGCGTGTCTTGCGGAGCGGATGTTACTGCGAAGGCGGCGTCGACAGCGGCCCCACCCACACCCGTTCCGTCCGGGCCCGTAGCGCAGGTTCAGCCGGCGGCCGTTCCTGGTCCCTATCCGGCGCAAGCGCCGGCCCCAGGGCCGATTCCAGGGCAGATTCCAGGACATTTTCCAGGACAGATTCCTGGACAGATTCCTGGACAGATTCCAGGCCAGATTCCAGGGCAGATTCCGATTGTCATGGGCATGCCCCCGGCGGCGCAGCCCAAGCGGGGATGGATCTGGCTTGTCGTCGTCGTCGTGGTGGTGGTCGGGCTCTACTACGTAGGCAAGAACAATCCCCCTCCATCGAAACAGCAGCCGGTTCAGGGCCAGCAGCAAGTGCCGGGCCAGCAGCAGGTCCCGGGTCAGCAGCCCGGTCAAGGCCAGCAGCCAGTTCAGGGCCAGCAGCAAGCTCCGGGCCAGCCCGGAGTTCCGAGCCAGCCCGGTGTGTATCCGCAACAGCAGCCGGGGAATCCGCGGCAGTCGGGAAACAATGCGTCGCTGGTCAGGATGCAGATGTTCGGCGGCCGATGGGACGGCGTGAACGGAATTGTCCAGATATCCCAGGCGCGATGGACAAATAACGCCAATGTCGTTGTCCAGTCGGCGACCCTCGAGTGTGTCCAATTCGCTGCCAACGGCGCCGTTCTCACGCAACAGGAAACCACGTTGAACGGGCCCGTTCAGCCCCAGGCTACCTCCTCTTACGGTGCATTTCAGATGGGATCGATGGCGCCCAACCTGGCCAAAGTCAACTGCGGCATTGTAGGTGTCACGCCAGCCGGCCAGTAAACCGCATCGGACCCCGAAAGCGGCGCCCGTGGAGCAATCGGCGGGCGCCCTTTTGACCGGGCCCGCCCGGCCCCGTTTCTTGGCGCTTGTACCGCGCCCCGCCTCCCGCCTCGGGCCTTGAGCGAAACCACCGCATTTTGGTCGGAACCTCGACAGTGACATGGGTCACTTCCTCCGAGAGCGGCGCCGAGTTATAAAAGGCTCCCAAAGTCAAGATTCAGATCGGCGTACGTGAATCTCAACCTCAGCCCCGCATCGGCCTCCGTTCGCGCCTATTATTCGACGCTCAATCGTTTCTCCAGCGGCCATTTCGACAACGAAGGCAACATCCGTGGAGCTTTCGAGACGCTCCTGAAGAAGTGCGCCGTTCAATACGACTGGACCGTCGTCCCCGAGTACCAGCTCGCTCGCAAAGGCCAGAGCCCCATCCGCATCGACGCCGCTCTTCTCGACTCGTTCAATCTCCCTCGCGGCTACTGGGAAGCCAAGGATGAAAAGGACACCCTCGTCCATGAGATGGAGAAGAAGTTCCGCGCGGGCTACCCGCACTCCAACATCATCTTCCAGCGTCCTACTGAAGCGCTCTTGTATAAGGATGGCCGCATCGCTTTCCACGACTCCATCCAGGAGCCGAAAAGCCTCGTCACCGTCCTGCACCAGTTCTATGAGTGGCGGCAGCCGGACCACGAAAGTTGGGATCGCGCCGTCCGCGAATTCTCTGACCGCATTCCCGACATCGCCCGCGGAGCCCTCAAACTCATCAACGACGAACGCCGCACCAACCGCGCCTTCGTTGAGCGCTTTGCCGCGTTCGCCCAACTCTGCCGCGAGTCCATCAACCCCGACCTGAGAAACGAAGCCGTCGAAGAAATGCTCGTCCAGCATCTGCTCACCGAGCGCATCTTCCGCCGCATCTTCGATAACCCCGAGTTCACCCGCCGCAATGTCATCGCCGCCGAAATCGAAAAGGTCATCGATTCGCTCACCAAGCGCCACTTCAGTCGCGACCAGTTCCTCCGCGACCTCGACCCTTTCTACAAGGCCATCGAAGAAGCCGCATCCAGCACCGAGACCTATGAGGAAAAGCAGGCATTTCTAAATAAGGTCTACGAACTCTTCTTCAAGGGCATCAATCCCAGACAGGCTGACACCCTCGGCATCGTCTACACCCCGCGGCCCATCGTCGATTTCATGGTAAGGAGCGTCGAGGAGGTCCTCAAAACCGAGTTCGGCAAGACCTTAAGCGACAAGGGAGTGCAGATTCTTGACCCGTTCGTTGGAACGGGCACCTTCATCTCTCGAATCATCGAGGGGATTCCTCCCTCTCGCCTCCAACATAAGTATCGGGAGGAATTGCATTGCAACGAAGTGATGCTTCTGCCGTACTACATTGCCTGCATGAATATCGAGCATGCGTACATGGATAAAGTCGGGGAATATGAACCGTTTGAAGGAATCTGTTTAGTGGATACATTTGATATCAAGCCCCAGATGCTCATGTTTTCTGAATCAAATCTCAAGCGAATCGAAAGACAAAGGTCCCAGCCGATTTTTGTCGTAATAGGAAACCCGCCATATAACGTGGGCCAGGTCAACGAGAATGACAACAACAAGAACCGGCGCTACACCACAGAGGGTGGAATCGACGCTCGTGTATCTGACACCTACAGCAAATCCTCTCGAGCAACCAATAAGAACGCGCTCTCTGATCCCTATGTAAAAGCAATTCGATGGGCCTCAGATCGCATTAAAGGAAATGGGATCGTCGCGCTTGTAACAAACAGCGGATTCATCGACGGGATCGCGACGGATGGGATGCGCATGCATCTGGAGCGAGAATTCGATGAGATATTCACCCTTGACCTCGGCGGGAACATTCGAAGGAACCCAAAACTCTCGGGCACTACCCATAACGTATTCGGAATTCAGATTGGAGTTTCCATCAACATCTTCATCCGTCGGGAGCACGTCGCTGCGGAACACCGTAAATGCAAGATCCACTATGCTTCGACAGACGAATGTTGGAGAAAGGAACAGAAGTTCGGTTTTCTCAATAGCGTCCGAAGCCGAGGGGGGGTAGAGTGGAAAATCCTGCAGCCCGATTCAAGAAACAATTGGATCACCAACGGACTGGAAGAACAGTTCGGCTCGTTTAGAAGCATCGGTGGTGAAGAAACATCTGTCTTCGCCAAACACTCCAGGGGTGTCGCCACCTGTAGGGACGCCTGGACCTACAACTTCGACGAACGAACTCTTGCGACTAATATCCAAATGACGGTCGAAAAGTACAACAGCGAAATAGAGCGGTGGATCCGCAGTGGTCGCCCCCAAGACATAGACGGCTTTGTCCAATACTCAAACGACAGAATTGCTTGGAGCCGTGACCTAAAAGCGGACCTCAAGCGGGAACGCACAGGATCGTTCGATCGCTCTCGGATACGCAACGCTACTTATAGACCGTTCACTAAAATGAAGCTGTATTTTGATCGGATCCTTAACGAAGAAGTCTATTCGATACCCGGGATCTTACCAAGCGAGAAGAAAGAACTCGAAAACGAAATCATCTGGCTAAAAGTCGGATCAGACTGGCCAATCTTCGCACTCGGCCTTAGAACCATTCCTGACCTGCTGCCACAAGGGGGAAGCCAGTGCTTCGCGTTTTATATCTACAATGAAGACGGCACCAACCGCCGCGAGAACATCACCGATTGGGCGCTCGCCGAGTTCCGCCGCCACTATGGTGAATCCTCCATCTCGAAGCGGGACATCTTCCACTACACCTACGCCCTGCTCCACCATCCCGAGTACCGCACCCGCTACGCCGCCAACCTCAAGCGCGAACTCCCCCGCATCCCCATGGCGCCCGACTTCCGCCGCTACGCCGAAACCGGCGCGAAGCTGATGAAGCTCCACATCGATTACGAGCAGCAGCCCGAGTTTCCCCTCAAATGTACCGAGACCGGCAAACTCGACTGGCGCGTTGAGAAGATGGCCTTCTCCAAAGACAAGACCCAGCTCAGATACAACAGCTTTCTCACCCTCAGCGGCATCCCGCCCGAAGTCTACGAGTACCGCCTCGGCAACCGCAGCGCCCTCGAGTGGGTCATCGACCAATACCGCGTCTCCACTGACAAGCGCTCCGGCATCGTCAACGACCCCAACCGCCCCGACGATCCCCAGCACATCGTCCGTCTGATCGGCCAGGTCGTCACCGTCTCCCTCGAAACCGTCCGCCTCGTCCGCGAACTCGCTAAACTTCCGCTTTTGACGCGTGAGAGTGTTAAGGAAGAATTCGCCCTCACGGCCCACTCTTAGGTAGGGGGTGGCCGGGTGCCCCTGGTCTCGCGTCTGAGACCAGGGATCGTGCGAACTCCTCTCAGCTGAGGATTACTCCTGAGATGCGCGGACTTCTCCATCAAAAACTCCCGGTTTAAGCCAACAATCTGCTCCAACGATGGGAACCCTTCACCGCCCCTTCACCGCGCCAAGATCGCAGCCTGCAACCTCTTGCAGAGAATTACCGTCCCATGGCGCACAATCTTGAATAGGAGCCAATCCGAAACAACGATTCCGCCCTCAAATTCCAGTCACCAAACCAGGAACATATGAAAAAGACCAGAAACGTTACCGTCGCCGTGTCCGAACGTTCGTACTACGAGGCGCGTGTCCATGCAGCCAGGCACAGTATGTCGCTGTCCGCTCTCGTGGGGTTCATCCTCGAACATCTTCCATTGTTGTCGCCAGCCGTGAAAGGTCTCCGCGCAAAGGACCCGAAGTTCGGCTCCGATCCTGCGCGCCTGCCCTAAGGGATACGGGAACGGTGACCCCCTCCCCCCCTCCCGAAAGTGCCTTTTGGGGCTGTGAAACCG
>Ga0182014_10007058_pt1 | contig 11859 bp, 7 predicted proteins | sample 612S2DmetaG_FD_120489 | JGI IMG/M metagenome (GOLD analysis project Ga0182014, IMG submission 120489) | Permafrost microbial communities from Stordalen Mire, Sweden - 612S2D metaG | ecosystem: Environmental > Terrestrial > Soil > Wetlands > Permafrost | place: Sweden: Stordalen | collected... | reverse complement strand
GCGTCCTTTACGCCAATGCCATGGGTACTCATAGCCCTCACTCGAAAGAAACCTGGTGAAGGTGCCGTCCCTGCGGATCGTACAAATGCACGGCGCAGGCCAGGCACGGGTCAAAGGAATGGATGGTGCGAATGATCTCGACCGGTTCGTCGATCTTCGCCACCGGCGTGCCAATGAGCGAGGCTTCGAAGGACGAGCGCTGTTGCTTGGCATCGCGGGGCGAACCGTTCCAGGTGGTGGGCACGACCAACTGATAGTTCTCGATGGCGCCGTTGTGAATCTTGATCCAGTGCGCCAAGGCGCCGCGAGGAGCCTCCTCCAGGCCGACACCTTCCGCATCCGCGGGCCAGCTCTTCGGTTCCCAGAACTCGCCGTTGAACGTGGAAACTTCATTGATCTTCACACGACCCATCAACTCGCCGTAAAACTCCTTGAGCCAGATCATGGCCAGCGCCGCATCCAGGCCGCGAGCCGCAGTGCGGCCCAGCGTGGAGAACAGGGCAGCCACGGGAACGTTGAGCTTGCCCAGGGTGTCTTTTACCAAGTCCTGCACGTCCGTGCGGCCGGAGGCAAAGGCTACCAGCAACCTTGCCAGCGGCCCCACTTCCATGGGGTTGTCTTTCCAGCGCGGAGTCTTCAGGAACGAATACTTCGCGTGGCCTTCGAGCGTTTCAAAGGGCGGCTTGGGTCCGGTGTAGTTCAGCTTCGTCTCGCCGGCCCAAGGATGAATGCCGACGCTGTCTCCGCCTTCGTAGCTGTACCAGGAACTGGCGATGTATTCCTTGATCTCCTGGGAATCGCGCGCGTTGACCGGATGCACTTGGCTGAGGTCGCGATTGAGCACCACACCGCGCGGATACTTGAACGACTCCGGCTGGGCGTAGCCCTTGGTGGGGAACTCGCCATAGCTGAGGTAGTTCGTCAACCCGCCGCCCCACTTGGCCCAGTCCTTGTAGAAGGAAGCAACGGCCAGCAGATCGGGAATGTAGACCTGGTTGATGAACTCGTCGGCCTGGCCGATGAGGCGAGCGACCAGGTTGAGCCGATCGGAGTTGATGGCGGCCACTTCATTCATATTGATGGAGCAGGGAACGCCGCCCACCAGGTAGTTCGGATGCGGGTTCTTGCCGCCGAACACGGCATGGATCTTGACGATCTCTTTCTGCCATTCGAGGGCATCGAGGTAGTGAGCCACCGCGATCAGGTTCACCTCCGGCGGCAGCTTGTAGGCCGGATGGCCCCAATAGCCGTTGGCGAAGATGCCCAGGCCGCTGGCGGCGAAGGCCTTGATCTTGTCCTGCACATCGGAAAAATAGGCGGGAGTATTCTTGTCCCACTTGGAGAAGGAGCCCGCCAACTCCGCGGCCTTCGTGGGATTGGCCTTCAAGGCGTTGACGATGTCCACCCAGTCCAGCGCGTGCAGGTGATAGAAGTGAATCACGTGGTCCTGCACGTACTGCGTGGTCAGCATGATATTGCGGATGAGCTCGGCGGTGGGCGGAACGGCGATGCCGAGCGCGTTTTCCACGGCGCGCACACTGGCGAGCGCGTGCACGGTGGTGCACACGCCGCACACACGCTCGGTGATGGCCCAGGCATCGCGGGGATCGCGGCCGATGAGGATCTTCTCCAGGCCGCGCACCATGGTTCCTGCGCTGAATGCGTCGGTGATGACGCCGTTTTCCACCACTGCCTCGATGCGCAGGTGGCCTTCAATACGAGTTATCGGATCGACGACTACGCGTGTCATAGCCCCTCACGACTCCTTTTTTTCATCTTCAGCGTGCACTTCGGCAATCACTTTGCGTTTGCGAATGTTGGTCACCACAGCGTGTGCCGCAACTCCGGCCAGCGTGGCCACTCCCACCACCGTGCCCACCGTATCCGCGGTGCTCTCGACGCCGAAGCCGGGGAACGAGGCCAGATGCTGGTAGAACGGGCCGTTGTCCCAGAAGCCCGTCTCGCTGCAGCCGATGCAGCCGTGGCCGGACTGGATGGGATAGCTGGTGCCTTCGTTCCACTTGATCACCGAGCAGGCGTTATAGGTGACCGGACCCTTGCAGCCCATCTTGTAGAGGCAGTACCCCTTGCGTGCGTTCTCGTCGTCCCACGACTCGACGAACAGGCCGGCGTCGTAGTTGGGCCGGCGATAGCAGGTGTCGTGAACGCGGCGCCCATAGAACTCCTTTGGCCGGCCCTGGCTGTCGAGCGCCGGAGGGGTCCCCAGCACCAGCAGGTGGGTGACCACGCCCATCATCACGTCGGCGATGGGCGGGCATCCGGGCACGTTGATTACCGGCTTGTCGACCAGCTTGTAGATCGGCGTGGCTCCGGTCGGATTCGGCTTGGCCGCCTGGACGCACCCGTTGGAGGCGCAACTGCCCCAGGCCACCACCGCGGCCGCATCCTTGGCCACGGTCTGCAGAATCGATTCCGCGGTCTTGCCGCCGATCATGCAGTAAACGCCGCCGTCCTTGGTGGGCACCGCGCCCTCTACCAGCACGATGTACTTGCCCTTGTTGTTCTTGAGGGTGTCGGTCAGGCTCTTTTCGGCCTGAAAGCCTGAGGCGGCCATCAGCGTCTCGGTGTAGTTGAGCGAAAGCACATCGAGCAGCGCATCCACAACGATGGGGTGCGAAGCGCGAATGAACGACTCGCTGCAGCAGGTGCACTCCTGAAAGTGCAGCCACACAACAGCCGGTTTTTCTTTCTTCTCGAAGGCCGAAACGACCTGGCCCACGCCGGTTTGACCCAGCCCGGCCACTGTTGCGGCCGCAGTGCAGAACTGAATAAAGTCTCTACGGCTGTAGCCTTTCTGCTGCATCGAATCCCAAATTGAGTGACCCATGCCTACCTCGCTTGTGTGCAGAAATCAGCGAAATCCCTGGCGGCGGAATAAGAGCCTATAAATAGGCCACCAGGGTGTTCGCCGTCTGACTGATGTGACGGTACTCACCTGATAAATCGTCCGCTGTGAGCCACATCACATATGCGCGGTTAGCAACATTTGGAGTTATCTAGTCAATTAATCAAGGTACGCGTCACACAATGTCTCGTTATTCAAGAAGCAGGGATAGAAAACCGGGAAAGGAAACAAAGAAAAGGAATTAGAGAACAGAGAACAGGGACGCCGGCTCATCCTTATATATAGGTCTCTCGCTGCTATCCGTCCACAAACGAAGACGCCAGAAACCGAAGTTTCTGGCGCCTCAATAGTGTGTACTCGCAGAGCATCGGACCATGCATCGTCCCGTTCAGCCTTTCTGACCTAGCTGCGAGTTTCCCCGCCTCCAGTGTCTCCAGGCTGTGCCGGCGATGGGTTCTTCGAGTTTCCTCGAATCCGCATCCTTCGGCGCTGCAGGTTGCAAATTCCCGGGTTTCCCCGCGTCTTCAACTGTCCTGCCTCGCCTCTCGATCCAGTCTTCAGGTCTCCCTGAATCCTCGATCTTCCGGCTCTTCCGGCGATGGTTCTTCGAGTTTCCTCGCGCTCCCCATCCTTCAGCGTTGCCTACGGTTGATTCTCCAGGTTTCCCCGTCTCTTCAACTTGTCAGCTACGCCTTGCGATGAGTTTTCGGGTTTCCCCTATTCCTCATCTTCCGGGTGCCGGCGATGGCTCTTCGAGTTTCCTCGAGTCCCGCATCCTTCGGCTCTGCCTTCGTCGAATCTCCAAGTTGCCTTGGCTCTCCGCCTCAAGCATCGCCTCTCGATCATTCCCCGGGTCTCCCCGGTTCCTGAATCTTCCGGCTTTGCCGGCGATGGTTCCTCGAGTTTCCTCGAGTCCCGCATCCTTCAGCGGTCCTGGCGGCGTAAAGCTCCGGGTTGCCCCGAGTCCTCGCTCCTCCAGCATCGCCTGTCGATGAGCTTCCGGGTCTCCCCGGATTCTGCATCTTCCGGCTGCGCCGACGGTGAGTTTCCGGGTATCCCCGATCCCTCGCTCCATCGGCTGCGCCTTCTGGTGGATCTCCGGGTCGCCCCGGTTACCGCACCCTCCGGCTGCTCCGTATATGCGTCCTCAAGCGTCCCTGAATCCTGCATACACGGTTGGGTCGATGATGACTCCCCTCCTGAATCGAACTTTGCATCCTCGGACTAGACCGCGGATGAATCTTCGTCTCAATCAGGTCTTTGCACATTCCCGTTTGACTTTGGATGCAAACTTCAACCGGTTTTCCATCTTTGGTTCTAGCCAACTATGGGCTCCGAATTCAAATCCGCATCGTTCTGTCACACCGGAACTGCGTTCCCAATTCCCTTGCGGGTCACCAACTGATATGGACGTTAGGACGGTTCGACCTGTGGAAGCAAGTGCAAAAAACAGAAAGAATTGTGGATTTCACTAATGTTGGTGCAAAAATCGACAAAACATCGCGTCAAAATGGCTTTTAGGCTCATAACTCAATTACTTACAGCTTTCAAATTCATTTTGCCGATGATGTATTTTGCACCCAGATAAATTTTTAGCAAATTAGAGGTCACCTCAATTGGAAGGTTCGTAGACCTTACATAAGAAGCTTCCAATGAAGAGAGCACCACCGAGATAATACAATGCGACTGTCAGCCAAAACTGAATCGGTTTTTCGGCGCGATAGGTCCAACCACTATAGAGCGCACAGGTTTTTCAGTGCACGTCGAAACCACAGCTGCGGAAAATGAGATGTACCCAAGTATCAAGAAGATGTACGGCGGCATTAGAAGCGAGTGCCAATCAGACATGAACAACCTTCCGTTTCCTTACTGATGGCGTCCCTTAGTCGGCTTACTCGCGCGGAATCTCCAGCGCACCGGTGAGGCTGGCTACCTTTTCCACCTGGTGGCTGCGGCACCAGGACTCGAGCTCGTTCGCCAGGCGCTCGACAGCCCGCGGGTCAGCGTAGCTGGCCGTGCCAATTTGGACGGCGGTGGCTCCGGCAAGCAAAAATTCCACTGCATCCTCGGCTGTGGTGATGCCGCCCATGCCCAGGATGGGGATAGTGACGGCGCGCGACGCCTCGTAGACCATGCGCAGGGCGATGGGCTTGATGGCCGGGCCGGAGAGTCCGCCGGTGATATTCGATAGCTCTGGACGGCGGGTCTCCGCGTTGATGCACATGGCCAGGAAAGTATTGGTCAGGCTGATAGCGTCGGCTCCGGCACCGGCTGAAATCTTGGCCATCTGCGCGATGGAGGTGACATTGGGCGAGAGCTTGATGATCAGCGGCCGCCGCGAGTTGGCTTTGGCCCGGCCTACCAGGTATTCCAGTGAGCCCGGATCAGCGCCGAAAGCCATTCCGCCGGCGTGGACGTTGGGGCAGGAGACGTTCAATTCGTAAGCCGCGATGCCTTCAGCCTGGTTGAGCCGCTCGATTACCGCCAGATATTCGCCCACCGTGTAACCGAAGACGTTGACAATGACTTTGCAGTTGGGGTAGCGGCTGAGCGGGGGTAGCTTGCGCCTCAAGTAGTCATCCACGCCAACGTTCTGCAGGCCGATGGCGTTAAGCATTCCGGCTGCCGTCTGCACAATGCGCGGCGGATGATGGCCGGCCATTGGCTCAAGCGAAATCCCCTTGGTGACGAATCCGCCGATCCGCTCCAGGGAGACGATCTCTTCGAACTCGATCCCGTAGCCAAAGGTGCCGCTGGCGGCGATGACCGGGTTGACCAGTACCAAACCAGCCAACGAAACTCTCATATCGGGTTTCACGTGCGGCAATCTTCCTTCTTCAGGTGTCAGGGATCAGGGGCAGGGGTCAGACTACCCTAATTTCCCCATACCAGCTGATGATGAGGTTTCTACTTTCCGGCAGCAGGCTTGATGGCCTCTTTCAGCACACGACCCACTGCCGCCGAGGGCTGATTGATGCCGGCAAGTGAGGCCAGCGTGGCCGCCAGATCAACAGGGGCTACACGCCCATGATACTCGCCCGGAGTAAACGGCGTTCCATAGAAAGCCAGCGGAACATGACGGTCATAGGACCAGGGGCTGAAGTGCGTAGTCCCGGCAAAAGCCCCCGAACCCTGCATCTGGTAAGCGTCCAGCACCAGCATCACGAACCAGTTGCCGTGCTCGGCGTAGCTGTGGGCCAACAGCCTACCCCATTCTGAAGGTGGCAGCGCTCCGCTGGCCAGTTGCAGCCGAGTATAAACGTATTGCACATGTGGGGAGGTGGGCAGACGTTGCTGGGAGGGTTGCGCGGCCACAGCCGGAGCGCCAGTATCGAAGACCGGCGGATGCGGATCGAGGCTGGCCACGGTCTCTGGCAACAGCGCAGCCACTTCATCCTCGGCCGCCTTTTCGTCCACTCCCGCCTTCTTAAATGCCCTCTTGTCCAAAACCACATACGGCAAATCGGGTCCCGGCATAAGGTATTGCAAGGTCTTCTCCGCCGGATGGTGCTTGTTCAACTCCGCGTTTACTTTCAGGTAAACCTTGTTCATATCGACCGCGGCGGCGTGGATGCCTAGCTTCGCCCCCTCGCCGGGAATCGGCGCGATACCATGATCGGCCGTGAGCGCCATCCAGACGTTCTTCAGGCCCACGGTCCGGTCGAGCCAGCTGTTAAAGTTGTCCAGATCGTGATCGAGGCTTAGAATCATCTGCTCCTCTGAATCCGAATCAGGACCGAACTGATGTCCCTGAAGATCGTTGGGCGAAAGTGAAATCACCAATAGGTCGGTAACTCCGTTCTGGCCCAGCTTTTCTCCGCTGATAAGCGCCTTGGCAAAGTCCAGTTCGTAACTGTTGGCCGCCGGAGTTCTTCCCACCAGCTCAAAGAACTGCGTGGTTCCCTCCGCATTTGCCTCGCGGGTAGCCTGTGCAGGACGGTCGCTCGCGTTGAAGACCCGCGCCCACTCCGGCAGGTGCTCCATGTAATAGGTAGAGGTGGTGAACTGTCCGCTCGCGTTATCGATCCAGAAAGCTCCGTTGGCTGACTGGCCGGCAGGCAGAATCGCCGCGCGATCCTTGAGCGAAATGCCGTAGACGCGCGAACGTCCGTTCGTCGCCAGCCTCAGCTCGTCGCCGATGGTGGTGGCGCGCAAATTGAGCGGCGATGCGCCGATCACGTATTTCAAAGCAGTATCGGGCGCGCCGGGTTGGTTTGCCGGAATCGATGCCGCCGGCAGATCGACCAACTGATAGCGCTCGTCCTCCACTGAAGAGACTTTGTGGTCAAAAGAGCGAGATGCATCCCACCATTCGTTGGTCTCAATGCCGTGCCCATCCGTGTAAGCGCCGGTCCCGATGGTCGCGTGGCCGGGAGCGGTCTTGGTATTGGCATAGTCAAAGTAGCAATCGGTAAACCACGCGCCCTCGTCTGTGAACAGCCGGAACCCACGTCCCTTGAACTCGGCGTGGTCGCGATTCAGGTAATCGCCGCGAAACTGGTCGATGACCACAATCACGATCAGCTTGGGCTGGCCCACGTAGGCCTGGGCCGACGCAAGGGCCGGCAATAGAGCGGCAGTCAGCAGGGCGGCGAAGGAAGCAAGCAGGGTAGGGAGGAAACGAGACCGCGGTTTCATAGCATTGATTCTAAATGGCGGATGGTTACAGTTCGACATACGTATGCAGTCCTTTATTCCTCACCACTTCTGAAGGCGCTTAAGGATGGCGGGCTGGTCCTGTTCCTCGGCGGGGATGCAGAGGTAGAGGCCGTCGGGCTTCATTGCGGCGATAAAGGGCTCCAGTTCGCTCAACTGAAGATCGACGATCACGCCCTTGCCGGCAGCCTGGATTTTGCGGATGACCGGAAGCCATTGCAAAATGGGAAGATCGTTTCCGACGCCTTGCACCCATTGGATGGCATTGATTTCAGGGATACCCAGGATGTGATCGAGATGGCGAAGCATGCCCTTTCCGTCCACGTGAAAGACGTTGTGGGTCATGTGGCTGACTTCATTTAAGAGAGAGGGAAGATAGAATTCGCAGAAGTCTTTGGTTGAAATCATAGAGGTGAAGTCGCAGCTCGGGATGTGCATTTTGCCGCGCGAGGGGATGGCCATCCACGTGACCGAAAGTTGATCGTGAGCCTTGAGCACGGCGTCGTAATGGTCAAACAAGGGCAGAAAGTTTCGATTGGCCACTTCGAGCATCTGTTTCACTTTTTCAGGAGCGTCAGAGAGGTCAAGACAGAGTTGTTGCGGGTCGCGCCAGTCGGCGACGCAGTCGAGGCTGCCGTGGAGGTCGGTATAGCCGACCATGAATTTGCCGGGAGCTTTTTCAAGAGCGGCTTGAGTGAGATGTTCGATGCCAAGGAGGTATTCGTTTTCAGGACTGATCTGGAGGCGCTCGATGTCGTCCCAGTCGTGGATGCAATGGCGAATCCAGGAAGTGACTTCGCCGTAAATCAATTCCGCGCCGTGGAGGGCCGCGAAGACGTTGGGTCCGAGATTAGGCCAGAAAACGGGGAAGGTTTCAGCATGGAAGGTGCGGCCGTGGATGGATTCGAGGAAGAGGTCCACCTGAAACTCGGCATCGAACCAGCGCTCTTTGAGGCTTGGCCAAGAGCGGGCGGCGAGTACGGGCGGGGCGGCATACTCGGCGTTGTGCTCGGAAAAGCGCACGGGAGGGCGATCGAGGGATTCATGGTTAAACCAGGCCTCGATGCGTTGCATGGCTTCTTCGAAGTTCGGCTTGCATTCGAGTTCCAAGTAACTCCTCCGTTTGGCGAATGGTTACTGTCTGATCTACAAATGGGGTCTCTCTAAATTTACCGAGTTCTGACCGGATTCAAAAGAAAAAGGCGGCCCGAGAAAGGCCGCCCTCGTCGATCGCGCGGATTCCCTACGCGGTGACCGGCTCGATGGCGTTCACCTTCACTGGGGTCAGCCAGCCAAAGCGATCGGGCTTCAAGCCATTGGCGATGCCGAAAAACTCATCGGCGATTTTCTTCGTAATCTCGCCGGTCTTTCCGTCGCCGACCACGATCCGGTCGATGGAGCGAATGGGGGTGACTTCAGCTGCGGTGCCGGAGAAGAAAACTTCGTCGGCAATGTAGAGCAGCTCGCGAGGCAGAGCCTGTTCGACGACTGTGAGCCCAAGATGCCGTGCGATGGTGAGCACGCTGTCGCGCGTGATGCCGGAGAGCGTGGAGTTCGACAGCGGCGGAGTGAAAATCACCCCGTTGCGGACGATAAAGATGTTCTCGCCGGAGCCTTCGCTGACCAGCCCGTTCACATCCAGTCCGATGCCCTCCTGGTAGCCGTTGATCTCGGCTTCCATATGGATGAGCTGCGAATTCATGTAGTTAGCGCCGGCTTTGGCCAGTGCGGGCATGGTGTTTGGGGCCAGCCGGTTCCAGCTGGAGACGCAGACGTCCGCGCCGGCAAGGCCGGGCAGGTACTTGCCCCAGGGGAAGTTGGCGATATAAACCTCAATAGGCGACCCCTTGGGGCTGACGCCGATTTCGCCATAGCCGCGAAGCGCGATGGGCCGAATGTAGCACGGCGCAACGTCATTGGCTTCAATCACATCCACCACGCCGGCGCAGAGCTCTTCCAAGGTAAAAGGCACGTCCATGCGGTAGATCTTGGCCGAGTCCAGGAGGCGCTGCATATGTTCCGGCAGGCGGAAAACGGCCGAGCCGTGCGGTTGGCCGTAGCAGCGGATTCCTTCGAATACGCTTGAGCCGTAATGGATTACGTGGCTCATTACATGAAGTGTGGCCTGCTCCCAGGGAATAAGTGTGCCGTTGTGCCAGATTTTAGATGTTGGTTGGATAGGCATGAAAGTTCAAACGCTCCTTGAATGCGCCGTGCGCATACACATCAGGGTATCGCGACTTGAGGCAGAATGTCACTGCGGAGTACTGGTTGGCAAGCGGGGGTTAACCGGATGGTCACTCCTATGGCCGTTTCGGGATTCAGCTGTCAGCCCGGAAAAACAGCGCGGCTGCCGAGCCAGATGCAAGAGCGCCCGGGTTGTTGCCCGGGCGCTCTCTCACTTTGTTACGCCAGTTCTGGTTTTAGTTGATGGTGTACGTCGCCGAGCTTACCGCGCTTGGCGATGAATACCCAGGAGCCACGGCGATGGCCTTGATCGTCGTCGTGGCGGAGATACTGAGGTCCTCCACATTGCCCACACTCTCCGAACTCATAGGCTGAGGAATTTGCGGGTACATCGTGGAGGCGGTCGTCGGCGTGCTTCCGTTTGTGGTGTAGTAGATCGTCGCGTATGGATACGTTGTGCTGTTCAGCGTAATCACCAGCGGCGAAGTGCTGTACGTCCCGGCCACCGGGCTAAATACAGGCGCAGCCAGCGTCGAACCAGATACCACCACCGTAATCGGAGTGCTTACGGTGACGCCACACCCTGAGCCGCCACAATTGTTGCCGTACTGGTTCACGGAATACAACGTATAGGTTTGGGTTGTCGTGGGGTTGATGGTCACGTTTCCGCTGCCCGAGGAGAGCCTGACCGGCCCGATCATGTCAATGTAGTCGTACGAGTCGCCGCTCACGCTGAAATCGAACGTGACTGGAGAACCGGAAGTTATGTTGGTTGACGACGCGGTAAAGCTGCTGATCGTCGGTGCGCTCCCGGTAGGCGCGGTGACGGAATCGTAGCCGGGGTAGGCCGGGGTCATCTGGACTACCGTGAAGTCCGACGACGGGATACCGCCCAGGTTGGCCAAATCGCTGTCGTTCCAGCGCGAATCGGTGGCGCCCTGGATAAAGAAGTAGCCGCCATTGTCCGCCACAATCATTCCATACTGCTGGAATGCAGTCAGGATGGCCTGGTTGATCGCCGAGTAGCCGGAGATGTTAAAGGTTGAATTTAAGCGTACCCGCATTCCTTCCACGCTTGGCGCTCCATAAGTAGTACCCGCCGCGTGACTGGCCGGTTCAACGAAGTATCCCTCATTGGCATCGTTCTTCGTTTGTTGCATGGTCATGCGGATGGCGTGTTTGATCGTCCCCGATGCCGCCTCGTCGTATTTGACCAGCCCGGCCATGACAGACAATCCGGCCGCATCGGTTGAAGTCCAGCCCCAGGGGCGATAATTTCCGTTGGTCATGTCCCAAATCGCTTCTTCTGAGGCATCGTACAACCCATTGCAGCGATTCGTGTTGTACGTCTCATAGTCCCAGCAGGTATAGCGATCGAGCACGTTGGTATGAGAATCGGACTGGTAAGTATCTGGCCAGCCCGAGCAATCGGCCGCGGCGCCTTCGATGGGAACGTTGTTGGGATACGGCGCCACAACGTTATCGCTATTGCTTGCGTAGTCGTAGACGTAGATTGGCACCTTGGGAGTTGAAGAAGAGTCAACAATCATGAATGGAATGCCGCCGTCACCGGGCGAAGAACCGAAATTGACGTGCGTGCTCAATCCGCTATACCCGGCCGTGGTTTGAATCGCCGCGTTATTCGGATCGACTGCCGCATTGGCGATGTTGGTATTCCATTGAGATACCAGACCGGTTGTCGCGTTCTGGAAGGGAACAAATCCATTCATATCCGCGGTTCCGGCTACGGATGTTCCCACCGACATGCCGTCGCAGCTTCCTGACTCCGAGGTGATGGTATACGCCGCTGAAGCCACTGCGCTGTTCGTGTCGCCGCTGTGCGTGGCGAGGGCCTCAAGAGTTTCAGTGGCCGTTACGCTGATCGCCGAGCTGTAAACCGACGATGCGGTCGTGGGCGTAGATCCGTTGGTGGTGTAATAGATCGCAGCGCCGGAGGTGGCATCGCTGATGGTCACTGACTGCGACGAAGAATAGTTCCCACCTGCAGGGCTGAAGCCCGGCGTAGCAACTTGCGTCACACTGATGGTGTAAGCCGCTGAACCAACGGCGCTGTTCGAATAGCCCGCCTTGACCCCGAGGGCCTCCAGCGTTTCTGTAGCCGAAACAGTGATCGCCGAGCTATAAGTGCT
>Ga0182014_10007057_pt1 | contig 11861 bp, 8 predicted proteins | sample 612S2DmetaG_FD_120489 | JGI IMG/M metagenome (GOLD analysis project Ga0182014, IMG submission 120489) | Permafrost microbial communities from Stordalen Mire, Sweden - 612S2D metaG | ecosystem: Environmental > Terrestrial > Soil > Wetlands > Permafrost | place: Sweden: Stordalen | collected... | reverse complement strand
GCCAGCTTGCCTACCGGCGGCTCGATAGCCTCGCCTAAGCGTTCGACAAGCTGCGCGTAAGCGATGGCGGCCTCCTCGAATCCGCCATGATCGCCCAGGATGGCGCCCTTGTTGAACAGCGCCCTGCCTACCTGTTTGCGAAGCGCAGGGTCGGTGTCATCGCCGAAACGAGTGACAACCTGGTCGCACGCGAGTAGCGCTGCATCGGCGCAGTCGAGGTAGTAGAGCATGGCGCCCTTGTTGAATAACGCCTTGGCTACCTGTTTGCGAAGCGCCGGGTCGGTGTCATCGCCGAAACGAGTGACAACCTGGTCGTACGCGAGTAGCGCTGCATCGGCGCAGTCGAGGTAGTAGAGCATGACCCCCTTGTTGAACAGCGCCTTGGCGACCAGCTTGCGTACCGGCGGCTCGATAGCCTCGCCTAAGCGTTCGACAACCTGCGCGTAAGCGATGGCGGCCTCCTCAAAGCCACCGTGATCGCTCAGGATGTCGCCCTCGTTGAACAGCGCCTTGGCTACATGTTTGCGAAGCGCCCGGGCGGTGTCAGCGCCAAAACGAGTGACAACCTGTTCGTACGCAAGTAGCGCCGCATCGGCACCCTCCACGTAGCGGAGCATGACACCCTTGTTGAACAAAGCCTTGGCGACCAGTTTGCGCAACGCGAGGGTGTTGGCCTCCCCGAATCGGTCCACAACCTGCTCCCACGCGACGATCGCCTCTTTGGCGCGGTCGAGCTGACGGAGTTCGGCGAGCGTGATGCCCTTGTTGACCAGCGCCTTGGCTACTTGTTTACGAAGCGCCCCGCCGGTGTCATCGCCGAAACGAGTGACAACCTGGTCGTACGTGACGACCGCGTCCTCGACGTGACCAAGATCGCCGAGCGTGAGGCCCTTGTTGACCAGAGCCGTGGCCACCCGCTCGCGCAGCTCAGGGGCAGCGGACTCACCGAAACGCTCCACGACCTGCTCGTAGGAGACGAGCGCATCCTCAGCACAATCGAGCCGGCCGAGCATGACACCCTTATTATTAAGCGCATCGGCCACTGCCTCGCGTAGCTCAGGTGCCGTCGATTCACCGAAACGCTCCACGATCTGCTCGTACGCAATGACGGCATCCTTGAAGCAGCCGACATCGCCGAACATGAAGCCCTCGTCGAGCAGCGCTTCTGCGATCTCCTTCGGAAGCGCCGGCTCCATGGCTTTGCCGCAACCGTCCACACTCTGAGCGTAGGCGATGACCGCCTCCTCGAAGGTACCGAACTCAAACGGGAAAGCAAACACCGATTATCTGGAGGGCGTTGTCAGTGACAATCAGACATGCAGTGATTTGCACTCAGTATCACTTTGGGACAGTTGCACCATAACAACCTCGAATGATGGCAAGCCGACGGGAGCCGCTGCTGCTCTCGGTCGCAGATTAGAAGCGCCTTCGATACATCGGTCAACTACAGCGCTGTAACGCCCTAAACGTGCGTGGCGTCGAGCAGGCGACACATACCGGAACCTCAACAAAGCCGCCAACCTGGCGGCGACTGCCACCCTGCAAGTGATGCGGCCGACACCCGCCGGCTCGTCGGTTACGTCAGAAAGGTTCGCTGGTGACTCGCTCCCCTAAGCCAAGACATCACTAGGACCAGCGCCAACTGCTCCGCTCATGGACGATCCCTGGCGCGCTCGGCAAACGCGAAGATCCGCATCAACTATTCGAGAGCAGGCGAGACGGAGAGTACCTCCTCGAGTAGGTCTGCCAAACTCTCCTTCGCCGAGATTCTTGCGGCGAGCGAGCAAAGACCGACCTCAGCCAGGCGCTCGGCCGCAGCGTACGGTCGTTCGGAACAATCCGGTAAGAGAACCGAGATCAGGTCGCGCACCTGGCCATCGATATCTATACCGCCGGCGGCATTGAATTTTGTCTGGTATCCACCACTAGGCGCCGCGTCCGGATGAACACCCTTAGCCAGTGCGTAAGCGATTGCGAGTTTATATGCGTCACTCTCGCTATCGAACAGCCCTTCTTCCATTAGTTTGCCAAGGGCTTCGCTACCCGCGAGTGTTAGTCCGATTTGCCTCTTGTCTTCTACTGTTTCGGCCAACTAGTTCACCGCCTCGATCACAGCCACCTCGGGATCATTCGAAGGTCTGACTATTTGGTACGTCCTGCCGACCAAATTCCCAAGAATCGTCCGAGCATCCTCCATTGTCAATTCTCCAGACTGCACCAGTAATACGGTCTGGCCCCCAAGAGCAGGAATCCACTCCCTAAGAACATTCGCCCGGTGTTCGAGATCCAAGCGGCCCAGTGGACTGTCAAGCACGACGGGCCCACCCCGGATTGCCGCCCGCTTCAGGGCGCCAATCAAAGACAAGGCAAGCAGCTGCTTTCCGCCTTGGCTTGTCTGTCGTGAATTGCCACGCGGATCGAGCAACTCAATCTGGTAGTCCGCACTGATTGTCAGGCCACCATAGCCCTCTGGATCTCGAATCAACTGAAGAAAAAGCTTCTGTGCGTCAGCTTCTACGCGGAAGCGAACATCCTCGCGAAACTCGTCGACGCTCTGACTCAGGAGATCGCGGACGTACCTATAGAACGCGGTCTCCAGCGCCACGGTTGACCCAGCTGAGCCCGGCAGACGCTGGAGCTCTCGCGTCAACTTGGTCTGCTCTTTCGCCAGAGTGTCCGCCCGCCGGGCGTTCTTCGCCTCTGCTGCCCTCAGAACCGAGATGCCCGACTCCAGCGCTCTTGCGCGCTCAACGACTGTTCTCACCGTTGCAGCGCTGTGTCCCTGCATTCGGTCCCGGATTTCCGCCTGTCCCCTGCCACGCTCGTACTGCATCATCCGAACACGTGACAGCTGCCTGTACAGATCGACGTACTTCGGAATAGTCGTTTCGTCTATCAGCGCGCCTACGCGGCGCTCTAGCTCCAGATCCAACTGGCCGCCGCCGGTTTCCGCCAAAAGCGCGCTCAGCTCGCCCTTTGCCGTCTCCAGCTCGGCCTCGGTTTCCGGTCCTGGAGGGGGAAGTAGCTGCTCGCAGGTAGGACACACTCCACCTTTTGCTCGGTCCTCCAGCACGGTAACCCGAGTTCGGGCCGTAGCAATGATCTGATTCTTCTCATTCACGGCAGAATTTCGGTCCTGGACCCGAGATAGCGTTCGACCGAGTACCACACTGGCCGGCGAGCGCCAGCCGCTGGCGAGCAGCCTGCGCATCCCTCGAAGGATCTCAACCTCATTCGCCTGTCCGTCCGCAAGTGAGGCCTCCAAACCCTCCAACTCGCGAATATCTGCCTGCAGACCCTCGAGCGTCTTCAGCTTCGCGCTGACTTCACGCAACTCCGCCTCTCCGGAGTCCAGTTGCAAGGTCAGCTCATGCCGGTCCGCCTCTATGCTCTTGGCCTCGCTCTCCAGCTCCCTAATTCTCGAGGCAATCGCCTCGGATTGCCTTCGGTTTTCGATCAGTTTGGCTTGGCGCGTCATAGCGTCATTAGCAAGCTCCGAAACGTCCCGCTGAGCTAGCTGCAGACCAGGAATACCTAACACCGTCTCAATGCTGGAACGAATTAGCGCCCGTTCCCTATCCGTGTCGAGGCGTTCATAAAAGGTCTCCAGGAGTTCTGCATCAAAGAGAAAAAACTCCGAGATCTGCGGATGGAGCACCCGTCCAATCTCGATCTCAATGGAGGACTCCGGCACGACACTTGCATCGATGCGTAAGTCTGGCTTCACAGAGAACCTAGACCCGTCCGCGAAGAACCGCGCGTGTCGGGTCAGGTGATAAGTGCTCCCAGATACGGAAAACGCGACCGACACCTCAAGATCCAAATCACCTCGCAGTTTCGCAGGAACGTTGAGCCGCATCGGAAGCTCTTGTGCCACAGCCTCTGGCGCCTGATGAGGCGCAAATGCCCCGTAGAGACACCAGCGAAGCGCTGAAAAGAGCTGAGACTTGCCCAGCGTATTTTCCCCAAAAATCACTACCACCGGCGCACTCTCACTCACGGTGAGGTCGATCGAATGTTCGCCGTAGTATGGGCCAAAGTTCTTTATGGTGAGCTTGTCAAAGCTAATGGCCACGTGTATCACACCTCAGCTTCATGCGCTTTGGTAGCGATGTGCTGTTCCAACTCACGCATCGCCCTCTTGAACGCCATACGGTCTTCCGCGAATTGAAACCGCCAAGCCAGGTCCACTATCCCGCGTAGATCATCCTCGTCGCACAGTGCTTCGATTAAGGGGTGATCCTCGCGAAACGCGTCGTCTGCTGCGATTCGCAGAAGCACCTTCCGAGCATCCTCTTGAGTCCTCGGAACTTCATAACCTAGGTCGCTCACGAAGCCACATCCTCCTCATTCTCATCCTCATCCCCGCCCTCTTCCTCGTCGACCATCTCGGCCGGGAGAATCACGTCGCTGCTCAGGGCAAGGTGATACTTCAGCCTCGCCCTCGCGGCCGGATTCCGTGAGAGACGAGCGAACTCCAGCGCTCGTGTCGCCTCACTCCGAGCAAGGATCCCGTCATGCTCGTCGACCAACAGCAGGTCGTGCACAACCGCATGGGTCTTGCCTGGAGAGGAGCGGAGCACCCGGCCTCGGCGCTGTATGTACTCTCGTGCGGCCGTGGAGCTCGCCAGAATTAGTGCCGAGTCACACGTCGGAATATCGACTCCCTCGTCGAGGCATCGAATGGCAACGACGATTCCTCCATTGTGGGCAAGGCTCTCCAAAACGGCTTCTCTATTGCCGGCCATCTCCGCGTAGTACTCCATGACTGGTAGATCCCGCTCGAGGGCCGCCTCCACGACTGCCTTGAGCTGGCTCCTGTCATCGCAATAAACGAGCCACCGTTCCTTATCGCGGTATTCCCGGGAAAGTACTTCAATAGCGGCGCCAATCTTGGCAGCTGCTTTTTTCATTATGCGCGCCCGAGTTATCAAGAGCATCTTCAGGTTCTCAGGAAGCGGGCCTTCAGACTGGCCCGCTATGGCTGTAATGAGCTTGATGCGTTCTGTCAGTTCCTTGTACGCACCCAACTCAGCGCTGTCTAGCGTAACGGTGTGGAGACGGTAATCATACGAGACCAATAGTCCCAGGATGATCGCCTCAGCTAGCCCTATTACCGGTTCGAGGACTGGTCCGAACCAATTGAGGAGACCCGCCGTTCCGACTTCGTCAAATTGCCGTCGGTATGTTGCACTGAGGCCGAGGGATGCTCCTGGTTGGATTTGCTGCAAGGTTGAACGATTTCGCTTGCTCCCTAGCCGATGCATCTCGTCCGCCACGACCAGTAAGTGGTTGCCATCCCGCAGCCTCAACTGGAATTCCGGCGAGCAAAAGGTCGCATTCGTTGAAAGGACAATTCTGGCGGAGGCACCCGTAGTAGAGGGGCTCGTGTATACGGCGAGGAGATCACGCCACGACTCCGGAGCGGTTCCACCGCCGCACAGGAGCGGGGTCGCCTGCGGAATTTCCAGCGCTATTTCGGTGAGCCACTGACGGTGAAGCTCACGGCTGGGGACTAGGATCAGGGCAGGAAGTCCGGTGCTAGTCCACTCCTTGACAGCTGCCAGCGCGGTCAAGGTCTTTCCTGCACCCGTTGCGAATGCTATGACGCCGCGGTGGCCTTCCCTGCGCCAACTTTCCAGAACGGCGAGTTGGTGCGGCATGAGTACCCGCACACTCGAAATCGGCGTGGTTGTTGAGCGCACCATCTGAATCGCGTGATCTATGTCGTCATCAGCGACCTCGAGGAGTCGATCTCGCGTAACCCTATCCAGGCCCTCTACGACGAGGCTTGGCTCGTTTCTGTTCCAGAGGCGGTCGAACTCGCTAGCGTGTCGCCGGGTCCGAAGAAGGTCCGATTCACCTCGCCAGCTGCTAAACACCTCGAAGGACTCATGATTCAAGCCCCAGGCTGCCCAGGTCTCGTTGGCGCTGCCTACGTACGAAACTCGCCGCCCTGCTTCGTCTTCGAAGATTCCTAGCTTGTCGTGGAAGATACCGCTGGTGTCGCGCGGAGATGCGATCTGAATGTCGATCGTCCCTATGGCTATGAGACTGGCCAACAACCTTGTTGCTGGCAATGACCGAGGGTTCTCCAGAAGGAGTTCCATCTCTTCTCTCACTAGATGTTGCGCGTGCCTTGAGTATTCGTATCCCGTTTGCATCGCTTCGAAGTCTGCCGGACTTATGGCCGGCGAACACACGAGGCGCATGTGCCCACGGCGCTGTACAAAGTCGGAATAGGCGATGGCGAGCACGTGGAGTAGCGAGCTGCTGAAATACCCAACGGCACGATCGTACAGGACCGACTCTTGGAGACACGGAATGTAGAAGTCATCCAGAAGGGCGTCCTGCCCAGATCGGTAGTTCTGTTGAAGGTCGAGGTCGGTCAGCAAGCGCGGCCGCCCACTCGAGCGTGCGAACTCCTGGAATGACATTTGTACAAGCTGATCGAACCCAGATCACGGTCACCCCAACCATGGGGTACCGGGCGGGATTTGCTCCCAGTGCGGCCGCCGAAGCACGATCGGTCCATTTGACGCCGGGTTGCCGTGGTTGTCGTCTCAGCGCCGAACTGCTCCACAGTTGAATCGTACGAGCGTAAGCCGGCGATTACCACGGTCTCGGTGACCTCGACGCGCCGCTTCCTGGGTGCGACGCGGTTGATGCGCATGCCTGGGGCATCCGAGTCACGAAAGGGCTCTCGCCATCTGGTTCTCGACTTGCGTCTTGCTCATGTCCTCCATCAGCGCGACCGTCGATTCCTATGACGTGGCTGGCGCTAACCACCACCCGAACCGGCCGCGGCCCTCTCACCGCGCCCAGCCCCCAGAGATCAGGTCCTGAAACCGGAGGTCTACTTGGGCTCATATCGCGGCTGATACCTTTCCGCTGTCTTCTCCTTATGCTGGACGGGCACATCTCGCCCACGCGGCAGCCCTCCATCACGAGTCCCTGCGCTGTGTATCATCGGCTTTTCACACACAAACTGAAGCGTCAACTCGGGGCTACGTGCCCACGTAACAACAATTTAGCCTCTAATCAGGAGGCTGGCAGAATGCCTGACCTGCGTTGCGCCCAACACCCTGAGAGGAGGCTGGATATCAGTCCTTTCGGTGTCCCGGCCCTACACCGTTGAGGGATTCACCATCGAGTCAAGAAGCCAGGCGCGGCAACCGGTACCGCGCGTGCGCTTCGTCTGGTCCGCCGTCTTTGTAGGCCTCATCCCACTCGATCTCAGTCGATTTAGCCACAGGGTCTCCGTCATCTCTCGCGAGCACCAGAACAACGTCCTGATCCGTTGCTCGGCCTTTCGTGTCGCCCCAGATTCGACTGACCTTATTCTGCGCAGGCAAGGAATCCTCGACGAGGTCGAGTAACCGCAGTCCGGTATCTTCGCCGACATCATCCCATAGGTGACGCGCCAGATCGTCGGATTGGCCGTTCGGCGCACTGACGTCTCCGACCACGAAGATAGCCACACCGTCGGGTCGCAGCCCGCGCTGCACGCTTTTGAGTGTGCGAAGCATGAAGGCCCGGTACGAGTCGTAGGTGTGCCGGTGATCGAGAGCAGCGTCAAGAGTCTTACGACCCGCGCCCCCGTGACGACTGACGTTTTCGATACCAAGCCACCAAAGCCGGATCCAGTTTGAGGTTCCGTAGTTCACAACCCGAAGATACGGCGGAGAGGTAAGGACGAGGCTAACGGTGCCTGGTCGGATGGCACTACTCATTAGCAGTTGGGAAGCATCCTCGTGGTAGGCACGACCGACTAATCCGATGTTGGAATCCAAGTAAATCCGGGCCAACTTATCGCGCAGCCTTTCAAACACATTCTGATCAATTTTTACTAAACTCTTCTCCTGGATAAACTTGCGAACGTATTCCGGCGGCATGCTAAAAGTGTTGGGCATGCTGATGCTGAGATACATGGACGAACCATCTGAACGTTGCGCGCCGTGAAGGATGCCGGCAACAGCTCCTGCAAGCATTAGCTCCTCGGGTGACCATTCAGTAAACGGCGCGCGAAGTAAATAGTTCCGCAGAAATACCAACTGACTCAGCGTATTGTCATGGTAAAGCATACGAATCTCATCGGCAACATCAAAGTCGCGTTGGGCTCTCTTTCTGAAGCTACCTTCTAGATCCTTCACTAACGTATTAATGCTCGTCCAGGCTGGTGGATTGGCCTTCGCCGCGGTCAAGACGTAAGCCAGGGGACTCAAGTCGTTACCGAGCGTGCGTCGCCCTTCTACCCGCGCTTGAAGCGTCGTAGTCCCCCGACCGCTAAACGGGTCAACAACTAAGTCGCCTGGTTTCGAGTAGCGCTGGATAAAGTAGTGAGCTAGTCGTGGCGGAAACATGCCATGGTAGGAACACATCGAGTGCATTGAATGGCCCCACCGAGGACTAATCGCATGCCACAGCGGACCCTGATCGGTTGTGCCACCGTCGAGCGAGTCCAATTCGGGGTCGTCGAAGAACGCCTCCGCCAGCCAGTTGTCGGGAACGGTCATTGGAGAAACACGGCGAGAGATTGGGCCGCAGCTCTCAGCACAGGCTCTTCCGACTGCTCGTATACGCGGTGAAGGTGAATTACTGCGGCTGACGTTTCCTGGGCAGATCGTTCCTTAATCGGCAGTGCGCGGCGAAGTCCTAGGTTGCGTTTAAGCGTCCGAACGTCTTCGTCCTCGCGGTAACACTCCGGACCAAGACCGCTAGTGGCCGTCTCAACGTATTTAAGGGGAAAGGGTGCAATCTGACCTCGCCTAGCCATAGTGAAGCGCTCGTCGATCCACGCCGCTACGTCCTGGCCGTCACTGAAACTCGTCTCCAGGACAACTTCAATCCCCCAGTCGCTCAGGCGCAACCAAGCAAAGGGGTTCGAGGATGGGATCACGCCGACGTCCATCAGCTGCACTATTTGGGCAAACAGACCTCCGCGTTGCAGGAGACGCCAAAGACCTGTGTAATTGCGAACTGTAGGCGGCGAAACTCCAATGTATCGAGCAATGTCGGCTTTACGGACATTTGCTGTCTGATGAAGATGCTCGACTAGAGCGGCCAGCTGGCTTGGCAGTAAGTCTTGATATATGTCAGTTTGGAAACGGAGCTCGTACCGTTGCGCGTAATCGACAACGTAGGCTGGTACGAGCGAGTATCTGGTCGGGTCGTCATGGCGGATGTCTCGGATAGCCTGCAAGCGCATCGCACCATCGATAACGAGGTATTTGCCATTCCCCTGAGCTGCCACCTTGAGTGGTTCTGCGAGTCCGACGGCGGCAATAGACGCACGCAGGCGCTCTTCAAATGATTTCGCCCCCCTGGAGCGCGTTAGCTCCGGACTTAGCACCAGATCATCAATCGAGAGCATTATGCACTTCATTGGCTTGCCGCCTCCAAGACCCCTATCGGCTCATCAAGGCTGAGCGGCAAGCGTAGAGCCACCTGAGTTAGCCGTTGCCTGGTTGAGTTGCGAGGCAAAGTGGCCAATGTTTCACAAGCCCATCTAAGCAATTGGAGGCGGTGTGCCCGATGAGCAGGTCCAATCTCGACCAGAGCACGCCAACCGACGCCCTCGAACACTGCCTCAAGCTCTTTGGCGCGTACTCCCGTCGAAGCGATCGCCCGAATGGCGGCGGCGCGCTCATCTGTCGAAACGTGTCGAGCTATGACAGCGTGGAGTGAGAGACTGAGATTACTTGCCCGCAACGCCGACACCTCGCCTGAGGTAGCTCCGTCTAACTGGGCCTCCAACCGACGCACGGTCGAGTAGGACACACCAAAGCGATGAGCGACGTCAGCGGTCTCCTCACCTGTTCTGCGAGCGTGAGCAATAAGCAGCGCGCGATCGATCGAGGACATCTTTAGCCGAGCGACATTCTCTACTAGAAACTGCTGGACCTTTTCGGTATCGGCATATCGATCATTCACGACCACCGCGGGAATCCTGGGGATACCGAGGAGTCGGCACGCGAGCGTACGGCCCTGACCCTTGATCAGGAGAAACTCCCCAGACTCGTCCTGGGCCCGGCGAACCGTGATCGGGGTGATTACGCCGAACTGCTCGATCGACTGGCACAGTTCCCTGTGACCCTGACGGTCGCGCCTCCTTCCGAGCCCCTCCTCCGGCCGGATCAGTTCGACCGGAATCTGTTGCAGTCGAAACGGGCGAGACTCTGGCTCGTCTCGCGGCATCAGTTGGCCATTTTTGATTTCCTTGCGCACCCCTGCCCACCTTAATGCCGAGTACTTACAGTCGTATGTTTCTTGGTGCTGTGCTGGCTCGGGAGCATGGTGCTCTCCACAGTCGGTCCAAAAGCGAACGTACGTCTTGATTCTGCGACGGGCGTGTAACAGCCGTGTACACCCCTGATGGCTTCGATCGAGTACAACCGGGGGGCGCAAGACAGGGAGGGCTGCCGGCCGAAGGAGGATCTGCCCACCGCCTTGCTGGTTAGTGACTCGGACAGCCTGCCTCAACCTGCGCGGTTCACCGCCCGGGTCGAATCGACCACGAACGGCTTCACGATTACGCAGCGTCTGAGCACTCTCCTCGAACGCAATGTTCACAGATCCACTCCATCTGCCATACCGATATCGGTACCGACGGCACCGAGTCCGGCGGGCGCAGCTCCCGGAGCACGGAAAAGCCTTGACGCCCGGCTGAGAGCAGCCTGGGCCAGCTTGCGCTGACCGACCGCTTCTATGGTCCTCGCCTCCCTTTCGAAGCCAAGGGGCCGATAACCGTCGTCGATCCCCCAGCGGGCCCGGTACGCGGCAACGGTAGTGACAGCTTCGATCCACCTTTGTCTGGCGAGCGGATCGGACGGTGGACTACCGAGCCCTCCTAGCCAAGCGGGGCGCTGCTGGATGACGTGGTCGACCAGCACTTGCGCCCGGCGCTGCATCGCTTCGACCCTCTCTTCAAGGGCCCTGACCGTATCTGGATCCGTGATGCCTCTCGCTCGTGGGATGAGCCCGGCAATGAGGTCTGTGCCCGCCCGGCTCCTCGATCCGACCGCCTGAACCCAATGGTCGACTCGGTCGCGGAGGACCGCCGCGGGGTCTTCGACTCCATCGAACGACCGGGCTGTCACGAGCCTGGGAACGGTCCGCTCTACGTCGAGGCCGTGCGCCTCGGCGTCGCGTAGGGCGGCGATGAGTGGACCGTAGGCTGGGCTTCGCCAGACCTGCTCGAGGCGATCAGGAGCGAGTCCTGAGCGACCCAGCAGTTCGTCCCACCGTTGCTGTTGAGCTGCGCGAGCCAGGGTCTCGTACTCGGCGGCAAGGACGCCGAAGTCCTGTGCCCGGCGCTGTGCCCTCTCGAGGATCTCGTGCGCGGAGATGTCGGCACCCTCGTTGGCGAGCACGCCGGTGAGCACCTGGCTCGCGGTCTGCGGCGCGATCGTGCCGTCGTGTCCCATGGCGGGATCCGGGTCAAAGCTCGTGTCGACATAGATCATGTTGGACTCGCGCCCGCGCGTGGCGGCGACGTAGAGCACCTCGCGGGTCGTGGTCGGCGACACCAGCGAGTGCGTCGTGTCGACCGTGCGACCTTGGCTGCGGTAGCTGGTCGTGGCGTAGGCGAGCTCGACGTGCTGGGCCACGTAGTCGGCCGGCAACATCACCTCGGCGCCACCGGAGAGTCGTCGCACTGCCATGGAACCGTCGGGGTTGGTCGCGGCGACGACGAAACGGTCGCCGTTCTTCACCCAGCTCTTGCCCGTCGTCAGCAAGCGGTTGTTTTGGCGGGTAGCGATCTCGTCACCGACGCCCGCCCTCTGGCCGTCCGCGAGCGCAAGACCGCTCTCGGCGACTGTTCCTTGGGCCACACGACCCGTCCTCGCGCGCCGGTTCAG
>Ga0182014_10007056_pt1 | contig 11861 bp, 10 predicted proteins | sample 612S2DmetaG_FD_120489 | JGI IMG/M metagenome (GOLD analysis project Ga0182014, IMG submission 120489) | Permafrost microbial communities from Stordalen Mire, Sweden - 612S2D metaG | ecosystem: Environmental > Terrestrial > Soil > Wetlands > Permafrost | place: Sweden: Stordalen | collected... | reverse complement strand
ACGATTGCGCCGGCGTGGGAGAATCGGTATTGCCGACCGGAGACGGGGCCGACGGCAACGACCTAGGTTGGGCCGGTATAGCGAAGCGAGGCGGCACGGAGGCTGACCAGAGGCTTGGCGATGCTGCTGGACGAGGCCAAAGACCTGGCCGGGAGTGAAGCGGTGGATCCCTTGACTGACTGGCAGGTGCAGGACATGGGCGGCTCCCAACTTGAGGTGTCGAGCGCATCGCGACATGAAAGGCGATGCGGTTGCATAGAGATAGCACATCTGGGGCGTGGGAATCCATCAAAATCAAACGCGCGGGCGGATTGGCATATTGATTTCATGTCATCGAACGAGTTTGTGAGCAGGTTTCATTCTTCCGATCATTGCAAGGCAGGAATAAAGCCCGGGCCTTCGGGGCGCAGTGGGCACGGACGCAGGAATCCTGATCAGAGTCTGCCAGAGCCGACTTTCGTCGGCTAGAATTCCAGATACCGCAATCAACGCGAGGTGATCCGTGAACACCAAAGCACTGAAGACTTTTGCATGGATTGGAGCTGGGATTGGAACGGCGGCGTTGCTGGTGAAGGTTCTTCGTCGCCCTCAGGTCAAACTCGCGCTCGGGGATCTCTTCGATGCGGCCTGCACCAAGGTGGACAACCGGCTAGGCTGGAGCACGCTGCCGACGGTTGGCGGGTTGGTCGAGTTGGTGGGCATTCGCAACACGCTACGGGCGAAGAATCTTTACGACACGGGCGTGCCCCAGGTTACGGAGGACAACCCGCTGCCGCCGCACCCAGGGGTGGAAGTATGGCGCACGGCGGATGGCACCTCGAATGATCTCAAGTGCCCGTTCATGGGCAGCGCGGGCACGCGGTTTGGCCGCAATGCTCCGCTCCCGATGACATGGCAGGAGCCCATGCCCGCGGTGATGACACCCAGCCCCAGGGTGGTAAGCCGAGAGTTGATGACACGCGACAGCTTCACCCCAGCCACGACCCTCAACCTGCTTGCCGCAAGCTGGCTGCAGTTTCAGATCCGGGACTGGTTCAGTCACGGGCAGTCGGTGAAAGACGATCCATGGATGATTCCGCTGGCCGAGAACGACACGTGGCCCCAGCCGGACATGAAGGTGCTTCGGGTGATGCCCGACCCTACCCGCACCGCCGCCGACGATGGGAAACCGGCGACACACGTCAACACCGAAACGCACTGGTGGGATGGGTCGCAGTTGTACGGAAGCACCGTGGCCTTCAGGAACAATGCGAGGTCAGGCATCGACGGAAAGATCAAGCTGGGCAAGGATCATCTCGTCCACCCAGACGCACAGGCCCTGGTTCAGCTACAGAGTGCTTCGCTGGCGGGATGGTGGGTTGGGCTGGAGATGCTCTTCACATTGTTCACGCTGGAACACAATGCGATCTGCGATGCGCTGAAGGCGGCTTATCCCGAGTGGAACGACGACGACCTGTTCGAACATGCGAGGTTGGTCAATGCAGCGCTGATTGCCAAGATTCATACGGTGGAGTGGACCACCGCAATCCTTGGCCACCCGGCGTTGCAGATCGGAATGCGTGCGAACTGGTGGGGGCTGGCCGGCGAGCACATCAAGAACCTGTTTGGAAGGCTCAGTGGAAGCGAATTGTTAAGCGGCATTCCGGGGTCAGCCACCGACCACTTCGGCGTTCCGTATACCCTTACCGAAGAGTTTGTGGCGGTGTATCGCATGCACCCGCTGATTCCGGATGACATCACATTCTGGTCGGCGCAGGATGGCCGTCAATTGCAACAGATCGGGTTCCAGGGGATCGCTGGGGACAATGCGCAGAACATCTGCAACGCGATCACAATAACCGATCTGTTTTATTCATTCGGGCAGATGCATCCAGGAGCGGTGACTCTGCACAACTATCCGAGAGCGCTGCAACAGTTCACGCGTCCCGATGGTGTCCTGATCGATTTGGCTGCGCATGACATTATGCGTTGCCGCGAACTGGGCGTGCCACGCTATACCAAGTTCCGCGAGATGCTTCATCTGCGGCCGGTGCGGACGTTCGAGGAGCTTACGGACAATCCCACATGGCGCGAGGAGATCCGTCGCGTATACGACGGCGATATCGACCGGGTCGACCTCATCGTCGGGCTATTCGCCGAGACTCCGCCGAAGGGATTCGGCTTCAGTGACACGGCCTTCCGCATTTTTGTGCTGATGGCATCGCGACGATTGAATAGCGACCGGTTCTTCACTACCGACTTTACGGAAGAGGTGTATAGCAAGGCGGGGATGGACTGGATTCGCGATAACACGATGAGTACGGTTCTGTTGAGGCACTTTCCCGGTCTGGAGTCGAGTTTGCAGGGTGTGCGAAATGCATTTGCGCCATGGGCAACTGTTAGCAATACCGCAGCGGCGCAGTCCAGTTGATCCCTGGAGAAGGATTTGGGCTGCGTGCCTATCGACCTTTGCCGGAGATCACTTCACGTTCAATTCCACGGCGCTGGAAGGCGCCATCGGGATGGCGTACCTCTTGCTGAGCCTGTCCGGCACGGCTCAAAAGGGCCTGACAGCCCAACCCTCTCCGAAAGAGTCAAGGGTTGGACGTGACGGAGACACCGGGAAGTAACGACATGATCGTGTCAATCGATCATGGACTATGGGATAATTCGCTGACCGCTCTCCCGCGTTGTCCGAAAAGCAGCGTTCGTTCGCCGATTTGAAGTTAGAAGTCTTGGGCCTGTTTGCCATTCCTGCCTTACTTCGAGAGGTCCCATGAGCAACATCAACGGGAAGGTATACGCGCTCAACGTTATCACTCCCATGAAGACGTGGAAGACCTGGATCCTGCGCACCGTGTTCTTTGTGCTGGGGCACGTCAAGCCACTGCAGAGCGATCTGATCAATCTTTCCTTTATCGAGTTTGCCCGGTGGGTGATCATTCCACGCAGAGCGTTCCCATGCCTCGGCAAAGGACAGCGGCCGGAAGAGCTGAAGTACGACTATCTGCTCTTCTTCAGCAACTTCAACGGCACGTGGAACCAGTACATTGACGCCTTCTCCGCCGTGCTCAGCCGCGGGCTTAATCTGATCTGGCGATGGAGTGAGAAGTTCCCCGGCTCTGTCCCGGTCACTCCCTTCAAGGAATACATCGCGCGTGTCCAGTTCGATACGGATTACTACTACACCGCGTACCCTCACGCCACCGCCAACGATCTGAAGTCGGCGCATGTTGTGCAGAGTTCGTTTGACGCCCTCACCGCTGTTGCCGCCCAGTCCACTCCAAAACAGTTTGCCGACGCCTATCTTCGGTTCGTGCTGCAGGTCCAGGCTCATCTCGGGGAGACCGGCGAAGCTCCGGCGGTCGGGTAAGAACTCCATGCCTAATCAAAATGGCAGTGTCTACGGACTTACTATCCTCTCGCCGATCATCGACGACGCGAACGCAACACCGTCGCACGATCTGCAGATCCGTGCCTACCTGGCAAAACTTTCCACCCGCGAGGACAGTCCGTTTGCGATTTCTCCGGGCACGCATCTCGCTCGGTTGGTGGTCATGGACGATGTCATTTACGTGGGCATGCCGTCCTGCGAGGAGCATCTCAAGTCCAAGTATCTCGTCTTCGAGTCGAACTGTGACGGCGATCTCGGCAGTTATCTCGCAGGCCTGGCAGACAGCATTCCCAGCCACCTCGATGCTATCTGGAGTCATTGCGTGGGGTACCCGAAGCAGGGCGCGGCGGATCGCCAGGCCTTCATCGCATACATGAAATCCTGCCAACTTGAAACCACCTTCTACTTTGCCGCAGTCAACGATAAGTCAGTTCCAGGCACGCTACGTGCGCTGCAGACCCAGACCGCCGTAGCCGACTTTATCGCAGCACACCAGGGAGCGGACCCTGCCATGCTACAGCGCGATTTCCTTGACTTAGCGGCCACGCTCAAGTCTCAACCGGCGCCGCGCCCAGGATCGATGGGCCCGCATCGCGCGATCAAAACAGGCGGCCACAATGAGTAAACTCAACGCCACCGACATCCAGGGCTTCGTTCTGCGCGGGTACAACCTGCCCGTGGCCCGCTATCTCTTCCTGCGTCTGGAAGACCCGAAGCGTGCGTGCGATCTAATTCGCCGGCTGCTCAGTCAGATCACGACAGGCCAACGCTGGGACGGAGGCAAACCGCCGAGCACCCTCAATATAGGATTTACGTTCCGTGGTCTCCAGCGTCTTGAACTGCCGCTGGCCACGCTGATTACGTTCCCCGTTGAATTCCAGCAAGGCATGCGGCAGCGTGCGGAGCTTCTGGGCGATACGGGAGTTAATGCGCCTGACCACTGGGATTCCCTGTGGCACGAAGATCATGTTCATGTCTGGCTAGGCATCAATGGCCAGACCGTCGAGGCGCTCGACGTGTGCCAAGCCGCTGTTCAATCCGCTTTGGACGAGACGGGCGGCGCAACCCTGCTCGGGACCCAGAATGCCGCAGCCGAGGTCGTCAACGGCAAGCCGACGACAAGCGAGCACTTTGGCTTCACCGACGGCTTCGGCAATCCTGAGTACCTCGGCGTCGAGCGCAGCTCGCAGCCAGGGCAGGGAAAGCTCCTCGACGACGGGAAGACTTGGGCGCCGCTTGCAACAGGCGAACTCCTCCTCGGCTATGCGGACGAGGCGGGCGAACTCCCTGTCGCTCCCGTGCCGCACCTGCTCGCGGCCAATGGGACGTTCATGGTCTATCGCAAGCTGCATCAGAATCTGGCCACGTTCCGCACATGGCTCGATCGCCAATCAATGCTGTATGGCGGTGGCAAGGAGAAACTCGCCGCGAAACTCATCGGGCGCTGGCGCGACGGGACCCCCATAGAACTCTCCCCTGACAAACCGGATGCCTCCATTGCTCAGGATCCGAATCGCAGCACCAACTTTACCTACGGAGCCGATGCCGCTGGCACGCATTGCCCCATGGGCGCGCATATTCGACGTGTCCACCCGCGCGACGCATTTGGCTTCAACGGGCGGCTCATCAATCGGCGTCGCATCACTCGTCGCGGCCTACCCTATGGACCCTTCGCGGCGGAAGGCCAGCCGGCTGCAGACACGGACGACCGCGGCGTGATCTTCATGGTGCTTAATGCCAGCCTCTCCCGCCAGTTTGAGTTCGTGCAGCAGCAGTGGGTCCAGTACGGCAACGATTCGCGCCTCGGGAACGACAAAGACGTCCTGATGGGCAACCACGGAGGCCATGGGCGTTTCGTCGTGCAGGGCGACGCCTCGCCGTCCAACCCGCCTTTCGTGTGCAGCCATCTTCCGGACTTCGTCGAACTGCGCGGAGGCGACTACTTCTTCCTGCCCAGCATCACCGCCCTCGGCATGATGGCACTGGGCCTCGTCGATCCCCGCTAGATAGACATAGAGGTGCGCCTTTGACCCATCCACCAATGGACAACGATCCGCAACCCACCGAGTCGCGCGCGAAGCGCGAATGGGGTCTCTTCATGGGTGGAATCGGCTCCATCTCCGCCATAATCGGGCTCTGCGTTACGATCGGTGGCGGAGTCACCTGGTACATGACCCACCGCAACCAGCACGCCGAGTCGAACGCGAAGATGGCCCTCGCCCAGGCCCAGGCCAAACAGAACGAATATCAAGCCTCCGTCCAGACCTACGCCGACATCCTCAAGACCGACCCGCTCTATCGCGCCGCGCTTGACCAGCAGTTGGACCAGACCATGCTCTGGACCGAAAACTTCAGCGTCCTCGTCCCCGAGGGCCAGGACGCGTCCGCTGCTGCCTCTCCGCTGCTGGACGAGATCTTGCTCATCCTAGACGCTGGCCTCACCCGCTCCACGGGAACGCGGGCTGCGGACATTCAGGCCCACATCGGATGGGCGCACTGGCTCAACCACCACATCGCCGCAAGAGAATTCGGTCCCAGCGCCGAGCAGAACCTCCGTGCCGCGTTGGTAACGGATCCATCCAACGTCTACGCCCACGCAATGCTGGGAAACTGGCTGACCATGAACGGTGGAAGTCTCGCCGAAGCGGCCCAACACTTCAACAGCGCCGTTGCAACCGGGAAGGCTCGTGCCTTCGTCAGAAGCCTACAACTGGCCGGCCTCGAGAATGTCGATGAGCCGGGCGCCAGGGCGGCCCTGATGAAAGCCCTGAACGAGATGCGCAAAAACAACGAGCCTCTCGACCCAGAGGAGAAGCACCGAATCCTGGGCTTCTGCTGCGATCCCGAGGTAACCGACCACACAGAACTCACCGAATCGCTCTCCGCGGTCTCCGCAGAGGACGCATGGCAGACTTATCTGTGGCTCGACGACCAGCAGGGCACAGGGGAGGATGCAAAGCACCAACAAATCATCCACGACTTCATCGCAGCCAATATCGCAGAGATATCAGGCAATAAGCAGAAGTCGCTAAGCGAGTATCGGGCTTTGCAAGACGAACTCAAAAATCAGGGAAGTACCTTGAGGGATTCGGTGGACCAGGCCATTGCGAGACTATCGCACGGCTAGCGCGGCGACAAGGCCTCGAATTCCTAATTGCGATGACACGGAGGCTAATCATGAGCAAGAAGATCATCCTATGCGCTGATGGCACGTGGAACACTCCGCATGGTCCGGCAGCCCAGCCCAACGATACCAACGTTCGCAAGATTTACGAACTGATCCTGGACGATCCATCCCAATTGAAGTACTACGATAGTGGCGTTGGGACAGATGGCACCCCCTTCGAGCATTTCTTCGGCGGAAGCATGGGTTCCGGACTGTTCCAGAAGATTCAGGATGGCTATGAGTTTCTTTCCTACGTTTGGGACCCAGGCGATGAGATTTATATTCTTGGTTTCAGTCGGGGTGCCTACACCGCCCGAAGTCTGGGTGGAATGATCGCGACTTTCGGCGTGCCCAACAGGAACCTGGATAACCAAACGGTTAAGCGCATCTTCGATGCCTATCGAACTACCGACCACACGCAACGTTTGGCGGCTAAGAACAGCCTGAACGCGGACTACGGCCTGGCCGATGTCACAATTCGAATGGTCGGAGTGTGGGATACCGTTGGCGCGCTTGGCATACCGGGACACCTGTTTGACGATTTCGACCAGGAAAAATACGGATTCCTCGACACCACGCTGAATCCGTGTATTGACAAGGCATTTCATGCCGTTGCCATCGACGAGCGGCGAGCCTCCTTTCTCCCCACGCTGTGGTCGAATCCGGATGGAACTCCGAGAGCCAACGACGATAAAGTGCAGCAGGTATGGTTCCCGGGCGTGCATTGCGACGTGGGAGGAAGTTACGCCGAGACTCAGCTCTCCAACATTACCCTGCGGTGGATGATCGACAACGCCAAGGCGCAAGGCCTGCTCTTCGATGATGCGGCAGTCGATGCCTGCCTCAGCCCCAAGCCGTTCGATCCAAATGGCCCCGCCCATGACGAGTGGAAGATCATTCCGTGGGGTCTGCCGAAACATCGGACGATCCCGGCGAACGCTGTCCTCTCCAATACGGTCAAGATCCGGATGAACGGGCAGCCTACATATATACCCGAAAACCTACTGAACAAGTCCACGGATAGCTATGCCATGGCGACTGTCATACCCGAGTCGGAACTCTAGCAGGAGGCGATGATGTCTTGTAAAGTCGCGATTCTAGGTGGTGGCGTTGGCGGTCTTAGCGCCGCACATGAGTTGATCGAGCGCGGATTTGCGGTCTCCGTGTTTGAGCGCAGCAACGTCCTCGGAGGCAAGGCGCGGAGCATTTATGTTCCCAACTCCGGTACCGGAGGACGTATCGACTTGCCCGGTGAGCATGGCTTCCGATTCTTTCCCGCGTTTTATAAGCATCTGCCAGACACCATGATGCGCATCCCGTTCGCGGGCAATGTAAGTGTATTCAACAACCTCGTTCATACTACCCGCATCGAGGTGGCACAGGCCGGAAAGCAGCCGCTTATGCTTACCGGCAGGCTACCGCAAGATATGGGGGATTGGCTGCTTGCCTTCAAGGACCTTTTCGGAGGCATCGGAGTTCCCGATAACGAGGTGCTCTTCTTCGCTGACCGCCTGCTCACCCTCCTCACCAGTTGTCCCGAACGCCGTGTGTCGGAGTATGAGCAGATACCGTGGTGGACCTTTATCGACGCTGCTAACCACTCGAACAGCTATCAGACGCTGCTGGCAAAGGGGCTTACGCGGTCTCTTGTCGCAGTCAGAGCACAGGAGGGCAGCACACGCACAGCCGGGTATATCCTTCTGCAACTGATCTTCGGCATCTTGACTTGGGGAGGGTTCGACCGCCTGCTCAGCGGTCCGACCAGCGAAGTGTGGCTGTCGCCGTGGACACAATATCTATCCCAGAAGGGCGTCCAGTTTCAGTCAGACACAACTGTCAAGGCTTTCAAGACGGACGCCACTGGCATCGCTGGCGTCACCATCGAGCAAGGCGGCCAGCAGAGCGATATCGTGGCGGACTATTACATTGCGGCGCTTCCGGTCGAGGTGATGTCAGGCCTCGTCACCGACCAGATGAAGGCGCTGGCACCGTCGCTTGCGAACCTCGGCAGCCTGCGTACGGCGTGGATGAATGGTATCCAATTCTTTCTCAAGCAGGATGTTCCGCTCGACCACGGTCATACCCTCTATGCAGACTCGCCCTGGGCGCTCACTTCCGTCTCACAAAGACAGTTCTGGCAGCAGGCAAACCTGGCGAACTATGGGGACGGACAGGTTGGCGGGCTCCTCTCTGCGGACATCTCCGATTGGGAGACTCCAGGCATCCTCTACGGCAAACCAGCGATGCAATGTAGCGCGGAGGAGGTTAAGGACGAAGCCTGGGCACAGATCAAGGCCCACTTGAATGTTGGCGGAGCTGAGCCCATCCAAGACGCGAACCTTTTGAGCTGGTTCCTCGATCCCGACATCCAGTTCCCGAACCCCACTGCAGCAACCAACCTGGAGCCGCTGCTGATCAATACGGCGAACTCTCTGCAATATCGTCCGAACGCAGACACCGAGATCCCTAACCTGTTGCTTGCTTCCGACTACGTGCGCACATATACCGATCTCGCCTGTATGGAAGCGGCGAACGAGGCAGCCCGCCGCGCAGTAAACACGATCCTTACGAAGACTGGCTCAACTGCGACACCGGCTTCCGTGTGGCCGATGCGGGAACCCGATTGCTTCAAGCCTCTGATCGACTACGATCGACTGCGATTTAACATGGGCATGCCGCACACAGGTCTTGGACCGATCTGACGCGTGGGCTATGACGTGGAGACCTGCGGCGTCTTGCCACGGGTCAAGTTGAAGCTTATTCGGCTCGATTTCTGCTGCATGGTTAAAGCGTACGTCTCCGGCGGCCTCGTGTTGGTGTCCTGCCGTACATGTATCAACGTACTACGCCATGCTTCGAGGGCTCAGACAAAGGAGAGGATAGCCCTCCCCAAGACGCCAGTGATTTGGTCCTGCGCGTCCAGAGCAGCCTGCCGGATAGCGCCAGAAAGGTCCCGCATATGGCTGGCGAAATACCAGGCTAGGTCTCGGGCTTGGCAGATATCCCAGAAGGCGAGCAGGCGACCTACCTTGCCGGTGTCCTCAGCGAGTACGCCGAGGGTATCGGTGGCCATCATTTGGAGTGCGGAAGGCATCACGGAATTGAGCAGCGTGTTTACCAGCTGATAGTCGACATGCTGCGGACTAGTGGGACTTGGAACGACGCCGGTCTGTTCATCGACCGCCAGCAAGGCGAGGGCGAGGTCGTGGTTGATATGAGCGTTCATGCCAGCAAGGGCGAACTGGATGCGATCCACACCAGTACGGTACCGCGCTTCGAACATTGCGGTCCATGAAGAAGGCACACCGGGGTCGCCACTGAGGAACCCGGCCAGAGATCGGAAGTAGAATCCGGCGAAGACGACATCGAGATTGATGAGCCAGGAGGGGTCCTTCCAGTAGGCAACTGGTTGCAGATCAACTTGTTGGGTGACGGAGAGGTAGAGGCGATTGAACCACTTGAGGCCGTCGTCGTTGGGAATGCAGTCGTCGATCTGCTGCATCAACTCGATGACTTGCTCGATGGCTCTTGGCGCAGGAGCGCTGACAAGGTTGTGGAGCGCTTGGTCGGCGACGGCAACTGGCATCGGACGGATCTCCGAGGATGGGTATGTGGCAGGATATCAGCTGAAACAGATCCAGCGCAGCTATGAACGCGAGGCAGTTGTCTTCGATCCGCTGCACTACTTGGTGCTACTTGAACAGAAGACTCGGGCCGTCGATCAGGCGGCTCCCCTGGTGGGCTGGCAACCGCCGGAATGCTTCGCACAACTGCGACGATTACTGGATGCTCGGCTCAGGAAACACGGCAGCCGCGTGTACAGATGTTGTAGCCGCTGCAGAGCTTCTCCATCGCGGAACTGACGTGCGCCTTGGAACAAGCTTTCCAACTGAGTGCGATCGGCAATTCCTTAAGACGTCTTGAGCATTCCTATGGGCGCAGCCGGTTCCTTCAAGTCAAACCGTTGTTGGCCGCAGTAGTTCAACGCTGCGGTCAAGAGTTCCTCTACCCCGTTCGGCCTGCCGTTTTTCAAAATTTCACCCATGACGTAGGACCCGAAGTGACGATAGCTTTCGAACTGTGCCTCATTGAAAAGCTGGTTCGCCGTTGCCTCATGGGGAAACGCATCGTGTGCGGCCGCATATGCGGCGATGTCGCGAGGCTCATCGCCCAGCAATCGCGGTTTGATGTAGATGAGATAGCCGGAGGGCGCTTCGGCTGAATCGACGCAGGAATACTCAATCTTGCCGATGGCGCAGTATTGTTGGGAAGAGGCTGTGCGGTGTGATAGGGCGCCGGCCTCAATGTTTGTGAAGGTAATGGGAATCCCAAGGTCGATGTTGATCTTGCGAATGGCATTCCCTAGATCTTCGAACTGGAACAGGCGGTCGGCACCAGCGTCGACGAGGACGATACAGTGGCAACGCCGGAGAACCATCTCGTATAGACCTAAGTTTTCAAAATGGCCACCGTCGGATAGTTGGATCCACTTCCGGCGGTCGTCAGTTTTGCCTAGCGCTTCGGCGACGACGGAAGCTAGCGCGAAGGTTGGCCCAGTTTTGCCGAGATAGAGCTGAGCGCGGGTGAGACTTAGACCTTTACTCAGGGCCCATCTGGGATTTGGAAGCCACCAGCCCAGGCGGGCATTGAACAGCGTCATGAGAAACGTGACCAGCGGGGAGGAGTTGTAGCCCATGTTGGGATTGAAAGCAGCACCGCTGATCGCCATGGCGGTGCCTAGCGTGACTCCGTGGAGACCGCCATAGACTCTGCTGGGTACGTAGCCGAGACGCCAACTGCCGCACTGGTACGGGGTGAAGGTGAAGGATTCCGCCTTGCGCTGCTGCCATGCCAGCTTGCCGCCATCAACCAAATTGAGCGCGGCATTTACAACGTGGATGGGTGCATCGGAAGCCGTTTGGAGGTCGGCCTGCGGAAAGTTGTCGGTGCTGTCGAAGTTGGTAAAGCGATCAGCGTTCCGGCTAAAGTTAGAAGCTCCTAGAAATGCCCGCACCAGCCGCATCCGATACATACCATGCAACGAAAAGGTGTTGACGTTGATGCATGCGTTGGCCAGGGCGGCGACCAGGATGGCCAGCACGCCAAGGATCGGCACAGCAACGTCGTAGGCGCTCGTGAAGAAGTGGATGTCGCCGGCCTGCAGGTGCCGACTGTAGAAGTTATAGAGGTTAGCAACAAAGCCAAAGGAACTAGGGCGTGTTCACACTAACGGAGAGCTTCGACGATGAGGGCGAAGGTGAGGAAGCCGAGGAAGAGGACATCGAGCTTTTCGAACCTGGAGAAGATTCTGCGGAAGCCTTT
>Ga0182014_10007055_pt1 | contig 11862 bp, 6 predicted proteins | sample 612S2DmetaG_FD_120489 | JGI IMG/M metagenome (GOLD analysis project Ga0182014, IMG submission 120489) | Permafrost microbial communities from Stordalen Mire, Sweden - 612S2D metaG | ecosystem: Environmental > Terrestrial > Soil > Wetlands > Permafrost | place: Sweden: Stordalen | collected... | reverse complement strand
ACTACCGAGTGCGTGCCAGCAATTCAGCGGGAACCAGCGGCAACTCCAACACGATCACAGTTACCACCTCTTCGAGCGGCGGGTCCTTACCCAGCCCATGGGTGACGCAGGATATCGGCGCCACAGGTACGGCGGATAGCGCCAGCTACAGCAACGGCATATTCACCATCAGTGGCGGCAACGGGGACATGTATGGAACGAGCGACAACTTCCGCTACGTGGATGAAGCCACCAGCGGCAATTGGACCATAGTGGCCGACGTGACCAGTATATCGGACGTCGACGGGTGGGGTAAGGCAGGGGTGATGATCCGCGCCAGCACGGCGGCAAATGCCGTGTATGCGGGCATCTTTGTGACTGCGGGCGATGGAATTGCATTCCAATATCGGACGAAAGCCGGCGGTTCCACTACGGCCGTGTCCGCGAACGACTATGGAGTGTATTGGGTGAAGATGGTCCAATCCGGAAGCTCGTTCAGCGGATATTATTCGACGAACGGGACAACTTGGACGCAGGTGGGCTCAACCGTGACGATCACTGCAATGCCAGGCAGCGCCACCGCTGGCATGGCCGTTTCAAGCGACACGGCTGGCGATCTCTGCACGGCCACTTTCAGCAACGTGACGTCGAACTAAGTGGCAACTCGGCGCCGCCGGCTGCGACAAGGCTGGCGGCGCTAAAGTCTAACAGCTCGGGAACCCTTCACAGTCCAACCAAGTTATCCTTTCGGGTCGACGGGGAACGGCGGGTGGAGAGGTCACTTCCAATTAAGCGACAAGCTGTCAGCGATGTTTCAACTGGGGTGCGTAGTCGTCGATTGGGTGGCAGCATGGCAAGCCGCGGCTTCGGTTGCGGTCTTTTTCCGGACGTGAACTACAATTCCTGCCGAGGTTCGTCATGACCCGCAGCGCCGGGGTGCGTCCATTTACCGCGATCAGCTACCTTGAGGGTCTCGCCCAGTATCTCGGCAAAGATACCACCGTGTATTACGAGCGGGGAATTCCATCGCTCGGCGAGATGGCCGACGCTACCGTTTTTGCCAGTGACGAAGCCGGTGCGCATACCGCATTTTCCTACTACGACACCGTCAACCATGAGTGGACAGCTGACCAAGGCAATTTCAGCACTAAGGTTGGACACTCGGCCGGACAAATTGACCTGACAGGCTCAGTCACACGATCAATCCCGTGACCTCAGGCCGAACTGGCCGCAACTGTTCACTTGTTAGCAAGTTGACAAACTTTTTGGTACAAGGCTCTTCCAGGGGCACAGCTTACCGTAAGTAGTCTGAGGTTTCTCTGTGAATTCCCATTAGCGGGTGCGATTTCGCAGTGCATCATCGGCATTTGGGAGCAAAAGCTCGATGATCACGAGAAGAAAGTTTTGCAGGGCGATTTCCTTGCTACCGATGGCCGGCCTGTTTCGCTCCGCGGATTTGGTAGGCCAATCAGCAGCGTACTCACCTGAGGCATCCGCTGCCGAACCGGAGAATCTGACGCAGTTTGTCAAAATCGCCATCGGCACAGGCGGACACGGGCATACCTATCCTGGCGCGACCGTACCCTTCGGCATGGTGCAGCTCAGTCCTGATACTCACAACGACGACTGGGATTGGTGCTCTGGCTATCATTACTCCGATAGCTCCGTCATGGGGTTCAGCCACACTCATTTGAGTGGAACAGGTCGGGGCGACATGCTCGACGTGCTGGTGATGCCGGGTACCGGGCCTGCCCGAACAGTTCCGGGATCGCGTGAGAACCCCGAAGGCGGCTACCGATCGCGCTTTACCCATGCCGACGAGATTGCCGAGCCGGGCTACTACTCAGTCATTTTGCGGGACTATGACATCGGGGCTGAGTTGAGCGCCACCGAGCGAGCCGGCATTCACAAGTACACCTTCCCGATGAGCGACACCAGTCATTTCATCGTCGATCTTGCGCACCGATGGGGGAATGTCCCCATATTGTGGTCTCATCTGAAGATCGTGAATGACGACACGATCCTGGGAGGCCGCAGCACAGATGGATGGGCCTCAGGACGGCAATTGTACTTCGCCATGAAGTTCTCTAAGCCGTTTACCTCTTCGGATATCTTTTCCGACGATGAAAAGACCGACAGTACCGTGAGAGAGGTGAAGGGCAAGTCGCTGAAATGTCTGGTCCACTATCAAACGGCAGACCGGGAAGTGATCTACGTCAAAACAGGCATTTCCGGTGTGAGCGCAGAAGGCGCTTTGAAGAATCTGGAAACGGAGATTCCAGCTTGGGATTTTGCCAAAGTCCGTCAGGCCGCTCGCGAAAGTTGGAAAAGTGAACTTTCGCGAATCACGATAGAGACCTCAAATCGGAAACAAAAAGAAATCTTCTACACAGCGCGGTACCATATGTTGCTTGCGCCGACTCTGTTTGACGATGTCGATGGCCAATATCGGGGGATGGATGCGAAAGTTCATCGGCTCCCACCGGGGCTTCACAATTACAGCACTTTTTCCCTTTGGGATACCTATCGAGCCTTGCACCCGGCACTGACCCTTGCCCATCGAGATCGCGTCCCAGACTTTGTGAGCTGCCTGATTCGAATGGCGGAAGAGAGTCCCGAAGGAATGCCCGTGTGGCCGTTGCAAGGGAAAGAAACGGGGTGCATGACTGGTTATCACTCTGCCGCCGTCATCGCGGAAGCTTGCACAAAGGGCTTTACCGGCATCGATTTCTCGCGAGCCTATCCGCTCATGAAGAAGCGCGTCATGAACGACGACTATCGAGGGTCAGGTTACTATCGCAAGCTGGGGTACATTCCCTGCGACAAGGAGGAAGAATCCGTCAGCAAGGCAATGGAGTACATCTACGACGACTGGGCGGTGGCGCATGTTGCCAGCGCCGTCGGCGCGAACGAAGACGCAAAAGCGTTGCGCGAACGTGCGAAGAATTACCGGAATCTCTTCGATCCGAGAACTTGCTTCATGCGTCCGCGCCTGGAAAATGGAGACTGGGCCGAACCTTTTGACCCCAAAGCTATGGGACATTCCAAGCAGTGGCGGGATTTCACGGAGTGCAACTCCTGGCAGACCAGCTTCGCAATTCAACATGACCCTGCTGGTTATATGCAGCTCTTCGGTGGCCGCCAGGCGTTTGTGGAAAAACTCGATAAACTGTTTAACCAAAGTTCCGACCTGCCTCCGGACGCTCCGCCGGACATCGCCGGGCTTGTCGGTCAGTACGCTCACGGCAACGAACCCAGCCACCATATCGCCTATCTCTATGCGTACGCTGGCGTTCCCCACAAGACACAAGAACGCGTGCGAAGTTTGCTCGAAACTATGTATGACAACCAACCCGATGGGCTGGCGGGAAACGAAGACTGTGGCCAGATGTCGGCATGGTATGTGATTAGCGCGCTTGGCTTCTATGCGGTGGACCCCGTTAGTGGCAATTACGTGTTTGGCACACCGTTATTCGATCGCGCAGTGGTTGATCTCGGAAACGGGAAGCAACTAGTGCTCGAAGCGAAACGCAATTCCGCCGAGGACAAGTACATTCAGTCTGTAACCTTTAACGGAAAGCCTTATCGCAAAGTCTGGTTTCGTCATGCGGACATTGTTGACGGGGCAACCATCGTATTCAAGATGGGCAGTCGTCCGAATATGCAATTTGGCGCACAAGAAAGTTGGGCGCCCCCATCGTTGACCTGGCAGTGTCCGGATTGAAGCGCGGCTGAGCACCTTGCTAACACGAAGGGTGTTCCTCCAAGCTTGGAGGAGAAAATGAATCGACGAAAGTTCTTGATTGCCTCTGCAGCCGTGAGTGCAGGTTGTTTCGTGTCAACGGACGCGTCGGCCTCCTCAGCGGGTGCCCCACCTGCTGTGGGCGCGCCGCCACAGAAGATTGCACCCGGGATCTGGAGGTTTCGGCTTGGTGTTCCAGAACTGATAACACCCGTTCGCACACGCTATTTCGCTCCCGAAACAGCGGGTTTGCAGAAACTGCCGGACGTGAAAGAGTGCCCGGTCAGCCTTAGCGCTAAAGTCACTCCGCGCGGGTACCAATTGTCGATTCCGTTGGCGCCGAAGGAGGCAGTCTACGGATTTGGATTGCAGTTCCTCTCTTTCATGCAACGGGGTACGAAGAAGACGCTGCGGACCAACGCGGACCCAACATCAGACAGTGGTGACACCCACGCGCCGGTTCCGTTTTATGTCACGACAAACGGCTACGGTGTGCTCGTCGATACGGCACGATACCCCACATTCTATTGCGGCAATCTCGCTCGGAAAAGGAAGGAGGAACAATCGGATGAGAAGGGCGCCGTTGCGCTCGGTGGATTACCCGCCGCCTACCGATCCCAAGGAATGCTCGATCCCGCCGAAGTTGCGGTGGAAGTTCCGCGGACAAACGGAGTTGACGTTTATGTCTTCGCTGGTCCGACGATGCTGAATGCCGTCCAGCGGTACAACTTGTTTTCTGGCGGAGGTGTGCTGCCCCCCCGATGGGGCCTTGGGGTTTGTTATCGTGCCAGAACCGAGTACACGCAGGAAGAAATTCTGAAGCTGGCTGCGGAGTTTCGCGCCAACGACATACCCTGCGACATCATTGGCCTTGAACCGGGATGGCATACGCACTCCTACTCCTGTACATACGTTTGGTCGCAAGCTTTCCCTGGGCCCGAGATGATGTTGAAACAACTCGCGAAAGAACACTTCCGGGTTAACCTATGGGAGCATGGCTTCGTTCATCCGGCATCGCCCATTCACAATCCTCTCATTCCCCACTCGGGAGACTATACGGTTTGGCAAGGGCTGGTACCTGACTTCCTGAGCACGAAAGCGCGCAAAATCTTCGCTGATTTTCATGAAAAGGAACACGTCGCGATCGGAGTTTCCGGATACAAGCTCGACGAATGTGACAATTCAGACTTTACAGGGAGTTGGTCCTTTCCCGAGACCAGCCGGTTTCCGTCGGGAGTTGATGGCGAGCAGATGCACTCATTGTTTCCGATGCGCTACCAAGACTGCTTGCAAGGCATTTTCGAGAGGCGCAAACAACGTACATACGGGCTGATCCGCGCGGCGCATGCACTTGCTGCCCCGTATCCGAACGTCTTGTACAGTGATCTGTACGACCACCGGCAGTATGTTCGCGCGCTCGCGAATTCCGGCTTCAGTGGGTTGCTGTGGTCGCCGGAAGTACGCGATGCTGGCAGCGTAGAGGAACTGGTGCGCCGACTGCAGACCACCATCTTTTCTCCCATGGCATTGATCAACGCTTGGTACATCCGGAATCCGCCATGGAAACAGATAAAAAAGGAAGAGAATAACCTGGAGCAATTCGATGCCAACTGGAAACTGACAGAAGCTCTGTGTCGCCAGGTGCTGGAGGTACGTATGCGGTTTATCCCCTACCTTCACGCTGCTTTTGTTCAGTATCTTCGGGAAGGCATTCCACCCTTCCGGGCGCTTGTGATGGACTCTCCGGCTGACCCAGGGACATGGGAAGTTGACGATCAACTTCTGGTTGGGAGGGACCTTATGATCGCTCCAGTCTTTGCCGGCGAGCCGAAGCGAACTGTATACCTCCCTGAAGGCGAGTGGTTCGATTTCTGGACGGAAAAACGATATGCGGGCAAACAGTCAATCGGCATCGAAGCGTCATTGAACCAGATACCAATCTTCGTCAAGGCCGGCAGCTTGCTTCCGTTGGCCCAAGTGACCTGTCATACGGAGGATCCCAAGTCCTGGCTGATCGAGGTCACGCTCTATGGAGGCGGTTCGGCTTCGACCACGATCTATGAGGACGATGGCACCTACGAACCCGAACTTGAAGCTGTAACACTAAGGTGGAACGGCGCTGAAACGCAAGGAGAAGAGACGAACTCAAACGGAGAAAAACCGAAACGGTACCAAGTAACCCGCTGGAGGCTAGCTTCAGGATAGCTCTTCCGAGAAGACGCGAACCAAGCGATCGTTCTGTGGGCACCCACACGGGCACGGTCAGTCTACCGAACGCGGTGGGTGAAGCGAGTAATTGCAGACATTTCGGCAAGCCATTCGCCGTGTGCTAAGCCACCAATATCGGAGAAGGTACATCGCGGCGGTTCGGGGCGACATCCGCCCCGTCGATACATGGGAGTTCCACACGAAAATCATTTCACAACGTTGCGAGCGGCCGAGACGGTTTGTAGAGGTCTCTGTGTTTGAAGTTAAGAAGCAAATCCCAGTTGAGGACACTTTCGTGAGTATATTAAGTATTTTACTGCCACTAATTCTAGCTGCTGTTGCACTCGCGCAACCCAGCCTCGCGCCACCGAAGTTCGTTTTGCGGGAAGGTTGGTCGCTGCAATCCTCAGCAAGAGTGCCCGATTCAGGGGAGGCGATTTCTTCCATTACTTACCCAACCAAGGAATGGATTCCTGCGGATGTTCCGACGACGGTAGTGGCAGCGCAAGTCAAGCAGGGACTGCTGCCGGATCCTTTTTTCGGCATGAATCTGCGGCAGCTCCCGGGGGTGGGCTACCCTATCGGGTCTAATTTTTCCCAGATGGCAATGCCGTCCGACAGCCCTTACGAAGTTGCGTGGTGGTACCGCAAAGAGTTTACGCTGCCTCATGAATATGCGGGCAAGACGGTGTGGCTCAATTTTGAGGGGATCAACTATCGCGCGAACATCTTCGTCAATGGGAAGCTGATTGCGGATTCGCACGAAGTGACGGGCGCATGGCGCACCTATGAGTTCAATGTGACGTCCTTGGTGAAACCCAGCGCTAATGCACTGGCCGTGCAGGTGTGGGCCCCGGCGGAAAACAGTCTGGCCATCACATTCGTGGATTGGAATCCGTCGCCACCAGATAAGAACATGGGTTTGTTCCGCGACGTATACCTGGCGATGAGTGGGCCGGTTGCGGTTCGGCATTCAGCGGTGGGGTCGAAAGTCGATTCGCCCGCCAACAATACAGCGCACTTAACCGTGACCGCACTGCTGAAGAGCGCTAGCGATCATGCGGTAAAAGGGACGCTCAAAGGCAGGATTGATAAGATCGAGTTTGAGCAGTCGGTGGAATTAGCGGCAGGGGAGTCGAAGGATGTCACGTTCTCGCCCAACCAGTTTCCGCAACTCAATATCGGCAGTCCGCGGTTATGGTGGCCAGCGCAGATGGGCACGCCAAACTTATACGATCTCGATCTCATTTTTGAGATTGACGGCAAGGCTTCGGATTCGTCGCGCACGAAGTTCGGCATTCGCGAGATCACCTCCGAGGTCGCCGAGAATGCACCGAATCGTTTCAAGCGGTTGTTCAAAGTCAATGGCAAAAACATTCTTATTCGCGGGGGCGGCTAGACGCCGGACATGATGCTTCGCGAAGATGCGCAACGTATGACAGACGAATTCCGCTATGTGAAAGACATGGGATTGAATACGTTGCGACTGGAGGGCAAGCTGGAGCAGGACGAATTCTTTGAGATGGCCGACCGACAAGGAATCTTGGTGATGGCCGGGTGGTGCTGTTGTGATTTCTGGGAGCGATGGGAGAAATGGAAGGATGAGGATCTCGTGATAGCGAAAGCTTCACTGCGCGACCAGATGTATCGCCTTAGGACTCATCCGAGCCTGGCGATGTGGCTGAATGGGAGCGACCATGCGCCGCCGCCCGATGTGGAGAGGGCGTATCTCGAAATTGAAAAGCAACTGCTCTGGCCGAACCCGTTGATCTCCTCCGCGACTGGGAATCAAAGCAACGTGACAGGGGAGAGTGGCTTCAAGATGTCGGGACCATATCAGTACGTTGCCCCGAACTACTGGCAACAGGACACGCCGGCAGGTCAGCCGGAGGTTGAACCCTGCACTCCGTGGGGTTGCGGTGGAGCATACGGATTCAATACCGAAACGAGCATGGGGCCGGCTGTGCCTCCCGTCGAGAGCATTCGCGCCATGGTAGGCAAGGATCATCTCTGGCCCGTTGACGAGGTCTGGAATTTTCACGCCGGTGGCGGCGAGTTCAAGACGATTGACGTGTTTACCGAGGCGCTCAACAGGCGCTACGGCAAATCGGACACTGTCGAAGCGTTCGCCATGAAATCGCAGATGCAGGCCTACGAGGGAGTGCGGGCAATGTATGAGGCCTATAGCCGCAATAAGTACCGGTCCACGGGCGTGATTCAGTGGATGCTGAACAACGCATGGCCTTCGATGATCTGGCACTTGTACGACTTCTACCTGCGGCCGGCGGGCGGCTACTTCGGTGCGAAGAAAGCTTTGCAGAAGCTTGATCCGGTGTATGGATACGACGACCACTCAGTGTGGCTGGTCAGCAGCCAGTATGTGGATGCGAAGGGACTGAAGCTCACAGCCCGAGTCTTCAATCAAGATGCTAGCGAGAGGTTCTCGAAGGAAATCGCGATCGACGCCGTTGCCGACAGTGCAACAAAGGTGCTTGAGTTGCCACAACTTGATGGGTTGTCTACCGCGTATTTTCTCGATCTGCGGGTCGTGGACGCAAGCGGCAATTCCATCGGAGCGAATTTCTACTGGCTCTCGACCAGGCCCGAGACGTTCGACTGGGCGAAATCGACTTGGTACATGACGCCAACGGAGTCCTATGCGGACTACACGTCTCTAGCCCAGCTGCCGAGGATAAAGCTGAATATGTCTAGTCACACCGAGCGCAAAGGAGAGGAAGAGACTACGCACGTGACACTGGAAAACCCGAGCAAGAGCATTGCATTCTTCGTGCGCTTGAAAGTGAACAAAGGCGCGAAGGGCGACGAGATACTTCCCGTCGCCTGGGACGACAATTACATCTCCCTGCTCCCCGGCGAAAAGCGCGAAGTGGCGGCGACCTATCGCGCGAGCGAGTTGAGCGCCGCGAAACCGTTCGTCCAAGTCAGTGGCTGGAACATAGAGTGAGACGGATGTTGCAGTGGAGATCGACGGGCGATAGAGTTACTCATTGAGGGCCTGATCGGGTTGCGTTGGGGGTGTGCTTGAGATGACAGCTGCTACGGACTGGCGGAGTCGCCTGTCGGTCAAGCTGCCCAGATGTATGACAAGTTTGCCTTTTGGATGTATAGCGGCGAGATCTACCGTGCGCCACGAAGTCGGGCCGAGCGTAGTTATCACCAGCTCATCTATTGGAACGAGGTCAACTGAGGGACTTTTTCAACAGACACGCCTGCTTACGACTGTTAGTGAGCCTTCAGTCTACTCCGTTAGCAGTCGCCTCGCGCACCATCGCCAGATTGGCGTCGTTGAAGCTCAGAGCGCCGCAGGGGTAGAGTGCGAACCATGCAATGTTAGGATCGGAGCGAATTTGCAGAAGAAACACATATTGCTGGCTAGCGCGAATCGGAGACCCGGTATCCGCAGTGGTCATCATCTCGGGCCTGTCGACATCAACGTCCAACCAAGAGCGCTCATGCAAGTGCTCCGGCTTTCTTATCACATTGACGATGTCGAGGCCCCTGAGCCTCGGTGGTCGTCCGTTGTACCGCGGAGAGGTTAGTTCGACTGTATCAGGGCGAACGACTGCAATCACATCCGCGAGCTGCGCCACGCGCTTCGACAACTCCGGCGTGCACGTCAGGCTCTTCGGCGACTCACGAATGTCCTCAACCGACTGCGCCCAGACGGTCGGCATTAGATCGCGATTCCTGCAGGAGACGAGCCGCGTTAGGCAACTCAGATCGAATTGCATCAGACGCGACACATCGGCAGTGTCCGCATCTTGGGCAAACTCCGCCCAGATTATCACCGCAGGAGAGCCCCCGGTGTCGGCGTTCAACATCGTGGGCAAGGTCCCGACGAGGTCGGGATGCAATAGAGAGTGCTTCAACTTGACATCAGGCTGATCGTACGCGCTCCACGAGCTCTCTGCCTGCTTGGTGTCTGCATAACCCATCAGCGTGCAGCTGCTTCCGCCACTTCGGTCGCATCCTCGTCCGAGAGTGTAAACAGAAAATGAAGCAGATATGAGTGCCTTTCCTCGTATGTGCACCCACGCTTCAACGACGGTCAGACGTAGCCCGAACCACTCGAAAACGCGCGCCGCGGTCCCCAGATGAAGGGATCCGCTAAATTATGTCCCCGGGCGCGTGGCCTGAGTTGAAAACGGTAAATGCAATCATCGTCGATGCAGGGCTTGCCTGGTCCCCGTCCCCACTCCTCAAAGCCCCACTTCTTGATCGCGAGGCGTACTTCCGCTGCACTCGCCTTCCTCAATTCCAACTCACGCACGTCTGACAGGAGTTGCTCCGCCTGTCTGCGAAACCTGTACTGCTCAATCCGGAGATAGCCCGAGACACCGGCCACGAGGATAACCGCGATCAGGGCGATAACCAAAGCAGCCCGTTTCACGAACCTGAGTAGTCTCATATTTGAATTGGACACCGTGAAGGAAAGTGTAGCCAGCTATCGTTGGTAACTGCTTGAGGGCGTGCAGAATTGGCATCCCGGGCCGCCTGTGACCGTCCATCGCTGTTGTAATATCGCGTCTCTGACAATGCCGGCGCTGTCAATCACTTTTTGAGCGTACTGTTCCATGCACTCCGAAGAGCGCGCCATTTCGCTCTCGTTGAAGGTTCTGCCATACCAACCAAGGCTCGCTCGTAATCCGTTTCAGGTCAGAAACTCAGTTCGACCCATGCATCTCTTCGGTCACACGTTCGATCATGATTACTATTTCGAACTCCCCCGTGAGAGGGAGCGGGATACCCACTCAATTTCTCGATGTTTTACTTCACACCATCGCGATTTCCGGGCTTTCCCGCGTACGAACCGAACTTTCTCAACTGCTCGTAATCCCATTCCTTCCGTAGCATCCAGTACAAACGAACTGCCAGCTTTCGCGCCATGGCCACCTTGGCGATTTTCCGCCCTCGCCGCATCGTCAGGTGGACATACTTACTCCGCCATTCCGGGAGGCTCCGCACCGTCACTTGCGCCGCTTCCACTAACAGGAAGCGCAACAGGGAGTTGCCTTGTTTCGTGATATGGCCTAGCCGACGCTGGTTTCCGCTCGACTTCTCCAGCGGCACCAGTCCCAGATAACTCGCGATCTGTTTGCCACACTCAAACCGATCCGCTTTCCCGATGATGAGCACGAAGGCCAACGCCGTCAGTGAACCCACCCCAGGATGCGTCTTCAGGCGTCGCGCCGCGGGACACTTCTCCACTTCCAAATCGATCGCCTGCGTCAGCTTGCCGATTGTCGGGTTCAGTCGGTCCAGCAACTCCAGCAGATCGCCCCGCCGCTGGCTCGCCCAGGGGGCTAACTGGAACGCCTCCAGTTGTCCCCGTCCCGCGTCCCGCCACAACTTCTTCCTGCAGCGTAGGCCTTCATTGAGCGCCACCGCTTGCAGCTGATTCATGATCCGAGTGCGTGCCTGCACCATGCGGTGCCGGTGCCACAGCAGTTGCCGCAGATCGCGATTCTCCCAGCTCGGTACCCAGATCTGCGGAAAGTCATCTTTCAGCACCAATCGCAGTATCAGCTGCGCGTCCTGGCGATCCGTCTTCTGTTTGCGTACCCGCTTCGCACTGATCTCGGCGGCGTCCCCGATCCACAACTCAAACTGCAGTTCTGCGAGTAGTCGTTCAAACCAGCGGGCATGCCCACTCGCTTCCATCCCCACACGAACCGCCATTCCCCGTGCCGCCAGATCGCGGTAGAACTTCTCCGCTTCCTCGCGGTGCTGCAGTCGCCGTTCTTGCAGCTCCCCTGTTTCGGTATCTACAAAAGCAATCTGCTGAAAGCTCGGGTGGTAATCGCATCCTATAATGATCATTGTTCGGCTCCTCTCCCCCGAGCGCTCTTGGTTGGTTGGTAGCCACCAAAGTTTACTCGGGTACAGGAGCCGACATTGTCATGGAATCAATT
>Ga0182014_10007054_pt1 | contig 11862 bp, 10 predicted proteins | sample 612S2DmetaG_FD_120489 | JGI IMG/M metagenome (GOLD analysis project Ga0182014, IMG submission 120489) | Permafrost microbial communities from Stordalen Mire, Sweden - 612S2D metaG | ecosystem: Environmental > Terrestrial > Soil > Wetlands > Permafrost | place: Sweden: Stordalen | collected... | reverse complement strand
TTGTCGCCCAGGAACGGCGGATTCCCGACGATGAAATCGGCCTTTGCCCACTCGGGCGCGTATGGTTTGCCCTCTGCGTCGTAGCGCATGATGGCGTCGCCGTGCTCGATGTTGCCAAGTTTTTCCAGGATAGGCTCTCGGTCTTCGAGGACGCCGTGCTCGTGTTTCCACTGCAGGAAGCCGATCCAGACGACGACCGAAGCAAGTTCGTGGGCGTAGAATTCCATCTCAATTCCGTAGAGCTGTGAGGGCGAGACCATCTTTGGAACGACCAAGGAGATGCCCTGCTCGGCGGCGAAGTTACGCGCCTCAAGCCAAAGATCGAGCATTCGGCGAAGAGCGACGTAAAGGAAATTTCCGGAGCCGCAGGCGGGGTCGAGCACGCGAACGGACGTGAGCTCTTCGATCCACGCGCCCAAAATCTTCTCGGATTTGCGGTCAACACGTAGGCGGATCTGTTTGGATCCTCGCGAGGCCTCTTCAGCGCGTTCTATTTCCAGTTCTTCAAGCACCCGGCGCTTGACGTCGGCCCAGTGCGCCTCAAGAGGACGCATAAGAACGGGCTCAATGAGAAGCAAGATGTCCTGCTCGGAGGTGTAGTGCGCGCCGATGAGGGAGCGGCGCTTCGGATCGAGGGACCGTTCGAAAAGAGTGCCGAAAATCGCGGGCGCTACGTGAGACCAGTCGTAGTTCTTCGAGACGTCGTATAGGGTGCCGAGGTCAGCCTGATCGAGTTGAAGGGTCGATGCGTTATCGAAGAGCCCGCCGTTGAAAAATTTGATTGAATGCTCGCCGAAAATGCCGTCGGGCCTGCTCATGGCCTCAAACAGCAGGGCGAGCTTACGAAGAAATCTCTTGGGGCTGAAGTGATCCTCCTGTACAAGATTTCGGAACAAGTGCTTTGGGAGAAGCCCTATCGAGTCGGCGAAGAGACAGAAAAGAAGACGCATGAGGAAATGTGCGACCTGCTCGCGAGTCGCGCCGAGGCTGCGATCTTCGAGCTCGAGGCGTTCGGCGAGACGGCTGAAGTGTCGCGCGGCGTCCTTTGTGACCTGCTCGTCTGTGCGCTCGGGGCGCAGGACGTTGTAGTCTCCAAAAAGAGCGCGAAGAACGTCGAGAGGCGGCAGCGGGCAGGTGGCTGTGACCTGGTTACGGTTGAGGTGGTCAAGAGTGAATTCGTAGACGCGCTTCGTCGTAGCGGTGAAGTTGGTGTGAACCTGGAATCGCTCCAGGTCGCAAACGACGAGCAAAGGCGGGTTGCCCAGGTCCTCGCGATAATCCAGAAGCTGCTCGTACGCTTTCTGAAGATTCTTGTGCGGGCCTTTGTATTCCCACGCAAAATGGTCACGCAGCCAGACGTCTGCAAAGCCCTTGCCGCCGCGGGTCTTGTTGACGTGTTTCTCAAACGCGTAGTTTTCGCCTGCGGAGTCGGCGGCGGCAGGGTGTTGTTCGCCGAGCATGTCGCAAAGATCGAGAAAATGCGGCTTTGCGCCCGCATTCTCGGTTTGCGAGAAGAGCTTCCAGTGATGGACGAACTCCGCGATTGTGAGGGGCATTGGTCAAAGGTATTCTACAGCGGCAAACCCGTCCAGCAGATAGCTGGTCGACCAGAAGCCCTGACCGGCAATGAATGACTGGTTGCTTTGCTGGTTGTACTGGCTGACGTTGGAGTTGATATTGCTGTAGCCCAACGTCGACCCCGGCTCCACGCCGGCCTGCGTGGTCTGCGCGTAGAAAGCCCCATTGCGATAGCTCGACTGCGACGGCGTATTCTCCATGGTCGCAGCGTCGATGGTCGAGTTCTGATCGTGATCTTCCGTCTCCAGGCCCGTCGACTGATTCGCGACAACCTCAATCTTTTCGCTGGCAGATCCCACTTTCAGGCTGAAGTTCACGTTCAAAACCTGACCGACCGAGAGCGTAAGGGTAGAGGTGTCTTGCTCGAAGCTCTTCGCCTCCACGTCCACCGTGTAGGGGCCGGGCGGAAGCGCCGGAATGGAGAAGACGCCGGAGCCATTGGAAACGGTTTTGCGAATTTCGCCCGTGGCCGTGTTCCTTACGGTGACAGCGGCGCCAGGAACTACGGCTCCGCCGGAATCGGCAACGGTCCCGGTCAAGGTGCCGGATTCGGTTTGCGCATGGAGCGGGGCATGGATGAAGAGAAACGCCGCCAACGCGATTGCCAGGCACAGGCCTGCGCGGAAGATTGCTCTCCGCAGCGGTGTGTAACCGCGCAAACCTTGCGCTGATCTTGGGTAGAGTTGCATCTTGATTGCCTCCAATGTTCGGTTGCTGGTTATGGTTCTTGATCTGCGGCTGTCTTAACCGGAGTTTTCGTTTGGACTTCCCGTTTTTGACTTCCGGGAGCCCAGCGCGATCCATGGGTTCCGGTTTTTTTCAAGCTCAGGCAACTAATGGACGCCTTCTGTCGAGCGCCTATCTGTTCAAGACTGCTCGCTTTGGCAGGCGACTGCTTCACGCCCCCGGGAATTTCCGCTCGCGAAGCCGATACTGCAGTTTGTTCATTCTGCTGAATCAAGACTGCAAAAAGGGGTTTGGCCGTCGCCCTGAATGGCAGAGAAATCGACCCCAGGGAAGCTCATGGTTGCGGTTACGCGGATGATCCGTAGCGGATACCCCGCAGGGAAGTTGCAATTTCCACCTCGCGAGCCCTTCTGGGCTCAACCAGAACCTGGCCGGCCGTAGACGAGGTGAGATGGAACATTGCGAAGAGTCGGGATAAGCCTAGGGAGCCATGAATTGGGCTGACAACGTGAATTTACGGTAAGGAATACAGTAAGCCGTAAACTGGCCTGGTCTTAAGCGCCTGGAGGCCCTCCGTAACGCGCTGATAAAGATAGAGTTGGATGTTGACCGTGGCCTCGTTGCCGGACCTGCGGGTTGGCGGTAAGTTGTTGCGGGAGGAAGCGCTGCCGGAGCCTATTCCGCGGCTCCATCGCAGGCAATGCCTGACCTCTTCTTCCATTGTGTCACGGTGGCTGGGTTTCCTGCCGTTGGCCGGCGTGCGATCCCGAGCGCCGGACGGCTTGGCGGCGATCCGTAATGGGCCTGCTCAGGGCCTGAGCGGCCTCATTTCGGTTCACAGATTAGGAATTCGCGCGGCAAATGGAATGAGACAATAGGCCGGTGTTGAAGGTGCATCCAGGGGACTGACCGCAGACCCCGGGAGATGATGCGCATTGGCGGCAGAAACGCGAAATCTGACGAACGGATGAAGGGAAGCAATGCACCCGAAAGCAGTACGAGTTGGTTTTTTGATGGTCTTCCTGGCAACCGCGATTGCCACAATCGCGCAAAGTCAACCAAAGAGCCTCAATGTAAAGATTCAGTACGAAGATCCGATCCGCAACCAGCATTATCCCGAGTTGCTGTACTGGTTTGTCACGCCGGAGACGCTGAGCCCGCAGCGCTATACAAAGGACATTCAGCATATCTCCCGCGATACCGCTTTTGATTTCCCTTTCTTGACCGCGCGCAATGGCGTCAATTTCTTCGACGACCCTGCCGCGCACGACGCGGTGGCCGGAATCGTGCGCGAAGGCCATAGAAACGGCCTCCGCATCGGCGCGACCTTCGAACTGCAGGACGTCGATTCCTTCCGCAAGTTTGCCTTTGACGACGAGCAAACCGCGGTAAGCGATGCGGAAGGGCTGCTCGATGCGGGCGGCCGCGGGGTGGTCGAATCCACGGTAAAGTTGCGCTCGCGCCCGCCACTAAAAACCGAGCTGCTGCGCGTCTACGTCTTCCGCAAAACCGGCGAGGGCGAGTATGACCCTGCCACCTTTACCGACGTGACCGCGCAGGCCAAAGCCACGGCGCCCCAGCCCGGCGCGATCTCCGTCGCAATCGATCTGGGCCCGCAGTACGCCGGCTACACGGCCTTCGTGATGGCAACCACCTGGTATAACGCGCTCGATCTGTTCAGCGATGTGTACACGCGCTGGGTGCGCGAGGCCATTCATCAATATCACGATGTTCCCTTCGACGGCACCTCGCTCGATGAGTTCAGCTTCATGAAAATACCCATCGCGCCGGACACCGTGTGGCGCAGCCACTTTGCCGGCCGCGCTTTCAGCGCACGCTTTGAGCAGGCTACCGGCATGCCGCTCACCCCGGTTCTCTTTCACACGCGTTACGCTCCCGCCGGCCAACCTGAGGTGCGCATCCGCGCCATCAACCGCTATTGGGACTTCCTGCGCAAAGGGCCGCTGGGCGTCGAACAGGACTTCTACAACGATTCACGGCAGGTCTTCGGCGCCAAAACCCTGGCCGGCATCCACAACACCTTTCACAATCACTTGACCAACGATGAAGCCTGGGCCACTGGCATCAACTGGTGGACCATTCCGCGCCAGTACGGCATGAGCGACGAAGACCTCTCGCTGCCATTGCGCATGGGGCTGCTGGTCGCGCATCCCGGCAACATCATGTACGACCAGTTCTACGGGTGGGACATACTCCGCTTCGCCCAGAAAGCTTTGAACGACTCGCGTTTCAACGCCCGCATCCACTATCACGGCTACAACGACACCGGCCGATGGGGTGTCGACCTTTCCACCGCGCCGTTTCTTGCGGCGATCAATCCCGTGGAGCGCAAAATCCGGCTCCTCAATCGCTTCGATCCCGCCGCGCCCCGGCTTCCGCTGCTGGTCGTCTTCGGCATGCCGGCCCTGCTCAACTGGTATCCCGACGCGAGCGCGCGCAACGGCTACGACATCAACGGCTCTTTGCACAGTGAGGAGAAGGTGCAGGCCATCTGGGACGCGGGCTACCGCTGCGCCGTGGTTCCCAGCGATCTGATCGACAATGGATCGCTCAAGCTGGATCAAAAGAATCGCCCGGTCCTCAACGGGCATGTTTTTCAGGCTGTAATTTATCTCGATCCGCAATACGCCAAGCGCAGCACGCTGGCTTTCCTTGACCAGTACACGCGTCGCGGCGGCGCACTCATGCTGGAAGGCACCGCCACGCGCGACTTCGACGGCGCGCCCGTGGACGAAATTTTTGCGGAAATTGCGGCGCACGCTCGCGTGAAGCAATTCAGCGTGGACCGGATTGCCGAGCTGGGCGTGGAAAAATCTCCACTCCGGGAGATTGGTGGCGAGTTGGAGGACGGCAGCGTGATTCTTACCGATCTCAACTCGCTCGAAACCGGCCAGCCGAAGGCGTTTTCAGTCGCAGTCAATGGGCACCAGTTTAGCGGAGCGTACATCGGCGTCTTCGCGTTAAAGACCGCGGCAGACGGGCGCATCCTCAAGCTGGCGTGCGGCGGTTGCGCGTCTCTCTCGCGTGATGGCCGCGAGATTCTTCGCCTGGGCAAAGCCACGGACGTCGTGCTCAGCCGCAATGCCGCAGGAGCCTACGAAGCCGTGCTGCTCGGTGAGCCGGCAAGCAATAGCCTCAAGCTGTTGCCTTAGAAGCTGTCCAATAACCCGCAACCCGAAAGGGGTTTTGAAAGGGCACGGCTTCAACCGTGCCGTATACGTGCTGTCCAGATACGCGGCTTCAGCCGCTGAGGGACGTCTTATTTGCCGGCCGAACCCCATCCCTCGGGGCCTAAAGGCCCGATCATCTTAATTGAGTCGAAATCGGCACGGCTGAAGCCGTGCCCATTCAAGGCCGTGAGTTTCTGGACAGGTTCTAAGCGACTATCTGAGCGCCTTCTCAATTCCCGCTTCCGCCAGCGGCGTCATCATCGCAAAGCCGGCCGGTAGCGGGTGCACCCCGTCCCTGCTCAGCGTCGCGCGCAGTCCTCCGCGGTCGTCCTTCATCGCGAAGTAGAAGTCGACATACACGTAGCCCTTTTGCGCCGCGTAGTTCTTGATCCAATCATTTATCTGCGCAATCTTCGGCGCGGGAGTGAGTCCCGGAGCCCAGGGGTAGTCGAACGCTGGCAGCACCGAACACATTACCACGCGAATCCCATTCGCCGCCGCCAACTCAGCCATCGACGCAAGATTTCCCTCCGTCTGTTCCAGCGTCATCGGTCCCGTATTGCCGGCAATGTCGTTGGTTCCGGCCAGAATCACCACCACCTTCGGTTTCAGATCGATCACGTCCTGGCGGAAGCGAATCAGCATTTGCGGCGTAGTCTGGCCGCTGATGCCGCGGTTGACATAGGGCTTGCCGGGAAATGCCTCGTCCAGCTTCCAACCCCGCCTAATCCAGTCGCCCATGAAGACCCAGCGGGCCTCGCCCGTTTTCGCGGGTCCAAGCATCGTATCGGCCTCCTTGAAATGCGCCAGCCCGCCAAAATCCACCAGCAGTTGCCGGTCGTGCTCGGTCCAATACGCATCGTTGGGATGTCCCGAGGGCGAGGTTTGCGCAGGCGCAGCCGTTTGCGCCGAAGCCGCTGGCGCCGGAGCAGTCTGCGCGGCCGGAGCCTTGGTCTCGGGCATGGAGGCTGGCTCCTCCTGGCCCTGCAGCGAACTTGCAGCGAAGAGCCCCGCAAGCAATGCGCTAAGCAACATGGTTTTGCAGAAGTTCTTTCGATCCACCTCGGGTCTCCATTCTGAATGAAATTCGCCCGGCAATTTGCCGCCGTTCCCACGCGCTTCGATTGTAGGCAATCGCGCCCCAACCAAGCCACCCATCCCGCCGCGCATGCCGTCTGCGCGCCTCGCGCTAAAATTCAAGTATGCCTGCCGCCGCAATCTCCCCGGATGTTTTAGCCAAGTACGAGCCCGTGATCGGCCTCGAAGTGCACGTGCAACTGCTCACGGCGACCAAGGCGTTTTGCGGTTGCGCCAACCGGTTTGGCGCGGACCCGAACACCAACATTTGCCCGGTTTGCCTGGGGCTGCCGGGAGCGTTGCCGGTCCTGAACGAGAAGGCCGTGGAGTTTGCCACGCTGGCCTCGCTGGCGCTCAACTGCCAGGTGCGCGAGCGCTCGATCTTCGCGCGCAAAAATTATTTTTATCCCGATCTGCCCAAGGGCTACCAGATTTCGCAGTACGACAAGCCGCTGGCCGAGCATGGCTGGATCGAGGTACCCACGCCCGGCGGCGGCAAAAAGCGCATCGGCATCACGCGCCTGCACATGGAAGAGGATGCGGGCAAGAGCCTGCACGAAGGCTTTGCCGACTCCGCCACGCGCACCTATCTCGACCTGAACCGTTGCGGCACGCCGCTCGCAGAAATCGTGAGCGAGCCCGACATCCGCACCCCCGACGAGGCATTCGAGTACCTCATGCGGTTGAAGGAGATCCTGCTTTATACCGGCGCCTCCGATTGCAACATGGAGGAGGGATCGCTGCGTTGCGATGCCAATGTAAGCGTCCGACCAAAAGGGCAAGAGAAATTCGGCACCAAGGCCGAAGTTAAGAACGTCAACAGCTTCAAGTTCATCCGCGCGGCACTCGAATACGAAATCGAGCGCCAGATTGAAGTGATCGAATCCGGCGGGCGCGTGATGCAGGAGACGCGCCTGTGGAACGCCGGCGAAGGGCGCACGTATTCCATGCGCTCCAAGGAACAGGCGCACGATTACCGCTATTTTCCCGAGCCCGACCTGCCGCCGCTGATCGTTTCCGCAGAGTTTTTGTCCGAGACTAGGAAAAAACTTCCCGAACTGCCCGAGGCGCGGCGCGCGCGCATGATTGCGGAGTACGAGTTGTCGGTGCAGGACGCGCACACGCTTACGGCATCGCGGGAATTTGCCGACCGCTTCGAGGCTGCGGCCCGCACCGCCCGCAATCCGCGCCGCGTGGCCAATGTTCTGCTCAGCGAAGTGGGCGGACGCCTGAAAGCGCGCGGTCTCGAGCAGGAGCAGTCGCCGGTATCGATGACGGGCATCGTGCTTGCCGCCGATCTGCTCGACGAAGGCAAGATCAGCTCCAAGCAGATGAAACAGCTCTTCGACGTGTGCTTTGAGAAAGGCGAAGACTTCGCTGCCGTCTACGAACGCGAGAAGCCGCAGCAGATTACCGATGCCTCAGCCATCGAAAAGCTGATCGACGAAGTGATCGCCGCCAATCCCAAACAGGTGGAGCAGTATCGCGCGGGCAAGAAGACCATGGCGGGGTTCTTTGTCGGCCAGGTGATGCGCGCGTCAAAGGGTCAGGCGAATCCGGCGCTTCTGAATGAACTGGTGACGAAAAAGCTGGAGGGGTGAAACTGTACCGCCCGTTTCCTGACCGGCTGTAGAGCGGGCGTCCCCGCCCGCACACTCTTTCCGATTGCCGCCTACTTGAGCTTCAAGTCCGAGATAAATTCTTTGCGATCGTCCCACGAGCTCACGGTCTTGGTCGCGCTTTTTTTGCCGTCCTTCTCCGCCCACAGATCGAAGTCGACGCTCATATCGACCTGGGAGAAGCGGAAATGGCCGTCCGCGGTGGAAATGTAGCTGCGAATCGCCTTGGTCTTCTCGTTCTTGAGGAAGACGGTGGCGCCCACAACCGGTTGTGCGCTCTCGTTCAGAATCGTGCCCGACACCGTGCGGTCACCGATATTCTGACCCCATGCGACACCGGCCGACAGCGCGCACGTCGATATTGCGGGAAGTGCGCCCAACGCCATCAGACCACATGCGATTGCAGCCAACCAGGTTGCACGGCTCATTCTTACTCCTCCTCATTCTCTTCGAGGGGATCTTCATCCTCTTCGAGGCCTTCTTCCACGCGTGCCAACTCCAGCGGCTCCACGCCTACTACCTCGTACTCAGTGCCGCACTCTTCGCAGGCTATCACGTCGCCTTCTTCTACCTCGTCGACATCAACGTTCAGATCGGTATCGCATTCAGGGCAACCTGGCATAGCAGCCTCCTCACTTTCCAAACTACTTCGCATTGCGGGATGAAGCCGTGTATTGCGGCCTTCGCTAGTTTTAGTGAGAACCCGGCCTCAGGTCAAGAGGCCCGCGGCGTTTGCCGAGTCCAGGTTTTTCTTTGTGGAAAACTGGCGCTGCACTTCTCCCGAACAGACGCATTTCCGGAGACTTGGTTTCCTCTGCTGCATCCCTGGTGCAGATCGGTTGTAATGCGGGTGCCCCTCCCTCGCCGCATCTTTGTTCTTGCGGCTAGGGTGGGATAGCGAGACCCCACGCTCCCCGCCCGGCCGCATCTATCATGACACTGGCCCGCTCCAGCGTTTAACCTGATGACTGCAATGCCGAGAATTGGTTCCACCCCCTTCGCCTTCCCCGACTTCCGCGGGGCCACCCGCAGGTTGATCCTCATCAACCTGGCGGCTTACTTTGTACTGCTGGTCGTCGGGTTTGCGTCGCCAATTCAACAGGCCCTCATTGGCCTCCGCCTCATGTTCGATCCCTTTTTGTTTGTCCACGGCTGGCTGTGGCAGCCGTTTACTTACAGCTTCGTACATTCCGGCATTCTCGGCACGCTCTTTGAGCTGCTCTCGCTGTGGTTTCTTGCCGGATTTCTCGAGGGCTTCCATAACGCGAAATGGGTGACCGGCCTCTACGCCGTCTCAGTACTGGGAACCGCCGCCGCCGCGCTGGCCCTCTACGCCTGCTGCTCGACTCTCGCGCCTTCTCTGCTCGACCATGCCCAGCCACTCTATGGCTGTTTTGGCGGCATCTTTGGCCTCCTCGCCGCCATCGGCCTCCTCTACGGCGATGTGCAATTCATGCTGTTTCCTTTGCCCATCGGCATCAAGGCGCGCTACCTGGTGGTGATCTACGCGCTCATCGCCATCGCCATGCTCTTTGGCCAGCAGCGGATGTACGCCTTTTCGCAACTGGGCGGAGCGCTGGCGGGCCTGCTGTTCGTGCGCACGGCGCCGCGGCATGGCATCTCCTTCCTGCTCAGCGAACGCTGGTACGGCCTGCGCAACCGCTATTACCGCTGGAAGCGCCGCCGCGCCGCCCGCAAATTCGAGGTCTACATGAAGAAGCAGGGCCGCACAGTCAAATTCGACGGCCAGGGCCACCGCATCGACGACGATCCCAACGACAAGAAGCGCTGGAACTGATAAAGGCAGGGAACAGGGAACAGGGATCAGGGGTCAGAAAAAGACGAAGCCCGGCGCGATAAAATCTCATTGCAATGTCCACAAAGATTGCTTTCCTTTTTCCCGGGCAGGGTTCGCAGGCCGTTGGCATGGGCCGCGAGCTGGCCGCGCGATTTCCCGTCGCCGCTGAAACCTTTGCCGAGGCCGACGCGGCGCTCGGATTTCCGCTTTCGCAGCTCTGTTTCGAAGGGCCTGAAGAAGATTTGCGCCTCACCGAGAATACGCAGCCAGCCATTATGGCGGTGAGTGTGGCGGCGGCGCGGGTGCTCGCCCATCACGGCATTGCGCCGGCGCTGGCCGCGGGTCACTCCCTCGGCGAATGGTCGGCGCACGTCGTTGCGGGAACGCTCTCCTTTGGCGATGCATTGCGCGCGGTAAAGGCGCGCGGCGCGGCCATGCAAAAGGCGGTTCCGGCCGGCGAGGGCGCCATGGCGGCAATTCTGCAACTTGATGCCGCGCAGGTAGCCGAAGCCTGCGAGGAGGCCGCGCGCGAGACCGGCCTCGTTGTGCAGGCTGCGAACCTCAATTCACCCAACCAGACGGTCATCTCCGGCGCTTTAGCCGCCGTGGAAAAAGCCGCGGCGCTTTCGAAGGCCAAGGGCGCGCGGCGCGCCGTCATGCTCCCCGTCAGCGCTCCCTTCCATTGCGCGCTCATGCAGCCGGCGCAGGAGGAAGTGGCGCGCGTGCTCGCCAGGCTCGCGGTCCACGATCCACGCATTCCCGTCGCCGTCAACGTCAGCGGCAGCCTTGTCACCACGGCCGATGCCGCGCGCGACGCGCTCGTTCGTCAAGTTACCGGTGCGGTGCGTTGGGTCGATTGCATGCAGGCGCTAAAAGGTGCGGGCGCGAATCTCTTCATCGAGGTTGGTCCCGGCAAAGTGCTCTGCGGCCTGCTCAAGCAGATCGATCCCGAACTGAAGTCGCTGAATGTGGAAGACGCGGCGAGTTTGGAGAAGACGCTGGCGGAACTGGAGGGCGCTTAAGGAGTTCGCACGGCTTTGCAGATTGAGACCCGATTTCCCAACCGATGGCTAGAACTTCGACACGGAGAGATGGAACTCGACCTGGACGACGACGCGATCGGCTACCGGCTTACCGTCCTTGATTGCCGGGTTGAACTGATATTCCTGGACAGCCTCTGCTGCTTTCGCATCGAGGCCGTAGCCCACGGATTGCGTGAGGCAAACATCCTGCGGCTTGCCGGTTATATCGACGACCAAGCTAAGGTGCGCCACAAAATAAAGGATACCCTTCTTGCCCATGCCTTGGCGGCGTGCTTCTTCCGAGAAGTGGGCAACGGGCTGGTATGTGGGAATCGGATGGGTTACGCCCTTGTCGCCTCTTGCCGCAATTCCATCGGTTTCCGGGCTGTCGTTGAATGTAGCTGGGCACAACGGTACAGCCAAATCTGCCTTCGTCGAGTGAGGATCCCGGATAATCGGGGCCGGTGCAGGCTGATCGGGCGTGGGCGCTGGCGCCTGCTGCGACCAAACGGCAGTCGCTGCAAAAACGACGAGATAGGATACAGACTTAGGCAAACGCATGGCGCTCCTATGTTCAAGGAAGTGCAATCGCAGCCAATCTATCACACAATCCCCAGTTCCTTCAGCACAAACGCGTAATCCAGCGCGATCTCTTTCAGATAGTCGTAGCGGCCGCTGGCGCCGCCGTGACCGGCCTGCATATTCGTCACCAGCAACAGCGGATAGTGATCGGTTTTGAGCGTGCGCAGCTTCGCTACATACTTAGCCGGCTCCCAGTACATTACCTGGCTATCGTGCAGGCTGGTTTTGACTAACATCGCCGGATAACTTGCCGCGCGCAGGTTATCGTACGGCGAATAACTCAGCATGTACCGGAAATACTCCTCCTG